>Ga0070731_10002853_pt1 | contig 16054 bp, 19 predicted proteins | sample Coa_R1_2_FD_66448 | JGI IMG/M metagenome (GOLD analysis project Ga0070731, IMG submission 66448) | Surface soil microbial communities from Centralia Pennsylvania, which are recovering from an underground coalmine fire - Coalmine... | ecosystem: Environmental > Terrestrial > Soil > Unclassified ...
TGCTGGAAACGCCGCCCGACGAATGGAGTGTACAGATCCAGCGCGTGGAGCACGAAAGCCGCGTGCATCTCGACATCGAGACCGACGACATCCCGGCCGAAGTCGCGAGGCTCGAGAAGCTCGGCGCCACCGTGGACGAACGGAAGGAGCGCTGGGTGGTCATGCGCGCACCCTCGGGCCAGCGCTTCTGCATCGTGCGCGTGCAGCGCGCCGGCTGGCCGAAAGGCGCGACGGAGTGGGCGTGACGCCTGCCTCCCCGGCGGATGCATTCCGCGGGGGGACGCAAACTAGGGCGCAAGCCATGCGTCCACCGTGACGACGTCGGCCTGGCGGGGGAAGACCTTTCCGAGCAGCAGATCGTGGACCTCCGCGTCCATATCGGCGCAGCAATCGGACAGGACGGTGAGCCGGTAGTCCATGTCGGCGGCTTCGCGGACGGTCGACAGCACGACGCCGCTCGTGGCGATTCCGGCGAGCACGAGATGCCGGATGCCCTGTGCCCGCAGGACGATCTCGAGATCGCTGCCGGCAAAGGCGCTGACGCGGCGCTTCACCACGATCACGTCGCTTTCCTGCGGTTTCAGGTCGGGATGTACAGCCGCGCCCGCGTGGTCGGCGAACAGGGCGGCCCGCTCCCGGATGGCGTGAAACATCTTGTTGTTCGGACTGACTTCCGGAAATCCCGGGCGGAAGGTGACGACGACGAAGATCACCGGGATATTCCTTGCCCGCGCCTTGTCGATCGCCTTGCGGACATTCGCAAGCAGCGGCGCCGGATCGCCGACCATGGCCACGATCGGCGTCTGCATATCCATCACCAGAAGCGCTTCCATCCGTACCTCGCGACCAAAGGGTGAACCGCCAGCGCGCAAAGGCACCAGGGCGCGCAGGGCAATCCCAAAGACCCGAATGCGCCGGGAGGAAATGGGACGCGCCTGCAGTTCAAACTAATCCAAATCCGGTTGACATCAGTACCTACATGGTTCATTATATACCCGAAATGGTTTATGAGGTCCATGCATGAACGAGAGTCCCTACGAAGTCGGCTACCGGAAGCCGCCCGAACACACCCGGTTCCAGAAGGGTCAGTCCGGCAATCCGGGTGGCAAGCCGAAGCGGAAAGCCCCGGCGCAACAGGCCTTCGATGCCGCGGTGGCGGCTGTGCTCAACGCCGACAAGCAGGCTCTGAAAGACGCCCGGCCCGTAAAGCTGATCGAGGCTTTTGTGCGTCGCGTCGCGCTCGACGCGGCCGACGGCCGGCCCTCCGCCCAGCGGCTTCTCCTGTCGCTCATCGAGCGGGACGGCCCGGCGCCAGCGGAACCGGCCCATGTGCAGCCGGTGGACGAAGCGCGCGCCGAAGAACGAGCGCGGGCGGAACTGGGCGAGCGCTACGACGAGTTCAACGCGCGGTTTCGCGCCGCAGTCAAGGCGGAGTCCGTCGAGGATCTGAGAGCCCTGGCCGAGGAGTTCCGAAATACGGAAAAATTCCCTCAGTCAGGGAATTTCTGAGGGAATTTTTGCAAGAGTTGGAAGCGGAAAAGCGATTGCGCAGAGGCAGGAAAGACACTCAGGTGATGGGCAAGTGCCGGACACACAGGACGAATTCGCTTCCGGGCCGCGGCATGGCGGTGCGGACAAAATGTACAGATGGGCGCCGGCTTGAGGGAATTCCTGAGGGAGTTGCCGAAAAAGACGGGGGCGCCGAGATCCTTTCCTGTCGGGCGTGGCCTTCTTCGCCATGACTGGCAACGACGGTATCGTGAGGAGCGAATCGCGGGAGTGTGGTGATGCACGACATCTGGACGGCGATCATTCTCGGCATCGTCGAGGGGCTTACGGAATTCATTCCCGTTTCCTCGACCGGCCACCTGCTGGTCGCCGAGAAGCTGATGAATCTCGACGACACGCGCTGGCATGTATTCACCATCGTGATCCAGCTGGGCGCCATCCTCGCCGTCGTTGCCGTCTATTGGCGGAAATTCTGGAACGCGCTGGTGGGGCTTCCGAGCGATCCGAAAGCGCGGCAGTTCGCGGCCATGATCATCATCGCCTTCCTTCCCGCCGGCATCATCGGCGCGCTCCTGATCCACAAGATCAACGCGGTGCTCTTGAACCCCACGCGCGCGCTGCCGGTGATCGCGAGCACGTGGCTCATCGGCGGCATTCTCATCCTCGTCCTCGAACGCATCGCGCCGCCCCCGCGCTACACCGAAAGCGACAACCTGCCGCTCGGCAAATGCCTGCAGATCGGTTTCTGCCAGTGCCTCGCGCTGATCCCGGGCGTCTCGCGTTCCGGCGCCACGATCCTCGGCGGCGAACTCCTGCAGGTGGAGCGCAAGACGGCGGCGGAATTCACCTTCTTTCTCGCGGTGCCCACCATGCTCGGCGCAAGCGTGTTCGAACTGTACAAGGAAGGGGGCGGGCTTACGCACAATGACGAGCTGCTGATCGCCGTCGGCTTCGTGGTGTCGTTCATCGTCGCGCTCGGCGTGGTGACGACCTTCATCGCCTTCATCGGCCGCTATGGGCTCAAACCCTTCGGGTGGTACAGAATTGCGAGCGCGCTGGCGCTGTTCGGGCTTCTCGCGACCGGGGTGCTTTGATGCGCTACCGCTTCGCCACCTGCGCGCTGAGGGCTTCGAACTGACCCTCGCGGCGGAAGCGCCAGAGGTACGACGGGATGACCGCCTCCGCGGGCTCGGGCGCGATGCCGAGCTCGGCGAAGGTCAGCGCATCCGGCGCCACCACATTGTCGTGTTTGAGAAGCCGCACCTGGTCGCGCGTCAGCATCGGCTTCGGCAACAGGCCGAGGAATGCCGCCTTCAGCATCGCGACGCTCCACGGGACCGGTACAAGGAGCCGCCGCCGGTTGGTCTCCGCAAGCACGAGCTGCATCAGCGCGCGAAAACTGTACACGCGCGGGCCGCCCAGCTCGTACGTCCGGCCGGCGGTGGCTGGGTCCTCGACGCAACGCAGGATCGCCGAAGCGACGTCGACGACGTAGACGGGCTGGAATTTTGTACGGCCGCCGCCGATCAGCGGCAGCGCCGGGCTGAGGCGCGCGAGCGCGGCGAAGCGGTTGAAGAACTGGTCTTCCGGCCCGAACACCACGGACGGGCGCAGAATCGCGGCGCCGGAACATGCATTCCGCACCCGTGCCTCGCCCTCGGCCTTGGTGCGCGCATAGACGGCTTCGGATTTCGCATCGGCGCCGATCGCGGAAACATGGACGAGCGTGCCGAGGCCTTCGCTGCGGGCGGTTTGCGCGACCGCTTCCGCCGCATCGGCATGCAGCGTCTGGAACTTCCGGCGCCCGCTCTCGTACAGAATACCGACCAGGTTGACCGCGGCGTCGGCGCCCTTCAGCGCGCGCGCAACGGCGGCCGCATCGCCCACATCCGCGTGCACGATCTGGATCTGCCCGACATGTCCCATCGGCAGGAGGAAATTGGCGAGATGGGGCCTTCGCACCGCGACGCGGATGCGGTGGCCGGCGCGGGCAAGCGCCCGGACGGTGTAGCGGCCGAGAAATCCCGAGCCGCCGAAAACGGTGACAAGCTTCATGGCGCCGCTCTTAGCGCGAACCCGGCGCGGGCAAAAGCCCCCTGCCCCGGCAGCGCCCCGCTATTCCTCGACGTACTGCCGCTCGCCGCTCCCCGGCTGAAGATAGACGGTGACGGTCTTGCCGGTATCCGGATCGACGAAACGTTCGCTGGTGCGCTGCCAGCCGTCGCGCGGCGCGGATTGTTCGAGCGGTTTGTACCGGTAGCGCTCGTACACGATCGCGGCGAGCAGGATCGCGCCCCAGATCAGCAGCGTGTACGCCGGCGGATCGTGACCGGTGACGAGGCAGAGCGCGCCCAGCGCAATTGCGGCAAGCGCCAGAAAGACGAGTACGCTACGGAGCATGCGCAGGCTCCGGCTCGAGGACCACCGCCGTGCCGTAGGCGACGATCTCGCTCATGGTCTGGCCGATCTCATCGGAATCGAAGCGCATCATGATCACGGCGTTCGCGCCCATCACGGTCGCATTCTTCACGAGACGGTCGACCGCGTGGCGGCGCGCCTCTTCGAGGAGCTGCGTGTATTCGTAGATCTCGCCGCCCACGATCGAGCGCAGCCCCGCCATGATGTTGCCGCCAAGCCCGCGCGACCGCACGACCACGCCGAACACCTGCCCCAAAGTCTGTTTCGTCCGGTACCCGGCCACGTTCTCCGTCGTCGCCACCAGCATGCGCGCTCTCCTCTGATTCGCCTGACGCAGCCACTATGCCCTGTTTTCGCGGCTCGCGCGCGTTGACAGGCCGGGGCGCCCGCCCCTACTTATCCGCTTCCCTCGCCCAGATGGCGGAATTGGTAGACGCACTAGTTTCAGGTACTAGCGCCGCGAGGCGTGGAGGTTCGAGTCCTCTTCTGGGCACCAGGATTCGCATATCGGCGAAACGGGACGGGATTGGATGACACGTGGAAACGTCGTCGTTGCGCTCGCGCTGCTCGCGCAAATCGGGTGCGCGCCGGCGTTTGCCGCTTCGGACTTCGGATTCGATCCCACAAAGTTTGGTCTGCCGATCTATCCCGGCGCGACGCTGAGACCCGGGACCACGGCTTCGATCAAAGGCGCGTTCGGACGCGTACGTCGCAGGGCGGTGCTCACGACAGCCGATCCGGAGGACAGGGTTGCGGCCTGGTACGCCGCGCACTGGCAGGGCGCGCGCCGGCAGTCATTCCCGCACATGCACATGGACCAGTTTGCCACCGGGACGGGGGCCACCATCGTTCAGATCACGATCACCAATTCCGACGGCGACACCGAAATTCAATTGATGGTGCCGGGCAGCAGCTAGCGAACGACCGTCGGTTGCGATTGTACAGCGGGGCCGTGCTCCGGCGGGCCTCGTCACCTCCCGTCCGCTCCGGTTCCCGTCGTGCCGGCGTCCCCGGGGTCGATCCCTTGCCGCGGTCTGGCCCCGCGAGGCCGGAAGTGGCGTTTCAACGCACCTTCTGGTAAAGCGCCCAGAATCGCAGATTCACATTCCGGAGAGCCTCCGAAGCTTGAAAATCAAACTCCACAATGGCGACCTGCCGGAAGGGCTCGACCTCGGCCCGGTCGTCGCCATCGACACCGAAACGCTCGGCCTCAATCCATTCCGCGACCGCCTGTGCCTTGTCCAGCTTTCAGCGGGAGACGATGTCTGCCACGCGGTGCATTTCGGCGGCGGCGAGGTCCGGGCGCCGAACCTTGCGCGCCTTGTCGCCGATCGCAACGTGCTCAAACTCTTCCACTTCGCACGCTTCGACATGGGCACGCTCAAGCACCATCTCGGCGTAACCGTCGCGCCGGTCTATTGCACGAAGATCGCGTCCCGCCTCGCCCGCACCTACACCGACAAGCACGGATTGAAGGACCTGGTCCGCGAACTCCTCAGCGTCGATCTCTCGAAGGAACAGCAGAGCTCCGACTGGGGCGCGCCGAAACTGACCGAAAAGCAACTCGCCTATGCCGCCAATGACGTCGCCTATCTGCACAGGCTGAGAACCGCGCTCGATTCGATGCTCGCGCGGGAAGGGCGTTCGGCGCATGCGGCGGCCTGTTTTGAATTCCTGCCGGCCCGCGTCGACCTCGATCTCGCCGGCTGGGCCGACATGGATATTTTTGCCCACTGACGCGCGAAACCGATCGAATGCCGCGCTTGAATGCCGCAGGGAGACGCCCCATAATCCCGGGTGTTCGGCACGATTTTCGCTAAAGGGCCGAGTTTTCGGGGGCTCTTCGCGGCCGACCGCGCAGGTTTTGCGGCCGGCCTGATGACCGGGTGTCCGTAAATGCGTCCAACTTCGCCCGCAGCGGCCGTCGCCATGGGCAGCCCGAGCCTGCCATCGCAACCCGATGTCGAGGCGGCGCAGCGTGTGCTCGACTGCGCGCGGGAAGCTATCGACGCGCTCGGGGAATCGCTCAACGGAAACTTCAGCCGTGCCGTCCAGGTCATTCTGGAGAGCGAAGGCCGCGTCATCGTCAGCGGGATGGGAAAGTCGGGGCATGTCGCGCGCAAAATCGCGGCGACCCTCGCCTCGACGGGCACGCCCGCGCATTTCGTGCATCCGGCCGAGGCGAGCCACGGCGACCTCGGTGTCGTCACCCGCGCGGATACCCTGCTGATTCTCTCCAATTCCGGCGAGACGGCCGAGCTTTCCGATCTGATCACGTTTGCAAAGCGCTTTTCCGTACCGCTGATCGGAATTGCCGCGCGCGAAGATTCGGCACTGGTGCGTGCGGCCGATGTGCCCCTGCTCCTGCCGCGCACCAAGGAAGCCTGTCCAATGGGGCTTGCGCCCACGACGTCGACGACACTGATGCTCGTGCTGGGCGACGCACTTGCGGTCGCCCTGATGGAGCGGCGCGGTTTCACCCACGATCAGTATCGCGACCTGCACCCCGGCGGCTCGCTCGGCAAATCGCTCATTCGCGTCGGCGACATCATGCATCGCGGCGAAGAACTTCCGCTCGTGGGAGAAACCGCCCTGCTGCGCGAAGCACTGGCGGTCATGACGGCGAAAGGATTCGGCTGTACCGGAATCGTGGATTCAGAAGGTTCGCTCGTCGGGATATTTACCGATGGCGACCTGCGCCGCTCGGTTGACCGACTGAAACCGGATTTGGCGATACGCGCGCTGATGACCACATCTCCCAAAACCGCGGTCCCGGCGGACCTCGCCGCCCAGGCGCTTGCCTTCATGAACGGCCACACGCCCAAACTTAACGTGCTGTTCGTCGTTGATCCTTCACGGGCGTCCCGAACGCCCGTGGGGATCCTGCATCTGCACGATTGCCTGAGGGCGGGCCTGCAGTGACGGCCGGCCATTTGCATCGCGACCACGCCGTTGCCGAGCCGCTCGGCCGGCCGCCGGTTTTGCGCGGTTCGCGTGATTGGGGCGCCCGCAGGCGCGCCACCGCCCGTCAAACGGAGCGCTATTCCCGCTTCGTCACCATCATGAAGCGCGCGCTGCCGCTCGCAGCGGCAGCGCTCGTTGCCGCCGTTCTGATCTATGCCCTGCAACCGCGGCAGGAACGGGGCGCACACGTCGCCATGACCTTTCAGCGTCTCGGGATCGTCAACGACGACCTGGCTATGCTCAAGCCGCGTCTCACCGGAACGGACGATCAGGGCGATCCCTACGTGGTGACTGCCGATGAAGCGATCCAGGACAAAACCAATTCGAAGCGCGCAACCCTCAGGAACGTACAGGGCGACGTTACCCTGAAGGACGGAACCTGGATCAGCGCCACGGCGCCGCGTGGTCTGCTGGATGCCAAAACCGGGCATCTCATGCTGGTGGGGCCGATTGCCGTCTATTCCGACAGCGGGTACGAGATGCACACCACCGAAGCATTCGTCGATATGCGGACGGGCACGATCGTGGGCAGCAGGGCCGTAAGCGGTCAGGGGCAATTCGGGGTGTTTCGCGCCGACCGTTTCAGGCTCAATCGCCACCAGATTGCGGCCGCCGGAAACTCTGCATTGCCGCGCGACAGGCGCGGCCACCACGAGCGGGTTCAGGAGAGCGGTGCGGGGGAGGTCTTCCTCTACGGCAATGTACGAATGAGTATCGACGCGCGAAAGATGCACTCATGAACAATCGAATCGGCCTGTGTACGGCGTTGATGCTGGCTGCCGCGGCACCTGCCTTTGGCGCGGAGGCGGTTGCTCCGGCGCCATCGCACGCAAGTACACCGCCCCACAATTCCAATGCACCGATAAATGTTTCATCCGACGCATTCGAGGGCAATTTCCAGACGAAGGTTGGAACCTATACTGGAAACGTGGTGATCACCCAGGCCGAAGATAAACTGCGCGCTGACCGTGTGAAGGTGGACGTCGTCGACGGAAAACCCAACCGCTTCGAGGCCTTCGGGCACGTGGTTTTCATTTCGCCATCGGGCACCGCCACGGGCGACAACGGCCTGTATGATCTCGGTCCGCGTACGATCACCCTGACCGGTCACGTTGTTCTCACGAAGGAAAAGGACGTGATGCGCGGCACGTCGCTCGTCGTAAACATGAACACCGGGCAATCGCGCCTGATCGCGCAGGGCGCACAGGGCAATCGCGTGCAGGGTCTTTTCGTGGAGGAGCGGCAGTCCGGGCCCGGCAAAGTCCAACAGCCCAAGGCGGGCACCGCGCCGGACAAGCCGACGGGCGGTGTCCACCAATAGTTCACGATTCCTTAAAGGCGAGGAGCCAAAAGTCTGCTTCATGAACGACGCCGCACCATCTGAGACTCACAACCGCCCGGAGCGCGAAAGAGTTCGCGTGGTCGAAGGCGGCCAGGGGCTCGTGGTGACACGAATCGGCAAGAGCTTTCGGCGCCGGCCGGTGGTACGGGCGGTGAGCCTGTCGCTGCGCCGGGGCGAGGTCGTCGGCCTCCTCGGACCGAACGGAGCCGGCAAGACGACATGCTTCTACATGATCACGGGACTCGTGCCCGCCGATTACGGCACTATCGAACTCGATGGGCACGACGTAACGAAGCTTCCGATGTACCGCCGCGCACGCCTCGGAATCGGCTACCTGCCGCAGGAGGCCTCCATCTTTCGCGGCCTGACGGCCGAGGACAATATTCGCGCCACTGCGGAGCTGGTGGAATCCGATCCGTCGCGGCTCGAGGCGATGGTGGAAGATCTGCTCGCCGAGTTTGGCATTGCCCATGTGCGCGATACCCCGGCAATCGCGCTTTCGGGGGGCGAGAGACGCCGGGTAGAGATCGCCCGTGCGCTCGCCACGCACCCTTCCTACATCCTGCTCGACGAGCCGCTCGCCGGGATTGATCCGATCGCCGTTGGCGAGATTCGTGCGCTGGTTCGCCACCTGAAGGACAGAGGCATCGGCGTGCTGATCACGGATCACAACGTTCGCGACGCGCTCGACATCATCGATCGCGCGTACATTATTCATGAAGGCCAGGTCCTGAAGGAAGGTGTCCCGAGCGACATCGTCGGCGATCGCGATGTGCGCAGGGTCTATCTCGGCGAGCGGTTCTCACTCTAACAAGTTCGACGGGCGAGCTGGGGCAGATGGCGCTTTCGCAGAAATTGGAGTTGCGGCAGGGCCAGGCGCTCGTCATGACGCCGCAACTCCAGCAGGCCATCAAGCTTCTGCAACTTTCCAACCTCGAACTTGCCGCGTTTGTCGAACAGGAGCTCGAACGCAATCCGCTGCTCGAGCGCGAAGAATCCGGTGATTCGCCGGCTGAAGCCCCTCCCCCCGGCGACGCGGATCAGGAAAATCAGCCCGCCGACGCGGCATTGGCGCGCGAAGATTTTTCACACACCGATGATCTCGACGCCGAACGCGAAGATGTCTTTGCGGAGGATTCGACATCCCTTGCCCCGGCCGCTCCCCCGCTCACCGACTGGTCGACGGTGCGTGCAAACGGTGTCTCGCTCGAGGACGATACGCTTGAACGCGGCATTGCCCGCCGCGTTTCGCTGCAGGACCACCTTCTGGAGCAACTCGCGATCTGTGGGCTCACTCCGGCGGAACGGTTGATCGGCGCCGCGCTCATCGATGCCATTGATGAAGCTGGTTATCTGCGCGGGGAAATCCGGGACATCAGCGAGCGGCTGAGCGCGGAAGAAAGCGATGTCGAGCGTGTGCTGGCCAAGATACAGGGTCTTGATCCCACGGGCGTGGGCGCGCGCAACCTTTCCGAATGCCTGGCGTTGCAATTGCGCGAGAAAAAGCGCCTGGATCCTGCGATGGCGGCACTGCTGTTGAATCTGGATCTCGTCGCGCGTCGGGATGTGGCGGGATTGTGCGCGCGATGCCAGGTCGACGCGGAAGACATCAGCGAGATGATTGCGGAAATCCGCGCCCTGACGCCCAAGCCCGGGCTTGCCTTCGGGTCCGAACCGGTACAGGCGCTGGTGCCGGATGTTTTCGTACGCGAAGCGCCCGATGGCAGCTGGCTCGTCGAACTCAACACGGACACGTTACCAAGACTGCTCGTCAATTCGCGCTATTATACAAGCGTGACCCGACAATCGCGCGAGAAAGATTCAAGAGCTTATATGACGGAATGCCTGAACAATGCCAACTGGCTCGTAAAGAGCCTCGACCAGCGGGCGCGCACAATCCTGAAGGTCGCAAGCGAAATTGTTCGTCAGCAGGATGGCTTCCTCACCTACGGCGTCCGTCACCTGCGTCCGCTCAACCTGCGCGCCATAGCGGAGTCGATCTCGATGCATGAATCGACGGTGAGCCGCGTCACGTCCAACAAGTACATGGCGACGCCGCGCGGGGTGTTCGAACTCAAGTATTTCTTTACCTCGGCGATACAGGCGACCGGCGGTGCGCAAGCGCATTCCGCCGAATCGGTCCGCGATCGCATCCGCGAACTCATCCAGCGGGAGAATGGCGAGACATTGTCCGACAATCGGATTGTCGACATCCTCATGGCCGACGGCGTCAATATCGCCCGGCGCACCGTTGCGAAATACCGGGAAGCGATGCGCATTCCCTCGTCCGCCGAGCGCCGAAGGCTCAACCAGGCTGACTTGGGGGCATCGAAGGTGCAGGCTTCCCCGGCGTGATTACCGCAATTGACAGTGCCGGAGGCGCGACCTATGGTCCGCCGCTTTTTTTCGGCAGGGTCCGCGGGACCAACGCGCGAGGCCTGAACCTGGCTAAAATTCCGTACACGTGGGACCCATGAAGGTTCGGGTTTCGGGCAAGCAGATCGAGATTGGAACGGCGCTGCCGGAGCACGTTCGCGAGCGCGTCGAGGAGGCCCTCACGAAGCATTTCGATGGCGGTGCGGAAGCGCATGTCGTTTTTTCGCACGAGGGCTCGGGCTTCCGCGCGGACTGCACGGCCCACCTGGACTCTGGAGTTGTGCTGAAAGCCCAAGGCGAAGCAGCCGACACGCACCGTGCCTTCGAAGTGGCCTTCGATCATCTCGAAAAGCAGATACGCCGGTACAAACGCAGAATCAGGAATCACCACGAAAAGACGAAAGTGCCGAGGGGCGCAGGCGTCTGATCTCAAACCAGGCGAGCCGTCATGGAAATCGTCGATTTGCTTTCGCCCGAAGCCGTTCTTCCCGCTGTGAAGGCTTCCGGCAAGAAGCAGCTGTTGCAGGAACTCGCCCACCAGGCTGCCCGGCTTACCCAGATACCGGAGCGCCGCATTTTTGAGACGCTGATCGAACGCGAACGGCTGGGCAGCACGGGCATGGGCCAAGGCATCGCCATCCCCCACGGGCGGCTCGCAGGACTTCCCCATATCGTGGGGCTGTTCGCCCGCCTCGAAACACCGGTCGCCTATGACGCCGTCGACGAACAGCCGGTCGATCTGGTTTTTCTGCTCCTCGCGCCCGAGAGTGCGGGCGCCGATCACCTCAAGGCCCTCGCACGCGTCTCACGTCTTCTGAGAAACCAGATCACTTGTGAGAAGCTGCGCGCTGCAAGCCGCGCCGAAGTGCTTTACGCTCTGCTCACGGAACCGACTAACGGTGGCGCGAATTCGTCCTCTCAGGCTGCGTGAGGCGAAAATCCGTTAATGGACGCTGAGGGGTGTCAGCTCGTTCTGGACGGCCGCGCTGTAAGCAGAGTCCCAGTCATCCGTAAAGCCCAGGACGCGTCCGTCGCTTGCGTGAAGCACGTAGAGCTTCAGATTGTCCGGAACGCGGATGCCGGGAGGAAGAATTCCCATGCGCCGCGCTTCCGCCACAGGCGTCGGCTTGATGTAGGCAATGTTCGGACCGAACATCAGCCCGGCGGCGGCTTCGAAATTCGGGAATCCATCTGTGTTCGTCATCGTCTTCACTCCTTCCGGATACGCCCCAAGGTCCCGAGTCGTTCCAGTCCTGAGACTGAGGTGATACCCATTGCGGCCAGTTTCAACCTCTTGAATTAAAGCCGCCCGGAACAAGTTTTCGTGTCCCTGGGCGCCGCGAATTTGCCGCTTTCCTGAACCTCCGTTCATACAACTCAAGCGGCCTCCAGAATTGCCGCGACATCGCCTGATAATAACGCTCGCCGCCCGGAAAAAGCGCCGCCAGCCGGAGAAATGTGGGAGCGGCTTGCGTGGAATCAAGCACAGATCGTCTTCGGCACGGCGAAGAGATGCCTTTGTTCTTACTGACCGGTCAGCACCCGCGGGATGGATTGACGACGCCGGTGGCTAGGTGCGTACGCTTGTACGCTCGACCAGCGCGGCGAGCATGCAAATCTCCGCGAGCGAGTCGGGAAGCAGCCAACCCTGCGCTTCGAGCAACCGCCCTTGGGCAAGATCTTCGCCGATCGCCAGAGCAAGAGGACGCCCACCGACTTTCCTGCGCACCCGAGCCGCCACGACGCGCGCATCGATGTGACGCGGCATTGCGGCCACCAAAGCGGCGCCGAGGCGAGCGGCATTCTCCCGATCCGGCAGCAAAGCGAAAAGATCGTCGAAGGGCGTCGGAGGATATCGCCGCTCGAACAACTTCGGAAAGAGCCGCGGCGCCTCGAGAGCCGCAATGCCCGCGACGGCAACAATTCCCAGAAGGCCTGAAATGAACGGCCGCCTTGAAATCGGCATCTTGTCGGCGACGCTCATCGGAATCCCGTCCTCAGATGGTCGGCCAGTCGCAGCACCAGCGCAAGAAGGTTGAGCGTGGGGTTCGAAGCACCGTAGGTGGGAAATACCGCGCTGCCAGCAATGTACAGGTTGTTCACGCCATGTACCTTCATGTCGGCATCGACGACGCCCTGCCGTGGGTCCTCGTGCATGCGCGCGGTTCCCATGTGATGATTTCCCCAATCCATCACGCTCATCCATTCGGCCCGCGAATTGTGCAGGAGCCGGATCATGCCGGTTCGCGCGGAAAGCAGCTGCCGCCCGAGTTCTCTGAGAGTTTTCCGGTAGCGGGCAAAATCGTCGTCCGAAATTCGCATGTCGAGTCTGAGCCTCGGCATACCGAGCGCATCCCGGTCGGCGGCAAGTGAAAGCCGCCTGTCGGGATCCGGCGCGAGTTCCATTCCGCAGCCCAGCGTAAAGGCGCGCATCGAGGATGCGTCGACGCCCAGCACCCCAGCCGTTTCGGCAAGCGCGGCCTGCCCCACACCATCGAGCTGCACCTCCCTTTCCACCGTCGCCAGAGCGCCGGGAAGAGCGTGATTGCGCCGCCACGAATCACTTGGCGCCAAAGCGGCTCGGAAATTGATGCCGTTAGCCGTCTGAATGTTCTGATAGTAAGGCGCGAGCCGGCCATCGAAGAGCACCAGCGTCGCCGTCTGCCCCGGAATGGGATGATCGGCAAAAAAACGGCCCACGAGACCGTGCGCGTTTCCGACGCCGGTTCGCATCACGTCGTTTGAAGCAAGCAGCAGGCGGGGCGTTTCGATGCCGCCCGTAGCGACGACCGAAACCTTCGGCTTAACGGCAAACCGGTTTCCTTCAAGTGTCGCTACATCGAGCCGTGCAAGGCTGCGTGCGTCATGCGTGAGCCGCAATCCCGTGACATTTGCAAAAAGACAGACGGTAAGATTGGCGATACGCCGCAAATCGTCGGCATAGCGCTCGCCAAAATGGGTGGGCAGGGTGCCATCGCGCTGCTTGCTGAATTGAAAATAGGTTGTGTACACCCCGCCGCTCGCCAACCGCAGCGGAGCACCCCATGCTTTTGTCCATGTTTTCGAATCATCGTAGACAATCGAGCCGGCCTCGACGAGCGATTGCGCGCGCGCGAAGTAAGGTTCGATGGTACTGCGCGCAAACGGCCAACCGGACCATGGCAGCCAGTCTCGCTTTTCGAAATCGACCGGATCGAGCGGGCGGCACCAGCCGCCCCAATGATTGCTGCAGCCCCCGAGATAGCGCAACCGGGTGTTCTCGAGCGGAATGTACGAAACACCGCTCTCGGTTCCTGCATAGAGCCGCTGCGTAGCGGCATCGAACTGCAGGCCGCCGCTCTCGATGAGGAGGACACGGAACGGCGCGCCGGCCAGCGCGAGCGCGAGCGATATTCCCGCCGGGCCTCCGCCGACGATCGCCACATCGGTTTCGAGCGTTGCGCCCTTCGGCAGGGATCGCGCGTCTAAGAACGAACGCACCGCGTTACCTTTCGTATTTTTACGGTACGGTGGTGGGCTCCCGGGCCGCGAAGTAGTCAGCCTAAATTGTGTTGAAACTAGAGCGGCCGGCCTGCCGAGCCGCAGTTCGCGCTCCGCGCGCCAAAGCTGGTGGAGCCAAGGGGAGTCGAACCCCTGACCTCTTGAATGCCATTCAAGCGCTCTCCCAACTGAGCTATGGCCCCGGTGTTTCTTTCGCCGTCTATCGTTCGTCCTTTTCAATGTCGGTATCGATGATACCGCTCACGTCCTCTTCTTCTTCACCCACTTCCTCCAGCAGCGCCGGATCTTCCACGTCCTCTTCGACTATTTCTTCTTCGTCGATATCCTCGATTTCCCCGCCCTGCTCCGCGGGGTCGACCACGGTCATTCCCGCGGTCTCCGTTTCTTCCTCTTCTGCTTCGACGGTCTCCTCGTCGACCTCCTCGATCACCGCGGCCTCTTCGTCCGCCGTTTCGTCGACGTCAGATTCTTCCATCTCCCCCGATTCCCGCAGTTCCCCCTCCTCGGTCGTCTGGCCGCCGGCCGCCTTTTCGGGCTCCGGACGTGGACGCCGCTGTTTGTAGAGGGCTTCCGGCTCAAAGGAGAAAGCGCATTTCGGGCACTCGATGGGCCGCTTCTGCAGGTCGTAAAACCGCGCGCTGCAGCTTGGACAAACGCGTTTGGTTCCGAGATCAGCCTTGACCAGGGTCATTCCATCCGATTGTGAATTCCGGTTTCAAAGGTCGGGTCGTTTGCCACGGCTGGGTCAGGCTGTCAAAGCCAAGCGGAGAGATCGCATGCAGGCGCCTGAAATCTCGCGACCGCTGGAAGCGCGCCGGTCTGGCCCGCTCAAAGGAAACGTGGAAGTCCCCGGCGACAAGTCGATCTCGCACCGCGCGCTGATCCTTGGAAGCCTCGCCGTCGGGCGGACGAAAATCGTCGGACTTCTCGAGGCGGAGGATGTTCTGCGAACCGCAGAGGCGATGCGGAAACTGGGCGCCCACATTGCGAAAGACGAGACAGGCGCCTGGCGCGTGCATGGCAGGGGCGTGGGCGGGCTGGCCGAACCGGATGACATCCTCGATTTTGGGAATTCCGGCACGGGGGCGCGCCTCGTCATGGGCGCCGTTGCGACGACGCCGATCACTGCTGTTTTCTCGGGTGACGCTTCCCTGCGGCGCCGACCCATGCTGCGTGTGCTCGAGCCGCTTGTGCAATTTGGCGCCAGATTTCAGGCTCGGGAAGGAGGGTTGCTTCCCGCCACGCTCGTTGGTGCCAACCGGCCAGTCTGCATTGACCATCATGTCGATGTTCCGTCTGCGCAGGTGAAGTCCGCACTGTTGCTCGCCGCTCTCAATGCGCCCGGGCGTTCCCGGATCGCGCAGGATGAACTCACACGCGACCACACCGAGCGCATGCTCAGGGCCTTTGGAGCCGAGATCACAGTCGAGCGTGCCGATCGGGGCGAAGTGATCAGCCTGCTCGGCGAAGCGGAGTTGCGCCCGGCAGATGTGCTGGTGCCGCGCGATCCTTCATCTGCCGCGTTTCCCCTTGCAGCGGGGCTCATCGTGCCCGGTTCGGAGATCACACTCTCCAATGTGCTCCTCAATCCCCGGCGAGCGGGTTTTCTCGAAACCCTTCGCGAAATGGGCGCCATCATCCACGTCGCGAGCGACCGCGAGAGCGGCGGAGAACAGGTCGGCGATCTGGTGGTTCGCAGCTCTGCCCTGAAAGGAACGGAAGTTCCGCCCGAGCGCGCGCCATCGATGATCGACGAGTATCCCATTCTTGCCGTGCTCGCCGCGTTTGCAGAGGGGCGCACCGTCATGCGCGGACTCGCGGAGCTGCGGGTGAAGGAAAGCGACCGGCTCGCAGGAGTGGCCCGCGGACTTGAGGCAATCGGCGTTACGGTCGAAGAGCTGCCGGACGGCTTGATCATAGAGGGGCGGGGTCTGGACGGCGTCA
>Ga0070731_10002854_pt1 | contig 16049 bp, 14 predicted proteins | sample Coa_R1_2_FD_66448 | JGI IMG/M metagenome (GOLD analysis project Ga0070731, IMG submission 66448) | Surface soil microbial communities from Centralia Pennsylvania, which are recovering from an underground coalmine fire - Coalmine... | ecosystem: Environmental > Terrestrial > Soil > Unclassified ...
CGCGCCGAGAGGTCCGTAAAATCCCCACATCTTGACCGATGCCCGGCGAACGTCGGGCAGTTTGCCGAACGTAGTCGCGAGAATCAGAAACGCGGACGAAATTCCCGCGATGATGCCGCACAAGTAAATCGCAAGATGCGGCGGAGTCCAGAACGTGTCCCGTCCAATGGAACGATGCCAGGAGATATCCCATTCGACCCCGATCATCGCGGACGTGACGCCGATGACGCAGGCCCAGAGATACCACGGGACGCGCGGAATGTAAGAGACGGCCTCTGCGCGCGCAGGGAACACGACGCTGTGTGCCATGTCCTTTATATTAGCCGCGAATGCAGCCGAAATGAACCCGAATCAGGCGACGATCTTCATGCGCTTGGCCACCCTCGTGATGATTTCGATGGCCCGGGCGAGCACTTCTTCCGAATGCGCCGACGTCACGATAGTTCGAATTCGCGCTTTGCCTTCGGCGACCGTCGGATATCCGATTCCAGTCGCGAACAAACCTTCGTCAAACAGGGCGCGTGAAAACGCGTGCGCCGTCGCGGCTTCGCCCACCATGATCGGAGTAATCGGAGTTTCGCTCGCTCCCGTCGACAGGCCGTTGGCGTGTAGACCGGCCTGGAAAAAGCGCGTGTTCGACCACAGTTTCTCGATGCGCTCCGGTTCCTTTTCCAAAATGTCGAACGCCGCGATGCAGGCTGCGGCGACGGCCGGCGGATGCGATGTCGAAAACAGGAAGGGGCGAGCGCGCTGGTGCAGGAAATCGATCAGGTCCTGGCTGCCGCAAACGTAGCCTCCCAGAACACCGATTGCTTTCGATAGCGTTCCCACCTGAATGTCCACGCGGCCGTGAAGATTGAAATGATCCACCGTCCCGCGGCCGTTTCGCCCCAGCACGCCGGAAGCATGTGCATCGTCCACCATCATGATCGCGCCATATTTCTCGGCGAGCTCGGTGAGCTGCGGAAGCGCGCCGATATCGCCATCCATGGAAAACACGCCGTCCGTGATCAGCAGCTTGTGGGCGCTCACATTGGAGAGCGCCTGGAGCTTCTCCTCGGCATGCGCTGCATCACGATGACGGAAAACGTGAATTTTGGCCTTCGATAGCCGGCAGCCGTCGATGATGCTCGCGTGATTCAGCTCATCGGAGATGATGTGATCCTCGGGAGTAAGGATCGCCGAGACGGTGCCGGCATTAGCTGCGAAGCCGGACTGGAACACCACGCAGGCCTCGACATTCTTGAACTTCGCGATGCGGCGCTCGAGTTCATTGTGCAGGCTCATGGTGCCGGAGATTGTGCGAACGGCTCCCGATCCCGCGCCGTAGTGCCTGGCCGCTTCAATCTCGGCTTCCACTAACTTGGGATGATTCGCCAGCCCCAGATAATTATTGGACGCGAGATTGATAACTTCCTTGCCATCGAATCGCGCGATCGGTTCGCACGCGGATTCCAGCTCCCGCAGACGCTGATAGGTCCCGGCCTTACGCCAGTTTTCAAGTTGCTCGGACAGATAAGCGAGAGCTTTGGACATTTAATTTATTGTGGCAAGTTTCACAACGATAGAAGAAGCGCCCGGGCTGGCATTCCGGTGAGCTTGGTGAGCGCGTACGCGTACCACTGAAGCTGCCGCTCATACTGCTCGCGGCGGGCCGAGGAATCGGCGTCCGTCTTGAAGTCGACGATAATCCAGCCGCCGTCTTCGACGAACGCGAGATCGATGATGCCGTCGAGCAACTTCGTGCCGTCAAGCGGAAGAGTCACCGGATATTCGCGATGACACCTCTTGGACGCGCGGGCTCTTGCCAGTAGTGGATGCGCAAGCGCGGCCGCCACGGCCTCACGCGCGGCGTTTGCTTCTTCCTGTGGCGCGCCCAGCGACCGAGCAGCCATCTCGACGGTTCTTGCGATCGAAGCCGCGGTCGCGTCGAGAGCCACGTCCCTCAACACCGAATGCACCAGCGCTCCAAAACGGCGGCCGCTGGGACGCCCCTCGCTTCTCCCAGCCGTCTCGATTACAACCTCAATCGCGTTCGGTGGCGATTCCTCAGTTTGACTCGCGAGCAAGATCTCGAACTCCGGCGTTGAACCTTCGGCGAGGCGCTCAGCTCGTTTCTGGGCCCATGCGTGATAAGCCGCCAGGCTGACGCCGCCGTCTTCCGCGAGAATTTCTTTCTGCCGCAAGCCCAGCCCGCCATCGACATTTAGAACTAATTTCGCCGGATCCCACCAAACCACTTTGTGCGTCCCCTGATGCGGCTGAACCAGGCCGGGCCGGACGGAGAATTCCTCCTGCCGGTCGTAATCGAGCGGCCGTTCCAGCACAGAGGCCGGTCCAAACTCGGGGCACCCGGACGCGGGCGTCGACTTTCGCCAGTTGGCATTCGAAGGATAGATGGCTTTGTTCAGCGGGCTCAGCCAGCCTTCGAACGGTTCATCGCCAATGGCCGGAACCACAAGGAGATCGCGCGCCCGCGTAGCTGCGACATACGCAACGCGGACGCCCTCGGCACGCTCGCGCGCGCTTTCCTGCGGCTCGTGATCGGCGAGTTCGCGGGGAGCGCACCGCAGCAGACGCGTTGCGCTCAGCCGGCGTGCTCCGTCGACGAATTGGTCAGGCTCTCGCGCGGCAATATTAGCGGTCAGATCGGCGAGGATGACCACTGGAAATTCCAGACCCTTTGCGCCGTGCACCGTCATCAGGCGCACCCCGTCGGAATCCTCTTCGAGCAACGGCGCCTCCGCGGCTTCTTCTTTCTCGGCCTGGGCCGCGAGCTCTTCCACGAATCCTCGAAACGAGATGCCGCCGGAGATTTCGTAATTGCGTGCCAGATCCGCAAGCCGGGCGACATTCGCCAGGATCTGATTCCCGCCCGGGCGAAGCAGGAATCCGGCATGCGCGCGCGTGGCTTCGATCAGCGCATTCACCGTCACAGCGAACGGCTGCCGATTGCGGGTGCGATGCAGACCGGCCAGCAGCGTCAGAGCTTCGGTTACGGGCGCGAAGACGGCGTCCGCGTCCTCCGGAAGGTGGAACGGATGCAGCCGGCCATGTTGGTGGCGAAAACGCAACAGAATTTCGTCCGCGATGGCAAACAGCGAGCCTTTCAGGGTTGCGAAAACATTCAGCTCATCGTCAGGCCATTCCACTGCGGTAAGCGCGGCGCGCAGAGTTTCGATTTCCTCGCGGTGATGGAACGACTTCGATCCGGCCAGAAGATGCGCCACGTTCCGGGCTTCCAGCGCGCGCGCATATTCACGGGTCAGGTCTGACCCAGCTTGTGTCCGGCGTCGAAACAGAACCGCGATATCGCGCGCCCGGAAGTTCCAGCCGCTCGAATCGATCAGCCAGGAAATAAGCGCCGCGATCGCATCGGGAAGCGACCGATTGATGGCATCCTTGGCGATCCGTGATTTATACGGACGCGGAACCGGCAGTACGATCACGCTCGGGTACGCATCCGGCTCCGGGCGATGCTCTTCCAGCGGGGCCCAATCGGCCTGGCCGGACGATACATCGCCTGTCATTTCTGTTTCAAACGCCGCGTTAACGAATTGTTGAATATTCGGAACCGCGCGGAAGCTGCGTGTGAGCGATACCAGACCGACGCCGCGATCAACTAGCGCATCGCGGATCTGGCGATACAGAACCATATCCGCCCGGCGGAATTTGTAAATGGATTGCTTGGGATCGCCGACCAGAAACAACTTGCCGGCCTTCGGCGTCACGCGAAGCCAATTCGATTCCGCTACGTCATCGGCCGACAGCAGTAGAAGAATCTCGGCCTGCAAAGGATCGGTATCCTGGAACTCGTCGACGAACAGGTGCGTAAAGCGGCCTTGCAGATAGCCGCGGACCTCCTGATTGTTCACCACCAGGTCGCGGACACAACTGAGCAAATCGACGAAGTCGAGCTTTCCCGATTGACGCTTGCGCTGGCTGTATTCGTCAACCAGGCCGGACATTTCGTCGCGCAGCAGCGCGGCCAGATCGGCGTCGGCGCGGCGGCGGAATTCGTCGATCCAGCGCAGCAAATCGTCACGGCGAGCAAGCAGGTCTTCGCGCGGCACATCCCCAAACGCGCCGGAGCCCTTCCGCAGATCGCGCCGGAGATCCCGCCCCAGCTTCAGGATCAGGCTCTCCAGGGCATCGTGATCGCGGGCAACGGCGGCGCCAGCGCGATCGATCCATCCAGCCAGCGCGCGCGCGGGAGCCAGACCTCTGTAAAGATTATCCGTGACTCTCTTGGGCCGGGAACACAGCTCCGCCAGGTCGCGGATCAACCGCACGATCGTGTCGATCTCCTCTTCCCTCGCGAACGGTTCGCGTTGCCAGGGCGCGGTGTAATCGCGCCATTCGACCAATTTGCGCCCGGCCCACTGCAACTGCTCGAGCGGCGGCGAATCGTCCCAGGAATCGCGCCACGCCAGCCGTGCGAGCGCGCGGCGGAGGCCCGGCGACGGCTCATCCAACCGGCGCTCCAGCCATGCGCGAAACGCCCGCTGGTACAGGCGATCGCTTTCCTGTTCGTTCAGCTCCTCGAAGGACGGATCGACGCAGGCTTCTACCGGCCGCTCGCGGAGAATCTGCGCGCAGAAGGAATGGATGGTCCCAATGGACGCTTCCTCCAGCCGCTTCAGCGCGTCTTCCAGTGTCGGGCTGTCTTTGCGGGCCTTGTCCAATTCCTCGCGCAGACGCAGCTTCAATTCGCCGGCCGCTTTATGCGTAAATGTCACGGCGACGATGCTGTCGATCTTCGCGTGCCCTTCTTTGAGCACTGCGACGATGCGATGTACCAGCTCCGTGGTTTTGCCGGTCCCGGCCGATGCCTCGACGATGAGGCTCTCTCCCAGGGACGCGCGGATTCTTTCGCGAGCGCGCTCGTCGGAGGATGGACGGGGAGCCGGGTTCATGCCATCGCTCGAATTTCCGTAATCAGATCGAGCCGCTCATCGCGGCGATCCTTCCGGAACGACCGTAGTTCCTCATACGGCCCGCACACCTGCCGGTAATCGCAGATGCCGCAGGCGTCTTTTTGCGGCGAAGCCGGAAGAAATCCGGATGCGACCGCATGATCGATATTCGCCGCGAGCTTCGCGATAAACTGGCGCGATTTCGCGGTCAGCGAAATCGGGATGAACTGATAGCCGCCAACCTGCGTCGCATAAAACAGGCGCCCGGAGTCGACCGGAGCTTCCAGCAGCTTTTCCGCCGCCAGCGCATACAGCAGCGGCTGGAGAAATTTGCCGCCGCCGACGTAGGCGGGCGTCATTTCCGGAGGCTTGCCGGTCTTGTGATCCGTGACGCGCAACTGTTTGCTGACGATGTGCCGCTCCACCAGATCGATGGAGCCCCGCAGGCGGACGCCGTCAAGATGCGCGGGCTCGGCCGCGCTCGCGGGGTCGCGATTCGAATCCGCGGGAAGCCCGAAGGCGAACTCGAAATGGATCGGCTCCCATTCAGGGTCGTTTTGCGCCACATGATGCAGCCAGCCGCGCAGATCGGTGCGCAAGTCTTCGATCTCCGTGTTCCAGACGCGCGGAATCGCCGGCGCGAGATCTTCGCGATATTTCGCCGCCACGGAGTCGAGCACCCGATCGGCAAGTTGCAGCGCATCGGCGAGCACATCGGAATTCACCGGCAGCAGCCCGTGCTTCTTCAGCTCTCCGAGAAGCGCGAATTGAACCGCGTGGAACAGAGCTCCGCGTGTCAGCGGATCCATCTGCTCGATAGGCGCCGCTTCGTCCCGGGGCCGCAGCCCGTAGATTCCATGCAGCGCGAACCGGTACGGGCATGCGGCAAAATGCTGGAGAGACGATGCCGACCAGGGCCGCGCTTCCAGCCGATGCTCGCCCAGCGCGGAAAGCGCCGATGTGTCGGTAGTAATCAGGCCATCGGCGTCGGTCCACTTCGCGGCCCATCGCTTCCAACGCGCGCGAAGCGAACGGGCGAGATGCGGATTCGTCTCGACCAGATAGCGCCCGCCCTGCGACGTTTCGAGCGCGCGCGCCAGCATCGCCAGATCGTATTCGGTATCGTCGATCGCATCGGCGGATTCCCGCGGAGCCGGCCAGTTCAGCCGCGCGGGCGCCGCGTCGCGGGCATTTCGTTCAAACTGCGCCAACTCGGGCAAAGCGCCCTCCACAGCGCGCGGAAGCTCCAGCGCATAAAAAGATGGCACGCGCGGCCGGGCCTGAGAAACATCCATGCGCGGATACGACGCAACCAGGCGGTCGCGAGCGGCAGCTACGGCGAGCCGCAGCCGGTCGCGCTCCTGATCGACCCGATTCTCCCGCAAAAGCAGTCCAGAATCGAGAACGCTGCGAAAATTGTCGAGCAGGAGCGGATCCTCGAACATACGCTGCGGAAACAAGCCTTCGGCCAGGCCCGGAAGAAACACGATTCCGAACTCGCGGCCGCGAGCCTCTTCAATCGATCCGACAAACACGTGTCCGTAACGCCGCTGCGGCGGATCCCGCCGCAGAAAACGGAGGCGATCGCTCAACACATCGATGACTTCTTCCAACACCGCGGGTCCAACGTCGCCCATGGGCTCGAATTCCGCAAGCACCGCCAGAATCGGCTCAGGCCGCCGCAGGGCAACGCGCGCGAGTTCGGAGAGCCGCTCGATCCATTCCTTCCAGCGCGCGGCCGCCGGAAGCGCGTCGAGCGCGTCCACCAGCGGAAGCGCAAACTTCTGCAAAGTGCGAAGCTGGCCCAAGCGTCTACTCAGATGTTCGCGGCGCGGCTCGTCGTCCCGTTCCAGGGTCTTCAGGCGCAGCTCGAATTCATGCTCAAGACCATTTAGCCGGCGCCGCCAGCGGTCGAGCCCGCCAATGACCGCCGCGTCGACCAGAAGCTTCTCCCAAGCCGCGGGAGCCCGGGCAACTTGCGCCTCGTCGATCTCCGGCGCGGAAGATTCCACAGCTTGCTCATCCGGCGCGAGCAGCTCATCCTCCGCTCCCACCCAGTCAGAATTGCGTTCCGCGCCCGCCGGCGGCAACTGGCCGAGCGAAAGATATTCCGCGAATCGCGACGCGGAGCACCGCTCCGCCGCGCACGCCAGCAAAGCGAGAAACGCGCGCCCGCCAGGATCGGGACGGGCCGTTCCTCGGCTGAAGTAAGCCGGCACACCCGCGCGCCGCAGAGCGTCTTCGATGGTCGGCTGATACCGCTCCGGACTGCGCAGCAGGATCGCGATTTGATCGAACGGCACGCCGCAGCGGACGATGCGTCGGGCAATCTCGACCGCTTCCAGTCCCTCGCCCGGCGCGGAAAACATTTCGAGACGATGGTCGACGGCGCTCGCCGGCGGTGAAGGATCGAACAAATAGGCCCGCAGATGTTCTATCGACGAATGGAGCGGCCCCGTGTCCAGATCCTCCGCGCGAATGCCCAGAGTCTCTTCGAACCTGGCAGTGAATTTGTCGTCGCCCGCGCTCACCGCCGCCAGGATGGACGGCGCGCGCGCCGCGACCGCGGTGACCAACGCGCGATGCGCGGTGGAATCGATCGGCGCGTCCAGGATCAGCAGCGGCAAATCCAGCCAGCGGTGACCACCCGCGGCCGCTTGCGTGGCGAGTTCAAACACGCGAGCCAGATCGGCGAGAGACCGCTCTTCCAACTCGGCCTCGTACCGGCGCAGGAGCGCAGCCAGGTCACGCCCCGGCGCGCCGGTGTCGGCCAGGGCATCCGGATCGACTCGCGCCAGACGCAGTTCACCGAGCGTGCGCGCCAGCGACCGCCCAAATCCTGGCAGCGCGGCGACTGGTTGAAAATAAGCCAGCTCATTTTCAGTGCGCGCTTGATAAACAATCCGTGCCGCCACAGCTTCCAACCCGAGCGGAGTGAGCGGCGCGAGGCCAAGCTCCGCCATCGCCGGGCGAGCCAAATCGGAGGCAAGCTGGATCAGCGTCAAGCGGTGAACGCCTGCAACTCCCCTCCCCGAATGTGCCAATTGTTCCCCTGCCGAATGGTAGGGTACCAGCACCAGAAGTTCTTGATACGCCGACAGAAAATCTCGGGCCGCGGCGATCAGCCGGCCATTGGATCGCGATTTCACCAGAAGCCGTTCGCCGAGCGGCATATGGTTTTAGTCTAACGGCTGATCTCGGAAGAAGACAGAAAATCGATTTCGAAAAACAAAACAATTTTTTCTGTAATCGGTAACCCAACCGAGACGAGAAACGTTTTTACAGATAACTAAATCCCCGTTACGACAGCGGGCGCTCTCACCCCTTTTCACCCATAGAAAGCGCCCGCTTAAAATCTTTAGCCGACCGGCTATTGGCGTTCCAAAAATTTTCTCTCAGGCTCGGAACACGGGCATTCGCGCGCTCGGCGAAAACATTCCTGCGATCTTTCGTGGTTGCCTAAATCGCGCCATAACGAGCCTAATGCGGCATGCAGCAGGTAGTAACGCTGCAATTTCGGATGATCCTCGAATGGCGCGAGTGCCTGGATTCCGGCACCGGGACCCTCGGCCCGCGATAATGCCACCGCGCGGTTCAACGCTACCACCGGAGACGGGTTCAACTTATACAAATCGTCATAGAGCGAGACGATTTCCCGCCAATCGGTGGACGCAGCGTCAGGCGACACAGCGTGCGCCGCTGCGATTCCCGCCTCCAGGTGATACTGCGTCATGTTGTCGCCGGTGGCGGAGAGATCCAGGTATCGAAGTCCGTCGTGAATTCGCGCGCGGTCCCACAGGGTCCGGTCCTGATCGCCGAGCAGAAGCAGCGCTCCGTTAGGATCCTGCCGCGCGGCGGATCGTGAGGACTGAAGCAGGAACAGCGCCAGCAGCGCATGCGTGGCCGGCAGCGCAGTCGCGGGATTCGCGGCGATCAGGCGCGCCATGCGAATCGCTTCCTCGCACAGGTCCGCGCGTAGCGCGCCGTAGCCTTCGTTGAACATCAGATAAAGCACGGCGAGCACGGAGTCCAGCCGCATCGAGAGTTCGCCATCGCCAGGCATCTCGAAACTCAGATTCTCTTCGCCGATCTGGCGCTTGGCGCGCACAATGCGCTGCGCGATCGCGCCCTCCTCGGCGAGAAGAGCCCGCGCGATTTCCGCGACGCCGAATCCGCCCACAGTTTTCAGCGTCAACGCGAGACGCGATTCCGCGGGCAGCGCAGGGTGCGCGCAGAGAAATAGCATGACCACTTCGTCATCCGGAAACGGCGTCCCGGAAGCCGGCGGCTCGAAATTCTCCAGCGCGCCGCTCAGCTTCGCCGCCAGCACCGTCTCGCGGCGGATGCGATCCAGGGCCCGGTTCCTGGCCACCTGAATCAGCCACGCCGAAGGATTTTCCGGAATTCCGCGGAACGGCCAAACTTCCATCGCGCGGATGAGAGCGTCCTGAACCGCATCCTCGGCCAGTGCGATGTTCCTCGGTCCCAGAATGCGGGTCAAGGTGGAAACGATGCGCCCGGCTTCTCGCCGGAACAGATGATCAACCAGCTGCGATGCGTTCAACTTCGCGAATCTCTATTGTGCCGAATTCAAGATGCGGGCAATCTGCGGCCAGTTCCACGGCTTGTTCGTAAGTGTCCGCCGCGAAAGCGAAGAATCCGCCGATAATCTCCCGCGCTTCCGTATAGGGCCCGTCGGTGATCACCGTCTTCCCCGCTGCGGATTTCATCAGCCGCCCGGTGCCATCGCGGAGCTTCTGTCCGGATGCCGGATGCCCTCTTTCCGCAAGCGACGCGCGCCACCGGCCATACCGCTGGATGATTCTCTGGATCTCGTCCGGGCTCAGGCCCTTGAAAGCGTCGCTTTCGGAGTGGAGAAGCAGAACGTATTCAGGCATTTTCGTTTCCTTTCACCCCGTAGACGAATGGCAGAGCGCGAATTCGACATTGGAAGTTCGCACTGGCTCTCGCGGCTCTATATCTCCGCACCGAACCGCGCACGCCAGTAAGCGGGTCCTGACCTGTCCGAAAATCAATCGTCAAACAGGATGGAACTCAAATACCGCTCGCCCGCATCCGGCAGGATTACGACGATCGTCTTGCCCTTCATTACCGGGTCCTTCGCAACGCGGACCGCAGCCGCCACCGCCGCGCCGCACGAAATCCCGCTCAGGATGCCTTCCTCCCGCGCCAGCCGCCGCGCCATTTCGATCGACTCGTCGTCGCCGGCCAGTTCGATACGATCGACCATCTTCAGGTCGAGCGTCGCCGGGATGAACCCCGCGCCAATCCCCTGGATCCCGTGCGGGCCGGGTCGCGGATGCTCGCCTTGCAGCGTCTGGGTGATCACCGGGCTGCCTTCAGGCTCCACGCCAATTGAAATAATCGGCTTCTTTCTTTCCAGCTTGAAATAACGCGAAATGCCAGTAATAGTGCCGCCCGTGCCGATTCCCGAAACCAGAACATCCACGTTGCCTTGCGTGTCTTCCCAGATCTCAGGCCCGGTCGTTTTCACGTGAATCTCGGGATTCGCCGGATTCTGGAACTGCTGGAGCAAAATGTATCGCTCCGGATCGGAAGCGACCATCTGTTCCGCCCGCTCAATCGAAGCCCCCATACCTAGCGCCCCGTCGGTCAGAACCAGTTTCGCGCCCAGAGCTTTAAGAACCTTCCGGCGCTCGATGGACATGGTTTCCGGCATCAGCAGCGTGATCTTATAACCCCGCGCCGCGGCCACGAACGCGAGCGCGATTCCCGTGTTGCCGCTGGTCGGCTCGATCAACTCCCGCCCCGGCTTCAGTACGCCGCGCCGCTCCGCGTCCCAGATCATCGACGCGCCGATGCGGCATTTCACCGAGTATGCCGGATTGCGGCCCTCGATCTTGGCCAGGATCGTGGCGTTCGCGTTGCCCGTGACGTGATTTAAACGGACCAGCGGCGTTCGGCCAATACTGAAGGAATTATCCTGAAATACCATCAGATCTCCCAATTCGGCACATAACGTGTCTGCGATTCCTTCCAGTGTCGGACAAGCTCAGCAAAAGTCGTATGATCGAGAACTTTCGAAATGGAGGAGTCGACGCGTTTCCACAGATCGGAGAAAGCGTCAGACCCTGGGCGCTTCTTTCCCCGAACGCCCTCAACGAAGGCCAGCACCTGCCCGACAGTAATTTGATCCGCCGGCCGGGCCAGGCGATAGCCGCCCTCCGCCCCCCGGCGCGATTCCACAAAGCCGGCTTGCTTCAAGCTAGCGAGGATCAGTTCCAGAAATTTTTGCGGGATCTTTTGCCGCCGCGCGATATCGGCGATTTTTACCGGCTCGCCGGGCGATTGCAATGCAAGGTCGAAAATGGCCTGCAAGGCGTATTCGCCTTTCACGGAAATGTTCATTCAATGAGGGCTCGCTGCCCGACCCTAGATTGTAACAGTGCGAAGCCCGCAAAAAAGACTGCGTGACGCGTCTAGTGGAGTGCGCTCTTCTGACGCACTGCTCTAGTGGTGCCGGACCAGCGACAGAAATTCGTCCCGCGTGGATTTGTTGCTGCGGAAACTGCCGAGCATGGTGCTGGTGATCGTGCTCGAGCTTTGCTTTTCGACGCCCCGCATCATCATGCAGAAATGCTGTGCCTCGCACAGAACGCCGACGCCGCGCGGGGAGATGACGTCGGAAATCGCTTCCGCCACCTGCTGCGTCAGCCGCTCCTGCAATTGGAGCCGCCGGGCGAACATATCCACGATACGAGGAATCTTGCTCAATCCAATGACTTTATCCTTGGGCAGGTACGCCACATGCATCTTGCCGAAAAACGGCAAAACGTGATGTTCGCAGGTGCTGAAGAACTCGATGTCCTTCAGGACCACCATCTCGTCGCATTCGACGTGAAAGAGGGCCCCGTTGACAATCTCATCGAGATTCGTGTGATAGCCGCTCGTGATAAAACGCAAGGCCTTTTCGTAGCGTTCCGGAGTCCGGACCAGCCCTTCCCGCGAGGCGTCTTCGCCCAGCAGTTCCAGGACTTCCTTCATGTGCGCGGCAATCCCGGGCTCTCTCCCGGGCATCTTCATCACAGCTTTATTCTTCGTTGGCATTTAAGCTTCCAGTTCAAAAATATTGCGCGCGGTTTCCGAGATCCGCACCCGATCTAGGCGCGCCGGAAAAGACCATTCGCGGGCAATCACGTCGCGAATCGCCGACGCCAGATTTTCCGTGGTCGGAACCACGCCCGCCATTTCCGGAACGTCGATATTCAGGTTCTTGTGTTCAAAACGGTTCAGAACCCGGCCGGAGATCAACTCGTCCAGGGCCGGGCGGCTCACGATCTGCCCCGATTTATCGGGCGAGCCTTCAAGCGTCACGTCGAGCACATAATCGTGCCCATGCCCGTGGGGGTTGTTACATTTCCCGAACAGCCGCTGATTTTCTTCCTTGCTGAACCCCGGCACGTCGAGCCGGTGGGACGCCGAAAAACGGTAACGCCGGGTCAAACGCACGTCTCGCCTCCGTAATCGACGTATAGGTCCGAAGTTTCGTAAACCCTGACATTGCGTAGTTTCACCCCGGGGCGATTGATGGGCGATTCCAATCTCTTCCAGATCTCCGCCGCGAGATTTTCCGTGGTCGGAACGACGCGATCGAACGGCGGGACCTCGCGATTCAGGAAACGATGGTCCATGGGCTCGACCACCTCGCGATTCAGGATCTCTTTTAACTCCCGCAAATCGAACACCATGCCGGTGACGGGATCGGTCTCGCCCTCCACCGTCACTTCGAGCACGTAGTTATGCCCGTGGCCGTTCGGATTCGCCGCAAGTCCGTACAGCGCGCGATTTTCCTGATCGCTCAGGGACGGGCTCGCACACACGTGCGACGCGGAAAATTCGGCTTTACGGGTTAGCAGCATTGCCACAGACTTTGATGCGACGAGTCCACCGAAGGGCTCACGATCCTTTAAAATGATAGCGTGAAGCACAGTACGGACTGGTTGTTGCCCGCTTCCATCGTAATGTTGGCGGGGGCTTTAGCATGGGTGGCGGCCGATTCGCTGGAGCCGCACATCACCAATGTCGGCGATAAGGCGCCGAATTTCCGGATCACGAACGACCGCGGCCGCACGTTCACGCGCGACGATTTCGGCGGAAAATTGCTCGTCCTGAATTTCTGGGCATCGTGGTGCCCTCCGTGCGTCGAAGAGACCCCTTCCCTCAACGAATTCACCCGCCAGTTCGGACCGCAGGGCGTGGTGGTATTGGGCGTCAGCATCGATCGCAATGAAGCTCTGTACAAGAAATTCATCGACCGCTTCCACGTGGCTTTCAACACCGCGCGCGATCCGGAAGCCGAGATCAGCACCAGCTACGGAACGTTCCAGATTCCCGAAACCTACCTGATCGACAAGACCGGACACGTGGTCCAGAAAGTCATCAGCAACCAGAACTGGATGGACCCCGAATTTCTCGCGCGCGTGAGGCAGATGCTGTGAACGCCTCCGTAACGGCCCAGATCGAGAAAATTGTCGGGCCGCGCGGATATCTGCACAAGGCCGAAGACCTGACGCTGTATGAATACGACGGCGGAGTCGATAAATCGCGCCCGGATTACGTAGTCTTCCCCGAGTCGACCGAAGATGTCGTCGCGCTGGTCAAACTGGCCGCCGCTCAGGGAATGCCGCTGGTTGGCCGCGGCGCTGGAACCGGCCTCAGCGGCGGGGCGATTGCGCGCGCCGGCGGCCTGATCATCTCCTTCGCCCGGATGAACAAGATCCTCGAGATCGATCTTCCCAACGAACGCGCGGTGGTTCAGCCCGGCGTAGTGAATATCGACATCACCGGCGCCGTGGAAGCGGACGGATATTTCTACGCGCCCGATCCTTCCAGCCAGCGCGCCTGCACCATCGGCGGGAACGTCAGCGAAAACTCCGGCGGACCCCACACCCTCGCCTACGGCGTCACCACCAATCATGTTCTCGGGATCGAAGCCGTGCTCCCGGATGGCTCGGTCATCCAGACCGGCTCCGGATACGACCTCCCCGGATACGATCTCACCGGGTTGCTGGTGGGCTCGGAAGGCACCATGGTCCTGGTGACCAAGATCATCGTCCGCCTGATGCGCAAGCCGGAGGTGGTGAAGACGATTCTTGCGATTTACAATGCGCCGGAAGACGCCGGCGAGACCGTGGCACAGATCACCTCGCGCGCGATTACCCCGGTCGCCATCGAGATGCTCGATGGCGTGCTTCTGCGAATGGTCGAGGAGGCCACCCACGCCGGTTATCCGATGGACGCCGCCGCGGTGCTCTTGATCGAGCTCGAAGGCCTCACGGAAACCGTAGAGGAACAGACCGAACAGATCCGCGATGTTTGCAGCCTGTGCAAAGCTCGCGAATTTCGCGTCGCCCGTACCGCGGAGGAGCGTGACAAGCTATGGTGGGGGCGCAAAAACGCATTTGGCGCCGTAGGCCGCTTCAGCCCCGCGTATTACGTCCAGGACGGCGTCGTCCCGCGCACCCAGATGGCGTCGACTCTGCGGTTCATCGATGAATTGGGCAAGCGAACGGGGCTCTCGATCAGCAATATCTTTCACGCAGGCGATGGAAATCTGCATCCGCTGATCACCTTCGACCCGCGCGTGGAAGGCCAGCTCGAAAAAGTCAAACACGCCAGCGACGAGATTCTCGAGTACTGCATTTCCGTCGGCGGCTCCATCACCGGCGAACATGGCGTCGGCATGGAGAAGATGGAAATGATGGGCCGGCAGTTCTCCGACCATTCGCTGGCCATGATCGGTCGATTCAAGAAACTGTTCGATCCCGGCTGCCGTCTCAACCCGGGAAAGGTGCTGCCGACCGGCCGCGGATGCATGGAAATCCGGCAGAGAGTAGGAGACTTGACGCTATGAAGTATGTTTCGTTGGCTCTCTTCATTTCCCTTTTCGCATTCGCCGAGAAGAAACCGCTTCCAGGCCAGGCCGGGAACGACGACATTGAACTCGTCGGCTCTATCATGATCGACCGCGATGAGATCAAGCAGGCCCTCGGCGGGGACATCGGCGCGGGATACGTGGTTGCGCGCATGAAAGTCACTCCCAAGACGGAAAAGCCGCTGCGCATCAGCCCGGACGATTTCACGATCGTCTCCCGCAAGGACGGTCAGCGGACCGTCGCGTTATCCCCAGGCCAGATCGCCGGAAAAGGCGCCCTGGTCGTGAAAGCGGCGGCCGAGCAGCCCGGCGGTCTCGGCACCATGACCAACGGCCCGATTTGGGGCGGCATCGGCATGGGCCGCGGCGGCGGCGGAAATTCCAAAGGCACGCAATCAGGCACGGTCGAAGCCACCCCCGCCAAAGGCGACGACAAAGACAATCCGCTGCTCGAAGTGTTGAAAGCGAAGGTCCTGCCGGACACGGAGTCGCTTGAACCTGTGCAGGGCCTGCTGTATTTCACCATCGACGGGAAGATCAAACAGAAAGATCTCGCGATTATTTATAAAGGAGCCGGTGGAAGGCTGGTTATGGAGTTCTTGAATCCGAAGTAACCGTCACAACTTCACAGGCTTGGCGTCGCGCCACAAGCGTTCAAGATCATAATACGTGCGCGCTTTCTGCGAGAAGATGTGGACCAGAAGATCGCCATAATCCACCAGAACCCATTCCGCGTGGCCGTAACCCTCGACGCTGGTCGGATATTCGCCGCGCTTTCTTAATTCCTGCTGGATCTCGTCGGCGATGGCTTGAATCTGGCGCGTGTTCGATCCGCTACAGATAACAAACTGATCGGCGAAGGAGGTAACGCCGCGCACATCCAGAACAACAATGTCCTTGGCTTGCTTGGATTCTGCGGCGTGGACAGCGGAGAGCCAGGAAGGTTCCGGTTCTTGCAGTTTTTCGGCCCGCGCCAGTCAGGTTCTCCTGTTCGTATCGTACTACAATTAGAGTGAAGTTCATGTTGCTTTTCCTCCTGGCGGCTGGTCTTGCCTTTGCCGCCGACGAATCTCCCGCGGTAACGCAAGCGCGCCAGGACCTGGCCCGTGTGCGCGAACAGGTCAACGCCGGATTGCTGGCCGCGTCGAAGATTCCCGAAGCCCAGGAAGCGATTGAAGATGCGCTCGATCAGGACGTACTCGACCGGACTCTCTATG
>Ga0070731_10002856_pt1 | contig 16042 bp, 7 predicted proteins | sample Coa_R1_2_FD_66448 | JGI IMG/M metagenome (GOLD analysis project Ga0070731, IMG submission 66448) | Surface soil microbial communities from Centralia Pennsylvania, which are recovering from an underground coalmine fire - Coalmine... | ecosystem: Environmental > Terrestrial > Soil > Unclassified ...
CGACCTGACGCTCACCATCTCGGCCGGCGGCAAGATCTCGGATCGCCGGGCGCTCCGCTTCGGCATCCGCCATCTGACCTACGAGCTGTCGCTCTTCGACCACGAAGGCAGGCTGCGGCGGGTGGAGGTCGATCCCGCCGCCGGCACAGCGCGCGGCGAGCGCCTGATTGACTCCCGGCACGAGGCGATCAAGCAGACGCCCAACGGCTGGGCCGGATCGTTGACGCCGGCAGGCGAGACCTCTCCGGCCGTCCAATCGATCTTCACGAACTCGCTGTCGCCGTTCCTGGTGATCCACGTCAACGGCGTGCCGATCGCCGCGCGTGGCGGCAGCTGGGGGATGGACGATGCCATGAAGCGGGTCTCGCGTGAGCGCCTCGAGCCCTATTTCAAGCTCCACAAGGCAGCCAATTTGAACATCGTCCGCAACTGGCTGGGCCAGGACACGGAGGATGTGTTCTACGACCTGGCCGACCAGTACGGGCTTCTGATCCTCAACGACTTCTGGGAATCGACGCAGGATTTCCAGGTCGAGATCGAGGACCCGCAGCTTTTCCTCGCCAATGCGCGCGACGTCATCAGCCGCAGCCGCTGGCACCCCTCGATCGCCGTCTGGTTCGGACGCAACGAAGGCGTGCCGCAGCCGATCGTGAACGAGGGCCTGGCCGATCTGGTGGCCGAGCTGGACGGCACGCGCTGGTACAATGGCAGCTCGAACCGGGTGAACCTCTGGGACAGCGGGCCTTACGACTACCGGCCGCCGGAGCAGTATTTCACGCAGCTGGCGCAGGGCTTCGCGGTCGAGGTCGGCACGCCGTCGCTGTCGACGCTCGAAGCGATCGAGGCGACGGTGCCGCAGCCCGACCGCTGGCCGATCGGCGACACGCTCGCCTATCACGACTGGCATTTCGGCGGGAACGGCGACGTCAAGACGTTCATGGCATCGCTGGCGGCACAGTTCGGGGAGGCGACCGATCTCGCCGATTTCGAGCGCAAGGCGCAGATGCTGAACTATGTCAGCTACCGCGCCATTTTCGAGGGGTTCAACGCCGGCCTCTGGACCCGCAACAGCGGCCGGCTTTTGTGGATGACCCATCCGGCCTGGCGGAGCAACCACTGGCAGATCTACAGCTGGGACTACGACACCCAGGCCTCCTACTACGGCGTGAAGAAGGCGACAGAGCCGGTGCACGTGCAGATGAACCTGCCGGATTTCCGGCTGGCGGTGATCAATACGACGCTGGAACCGCGTCCCGGCCTGACGCTCGCCGCCCGCGTGCTGGGGCTCGATGGCAGGATGCTCCTGACGACAAGCCTCGCCGTCGATGCGGCCGCCAACCAGGCCACGGCCCTTGAGCCGCTGGACCTCGCGCCGCTGCTGACCCGGGAACGGATGGTGCTCGTCGAGCTGACCCTAAGCGATGCTGCCGGCGCCGAGCTCTCGCGGAACGTCTATTGGCAGGGCGAGGACGAGGCGGCGAGCCGGCGGCTGGACGCACTCGCCCCGGTGACTCTCACGGCGACCGCGACCGCCCGGCGCGGGGCAGACGAGACCGTGGTGGAGGCGGACCTCGCCAATCCTGGCTCGGTCCCCGCGCTCGCCGCGAAGCTGACATTGGACGACGCCGCCGGCACCCGCATCCTTCCGGCCTACTACAGCGACAACTACATTACGCTGCTGCCGGGCGAGCGCCGCCGCGTCGAGATCCGCTTCCCCGCGGATAAGCCGGCGACGCTGGTCCTGCGCGGCTGGAATGTCGCGCCGGCCAAGATCGAGGTGGCAACGAAATGACGGGGCATCGAACGGGGAAGTTGCCTCGACGTGCGCTGCTGGCGAGCGCGCTCGCGGGCGGCACGCTGCCGCTCGCCGGGTGCGGCGAGCCACCCGAGAACGTGCGCCTCCGTGAGGACTGGGCCTTCCTCGCACGCTATCGCGACGACAACGCACTTCTCGTTGCTTCCGGCCGGGCGGTCGACTGCGTCTTCATGGGTGACTCCATCACCGAAGGCTGGCTCGCCAAGCGGCCGGGCTTCTTCACGCCCGGCCTCGTCTGCCGCGGCATCGGCGGTCAGACGACGCCGCAGATGCTTGTCCGTTTCCGCGCCGATGTGGTTCAGCTCAAGCCCGTCTCGGTCCATATCATGGCCGGCACCAACGACATCGCCGGCAACACCGGGCCGATGACCGAGGCGGAGACAAAGGCCAATCTGATGTCGATGGCCGAGCTTGCACAGACGAGCGGGCTGCGCGTTGTTCTCGCCTCGATCCCGCCCGCGGCGCGGTTTCCGTGGCGGCCGGGGCTCGAAACCGTGAAGCCGATCCGCGCGATCAACGCCTGGCTTCGGAGCTCTGCCGCTGAGATCGGCGCCATCTTCGCCGACTATCATGCGGTGCTGGCCGACGAGAACGGCGGCATGCGGCCCGGCTACGCCGTCGACGAGGTCCACCCGACGGAGGCAGGTTACGCGGCCATGGAGCCCGTCGCCCGTGCCGCGATCGCCCAGGCGGCCATGGTGCCGCGCCGCCACATTTGTGAACAATAGACGTCGCTTGCCGGCCGTGGTGCATTGCATGCGACTCGCGTGAACGATAGAGTGCGAATCGGTGGGCGTTTGCCGCAACTTCAACGCGGCACACTGTAGCCTTAGGGAACGGGGATGGCAGCGGAAGAACGGTATCGCGAACTTGCTGAAGAGCTCGCGCGGGCTGCGGAGGCTATCCGGTCGGAGACACCGCTGAGCTTCTCTCAGCTGCTGGGTGCGATCGACGCCGTGCGGGCGGAATGGGCGGCCAGTTGCGACGGGGTCGCGAAGGCAGGAATTCCCACCCTTTCGGCGGACCAATTCGACCCGCCCTCGCTGCGGACGGCGCTGGTCGAGATCGAACGCCGCCGGCGCATCGCGGCGCTGGTGGCCCGCATCAGCCGGGCGCTCGATATCGCGCACCGCACCGACGAGAATTTCGAGCCCCTCACCGATCTTGCGGCGCGCGTGCGCGAAGGTGCCGCCGCAATCGAGGCCGAGGAGGATCCGGTGCCGATCCTGGCGCCGTTCGAATCGCTCGAGAATTTGATCGAGCACGGCAGCCACCTGCCGGACGAAAAGGCCGACGAGCTGCATGCCGAGGTGGCCTCGGCCTTCGGATCCAAGCTGGCCCTCGCGGCGGTGCGCGGGCGGCTCTATTTCCGCAATCCGCCGCCGCCGTCTGATGGCGGTCATGATGGGCCGGTTTCGCCGCCGCCGGTCGATGGCGGCGCCGCGCATTCGCCGAGCCGCAGCTACGATGCGCCGGCGTCGGGCTCGTACGGCACGCGCGACACGTCCCCGGGCGGGGCAACGGCGGAGCTCGATGACGAGCCGCCGGTGGCCCGGCATCATGAGGAGGAAGCCGCGGAGGCCCACTCGGGCGAGCTTGAGCTCACTGAGATGGAAGCCGTGGAGCCGGAAGCCGATGAGGCCGAGGCAGCCGCGCCCGAACCGGAACCGGAACCGGAGCCTGCCCCGGCCGCGGCGGCGATTGCCGGGCTTGCGGCCGTCGCCTGGCATGCGCTGGAGCGCGGTCGCGCCGGTCTTGCCTGGCACCTTGCGCATCGTACTGGCGCCGAGCCCGCCCCGACCGCGCTTTGCGCCCTCCTCGCCACGGCGCCCCGGGCCGACGGCTCGGGCGTCGTCGACGGGCTGGTGGGCCGCCAGGCAGTCGAGCTCTGGCCGGCAGCCGAAAAGCTGGCCTTCTCGGACCCTGTTCATCTCGTCGGTTTCCTGGGCGCGTTGCGGGTCGGACTTCTGGCGCCGGCGAGCGGCGCCTCCGTGCTGTTCGCCGATCCCAAGGACGCGAAGAAGCTGCCGGCGCTGACCGCGCTTGCCGCCGCGGCGCGCGATCTTGCGGCTTCGGGCCAGGCGCTGTTCGTGCCGACCCTCGCGGGCCAGGCCTCCGCCAAGGTCTGGGAGGAACGGATTTCATCGCTGTCGCAGGAAGCGCAGCGCTGGCTGGACCGACAGGACACCGCCGTGCTGCGCTGCGATCGCAGCACCGATATCTGGCGCAACTGGGTCGGGGCCGAGCGCCCGGTCGGGCGGATGATCCGGATCGTCATCGCCAACCGCCACGCCGATCGCGGCGAGGCCCACGACACCAACCAGTCGCTGGAGACCGAATTCGAGCCGTTGCTCACGCGGACGGACCACGCGCTGCACGGCGTGCGGGCGGCACGCACGCCGATCGAGGCGCGCTCGAGGTCCCTGCTTGCGGAGCGCGTGGAGCAGGCGCGGGCACTGGTCCGGCGCTGGGAAGCGCTGCTGGATGCCGCCGCCGAGCCGAAGGCGCCGATCGCCGAGAAGCTGGCGAAGCTGCGCACCGCCGCGGTCGACGGGCGCGCCGCCGTCCGGGCCGAGATCGAATCCCTGACCGACGGACAACCGACGGTGCGGCGCGCAGCCCTGGCGCAGTTCGACGATTTCGTGGCGCTGCTGCAGGGCAATCCGCCGGCGTCCGCCGTGGCGGTCGAGCGGATGCAGGAGCTGCCGCTGGACGCGACGCTCAACCTTGAGCTTCTCCTGGTTCCCGGCCTAGAGCTCGACCGCGATCTGGTCCCGACGGCCGGGCCCGATGCGGCCGCGCTGGAGGCGGCGGTCGACCAGTCCGACTGGCCGAGCGCCTTCGCCGCGCGGGTGGAGCGCAACGATTTCCCCGGCGCGTCCGTCTGCCTCGACGTGCTGGCCCGTCTCGGCCATGCCGGCATCGGCGACTTGCGGGAGACCTGGCAAGGGGGGCTCACGAAGGCGCGGAGCGGCGTGGAGCAGCGGCAGGTGGAGCTGCTGCATCAGCTGATCCAGGCAGCCGCTACCGAGCAGTTGTCGGCCGACGAGCAGCTGGCCCTGGAAGCCTCGATCCGCAGCGCGCTGCCGGCGCCGTTCGTGGACATCCCGGCGGCCGAACGGGCGCTGGGCGCCGCCTCGGAGCGGCTCGCGCAACTGGCGGCGCGCGCCCGCGAGGAAGCGGACCGGGCGCTCGACGCGGGCGATTTCTCCGGCGTGCCGCAGTCGATCCTGAAGCGCATCCGCGCGCTCATCCGGAACAACCGGCTCGAACTCGCGTACGACTACATGGAGCGGCTCCGCGAGGGCGCCGAGATCCCGCGGAACGACGAGCTGGCGTCCGTCTGGGGCAGCGCGTTCCCGCTCTTCTTCGGGCCATTCATCGACCAAGCGAACGCGCTTCATCGGGCGCGCGGCAGCCTCGCGTCGATCCGCGACGCGGTGTCGACGGCGCCGCGCTTCCTCGAGCCGCTGGAGACGCTGGGCGGCGACGAGCCGCTGCGGCGCGAGGCCCTGGCGCTGCTCGATGCATGGGAGCTGGCAAAGCGCCGCGGCGACGACGAGGCGGCCAAGGGCGTACAGCAGCTCTTCGAACTGCTGAAGTTCAGGGCGCCCAAGCTGTTCAAATATCTGGTGCCGCCGCGCAGCGCCGTCACCGCGACGCTGCACTTGCAGTGCGCGATTATAAATGACCGCAACACCGTCATTATCCCGTCGTTCAGCTCGGCGGCCCAGGGCCATTACCGCATCGTACTGCTGTGGGGCAGCCTCACCGCGCAGCAGATGGCGAGCCGCATTGCCGAGAGCGTGAGCCTCGAAGGCGGGCCGATCGTCGTGCTTTGCTTCCGCCCGCTCGATCGCAACGAGAGGCTGTCGCTGGCCCGCCTCGCCGCGACGAGCAAGGACGCGCCGATCATGGTGCTGGACGAGGCGCTGCTGCTGTTCCTGGCACAGTTCCCGTCGAGCGGCCGGCTGAAGGCCTTTTTCGACTGCACGCTTCCTTTCACCGCCGTCGACCCCTATGTGCCCGAGGGCGCACCGCTGCCCGGCGAAATGTTCTTCGGCCGGCAGCAGGAAAGCGCGGCGATCGTGGCCACCGACGAGCGCGGCAGCGTGCTGGTCTATGGCGCGCCGCGGCTCGGCAAGACCGCGCTGCTCAAGCATATCGAGGCAGAGCATCCGATCGATCTGAAGGACCATAAGCAGCTGCTGGTGAGGCACGTGGACATTCGCGGCCTCGGCCGCGGGCAGGCGCCGCCGCGCGGCATCACCAAGCTGATGACCGAGCAGCTGAAGAGCGCCGGCGTGCTGATGGGCACCACCGAGACGCCGGCGGAGTTCGAGCGCAAGGTCAAGGAGTGGCTCGACGAGTCGGGCGGCGGGGCGCGGCGCATGCTGCTCCTGCTCGACGACGCAGACGCCTTCCTGCGCAAGGACGCCGAGGACTCCTATCCGGAGCTCAATCATCTCCGGCAACTGATGGAATCCACCAACCGGCGCTTCAAGTTCTGCCTCGCCGGCACCCAGGCCGCAATGCATTTGGCCCATGACCAGCATTCCCCGCTGGCCGGGCTCGGCGGGGCGACGCTGGTCGGCAAGCTGCGCCGCGGCGCCGACCTTCGGGATGCCGAGCGCCTCGTGCGGCAGCCGCTGGAGACCCTGGGCTACTGCTTCCCGCAGCGCGAGGCCGTGAGCCTCATCATCGCGCATTGCGACGGCGATCCCGGGCTGATCCAGGCGTTCTGCGCCGGGCTCCTGGCCGCTACGCGCCGCCGTTTCCTCGCCGAGCCGGATGGGCAGCTGCCCTTCCCGATCACCATCGAGGACGTCACGAATCTTGCCAGCGAGCCCGAGCCCGAAGCGGCCGTGTCGGCGCGACTCCACGCGGCGCTCGACCTCGACGGACGCTATCACTACGTTTCGCGGCTGATCGCGCTGGTCTGCGCCGGCGACGAACGCCGCGGCCTGATCGAAGGCATGCCGCTTGCGGACCTGCACGACCAGGCGATGCTCGACTGGCCCGAGGGGTTCGGCGAATCGACCAGCGTGGAGGAGTTCCGCGCGCTTCTCGACGAGATGGTCGAGCTCGACCTGCTGCGCCGCGTGGCACCGGAAGTCTACGCGCTGCGCTACCCGAACCTTCCGCTCGACGAGGAGGACGGGGAGAAGCTGAACGAGCCGGCCGCGCCGGCGGGCGAGGCGGGGGCGAGCCCGCGTCGCCGCCAGGAACGACGCGCGCTTCAGGAAGCCGGCGCCTGAGCCGGGGCTGGCGCTCCCGTTGATCCCCCGAACAGCGATTCGGAACTAGTTTCGGTGGGTGGCCCCTTCGTGGGCCAACAGCCAACGCTTTCGCTCGATTCCGCCGCCGTAGCCGGTGAGCGATCCGTCGCTGCCGATCACCCGGTGGCACGGCACGACGATGCTTACCGGATTGGCGCCATTGGCGAGGCCGACCGCGCGCACCGCCGAGGCCCGCCCGATGCGCTGCGCCAGCGCACCATAGGATCGCGTCTCCCCGCACGGGATCCCACGCAGCGCCGCCCAGACGCCACGCTGGAATTGGGTCCCGCCGGTCTCGACCGGCAGGCCGTCGATAGCGGCAAGATCGCCGGCGAAATAGGCACCCAGGGCCGTGGTCAGCCCGCCCGGATCACTCGTCGGCGCGAGCACATATTCGCCGCACTGGCGCCGGAGCGTCCTGGCGAGACGATCCGCGAGATCCGTCCATTCTGTCGCCCGCAGCCGTCCTTCCTGGTCTGTGATGAGCATCAACTCGCCGATCGGCGTGGCCAGGCGATCGACGAAAAGCCGCACCGGATCAGCCATGGAACGCCTGTCGGCTGGCATCGGCGGCCCAGAGATGCTGCGCGGCATAGGCGCGCCAGGGCCGCCAAATCTCCGCGCGCCGGGTGAGCTCTGCCGGCGTTGGTCGCGCGGCTCCGGCGGCGGCGCCGCGCAGCAGCCCGACATCGCTGGCGGGGAACGCGTCCGGCTCGCGAAGCGCGCGAAGCGCGATATAGTGCGCCGTCCAATCGCCGATGCCCTTGATCGCCCGCAGCCGGGCGACCGCCGCCTCGATCGAGCCGAAAGGCCGGAAGAGCCCGGGATCGGCCACTGCCGCTTCGGCCAGCGCCTGCAGGGCGGCGCGTCGCGGTTGCGGCATGCCGAGCGCCGACAGGTCGCAGGCGGCGACCTGCTCGGGCGTGGGGAAGGCGTGGGTGAGTCGCGGCCCTGCCTCGGGCAGCGCGGCGCCGCACAGCGTCACCAGCCGCCCGGCAAGCCCGCGAGCCCCCGCCACCGTCACCTGTTGGCCGAGGATGGCGCGCACTGCCATCTCGAACCCGTCCCACCCGCCCGGCGCGCGCAGCCCGGGCCGCTCAGCGATCAGCGGCGCCAGGAAAGGATCGCGGGCCAGATGATCGTCGATCGCCTCGATATCGGCGCCGACATCGAACACCCGCCGCACCCGCGCCAGGATCGACGGCAGCGCGCGCAGCTCGGGAAACCGGATCGTGACGGCAAGCGCCTGGCGCGCCGGCTGATGGCGGACCTCGATCCAGCCGAGGCCGCCCTCGTGCTGCACGGTGCGCCGATAGACGTTTTCCGCGATCGTTTCGACGCCGGCAATCGCGCGCGCCGACAAATGGGCGATGATTTCGCTCCAGTCGTAGGGCGGCCGGTATCGCACCGTCAGCGTCGTGCCGATCTCGCCGCCGCTGCGCCCCTGCCGCCGCAGGCCGCTCGGCGGTCGCCCGAACAGTGCCTGGAACGTCTCGTTGAAGCGCCGGATGCTGCCGAAGCCCGCGGCGAGCGCCACCTCCGCCATCGGCAGGCCGGTTTCATGGATGAGCTGCTTGGCGAGCAGCACGCGGCGGGTCTGCGCCACCTCGATCGGCGTGGCGCCGAGATGCTGGCGAAACAGCCGGCGAAGCTGCCGGCCACCCATGCCCAACCGCTCCGCCAGCTCCTCGACGCCGCCCTCGCCGATCCCGCCCTCCGCGATCAGCGCCAGCGCCCGCGAGACGGTGTTGGCGGTGCCGCGCCACGAGGCGAGATCGGGCGCCGTCTCGGGCCGGCAGCGAAGGCAGGGCCGGAACCCGGCCGACTGGGCCGCAGCCGCGGAGGGGAAGAAGCGGCAATTCTCGAATTTCGCGGTGCGCGCCGGGCAGATCGGCCGGCAATAGGTACCGGTCGAGGCGACGCCGACGAAGATGCGCCCGTCGAACCGGGCGTCGCGGGTCGCCAGCGCCCGATAGCAGGCGGCAGGGTCGAGCGTGGCAGGGTCTAGCGTGTCCATGGCCGAAGACTGCCATGGCCGGGCGGTCGCACGCTCGCGGCTTTCGGACATGGTCATCGCCCTTTGCCGCACTGCGACAAAGGTTGGATCGCGCAACAAGCCCCATGTGCTATAGACTCGATCGGCAGTAATGCGGCCGTGCCGAAGCGACGCACGGAATGGCCGCCAACAGCCAGCCTGCATGGCGGATCTGAACATTCAGCATTCGCGCCGATCGGCATCGCGGCGCGATAAGTACCGATCAGTACACTCGTGCCAAAGTCAGCCGGACAGGTCGAGATGGGCATCGTCAAGTTTGCACTCCGCTTTCCGCACACCTTCTACGTGCTCGCAATCCTCGCCATATTCCTCGGCGGGTTCGCGATCACGACGACGCCGGCGGACATCTTCCCGCGCATCAACATCCCCGTCGTGACCGTCATCTGGCAGTACACCGGCCTGACCCCGCAGGAGATGGAGCAGCGGGTCACCACCTACGGGGAATACTCCATCAGCTCCAATGTCGGCGACATCCGGAACATCGAGTCGCAGACGCTGAACGGCCTGTCGGTCGAGCGCGTCTACTTCCAGCCCAACGTCAATATCGACCTCGCCATCAGCCAGATCGTCGCCGCCACCAATTCGATCCGCGCGCTGATGCCGACCGGCATCCAGCCGCCGGTGATCGTCCAGTACAACGCCTCCAGCGTGCCGGTGCTGCAGATCAGCCTGAGCTCGGACCGGCTGAACGAGCAGCAGCTCTACGATTACGGCATCTACCGGATGCGCCAGGCGCTGGCGCCGATCCAGGGCATCACCCTGCCCACGCCCTATGGCGGCAAGTACCGGCAGATCATGGTCGATCTCGACCCGACCGCGCTCTTCGCCAAGGGCCTCACGCCGAACGACGTGGTCAATGCGGTCAACGCACAGGCCCTGACCCTGCCCTCGGGCAGCGCCAAGATCGGCGACACGCAGTTCGTCGTCGCGCTGAACTCGGTGCCGCCGACCGTGCAGTCGCTGAACGACATCCCCGTCCGGCAGGTCGGCGGCGCCATGGTCTATCTACGCGACGTCGCCCATGTCCGCGACGCCTGGGCCGTGCAGCAGAACATCGTGCGCAGCGACGGGCGGCGCTCGGTCCTGCTGACCATCATCAAGAACGGCGACGCCTCGACGCTCGACGTCGTCAACCGCGTCAAGGAGGCTCTGCCCGACATCCAGAAGGCCGCCCCGCCGGGCATGGACATCAAGCTGCTGTTCGACCAGTCGGTCTTCGTGAGCAACGCGATCAGCAGCGTGGTGCGCGAGGGTGCCATCGCCGCCGCACTCACGGCGATGATGATCCTGGTATTCCTGGGATCGCTGCGCTCGACCGCGATCGTGATGATCTCCATCCCGATCTCGATCCTGACCTCGATCGCCGTCTTCTCGGCGCTGAGCCAGACGCTCAACACCATGACCCTGGGCGGGCTGGCGCTGGCGGTCGGCATCCTCGTCGACGATTCGACGGTGACCATCGAGAACACGCACCGCCTGCTCGAATCCGGCACGGATTTCGACGAGGCGGTGCTGGAGGGCGCGGCCGGCATCGCGGTGCCGACCCTGATCTCGACGCTGGCGATCTCCTGCGTCTTCGTCTCGGTGGTGTTCCTCACCGGTCCGGCGTTCTACCTCTTCTCGCCGCTGGCGATGGCCGTGGTGTTCGCGATGCTGGCATCCTACGGCGTGTCGCGGACGCTGACGCCGATCGTGATCCGGCTCCTGCTGCGCGGCGAGCACGCACGACGCGAGGAGCATCGCAGCCCGACCGCGCTCGACCGCTTCCACGACCGCTTCAACCAGGGTTTCGACCGGTTCCGCGACTACTACACCTGGCTGCTCGCGCGCATCCTCGAGCGTCGCCGCGCCACGCCGCTGGTCGGCCTCGCGGTGGTGGCGAGCGCCGCCGCGCTGACCTTCTTCGTCGGCAGCGATTTCTTCCCGCGCGTCGATGCCGGGCTCATTGCTCTGCACGTGCGGGCGAAGCCGCTCACCCGGGTCGAGCACACCGAGGAAATCTTCCAGCAGGTCGAGGACATCGTCCACGAGGTCATCCCGGCGCGGGACCTCGACCTCATCCTCGACAATATCGGCCTGCCGCAGCGTACCTACAACCTGGCGTTCGGCAGCCAGACCATGATCGGCACCAATGACGGGCAGATCCTGATCGCGCTGAAGGAGGGGCACGAGCCGACCCTGTCCTATCTGCGCCGTCTCCGGCGCGAGATGCGGCTGCGGCACCCGGACCTGCTGACCTATTTCGAGCCGGCCGACATGGTGACGCAGATCCTGAACTTCGGGATCCCGGCCCAGATCGACATCCAGGTGCAGGGCCCGGCACGCGACAAGAATCTCCAGATCGCGCAGGACATCCGCCGCGAGATGGCGGCGGTGCCCGGCCTGATCGACGTCCACATCCATCAGGAGCTGAACGCGCCCGAGCTCAAATACGAGGTCGACCGCTCGCGCGCGCTGGAGCTCAGCCAGCAGATGCAGTCGATCGCGAACAACGTGAACATCAGCCTGAGCTCGTCGCAGCAGGTGGCGCCCAATCTCTGGACCGACCAGACGACCGGCACGCCCTACTACCTGGCCGTCCAGACGCCGGAATACCGCCTCCAGAACCTCAACGACCTCGAGAACACGCCGATCGCCACGGCATCGACGGGCGGCGGCACGGTGACCAACACGCTTGGCAACATCGCCCGGCTGAAGCGGCAGTCGATCCAGACGGTCTATTCCCACTCGAACGTGCAGAACGTCTTCGACGTCTACGCCGGCGTGCAGAACCGCGACCTCGGCTCGGTCGCCTCCGAGGTCAGCAAGATCATGGCGGAGAACGAAACGCATCTGGCACCGGGGAACCACATCATCGTGCGCGGCCAGATCGAGAGCATGAACTCGGCCTTCGAGCGGCTGACGCTCGGCCTCGTCTTCGCGGCGGTCTTCGTCTATCTCCTGATGGTGGTGAACTATCAGAGCTTCATCGACCCTCTGGCCGTGATCCTGGCGCTGCCCGGCGCCGGCGCCGGCATCGTGCTGATGCTCTTCGTGACCGGGACCAGCCTGTCGATCCCGTCGCTGATGGGTGCGATCATGGCGGTGGGCGTGGCCTCCGCGAACTCGATCCTGCTGGTGACCTTCGCGCGCGAGCAGCGGGCCGCCGGCCACACGCCGATGGAAGCGGCCCTGTCGGCAGGACGGACACGCATCCGTCCGGTGCTGATGACCGCGGCCGCGATGATCGTCGGCATGCTGCCGATGGCCATCGGCGCCCCCGGCGAGGAGCAGAATGCGGTGCTGGCGCGCGCGGTAATCGGCGGGCTGATCGTCGGCACGATCACGACCCTGCTGTTCGTTCCGTATCTCTATTCGGTGTTCGGCCGGTTCGATGCCGGCAGCGAGCCGGGCGAAGCGCGTCCGGCGGGAGGCCAGGCATGAGGGATCCAGACTTTCCGTCGGGCGGCGCGACCATAGACCGCGACCGCGAGGAAGCACGGCACCGCCTCGCGCGGCGGCTCGGGCTGGGCACGCTCGTCGCGGTGGCGATCATGGTGGCGATCGGCGCCTGGGGCGCCTTCGAACGGCACGAGGAGGCGCTCGCCACCACCGCCCATGTCGCCGAGGCGCCGCATGTCCGGACGCTGTCGGTGAAGGCGAACGGCCAGCCGCGCGCGCTGAGCCTGCCCGGCACGATGGAACCCTACACGGCCGCCACGATCTTCGCCCGCGCCACCGGCTACGTCGCCCGGCGCGACGTCGATTTCGGCAGCCAGGTCAAGCAAGGCCAGGTGCTCGCGGTGATCGCCGCCCCCGACCTCGACCAGCAGCTCGCCCAGGCCAAGGCCCAGGTCGCCCAGACCGAGGCATCGTTGGGCCAAGCCCAGGCACAGGCGACGCTGCAGGGCGCCACGAACGACCGGACCAAGGTGCTGGTTTCGGAAGGATGGCAGACCCGGCAGCAGGGCGACACCGACGCGCTGACGCTCAGGGCCGATCTTGCCGCGGTGAAGGTGGCGCAGGCCAATCTCGAGGCCCAGAAGGCCAATCTCTCGCGACTGGAACAGCTGACCGGCTTCGAGCAGGTCACGGCGCCGTTCGACGGCACCATCACCAACCGGCAGATCGATGTCGGCAACCTCGTTTCGGCGGATTCCAACTCGGGCACGCCGATGTTCGCGATCGAGCGCTCGGACGTGCTGCGCGTCCAGATCTACGTGCCGCAGGACGCGGTGTTCACCCTCGGCGACGGGACCCAGGCCGAGGTGACCGTGCCCGAGATGCCGGGGCGCATCTTCACCGGCAAGGTCTCGCGGACCGCGGCGGCGCTTGCCACGGATTCGCGCACCCAGCTGACCCAGGTGGACGTTGTAAATCCAGACGGCGTGCTGCGCTCCGGCCTCTACTGCCTAGTCAATTTCACGCTGCCGCGCAGCGTGCCGGCGATCACAGTGCCGTCGCAGGCCGTGATCTTCAACAAAAGCGGCCTGACCGTCGCGGTGGTGGTGGACGGCAAGGTCCAGCTGCGCCCGATCGATCTCGCCCAGGATGACGGGGCCACCGTCGAGGTCAAGACCGGCCTCAAGGACGGCGATCAGGTGGTCTTGAGCCCGCCGGTCAACATCACCGACGGGATGGCGGTGACGGTGGTGGCGGGGTAGGCTGGCGGCGACCGGCGGCCAGGTTCCCGGGCGGAGAAGAAGCGCGCCCGAGCGACTGGCGCTGCGGTCGCCGGCGGGGGAACGCGCATGGCCGCCACCGAGATCGACGCGCCCGTCCTGATCGTCGGCGGCAGCCTCGTCGGCATGTCCGCCGCCGTGCTGCTCGGCCATCACGGCGTCCGGCCGCTGCTGGTCGAGCACCATCGCGGCACCGCGATCCACCCACGCGCCGCCCTCGTCCACGAGCGCACGATGGAGATCCTCCGCGAGATCGGTCTCGAGCGCGCGGTCGTCGAGAAATCGGAGGAGCAGTTCGAGCAGGACGGCGCGGTAGTCGGCGTCGAGAGCCTGGGCGGCCGCGAGCTCGCCGCGTACATCCCCAACATCAATACGGGGGTCGCGGCGGTCAGCCCGTGCCGGCGGTTCTTCGTCACGCAGATGGGGCTGGAGCCGCTGCTCCAGGCCCGCGCCCGGGAGCTGGGTGCCGACCTGCGCTTCGCCACCGAGATGGTCTCGTTCGACGAAACGCCGGACGGTATCGCAGCAATCATCCGCCATCGCGACACCGGCGAGACGGCGATCGTCCGGGCGCCCTACATGATCGCCGCCGACGGCGCGCACAGCCGCATCCGCGAGCGGCTCGGCATCGCGATGCAGGGCCGCGGCAGCTTCTCGCGCAGCGCCACCATCTATTTTCGGGCCGACGTCAACCGGCTGCTGCGCGGCCGCAACCTCAGCATCATCATGGTGACCAACCGGGCGCTGAATGGGTTCTTCCGGTTCGAAAAGCCCTATCATTCGGGCTTCCTTGCCGTGCACGCCGTGGGCGATCCGGATCGCCCCGACACGGACGTGTCGACCGGCCTCACAAGCGAGCGCTGCCGCGAGCTCGTGCACGCCGCGCTGGGCGACGACGACCTGCCGGTCGAGATCGAGAACGTCATGCCGTGGGAGGCGGCGGCCAATGTCGCGACGCGGTTCCGCAGTGGCCGCGTGCTGCTGGCCGGCGACGCCGCGCATGTGATGCCGCCCTATGGCGGCTTCGGCGGCAACACCGGCATCGCCGACGCACACAATCTCGCCTGGAAGCTGGCCATGGTGCTGCAGGGTCGTGCCGGCCCCCATCTCCTCGACAGCTACGAGGCCGAGCGTCAGCCGGTGGCGCGGTTCACCACGGAACAGGCCTATTCCCGCTACGTCGTCCGTGCCGCGCGGTACCTGGCACCCGGCGGGATGGCGGCGCTGGAGCCCGATCTCAATATCGAGCTCGGCCATGTCTATCGCTCGACCGCTGTCGCGGCCGACGCCGAGGATGGCGGGGCGGGTCATATCAGCCCGCTCGACTCGAAGGGCCGCCCCGGGACGCGGGCGCCGCATCTCTTCCTGGAACGCGGCGGCGAGCGCCTGTCGACGCTGGACCTGTTCGGCCGCGGATTCACGTGGCTGGCCGGTCCGGACGGCCCGGCGGCACCGGCGCTCGACGGCATCGACGCCTATCGCATCGCTCCGGGGGGAGACCTCGGCGACCCTGATCGGTCGTTTCCGTCGTCCTATGGAGTCTCGGCGCGGGGCGCCGTCCTGGTGCGGCCGGACGGCGTGGTTTGCTGGCATTCGCGCCGGAATGAGTCGATGACGCCCGGCGTGTTGGACCGCCTTCTCTCCCGGCCGAGCCACGGCGAGGACTCGTCAGCCCGCCGGCCGTAGCGTTGTCACGGCATCCCCCCACCCTCCGAGTGCCAGGGCGACGGTCATGCAGGAATCCCGGAGCTCGTCGGCAAAGCCCCGGTCGAGCGTGGCGCGGGCCACCACCATCCCGCCGACGCAGAGTGCCGCGATCGCCTGTGCCGTCGTGCGGTCGCCGCGATCGGGCATGCTGCGCTCCAGCAACCCGACCATCGCCTTGAACACCGTCTCGAAGGCGCGCTTGGCGTCCTCGCCGCTGCGTGCCACGTCACTCGGCAGGGCGACCATCGGACAGGAATTGTCGACATCGTCGAAATGCTGGCGCGAGAGATAGGCGCGCACGACCTGCGGGCCGATATCGCTCGCCGACGGATCGACCTCGACGCCTTCCCAGCGGCTCTTCCAGTTGGGATCGGTGAAGAAGCATCCCAGCACCTCCGCGTAGAGCGCCGTCTTGCTGTCGAAATAACTGTAGAACCCGCCATGGGTCAGCCCGGCCCCGGCCATGATGCGCTGCAGCGAGACGTTCTCGAAGCCATGGCGGTTGAAGAGCGCACGCGCGCTT
>Ga0070731_10002857_pt1 | contig 16039 bp, 10 predicted proteins | sample Coa_R1_2_FD_66448 | JGI IMG/M metagenome (GOLD analysis project Ga0070731, IMG submission 66448) | Surface soil microbial communities from Centralia Pennsylvania, which are recovering from an underground coalmine fire - Coalmine... | ecosystem: Environmental > Terrestrial > Soil > Unclassified ...
GTGAATCCACACAACGATACTCTCGAGCATGTCGCGTCGTATCTCGGACAGTACGCGCAGGACTATTTTCAATTGACCGGCATTGAGTGCGAAGTGGATTTGCCCGCGCAATTGCCTGCGTATCCAGTTTCCTCGCAGGTGCGCCACCATTTGTTCCTCGCCGTTCATGAGGCCTTCACCAACATCCTGAAACACTCAGGCGCCACCCGCTCGAAAATGGCCATATCCAGTGACAATTCAGAATTTGCCATCACTGTTGAAGATAACGGCTCGGGATTGAACGGGAGTCTGTCAAAAAGTGGCGACGATCCATCCGCAGGCAATGGCCTGGCTAATATGCGTCAGCGCATGGCTGATATCGGTGGCGATTGCCGGATCGAATCCCAGGCGCCCCATGGCACGCGTATTGAATTTGTTTTCCCCTTGAACAGAAACAAAACCCACGACACATGATCTCAGTCTGCATCATCGATGACGAAAAAGAGCTGCGCGAATCAATCGCCACTTTCATTAACGGTTCGCCCGGGTTTCGGTGTGTCAGCACCTATGGCAGCGCCGATATTGCGCTCCAGCGTGTCCCGGCGGACAAACCGGACGTCGTGCTGATGGATATCAACATGCCCGGGATGAATGGCATCGAGTGCGTCGAGCGGTTGAAGAGTTCGATGCCGGACGTCCAGATCGTGATGCTGACTGTCTATGAAGACACCGATCAGATATTCCGCGCGTTGGCTGCCGGAGCGACGGGTTATTTGTTAAAGCGATTGAGTCCATCGAAGCTTCTCCAGGCGATTCGCGAAGTCCAGACGGGGGGATCGCCGATGTCCAATTCCATTGCTCGCAAAGTGGTGGCGTCGTTTCAAAAGGCGAAGAAGACCGACGAGAAACAGCCGCACCTCTCGCCGCGCGAACAGGCTGTCCTGGACTGCCTGGCCAAAGGGCTCACTTATAAACAAATCGCGGATCAGCTTGAAATCAGCATTGATACCATCCGTACACACCTTCGCCGCGTTTATGAAAAACTGCACGTCCAATCCCGCACAGAAGCCGTTGCCAAGTATTTGCGCCTGTAATCTGGTCGCCATTTCATGCGACTATAAAAAATGGAGGGCGGTTGTAATCTGAAGTCACCATTCGCCTGGTGACAAGGCTTGCCGCCTGCAAACAGTGGGTCGCGGCACGGCCAGCCAGCGAAAGACACTATGCGTCAAACAGTTACAATCCAGGCAGCGCGAACTCGTTTGAACCGGCGTTTGTTGCGCATCTATCGGACGGACGGTCGACCCAACCGCGGATTTACGCTTATTGAACTGCTGGTTGTGATTGCTATCATCGCCATTCTTGCGGCGATGCTTCTTCCAGCCTTAAGTAGAGCCAAGGATCGGGCTCAAGCCGCCGGCTGTTTAAGTAACACGAAGCAGATCGGGATTGGGTTTACCATATATTCCGGGGACAACGGCGACTATTTTCCGTCGCCAAAGGACTGGTGGATTGGGCCCCCTTATAAGAATTCCCTGGGACTTGCTTGCGGAGGCGAGTGGTTTTCCGGATACAACAAAACGACGTGGGCGCCCAACACCCCTGCCCCATTGCTCTCCTCTTATATGCCAAACCCGAAAGTTTGGGTATGTCCCAAGCGAAAACGCGGTCTGAGTTACACCTCGGCAGCGGGTGAATGGGACCCCTCGATCACAGGTTACCTTTCCTACGCGTTTAACGACATTCGGATCTTCGGCTCTATCGATGCCAGTGGACAAATGCAAAACGCCAAACCCTTCAAATCGTCTATGGTCTCGATGCCCGCGGACCTCGTCGCCGTTACGGATACGAGCGGCTCCGTAGATTCCCTGAATGGCGCTGGCGGCGCCGCCTGGTTGGATACTGTCTGGTCCGGAAAGTCTGGTTCAACTGTTTCTCCATCCGATCCCTACAATGGACGTTTGCAAACCAGTTACGCCAAACACAACAGCCGCGTAAATGTCCTCTATGCCGACACGCACGCCGCGTCGTCTAAACCAAGCGCCCTCACGTGGGGACAGTTTTATGGTGTTTTTACGCCAGGCACACCGTGTCCAACCTCCTATAGCTCGTCGGTGATGAGCGATGCATCGATCAGCAGTGCAAACTATGACTCTTTGGAGTGGTCATCGGCTCCGGAATAAACCCGTCCCCACTTCATGCGACTGGCACGATATCACACAAATTTTAACATAGCGCACCGAAGTCACACGAATTTTTGATGTTCGGCAATGACGTCAGTAAAACCTCAGACACCAACCTGAACCCCTAAAATATGAAAAAACATGCAACATGGTTTGCGAGCGCCGTCGCCGCAACGATCAGTTTGTCAGCGGGAAATCTGGCACAAGCGCAAACGACTGTTTTGAGCGACTTCCAGAATTTTAACCTTAACGCCACCTACGCGAATTGGGATCAGACGGGATCGCAAATAATCAGTGGCGGCACGGGTTATACGCCAACCATCACGTCAGGCTCGACCCCTGGCAGCTTTGAGGTCAATGCGGAGGGTTACGGAAGCGGTGCTTATGATTTTGCGACGCCAATCAATGCCTCGGGTGCCAATGAATTTCAATTTACGTTCACCATCAATTCGCTCGCAGGGACGGGGCCGTTCTGGATGAATGTCGGACTCGATATCTCCGACGGGACGCACCAGGTTCATCTCATGGCTGCAAATACCGCCGGTGGGTATCTGAATTACGGAAATTTCAGCCCCGGTACCTACACATTATACGGGTCTTTGGCCGACGGGTTAGGTGGAGCGCCGCTCGATACCTCCACCATCACCGCCTTCAACTTGGAGCTCGACCCCGCTGGTTACGGCAGCGGTTCTCCATATGATATCACCTATACTAGCCTCGAGCTTGTGACTGTTCCGGAGCCGAGCACCTTTGCTTTGGTGGGCATGGGCATGGCGGGATTCCTGACTTTCCGACGCCGGAAGAAATGAAGATTTCAGCTGCGGTTTTTCGGCCGCCCTTCGGGGCGGCTTTTTTTAACGTGTTTGCCGAAGAAGTCCCCTACACCTGAGCTCAACGGAACCCAACTCCTCAACACAGCGCCGCCTATGAAACGAAACTTCATTTTGATGCCTCTGATTCTTACTGTCGCCCTTGGCGTTAGCTGCGTGGCGCGTGCCGCATTTATTACGGCCACTGGCAGCGGAGACTGGGAGTCCACTGTTCCTGATGCTCCGTGGCCGGACGGAATTGTCCCCGGAACAAACGATGATGTCGACGTCGAGGTGCCGGATGTTGTCACGGTCAGGTCGAATGCCGTTGTTTCCAGTATTGTTGGCAGCGGCACCGTTGTGATGGCAGCCGATGCGGTGCTGAACGTTGACGATCCCAGTGGTGCGATTGGCACATATCAACTGGCCTTGCTCGACACAAGTTCTGTCGGGAATACTGTCATTTACTCCAGCAATCCTTTTTGGGCCAAACATCAGGACTACTACAATCTGGTCTTCAGCAATACGGTAACCACAAATGTGATTGATTTCTACAACGGCAACGTGAACTCGCAAGACCCGGCGGCTTCAATGACGATCTCGGGAGATATGAGTGTGATCGGCAAAATCAAGGTTCAGGAGGGAGACGATTGGACAATTCTCGGGAATCTCACTTTGCAGTCCAATGCGCAATGGGATTGTTCCTCCTTTAATTTGAGCGTGAGCAGTAATTTGACTGTCGGCGCCGGAGGTCTTCTGCTCGACCTCGATGGCGCTCTCGGCTCCAATTATTTTGCGGGAAACGTACTGATAGCCAGCAATGCGATCGGCTGGAACGTTTCAGATGTCATTCAGTGGACCATCGGCGGAAGTCTTACCAACCAGGGACTGATCGTCGGGACGGGATATGGAAGCATCACGTTTTCAGGGGACGGCACTATCACGGGAAAGCCGTTCACAATCCCGACGATCACGGTAAATGGCACCTACCTGATTGGAACCACGATTACTCTCAGCACAAATACCCCTACACTCAATGGCACTCTTGTGTTCGACCTCGCGCATACGAATCAGTTGGTGCTCAAATCTTATCCAACAAATTTGTTGACGTTGTATTACAGTGGAAACCTGGATGTCATCAATTCCGGTCCTACCCCTGTTGCCGGAGCCAACTACAAATTATTCGCTGCGACAAATTATGGCGGCGCTTTCAATACCGAAACGTTGCCTCCGCTTTCCGGCGGCTTGAGCTGGACGGACAATCTCCTCACTTCGGGGTCCATCACCGTCAGTGGATCCGCACCGGTGCCGCCAATGATCACATCCACCCAATATAATCGCGCAACCCAGCAGTTCACTCTGGTATGGACCTCCCAGCCTTCAGTGACCTATTCTGTCTTATACTCTTCAAATCTGATAACAGATCTCTTCGTCAATCACGTGCTGGCCACCGCAGTTCCTTCCGGTGGAGCTTTCACCACCAACACAGTGACCCTGCCTGCGGGCAATGCCGGATTCTTAAGGGTCAGCCAGCCGTGACGAACATCACCGCATATCTTCAACCGCGCCAGGCGTTGAAAATCCGTAACATCGGTCGCGACCGGCGAGCATGCTTGCGGCGAGTTGTTTTCATCTGAAATCATTTCGCATGAAATTGCGTTCCTTCCATCTTGCGTTCGGGATGGTTGTCTTTGGTATTGCACTTGCCGTCATGCCCGTGTGCCGCGCCCAGGCACCGCATTCGCAAGCAGGCAATGAGCAGCGAGCCACTGGCTGGCAGTCGTTGGGAAAAATGTCCCGTCCCACTTGGAACGGAAAAGCACTTTTGTTCCACGGCGAGCAAGGTGTTCTCTCCATTACGCCGATATCCGACGACGTCATCCGCGTTCGCTTCGAGCCAGGAAACCAGTTCGGTCGAGACCACTCTTATGCGGTGGTGAGCCGGGAAGCAAACGTTGTTGATCCAAAAGCAGAAATCCGAGCGGACTCGACGACACTCACCACCGCTTCGCTTAAAATCACTGTGCAACATGCGCCATTGCGCATTTCGTTCGCGACGGCCGCAGGGGAGAGTCTCGATTCTGATGATCCCGTTCGGGGTGTTTCCCTTGCCGATGGGTCATTCCGGGTTGCCAAACGGCTTCGCGATGACGAACACGTTTATGGCTTTGGTGAGAAAAACGGCCGGCTCGACAAGCGCGGCTGGGCGTTGGGCGGATACAACTTCGTGATGTGGAATTCAGATGTCTACATGTATGACGCCAGCACGGACCCACTCTATGTTTCAGTCCCTTTTTTCATGGTAACGCGCCATGGCCAGGCACATGGAATCTTTCTCGATAACACCTGGCGGACATGGTTCGACGTCGGGCATGAGCGTGAGGATTTGCTGACATTTGGTTCTGATGGCGGCGATCTGGATTATTATTTCATCAACGGCCCGGACCCAAAGCAGATCATAGAACGTTATACAACTCTCACCGGGCGGATGCCGATGCCGCCGCGTTGGGCTCTGGGATACAACCAATGTCGCTACAGTTACTTTCCTGAGTCACGGGTGCGATTGTTGGCAGAAACGTTTCGCGAAAAGAAAGTGCCCGGCGACGTCATTTGGCTCGATATTCACTATCAGGATGGCTACAAGCCGTTCACCTGGGACCACGAGCGTTTTCCCGACCCAAAAAAAATGCTGGCCGACCTTGCCGCCCAGGGCTTTCACGTGGTCAGCATCGTCGATCCTCATCCTGAAAAAGAAAAAGGCTATCTTCCTTATGATACCGGTCTGGCCGGAGACCACTTTGTGAAACGTCCCGACGGAACGGTTTTTGAAGGTCCAGTCTGGCCGTCGCAAGCAGAGAAAAGTCCGGGACCGAGTGTATTCCCTGATTTCAGCCGGCCCGCAACGCGGGAATGGTGGGGCTCCTTGTATAACGGATTATTGGACGATGGCATTGCCGGAATTTGGAATGACATGGATGAACCTTCGGTCTTTGTCGCTCCGGCGGTCACCATGCCTCTTGACCTCGTGTTCAACAACGAAGGTCAGCCAACCTCTGCGCGGGAAATTCACAACGTTTATGGCCAGTTGATGAGCCGCGCAACATTTGAGGGATTGAGCAAATTACGGCCGAATGAAAGGCCATTTGTGCTGACACGCGCAAGTTATGCTGGCGGCCAGCGCTACGCGGCGGTCTGGCCGGGAGACAATACCGCCGATTGGGCCTGGCTGCGCCAATCAATTCCCACATTACTTGGCCTCGGTGTGTCGGGATTTCCGTTTGTTGGCAGCGACATTGGCGGCTTCGTACGTCCCGGGTCGGCGGAATTATATACCCGCTGGCTGCAGACCGGCGTATTCTATCCCTTTATGCGTTCCCACAGCGAACTCGGCGCTCCGGATAAAGAGCCGTGGTCCTTCGGATACCAATACGAACCAATCAATCGACGAGCCATTGAACTGCGCTACGAACTTCTGCCTTACATTTATAACGTCATGGAGCAAGCCAATGAGACGGGTCTCCCGGCCATGAGACCGCTTTTTCTGGAATATCCGACCGACGAGGAAACTGCTTCGTTGGATGACGAATTTCTCTTTGGCTCCGATATTCTGGTCGCTCCCGTTTTATGGGAGGGTGCAACTGAACGAAGTGTCTATCTGCCGAAAGGAGATTGGTACGACTATTGGACCGGGAAGCATTTTGCAGGTGGCGTGCGGACGAACTTGTCGGTGAAGCTTGAATCCATTCCGTTGTTCGTGCGAGGGGGTGCGTTTATCTTCAGGCAGCCGGTAGTTCAGTACACAGGAGAAATGGCGGGTAATCCCCTGCACGTTTGGGTCGTGCCCGCTGCAGAATCTGAATCTTCGCTCTACGAGGATGACGGCGCGACACTGGATTACAAGAAAACCGGATTTATGCGGAGGCGTTTCCATCAGCAACGCACCAGCGACAGTGTGGTCATCAGCGTTTCTGCACCGGAAGGAAATTATCGCCCGGCGCACCGCGAATTGGAACTGGAAATACCATTCGAGAGTGAACCGCGTTCTGTTTCGCTCCAGACAAACGGAAAACAGAGCACATTGCCGCATTTGCAAAAAGATGCTTTTGAAAAATCAGACAATGGTTGGAAATATGAGGACGGGTCTGTGATCCTGAAAGACAATGACCGATTTGAAGCCGAGACTGTTACCATCGAACGCTGAGCAACGAATTTTGCTGATATGACTGCGTTATGAAATTCAGGTGGATTCAATTATTCATCGTGGCGCTGTTTGGGTTCAGCGCTGCTTGCGAAGCGGCGTCCAAACCCCTGTTTGTCTATTACATGCCGTGGTATGTGGCAAAGCCCTACAGTTCCAATTGGGGATGGCACTGGACGATGAACCATTTTGACCCGGACACAATCAGCGCTTCAGGTGAGCGTCAAATCGCATCCTGGTATTATCCCTTGATTGGCCCCTATGACTCAGCCGATCCAGCTGTGCTAGAATATCACGTGCTTCTGATGAAGCTTTCGGGAATCGACGGGATCATTGTCGATTGGTATGGGCCGGATGATTATCTCGATTATGGAATCAATAACCAGCGCACCTCGGCCATCTTTCAGTACGCGCGCAAAGCGGGTCTGAAATTCTGTCTTTGCTACGAGGACCAAACCATTCAACAGGAGATCAATGGGAATTACATCACGGCCAGCAACGCCATCGGGCACGCACAGCAAACCATGTTGTATGTGCAGACGAACTATTTTGCGGACCCGAATTACCTCCGATGGAACGGGCGCCCAGTGCTCTTGAATTTCGGGCCCCAGTATTTCAAAACGAATTCGCAGTGGGAGACGATCTTTTCGGTTTTGACCAATCCACCGGCTCTTTTTACCGAGGACAATCGAGTTGCAGCTGGCGAAGGAGCCTTTGACTGGCCGCCGATGTGGTTAAGTCAGGCACCAGGCACCGAAGGAGTTCTCTCAGACGCGGCGCTGGAAGGCTATTTGTCGACGTTTCAGCAGAATGGCCGCTCGTGGCCGAGTTTTATCTGCAGCGCCTTTCCTCGTTTCCATGACATTTACCAGCAGGCCGGCGTCCGCAATTACTGGGGCTATCTGGGGGACAAGAAGGGGGAGATTTTGCGGGCCACTTTGGGACAGGCACTCACCAACAATAGCTTTATGGCGCAGGTTGTAACGTGGAACGATTTCGGCGAAGGGACCGTGGTCGAACCTACAGTGGAATATGGCTATCGAGACCTCGGTGTTATTCAGGACAACCGCCGGATGTATCTGGATCCCACGTTTTCATACCATACGAACGACCTTGCGGTCGCCGAACGTCTATTCAACCTGCGTTGCCGGTACAGCACAAACAGTGTTGTCAGCACCAAGCTGGATGCTGTTTTCAACGCGATTATCGACAACAATCTGAATCTTGCGAATCGCCGATTGGATGAACTTGAGGCGAATCAGACCCCGCCCAAAAAAAATACGCGTAGCCACCACCAAAGAAAATGCGGATGGTGCGATTGGTTTTCGGACCGAATAGCTACAATCGCCTGCCTCTTCAAACTTAGCGCAATCTCGCGACTTCGAATGCGGATTCTTCCATCAACACGACACATTTGCTCAAATGCCCATCCGCGCATACACTTTTCCGGTGAAATCCAAAGGCACAGTTTATCTGGTTGGTGCCGGACCCGGAGATGCGGGTCTGCTGACGTTGCGAGGAGCGGAATTACTCCAGCGTGCCGACGTCGTCATTTATGATGTGCTGGCCAACCCGGAATTGCTTCGGTTCGCGCCTGGCACAGCGGAGTTGATCTCCCGCGGCAGCCGTGGAACGGACGAAGCGCTATCGCAGGAACAACTCAACGCGTTAATGATTTCAAAGGCGCGCGAAGGTAAGAGTGTCGTGCGCTTGAAGGGCGGCGATCCTTATATCTTCGGCCGCGGCGGAGAGGAGGCGGAAGAACTCGCAGCGGCGGGAATTCCTTTTGAAGTCATCCCGGGGATTTCCTCCGTCATGGCGGTTCCCAGTTATGCCGGCATTCCCCTCACCCATCGCGGGCTTAGTTCGACCTTCACCGTGCTTACCGGACACGAGGACCCGGACAAAGAGAACTCTGATCTGGACTTCGACAAGATCTCTCATATTCCAGGGACAAAAGTTATTCTGATGGGCTTGAAACGCCTGCCCGAGCTTGCCGAAACTCTCATTCATCGCGGAATGGCCGCGGAAACCCCTGTTGCCATCGTTCACCAGGGCACCACCGGTCAGCAGCAATCGATTGAAGGCACGCTGGCGAATATCGCTGCTGTCGCTGCTGAACATAAGATTTCCGCGCCGGCGATTACCATCATTGGCGACGTCGTAAAACTTCGGCCGAAACTGAACTGGTACGAGCGCCGGACGCTCTTCGGCCAGCGCATCGTAGTCACCCGCACCCGCGAACAAGCAAGTGAGCTTTCGAAACAACTGATTGATTTGGGCGCCGAGGTTCTGGAAATTCCCACTATTAAAATCGTGCCGCCTGGCGAAGAACGACGCCAGGATATCATCGACGCCTTACTGGAGTTGAATTCCTACGATTGGCTCGTGTTCACCAGCCCAAACGGCGTCACCGCTTTTTTCGATCTCTTTTTCCGGCGATTTCAGGATTTGCGCGACCTCGGCGGTGCCAAAATTGCAGCGATTGGCCCGGCCACGGCCGCTAAATTGAAAGAACTTCACCTGCAAGTTGACCTGATGCCTGAAGAAGCAATCAGTTCCAAGATTGCCAAAGCATTTGATAAATTTGAAACCCTCGAAAATCTTAAAGTATGCCTGCTGCGCGCCGAAGTGGCCAATCCCGATCTGCCGAAGGCCTTGGAAGAACTCGGGGCGATCGTGGACGATGTTGCCGTCTATAAGACAGTCGCCGAAACGGATGACCCGGGCGGCACGGCGGCCAAACTGCTTGAACACGGAGCGAATTGGATCACATTCACGAGCGCTTCCACAGTCGAGCACTTCCATACGCGATTCGATCTGCCGAAGCTCAGGAAGAAATTCCCGGACACGAAGCTCGTTTCTATTGGCCCTGAAACCAGCAAGGCGCTTCGCGCGATTGGTCTCGAACCGATGCAGGAGGCCCGGGAACATACGATTCAAGGCGTGGTTCAGGCTGTCCTGGATGGAACCCGTCCCCGGTGATTTCATCTCACATCGGGACTGAAAAATCATTTATTCCCGAACGATTTTCCGCTGAAATTGTCGATAAATCGTCTGCGAACTTGCTTCATCCGAACGGGCTGGCAAAACTAAGCGGACGTAATCATGTCGCATTTGTTAAAACTCGGGTCGCACTCGCGGGTCCGAAGCCGTGGATGGCTTTGGCTCGTGATGCTCTTTGCGCTCGTTTCCAGGACATTTTCCGCCACCTTCACCACATCGGTCGACCGCCAGTCGATTGTGCTGGGCGAACAAGTCGTTTTGACGCTCAGGTTTGAAGACAGCCAGCCACAGGAATTCTCCGGCTTTCCGCAAATCGACGGCCTGCATTATGCCTCGCCCGTTAACCAAAGCTCAAGCATGGTCATTAACAACGGGGTGCAAAGTTCCGCTTTTATTTACACCGTGGCCATTGAGGCGACACGCGCCGGCGAATTTGTCATTCCCGCGTTCCGCGCCAAAATGAATGGCCAGATTGTCTCAAGTGAACCAATAACGCTGAAGGTGGCCGCCAGCGACTCATCAGCACCGTCGGCTCAGTTGGCGAATCGGGCCGCGTTTCTCTCGATCGTGTTGCCAAAGACCAATCTTTTCGTCAACGAGCCGGTCATCGCAGAATTCCGCATCTACATCCGTTCGGGAATCCACAACTACGGCAATCTCCAGCTTCAGCCGGACGGGAATGATTTGACCTTCGGCAAACTCGTTGAAGGCCAGCATTACCAGCGGAGTGTGGAAGGCACCCCTTTTACAGTGATCCCCTTGTCGATCCCCATTACGCCGGTCAAAAGCGGCGTGCTCTCCTTGAATCCAATAAATGGCAGCATCGTGCTCAACGCCCGCGATCCGATGGACTTTGGCTTCTTCGAACGGCCTAGTCAGCCTCAGCAAGTGCCGTTGAATTCCGACCGGATCGATTTACACGTTTCGCCGTTACCCACCGAAAATGTCCCGCCCGGATTTAATGGCGCGGTCGGCACCTACGTAATGGCTGTCACCGCCGGCCCCACAAACCTCGTCGCCGGCGACCCCGTGACTCTTCGCATCCAGATTTCCGGTCATGGCGCCCTCGATTCTTTGGTGCTGCCGGACCAGACAGGCTGGGATAACTTTAAAGTCTATCCTCCCACTTCCAAGCTGAACCTGACCGATCAGTTCGGCATTCAAGGAACCAAAACGTTCGAGGAAATTGTCACGCCACAGAACAGCGACATCAAAGCGCTGCCGCCCGTTTCCTTCAGCTTTTTCGATCCGGAACAAAACAAATACCGAACGCTGACACAGCCCTCGATCCCGCTGGTCGTCCGCGCCGCAACTCCCGGCGTTATGCCTGCCATTGCCAACAATGCGCACCCGGAAAACTCACCGTCCGCGCCGGACATCCTTCCCATTAAACAGCATCTCGGTGCGCTGGCACAGATTCAGCCTCCGTTGATACAGCAACCGTTGTTTCTCGGCCTGCAGGGCGTGCCAGTGGTTGCCTTCATTTCCGCGTTCTTCTGGCGCCGACGGAAGGAGTCACTCGCGAACAATCCTCGACTCCGTCGGCAACGGCAGGTAGCCCAACTGGTTCGTGATGGCTTGGTCGAATTGCGAAACTTGGCGGCACAGAACAAATCCGACGAGTTCTTCGCAACGCTGTTCCGATTGTTGCAGGAACAACTCGGTGAAAGGCTCGATGTGCCGGCATCCTCAATCACCGAAGCCGTCATCGAGGAACGTTTGCGCCCGCGCAATGTTCCCGAAGCCACACTCGCTTCGCTCCAGGAGATGTTTCACACATGCAACCTCGCGCGTTACGCGCCCATTAAGTCCAGTCAGGAACTTGCCGACATCGTCCCCAAACTGGAAACGTTGTTGAACGACTTGCGTGAACTGAAAATATGACTATGGGAACTCCAACAGTCATCAGAGCTGCTCGGTGGCGTTGCCGAAGAGCCCTCTCGCTTCTGGCCTGCTTCGTTCTCGTCACGAGTGGTTTCGCAGCCGACATTTCCACTGGCTTCGACTCGGCCAATAAACTCTACGAGCAGGGAAAGTTTTCCGAAGCCGCTTCCGCGTATGAAAAGCTGGTTGAATCGGGTTCCGTTTCCACCCCTCTCTATTTCAACCTCGGCAACGCTTATTTCAAGTCCGGCCAGCTTGGCCGCGCGCTCGCCGCCTATCACCGCGCGGAACAACTTTCTCCACGCGACCCGGACGTGCGCGCAAACCTCCAGTTTGTCCGCGGACAGGTGCAAGGTCCAACCCTCGCACCGACCAGCCTTCAACGCTGGCTCGCGTCCTTTACCGTAAACGAGTGGGCCACTTTGACCGCCGTTTTGTTCTGGCTCGTGCTCGCTTCGCTGGTGGTGATCCAATTTCGCCCGGACTGGAAACAACCGTTGCGAAATTTCCTTTGGCTCGGCGCAGTCGCAACGCTCATGGTCGGAACTTGCCTGGTGGCTGCATGGTTGAACCGCTCCGCGTCGGCGGCCATCGTCGTTTCCCATGACGCCGTGATTCATAACGGCCCTCTCGATGAAGCGCCCGGAAATATAACCATCCACGACGGCGCCGAAGTCACCGTGCTCGACACCAAGAACGATTGGCTTCAGGTCCGTCTCGACAGCAACCGCACCGGCTGGCTCAAGCGCGACCAGGTTGTCCTGACCTCCGGCGTCTGAAGCTCCACTGCCCTCGGAGGGACGAGCTCCGCGAGTCCCTGATATTTGTTCCATCACTCCCAAGGTGCTTGCGCCTCGCGTTCCGCGCCGTAACATTAGCCCGGTATAAACTGGCTTGATACAACGCTCCGATTCTGGCCGCATCTGGTCGCGGTCTGCCATTTCTTTGCCGCGTTGCTCGCCGCGGTTCACGTCCTGCTCAACAAACGCGATTCGCGCGCCGCCAGTCTCTGGCTCGGTATCATCTGGTTCCTCCCGCTCTTCGGTCCCCTGCTCTACCTCGCGCTCGGTGTGAACCGCATCCGCCGGCGCGCCATCATTCTCGGCGTTCACAAAACCGCCGCTCGTCCGATTCCTGCCAACTTCGGCGAATCGCAACCCTCCGGCGTCGAACACCTCAAGATGCTCGCTCGCGTCGTCGGCCGCGTCGTCGCCCAGCCCTTGACGCCTGGCAACCAATTGCATCCTCTCGTCAACGGCGACGAAGCCTTTCCCGCCATGCTCGCCGCCATCGATTCCGCGAAGAAATCCGTCTCGTTGGCCACCTACATCTTCGATAACGATCCATCCGGCCGCCAATTCGCGGACGCACTCGCCCGCGCCGTCAAGCGCGGCGTCGAAGTCCGCGTGCTGATCGATGCCGCCGGCACGCGTTACTCCTGGCCTTCCATTCTCCACAGATTGGCGCACGAGAAAGTCCCGGCGGCAAGGTTCTTGCCCGCATCGCTCTTCACACCCTGGCGTGTTACCACTCTCAACCTCCGCAATCATCGCAAGGTTCTCATCGTCGACGGTCAAATCGGTTTCGCCGGCGGCATGAACATCCGGTACGGCAACGTGCTCGCTCAAAATCCCCCCAGTCCCGTCCGCGATTTGCATTTCCGCATCGAGGGCCCGCTGGTCACTCAATTGCAGGAAGCTTTCGCTTCCGACTGGGTCTTCACTACTGGCGAAACTCTCGACGGCTACGTCTGGTTTCCTGAACTGGAAGAGCGCGGCAATATTATTGCGCGTGTCATCCGCGACGGACCGGACTCGGACTTCGAAACCATCCGCTGGTCCCTGCTCGCCGCTCTGTCCGAGGCGCAAACTTCCGTCCAGATCGTCACGCCCTATTTCATTCCCGATACCGGGCTCATCAGCGCCTTGAACCTCGCCGCTCTCCGCGGCGTCCGCGTCGATATCATTTTGCCCGCGAGGAGCAATCTGCGTTACGTCGATTGGGCCTCTCACTCGATGTGGTGGCAGGTCCTCGAACGCGGCTGTCACATCTGGCTCACACAGCCGCCGTTCGACCATTCGAAACTGATGATCGTCGACGGTCACTGGGTCTTGGTTGGTTCGGCCAACTGGGACGCTCGCAGCCTTCGGCTCAATTTCGAATTGAACGTCGAAGCCTATGGCCGCGAGTTTGCCGGTCAAATGGGCGAAATCGTCGCCGCCAAACTCCGCGGCGCGCGCAAAGTCACGCTCGCCGATGTCGACGCGCGAAGTTACGCCGCCAAGCTGCGCGACGCCTTCTTCCGCCTGTTCTCGCCCTTTTTGTGATCGAAACACATCACTCCGGAGGCTGGCCGGGTTTCGTCCCCCACTCGCTTGCCGCCGCGCCCATTGTAAACTCAATCGTCGCGCCATTCTGAATTTCCCGATACGGCAGGAACGGCGTGCTCCAATCCTTCCCATTCACTTTGACCGACTGCACGTAAATGTTTTTGTCGGAGATGTTCGCAGCCGTCATCGTGATTTTATTTCCATTCGAGAGTTGCATCACCGCTTTCGGAATTTGCGGCGCGCCGATCACGTAATAATCGCTCGCCGGGCATACCGGATAAAATCCCAGGCACGAAAAGATATACCACGCCGACATCTGCCCGCAGTCATCGTTTCCGCACAACGAGTCCGGCTGATTGCCGTATTGCGTGGTCACAATCTTGTGCAACCGCTCCGCCGCCTTCGACGGTTTGCCCGCGTAGCAATAAAGGTAAATCATGTGATGGCTCGGCTCATTGCCGTGCCAGTATTCGCCGATGCACCCGCGCAAATCATTCGGCGAGAGCGACTGCTCGAAGATGGCTGATGGTTGGTCAAAAACCGAATCGAGCTTCGCAACGAATTTGTCATTTCCACCCATCAGCCCAATCAGGCCCGGCACATCCTGCGGCACAAACCACGAATATTGCGAACTCGTCGCCTCGGTGATGTCATCCATGCGCATCCCGCCGCCGAACATGTGCGGGTCAAACGGCGTCCGCCAATTCCCCTGTGAATCCTTCGAGCGCATCCAGCCGATCGATGGATCGTAAATGTTCGTGTAACTCCCCGCTCGCTTCATGAAATAATTGTAGTCATCCGTCTTGCCCAGCGCTTTGGCCATCTGCGCAATGCACCAATCGTCGTAGGCATATTCGAGCGTCTTCGAAAGCGACTCGTCCTCGCGGTCGCACGGCACCCAGCCCAGTTGTGCAAACGTCGCCGCGCTGTCGTAATCGGGACTCATCGCCGTCGTTTTAATTGCTTCATACGCGTGATTCGCATCGAAGCCTTTCACTCCTTTAAAGTATCCATCCACGATCACCGGCACCGCGTGATAACCAATCATGCACCAGGTCTCGTTGCCCTGCAGTTCCCACATCGGCAACAGGTGGTCCACGCTCTGGTCATAATGCGCGAGCAAACTGTTGATCATGTCCGCATCGCGCTTCGCGTGAATCAACGCCAGCAGCGGATGCTCCGCTCGGAAAGTGTCCCAGAGCGAAAAAACGCAATACTCATTAAAATCTTTCGCCTGATGCACGCCATGATCGAATCCGCGGTAATTGCCATTCACATCCTGGTAAAGATTCGGCGCCAGCATCGCGTGATACATCGAAGTGTAAAACGTCTCCTTCTGCGTCTGCGAACCGTCAATCTGCACCTTGCTCAATTCGCTGTCCCATTTCGCGCGCGTCGCTTCGCGCAACTTATCGAAATCCCAATCTGGAATTTCCGCATCCAGATTCTGCAACGCATCCGCCGCGCTCACCGCCGAAACTGCCACCTTCACCTGGATGACTTCGCCCGGGTGCGTGTTCTTGAATCCTGCAACCACCTGCAGGGCCGTCCCGGACGCCTCCTTGCTGCTGCGAAACCGGTACGTGTTATAAACCACGGGCCGGCCGGCGCTGATGATTTCCGTCCCGTCAAATGGCCGCGAATACCGCG
>Ga0070731_10002859_pt1 | contig 16015 bp, 13 predicted proteins | sample Coa_R1_2_FD_66448 | JGI IMG/M metagenome (GOLD analysis project Ga0070731, IMG submission 66448) | Surface soil microbial communities from Centralia Pennsylvania, which are recovering from an underground coalmine fire - Coalmine... | ecosystem: Environmental > Terrestrial > Soil > Unclassified ...
GTCCGCGACGCGCCCGACCGCCTCGCTCACGATCGACGACGTCTCGACGGTCGACACCGCCGGTTACTGCGCGCCGCGCCCCGGCTTCACGACGATCCAGTTCTCGACGACGCTCACGAGCCACGGCGCGAGTGGGCTCGCGCTGAACGTCTACAGCCTCTCCGTACTCGCCGACGGCGCGCGTTACCTGAGCAACTGCGGCTACCTCGGGTCGAATCCGTGCGACGGCTCGATCGGCGTCCCGGTCGACGGCACGAGCTCGTGCACGGCAGCGTTCCAGGTCCGCGACAGCGTCGCCGGCGGCACGCTCGTCTACGACGATGGCCGCTACCAGGCGAGCGCCGACTTCACGCTGCCGTAATCGACGTCGTCAGCCTGGCGTGTCCTTCGCGTGCAGGTCGAAGAACGCGTCGATGCTCGTGAGCAGCTGCTTCTCGATCTGCGCCCGCGTCCCTTCGATGACGTGCAGCGTCACGCGGCCCTCTTCGCCGCGTGTGAAGCCAACCCGTCCGGCGGAGAGCAGGCTCACCTCACCGGCCGGGAACAGCCGCATGCCGTAGACGAGGGTGTAACGGGGCGCACCGCCCTGGACGAGCTTCAGCTTCGCCATGGCGGTGGTTCATATCAACCACGGCTGGTGCATTGCACCCATGTGCGCCTGACGTGCATTCGTTCGGACACGCCTTTCCGCGGGTGCGAAACTTGCTTCGCGCTCCGGCGTGACCGATCGCGCTCTCACCGCAGAGGATCTCGCCCGCCAGCGCGCGCTGCGGGCCGCCGTGCTGATCGATGCCATGCGCTGCCTCCTCGGGGTCGCCGGCCACGGCGAGCGGCGCTCGCGCCAGAACGCGCTCCGCTGGGTCCTGAGCCGCGACATCCGCGCGCCGTTCTCGTTCATCAACGTCTGCGAGACGCTCGGGTACGACCCAACGCGCATCCGCCGCACGCTGCTCCGCCCCGCCCTCGGCCTCGACACCGACGTGCACCTGACGCTCACGACGGCGGGCGGCGGCGTCGTGCGTCGCCCGCGCCGCGACCACGTCCGCTACGTCGTGCAGGGACGCCGACGCGCATGATCGCCGACCGGGAATCGTTCACCGACCTGACGGTCCACTTGAAGCGCGCCTCGGACGCGCTCCTCCGCACCGCGCAGCACCTGGCATCGCTGTGCCGCGCGGCGGCGGACCCCCAGGAGCCCGCCGCCGGCGCCCTCGACGAGCTGATCGGCATGGCGATCGAGCTCGCCGCGATGGAACGCATCCTTCACGCGCTGATGGACGCGAACCAGGCGGAGGACGCGGGGGAGCTGAAGAAGGTCCTCTCGTCGCGGCCGTAGGGCATACGAGGCGGCGCTCGTCCGAAGTCGGGGCCTAGGTCTTGAGCCGCGCGCGACTCGTACTTCATTGCGCGGTGGGCGCGTCAGCAATGTCTATCGAGCCGCTGCGGCGCCACCCGACGCGCAGGAGCCACGTCTGGGGTGGCGCGACCGGCGAACCATCCAGTCGCGTCTTTCGGACCCCGCGCCAACCAGTGAACCACCTTCCGGACGAACACGCGTCGATCCCAATCACGCGTCCACCGTGCTTCCTGCGGTTCGCTAGCACGTAAACGAGTGCGTGCGCGTGCCTGACCTCGCGCGGCGTCCGCAGCGCCCGCGCATGATAGCGATCGTTCCAGACCCGGCCCTTTCGTCCGAGCGCGCGGTTGACCGCTTTGGCCAGCCGGATGCCGAGTCCTTGCATTCCACGTGCAACTTCGTACCGGCCCTCACCCTCGATGAGGAAGTGAAGGTGGTTCGACTGCACCGTGAAGCGGACGATCCGGAAGGACGAAGTCGAACCCCGCGCGATGGCGGCGTGCAGCATCGGGAGGCACGTCGAACTCCGTAACGATGGCAACCCGGAGACCCTGCGTAGGGTCACATGGATCGGGTGGCGCGCGTCATGTGATGGCCGGCACCGGTGACCGACGCGGGAGATCGGACCGGCTGGTTTGCGTCCGGCACCCTTACGTCGGCCACCCCAGGTGCGGCACGCCAATGCGCGTTGGCGTTCCACCTTGATTGAGCACTTATTATAGAAAGTTAATCACGATGTCAAGCCCCGTTGCCAGAGCAGCCGAGCGTCTCAAGCAAACGGCGGAATCGCCGCTGCGCACTGCTCGGATCAATGTTCCGCAGAACTGCGCACCGACTGAATGCTGTTCGTTCACCAGTGTCGCGCGTTTGGATCTAGGGCCGCCGGTGTCGCCATCGCACTTCGTGGCGATTGGTTCTCACCGCCCCGGCGGCACCAGGCCGTGCTTCCGCATCCGGTAGCGCAGCACCTCGCGGCTCACCCCGAGCCGGCGGGCCGCGTCCGACACGTTCCAGCCGCTGCCCTCGAGCGCCTGCCGCATGAGCTGCCGCTCGGCCGCCTCCAGCGTTCCGGCTTCGGCCGGACCCTCTTCCGGCTCCGCGGCTAGGTGCGACTCGAGGCCGAGCTGCGGGACGTCGATCGTGTCGCTGGCGACGAGCAGCATGGCGCGCTCGATCACGTGCGCGAGCTCGCGCACGTTACCGACCCAGCGACACGCACCGAGTGCGTCCTCGGCGGCGGGCGTGAGGCGCTTCGCGGGGCGATCGTACTTGCGGGCGTACGTCTCGATGAAGTGGCGGGCGAGGGTGCGAACGTCGTCGCCGCGGTCGCGCAGCGGGGGTAGCGTCAGCGTGAGGACGTTCAGCCGGTAGAGGAGATCCAGGCGGAAGCGGCCGTCGCTGGCGAGCTGCTGGAGGTCGCGGTTCGTCGCGGCGATGACGCGCACGTCGACCCGGCAGTCGGCGAGGCCGCCGACGCGTCGGATCGTCTTCTCCTCGATCGCGCGCAGCAGCTTGCCCTGGGCCTCGAGGTCGAGCTCGCCGATCTCGTCGAGGAAGATCGTGCCGCCGATGGCGACCTCGAACAGGCCGCGCTTGCTGCTCTTCGCGTCGGTGAAGGCGCCGCGCTCGTAGCCGAAGAGCTCGGCCTCGATCAGGTTCCGCGGCAGCGCGGTGCAATCGAGGGCGATGAACGCCTCGCGGGACAGGGTGCTGCGGGCGTGGAGGATGCGCGCAACCAAATCCTTGCCGGTGCCGGTCTCGCCGAGGAGCAGGACGGTCGGATGGTCGCCGGCCGCGAGCCCCTCGAAGCGCGCGGCGCGTGCGATGAAGTCGTGCACCGCGCGCATCGCGGGACTCTCTCCGAGGAGGACCTGCTCTTCCGCGCGGCCCACCTCGCGCCGCTGCAGGAACTCGAGCCGCTCGCGCGTGCGGGCCTCGCCGAGCGCGCGTGTCACCACCAGCTCGAGCTCCTCGAGGTCCATCGGCTTCTGCACGTAGTCGAGGGCGCCCGTCTTCATCGCGCGGACGGCGGTCTCGACCGAGCCGTACGCCGTCATCATGATGACCGGCAGGCCGGGGTCGATCGCCTTGACTTCACGGAGCACGTCCAGGCCGTCGGCGTCGCCGAGGCGCAGGTCGAGCAGGACGAGATGCGGCCGCAGGACCTTCAGCGCGCCGCGCGCCGCCGTCGCCGACGTCGCGACCTCGCACGCGTGGCCGCGTGCGCCGAGGAAGCGCGCGAGCGCGCGGGCGTGGATGTCCTCGTCGTCGACGATCAGGATGGTCGGCATGGGAGCGTGATCTCGACCGCCGTGCCCTCGCCGGGACGGCTGGTCACCGTGATGGACCCATCGTGCGCCGTCACGATCTTCTGCGCGAGCGCGAGGCCGAGCCCGATGCCGGACTTCTTCCCCGTCGAGAAGAGCGTGAACAGCTTCCGCAGCCGCTCGGGCGGGATGCCCGGTCCGTGGTCCTCGATCCGGATGTGCGCGGCGGGGACGTGGTTCGTCTGCTCGATGCCGGCGACGATGCGGATGACGGCGCCGTCGGGGGAGGCGTCGATCGCATTCCCGAGCACGACGCTCACCACCTGCTCGATCTTGTTCCGGTCGAGGGGGACCGGCGCTGCCTCGGGCCCGAGCGCGAGCTCCAGGCGAAGCCCGCGCCGCGCGAGCACCGGACGTGCGAGCTCCGTGCAGCGCTCGACCAGCGCCTTCACGCTCTCCGGCGTGCGCTCCAGGCTGACCGGGCTCGAGAAGCGGAGCAGATCGCCGACCCAGCTCTCGAGGCGGTCGGTTGCCGTCACGATGTCGCGGAAGCTCGCTCGGTGTGCGTCGTCGGCGGGGAGGTCGAGCATCTCCGCCTGCGCGGTCGTGCGGATGCTCGCGAGCGGGTTGCGGATGTTGTGCGCGACGTACGCCGACATCTCGCCGATCAACGCGAAGCGTTCGGCGGCGATCAGGCGGCGTTGCTTCTCGTCGAGCGAGGCGGCCATGCTGTTGATGGAGGCGGCGAGCGTGCCGAACTCGTCGCGACTCGCGACCGGGATACGATGCGTGAGATCGCCGGTCGCGATGACCCCCGTCGCGCGACCGAGCGCCTGGAGCGGACGCACGAGCCAGACCCGGATGGCGGCAAAGTACGCCATCATGCCGGCGAGAACGAGCGCGACGATCGCGACCAGGAGACCCGTCGACAGCCGGGTGACGAACGCCGCGCGCGCGCGCAGCCGGCTCACCTGGCCGTGGTAGTAGCGCTTGAGCCGCTGGACGGCGTCGCCCGGCGCGGCGTCACGGCGGAGCGCCGCGCGCACCCCCTCGATCAGGTCCGCCTCCTCGAGCGTCTGCGCGTGGCGGCGGAGCGCGCGCAGATGGCGCGCGCGCTGCGGCCCGTCGACCGCGGCCTCGAGGCGCACGTTCTGCTCGTGGATCATCGTCAGATCGTCGGCGACGAGCTGCCAGCTCTGCAGCGCCCAGAACGTCCCGATGGCGGTGAAGAACGTCACCTGCAGCGCGCCGAGGAACATGAGCGTGAGCTTCGCGCGCAGCGTCATGAGGCCGATTGCGCCGGTAGCGGGAAGCGCACGAACGCGATCCCTTCGAGGATCGGCAGCAGCAGCAGTGGCCCGAACGCCCATCCCGGGGAGATCGGCCGCTGGAGAAGCGGGTACGTAGCGATGATCGTCGCGGCGATGAGGCACGAACCGAGGACGGCGGCGAGCCCGAGCACGATCGGCTGGCGCGGTCGCGCGCCGTCGACGAGCCCGAGGACGAGCGCGCCGACGTTCAGCAGCGCGGCGTTCGCCACCAGGAAGTAGACCGTGTAGAGCAGCGGCAGGAAGAGGGCGGGGTCCGGCATCGACCACCACAGTGCGACGCCGAGCGCCGTGAAGGGCACGTAGAGCACGGCGTAGAGCAGCGGCCAGCGGGTGATCGTCCGCGGCTGCGGGAACGTGAGCGCGAGATGCACGCACGCGGGGGGCAGGAGACACGTCGCGAGGAACGCGACCAGGGCGAACCGGTAGGGCGAGTACATGTCTGGTGACGTGATGAGGAGGATCCCGATCGCCAGACAGACCGCGAACAGCGCGCGCGCGTGCGCCGCCCCGGGTCGCAGCGCCACCACCGCCGCGCTCGCGACGACCATCAGCAGGCCGACGCCGAGGAACGGCGCGAACAGCTCGAAGAAGTCGCCGTGGGTGAAGGGGCGGACGCGGAGCGCGAGCCGGAAAATGTTCGTCCCCTGGCGGAACGTGTACGTCACGAATCGGCCGGGCCCGACCTCCTCGATGTGCGCGCGCACTTCCCGCCCGCTCGTCACCGGCTGCCCGTCGACCGCGACGACGCGCGCGAAGGGCAGGTTGCGGTAGCGGACGTTGGCCCACTCCGTCCGCCCGATCGAGACGACGATCCCGTTCTCGAGCACGAGGAAGCCTGGAAACGGACGGCCGAGCCAGGCGAGCGCGTTCAGCGTGCAGACGATGAAGAGCGCGAGAACCGGCGCGAGCACGACCGCCACCCACCACGCGCGTCGGCTCATCGCGGTGCCGTCCGCATGACGGGTATCGCCGCCGCCGCGGTCGCCGGCGTGCTGACCGTCATCGCGCTGTCGCCGCGCGCGCTCGGATGGGTCGCGTGGATCGCGCTCGTCCCGCTGTTCGCCGGCCTCGCGGGTGCGTCGCGGCGGGCGACGGTCGCGAGCGCCATCGTGTACACGGTCGTGTTCGCGCTCGTTGGTCTCGAGCCGTGGTTCGCGCGCAGCACATCGGCGTATTTCGACCTGTCGCTACGCCGGTCGGTCGCCTTCACCGCGCCGCCGCTCGCGCTGCTCGCCGTCGTGCACGGGACGCTCCTCGGGGTGCTGCTCCTCGCGCGGCCGCGTCGCGCCGGCCCGTTCGACGTCGTCTGGTGTGCCGCCCTGTGGACGTGCTGGGAGTTCGTGCGCACGCTTCTGCTGCCCTATTACCCCGCGGCGTTCGTGGGGTTGAGCCAGCACGCCACCATACCGGCGCTCCAGCTCGCAAGCGTGACCGGCGCGGCGGGCATATCGTTCGTCATCGTCGCGTTCAACGTCGGCGTCGCGGCGCTCCTTTCACCCGCACGGCCCGGACGCCGTGCGCTGGCGGCGCTCACGGGGGTCGCGCTCGCCGGAGCGACGGTTGGCTGGGGAGCGCTCCGGGTCCGGGCCGCGCCGGTCACGGAGGCGTCCGGCCCGCACGTGGTCGCCGTCGACATCGAAGCGATCCGGGGCGCGCAGAGCGCGCTCGAGAGCTACCTCGCGGCGTCGCGCGCCGCCGCGACGCGTGCGCCCGCGCTGATCGTCTGGCCCGAGAGCGCGCTCGCGAGCGACGTGGAGCACGACCGGGACGCGTGGGCGACGCTCCGCCGGTTCGTCGACGCGACCGGCGTAGCGCTGCTCGCCGGCGGGCCGGCGTCGGCGCGTCGGGAGCGCGGCGGCGTGGCGCATTACAACGCCGCGCATCTCGTCGTGCCCGGCGCCGGGATGCGGAGCTACTACAAGCGCGGACTCGTGCCGTTCGCGGAGACGTGGCCCGCGTTCGCGACGCGCTTCGTCGGCGAGCCGCCGCCCGACCTCGAGAGCCTCGACGCCGGACACGAGGCGACCGTGTTCGCGCTCGGCGACGTCCCGTTCGGCGTCCTCATCTGTTTCGAGGTGACGAGCGCGGATGCGGCGCGGACGCTGGCCGGCGCCGGCGCGCGCTTCCTCGTCAATCTCACCAACGATGCGTGGTTCGTCGATGCGGGCCGGCCGCCCCATCTCCCGTGGGCCGCCGTCCGCGCCGTCGAGACCGGGCTGCCGCTCCTGCGCGCGGCGAACGCCGGGCCGAGCGTTCTCTACGACCGCTTCGGGCGGGCGCTCGCGACCGCGACGCGCGCCGAGGGGCCGCAGCTGCTCGCGGCGCGCATCCCGGACGCCGCGCCGACGATCTACGCGCGCGCGGGCGACGTCTTCCTCGCCGCCTGTCTCGTCGTCGTACTGGCGGGGATCGTCCCGGCGCTCTTCACTGCGCCAGCAGGCACGCGTTCCCGAACGCATCCAGCCCCGACGCAGTGAGCACGTCGTCCGCGACCGCCGTCTGGCTGAGGACGATGTCGAGCGGTCGCGAGTCGGGCATCCAAGCCGCGAACCCCGACCACGGTCGGGTCCAGCGCGCCGACCCGGGCGCGCGCAACACCAGATCGACGGCGTCGTTCAAGCCGCAGACCTTGATGCCCCAGCCGCGCGGCACGCGGAAGATCGGGAGCTTGCCCACCTTCATGCCGTAGTAATCGATGCCGTTCACGAGGAAGTCGCCGAGCATGACGTCCACCCGGCGGAGCGAGCGGAACGGCGGATACGCGGGGCGTGCATCGGTCATGAACGTCGGGGTCGAGCGCACGGTCACGCCGACCCCGAACGCCCGCTTCGGCGTGAACGTGCCCGGGCACGCCATCATCGGCATCTGCACCGTGCCGTAGGACGAGAACTGGATCGGAATCCAGATGTCGCCGCGGCTGCCCATCGTCGCGAGCGCGCCCTGCTGCAAGGCGCCGCTGACCAGCGCGGCAACGTCGGTTGCCGGCGGCAACGCGACGAGATGACGCGGGAGGATCTCGGACGTCAGGCGCTCGCCGGTGTTGACGGTGACCAGCACCGGCCCAGCGAGGACCCGCCCGAGCGACTCGCGCGAATCGGGAAACCGGAAGTAGAGCGTGCTCGGTGATACCGCCGTCGCCGTCACGGCCGGCAGCACCTTCGGCGTGCCGAAGAGCGACTCGAACGTGACCTGCACGACGTTGCCGTCCGCGGTAGTCGAGAAGCCGCCCGTGTCGGCGACCTCGCGGTCGGTGAGGAAGATGCCGAGCTCGTGGCCCGGGTGTATGAACTCCGAGCTCACCGCGCCGATGCGCGACGGATAATAGCCGAGCTGATCGGGGCAGCGGCGCCACTTGGCGGCGCGTGTCGCGGTAGCTGGAGCGAGGAGCGCGACGGCGAGCACGAACGCGATCAGCCGTCGCGCCGGCAGGCGGGCCTCGAACGGCGAGTGGCTCGGCGTATCTCCCTCCCTGGCAGAGCCGATATGTGGACTGTAGGGCCGTCCCTCGTTTTCTGTCAACGGACCATTCCGTTAAGAGTCGGCGACGCCGCGTCGCGTCAGCTTCCCTCAGGGGCGCCGACTGCGGTAACAGGCCGCAGGCGCTCGCGATGACCCGTCTCTGGCTGCTCGCCGTCCTCGGGTTCGTGCTCGCAGCGACCAGCGGTGGCGCCGAGACGGGCGACGCGCTCTGCGACGGCGCCACGTCCACGGCGGACACGTGCGTCATCGCGGGCGCGTTCGTCGTTTCGGACAGCGCGATGCTCGCCTTCACGACCCCGAACGTGGAGATCCGCGGAAGCATCAACGTCCAGTTCCAGGGCCGCTGCGCGCTCGACCTGACCCCGTGCTCCTCCGACGCCGACTGCGCGTCGGGTCGTTGTGATCGGACCGGGCGCATGACGCTCGAGGCGGCGGGTCAGCTCCTCGTGGACAAGCGCGCGGGCGCGACGGTGGCGGCGGCCGGCCACGCGGCGACGGGCGACGTGGTGGGCGCGGACGGCGGGACCATCACACTCACGGCGCGCGACCTGACGGTCGCGGGCAAGATCGATGTGTCCGCCACGGCCACCGGCTCCACCGGTGTCCCCGCGGGCAGCGGCGGCGTGATCAACCTGCATGCGGCGAACAGCGTGACCCTCGCGTCGACGGCGCAGCTCGATGCGTCGTCGTCGGGCGGCTGCGGCGGCACGATCGCCATCGCCGCGCCGCTCTCGGTCTCGGCCGACGGCACGCTGACCACGGTCGCCGCCTCGCTCGGCGGTACGATCGACATCGAGGCGCTCGCCTACGTCAGCGCGGCGGGGGCCTTCTCGGTGTCGAACGACGGTGACGTCACCAAGCGTCCGCCGTGCGACCGCGGTCGTGGCGGCGGGACGGTGACGATCAGCGCGCCGCGCGTCGATCTCACCGGATCCGTGAGTGCCAAGGGTCTGCAAGGTGCGGGCGGGGTCGTTCGGATCAGCGGTTCCGACGGCGTGTCGGTCGACTCGAGCGCGGGCATCAGCGTCCGCGGCGGCGATGCGTTCGCGATCACGACGGGCGGTGGGGTCTTCCTCACCGCGTCGAGCGGCGACGTCACGGTCCGCCAGGGGCCGATCGACGCGAGCGGCATCGACACCGGCATCGGCTCGGACGCCGGTCTCTTCGCCATCACGGCCGGGATGGCGACGCGGTGTCCCACGAGCGGCGACTCCTGTACCAGCGACGACGACTGCGCGCCCGGCGACCACTGCACGGCGACCGGCGGGAACGTGACCATTGCCGACTATCTCTCCGCCACGGGTGGGGCGGGGACCGGGTCCGGCTGCATCGAGTGTCAGATCCAGGGCGACGGCGTCGTGACCGTCACGGCGCCGGTCGACGTCGGCGGTGGGAGGCGCTTCGGCCTCGGCGGCAAGATCACCGTCGCCGCCGGTTCGGACCTGACGATCGGCCCCGGCGCGGTGACCGCCGACGCGAGCGCCGGCGGCTACGTGAGCCTGAGCGCCGGCGAGCGCGCGCGGACGACGCGCGACCTGAGCGGTGTCCTGCACGTGCTGACCGGGACCCAGGTGCGCGCGAACGCGTTCCTCGCCGACGGCTTCGGCGGCCACGTCGCGCTCGAAGGATGCACCGTGGAGCTCGAGCAGACGAGCGGGCTCCATGCCGACGGCGGTCCCGCCGGGGGATCCGACGGCGTCGGGATCGTCGCCCACGATCGGCTCGTCGTCGGACCGCTCGCAGCGATCTCCGCGCTGCCGAACGGCGATCTCAACCTCTCGTACGGGCGCGAGATCGACGTCGCTCCCGACGCGCAGATCGAGCCGCCGGCGGACATCGTGCAGGACCCGACGATCCCGCCGTGTCCCGCGTGCGGGAATGCGGTCGTCGAGCCGGGCGAGACGTGCGACGGGCCCGGGACGTGCCCCCTGACGACGGACGTCTGCCTTCCGCCCGGCGACCCGGGGGCCTGCACCTGCGAGAACACGTGCGGCACCGTCCCCGGGATTCAGCCGGGCGAGGACTGCGACGGCACCGACCTCGGTGGGCAGACGTGCGTGTCGCTCGGCTTCGCGAGCGGCACGCTCCGGTGCACGGCGGACTGTCACTTCGATACGAGCGCGTGCGCGGCCGCCGTGTGCGGCGACGGCGTCGTCGGCGCGGGCGAGGCCTGCGACCCGGGCGGGTCCGGCGCTCCGCCCGCGTTCGGTGGCGCGACGTGCGCGACCCTCGGCTACGCGAGTGGCGGGACGCTCGCGTGCACAGTCGACTGCGCGGCCATCGTCACCGGCCCACACTGCGCGGGCGACGTCGCCGATGCGTGCACGGCGAGCGCGACATGCGGCGGCTCGGGGCCGTGCGTGGGTGGCTGCATCGCGTGCGGCAACGGCTTCGTCGATCCGGGCGAGGAGTGCGACGACGGAGAGGCGAACGGCAGCGGACCGAACCGGTGCCGCGTCGACTGCACGCGGCCGCGCTGCGGCGACGGCGTGGTGGACTTCGCGCACTGCGCGGGGAATCCGGATGCGGCCTGCGCTTCGGCGAACGACTGCCCGGCGGGCGTCGCGTGCGTCGCCGGCGAGACGTGCGACCAGGGACAGGCGACGTGCACGGGCGGGACGAACGACGGCCGCCCGTGCTGCCGCGCCGACGACTGTCCCGGCGGCGCCTGCGGCGGCGACGACTGCTCCCGCAACCGCGACGACGTCCCCGGCTGCTGCCGGTGCGATTGCACGACCACAGCACCGATGTGCGGCGACTGTGACGACGGCAATCCGTGCACGGCGGACGCGTGCGGTCCGGCAGGCTGCACGTTCACGGCGGTGCCCGACGGTACGTCGTGCGGCACGACGGACGCCTGCCACGAGAGCGCGCACTGCGAGGCCGGGACGTGCACGGCGGGAGCCGTCGTCAGCTGCGGCGACGACGACACGTGTACGCTCGATGCGTGCGATCCGGTGCGCGGATGCCAGCACGAGCGGATCGGCTTCGCGGACGTGCGTCAGGCACTCGAGGCGAGCGTGTTCGTCCCGGCGTGCGACGGGGACAAGGTCCCGCGCTCCATCCCGCGACTCATTGCGCGCGCCCACGGCTTCGTCTCGCGGGCCGCGCAGGCGAGGCCGGTGCGGGCCGCGCGTCTCCTCGGTCGGGCGACGCGACGACTCCGCACCGCCCTGGCGCGGACGCGACTACCGCACGGCGCCGCCTGTCGTACGGCGCTCGCGCAGCTCCTGGGGGACGCGCTCGCCCGCGTCGGATGCCTGCAGGCCGGACAGGGCGGTTGACCAGGGCCGCGGCGGCGATGTACGCCGCTCGGGTAGCCCCATGACGTGCGTGCGCTGCGGTGAGGAGACGAGCGGGCTCGCCTCGCGGCACGAGCGGATCGAGGACTGTCTCGACTTTCTGCGGTTGAGCGTGACGCAGCTGAACCTCTACGTCGCTCGCGTCGAGCTCGAGGCGCAGGCGGCGCGCCGGCGCGCGGAGATGCTGCTCGCCATCCTGCAGGAGATCGCCGATCTCGCGCGGCCCGAGCTCGACTCGGGCGTACTGCCGGCGCTGGTCCGCCGCATCAAGAAGCTCGCCCTCGAGCAGATGCCGGGGCGTGCCAAGGTCACCGCGCTCCGCTGACGCGGGCGCCGACTACCCGGTCCGCGGCAGACGAGGCAGCTTCGGCGGGCGTGCTCCGTGGCGCGGCGCGCCGGCGAGCGGGACGTAGGCGAGCTCCGTCCGCGCGCGCACGCAGCGGAGCATGAGGCCGCCACGGCTCATGTCGCCGCGACCGACGAAGTCGATCGGGAAGCGGAGCTGCTCGCCGAGCAGGTCGGCCAGCACGTCGACGTACTTCGCGCTCGCGACGCTGCCGAGCAGCACGATCTCGGCGCGCGCCCTGAGCCGCTCGGCGACCCAGGCGACGTCGCGCGCGAGCGGCGTGCGGTAGCGCGCGTTGCCTGCGTGCAGATCGACGGTCGCGAACTCGCGCAGGTCGTCGATCCGAACGGGCTGCTCCGGCAGGACGAGCCCGCGGCTCGTCGTGATCACGTAGACGCCCGGGAGGCGCGCCGGCGGACACGCGAAGGCGCGCGCGTACGCGAGCTTGCCGCGGAAGTAGAGGCCCGAGAGGAACGCGAAGACGTCGCCGAGCGGCACGCCCGCTGGGCTGCGGAGACGGGTGGCGAGGTCGAAGCTCGCGCGCTCGCGCAGCAGCAGATCGGCGCGCTTTCCGACACACGAGGCGGGCGAGACGAGGAAGATGCGATGCACGGTGGCGCCCCATCTGGTACACGAGCCGCCGTGGGCGCGCCAGGAATCATCCGGCCCGCGCGCCGGCCGCCGGGCTGGCGGGCGCCCGGTCCGGCACCGGTCCCGCGCGATGTAGGCGCGCTCGCGCCGCGCGCGAACGAGGACCTGTGCTACCTCGCCGGCGACTGGCGCATCCTCCAGCGCGTCGACGGCCATCGCTGGTCGCTGGACGATCTCGTCACCGCGTGGTTCGCGGCGCGCGAGGTCGCGGCGACGCCGCCGGCGACGGTCCTGGATCTCGGCTGCGGCATTGGCGCGGTGCTCATGCTGCTCGCGTGGCGCTTTCCCGCCGCGCGCCTGATCGGCGTCGAGGCGCAGCCCCTGAGCGTCGATCTCGCGCGGCGCTCGCTCGGCTGGAACGGGATCGAGGGACGCTGCACGGTCGAGCAGGGCGATCTGCGCGACGCGGGCGTGCTCGCGGCCGGCGCGCGCTTCGCGCTCGTCACGGGCACGCCGCCATATCTCCCATCCGGCACGGCGACGGTGTCTCGTCGCGTGCAGCGCGCGGACTGCCACGTCGAGCGACGCGGCGGCATCGAGGCTTACTGTGCGGCGGCGGCGCGCTGGCTCGCGCCGGGCGGCTGCTTCGTCGCGTGCGCCGCGGCGGCGGCGGTGGAGCGCGTCGCTGCGGCCGCGAGTGCGGCGGAGCTCGCCATCGCGCGTCGGCTGGACGTCGTCCCACGCGCGGGCAAGGCCGCGCTCTTCTCGGTCTACGCGATGCGCCGGGAGAAGGAGGAGGGGACGGTGGTGGAGGGCCCGCTGGTGGTCCGGGACGTGGCCGGCGGACGGACGCGGGCCTTCGGAGCCGTCCGCCGGGCGATGGGGATGCCCCCCTAGTTGTTGCGCGGGGGAGTGGGCGGCGGGACGATCGGCTCTTCGGCCGTTTCGTCGCCGCGCAGCAGCACGGAGAAGTCGGGCTTCTTCTTGCGCGCGGTGTCCGCGGCGGCGCCCATCGAGCACTGTCCCTCGAAGACCGCGCCCTCGTGGATCACGAGGCTGCCGCTGGTGATGTTGCCGACCACCTTGCTCGGCGCGCGCAGCTCGAGGCGCGTGCGGGCGCTGATGTCGCCCGTCACCTGGCCGTGCACGATGACCGAGGTCCCATTGATCTTCGCCTTCACGACGGCGCTCTCGCCGACGGTCAGCGTGTCCTGCGCGGTGATCTCGCCCTCGATCTGTCCCTCGATGCGGACGCTCCCCTCGAAGGTGAGCTTGCCGACGATCTTGGTGCCCTTGCCGAGGAAAGCACTCGTACCGCCGAGCTCCTCCGGGCGCGTGGACTTCGGGTCCCGCTCGAACATCTTCACCTCCTCGGACACCGGCTCCGGTGCTGCGGCCGCCGTCGTGGCGGTTTCCCGCGGCCGGTCGTCCCGTTCACGATCCTTGCCGAACAACGCCATAGCTCGTCACGGACTCTATCGGCCGTTTCGTTCCGGCACATGAGACGCGCCATGGCGGCCGCCCAAGCGGCCGCAGTTGCGGCTTTTTCTTGGAACTCGCGCACCGCGTCAGTACGCTGGGCGGGTCATGAAGACCGCCCTCGCCGTGGTCGCTGGTCTCGCGACCCTCGCTCTCGGATCACCGACGTTCGCCGGGTCGCTCTCGCCCCGCCTGCACGAAGCGACGGATCGCGGCCGTGCAAATCCGCACGCCCGCCACCGGGTGGTCGTCGGGCTCGCGCTCCGCAACCGCGAGGTTCTCGATGCCTTCCTCGCGGAGGTCCACGACCCGAGCTCGCCGAACTACGGCCGCTTCCTGTCGCAGGCCGAGTTCGAGGCGCTGTTCGCGCCGACCGCGGACGACGAGGCGCGCGTGGTGGCGCACCTCGCCGCGCATGGTCTCGATGTGACCGAGCGCGTCCCGAACCGCCTGCTCGTCGGCGCGACGGGCAGCGTCGCCCAGCTCGAGCGCGCGTTCGGCGTCGAGATGCACGACGTCGCGGTGGGCGGCCAGCTGCACTACGCCGCCGTGAACGAGCCGTCGCTGCCGGCGGGCGTCGCCGAGCACGTCGTTGGCGTCCTCGGCCTCGACGACATCGGCGAGATGCGCTCGCACGCGCGGCGGTCGGGACCGGTCGCCGGACCGAGGGCCGCGCTCGGCTCGAACTGCTGCCATCTCAGCCCGAACGACCTGGCGACGTTCTACGACGACCCCTCGACCTCCGATGGCACGGGACAGACCGTCGCGATCGCAGGCGCCTACGCCTGGAGTGACTCCGACGTGAGCGCGTTCAACTCGCGCTGGGGTCTGCCCGCGCTGCCGGCAGGCAGCGGTCAGATCTGCGTCGGGTCGTCCTCCGCTTCGACGTGCAACTTCAACGCGCAGCAGTCGATCGAGATCGCGCTCGACGTCGAGTACTCCCACGGCACGGCGCCCGGCGCGCGCGTCCTCAACTACATGTCCGCGTCGACGTCGTTCGCCGACTTCGCGGTGATGTACAACCGTATCGTCACCGACAATCCCGGCCATGCCGTCACCACGAGCTGGGGCGCGTGCGAAGCGGGGCTCTCCACCGCGACGCAGCAGACGGACGACAACATCTTCGCGAACGCCGCCGCGATCGGGCAGTCGTGGTTCGCGGCGTCCGGCGACAGCGGCAGCCGCGACTGCAACAACATCCTCGGTGTCGACCACCCCGCCAACTCGCCGCATCTCGCCGGCGTCGGCGGGACGACGCCGACGTGCAGCGGCGGCATGACGTCGTCGAACCCCGCGTGCGCCGGCTACGGCTCGGAGCGCGGCTGGAGCGGCTCCGGCGGCGGCGTGAGCAACGTGTTCGCGCGCCCGGCGTTCCAGACCGGCTGCGGCGTGCCGCCAGGATCCACACGGCTCGTGCCCGACGTCTCACTCGAATCGGACACGTCGCCCGGGAACTACGTCGCGGAGAACGGCGCCTGGTACATCGTCGGCGGCACGTCGGGTGCGGCACCGCAGTGGGCGGGCTTCTTCGCCGAGCTGAACCAGCGCCTCGGCGGCAGCGGCGTCGGCAACCCCGGCCCGCGTCTCTACTCGCTCTGCGGCACGTCGGCCTTCCATGACGTGACGAGCGGCTCGAACGGCGACTACACCGCCGGCGCCGGCTACGACCTCGTGACCGGCCTCGGGACCATCGAGGCGAGGAACTTCTTCGCCGCGGCTGCCCCGCCGCCGACGACCACGACCGCGACGACGTCGACGACGACGTCGACCGCGGCACCGACGACGACGACGCAGGCCGCGACGACCACGACCACCACGGTCGCGACGACCACGACGCAGGCGCCGACAACGACGACGTCGGT
>Ga0070731_10002860_pt1 | contig 16012 bp, 9 predicted proteins | sample Coa_R1_2_FD_66448 | JGI IMG/M metagenome (GOLD analysis project Ga0070731, IMG submission 66448) | Surface soil microbial communities from Centralia Pennsylvania, which are recovering from an underground coalmine fire - Coalmine... | ecosystem: Environmental > Terrestrial > Soil > Unclassified ...
AAACGTGGACAGCGCCGGCGGGAAGGGAATCAATGATTTTTCCGTGCCCGAAGATCATGTGTTCCAAGGCATGGTCGTCCGCCACCATAGTGATCAGCGCCTCTGCGCCGGAGGCGGCTTCCGCGGGAGTGCCGACAACCTCTGCGCCGAGAGGCCGCAACGCCTCCGCGCGGCTTTGCGTTTTGTTGTAAAGGACCAGCGTGTGGCCTGCTTTGATCAGATTACGGGCCATAGCTGAGCCCATGTTTCCGATGCCCACGAAACCTACTTTCATTTCTGGTATCCCTCCGCTTTCTTTTCAGCGCGTGGCGGCTCTTTCACCGCTCTCCGCTTTTTGCAAATCCGGCCGCCAGCCGAGCTCGGCAAGTATCCGGCTGCCCGAACGTAACAGATCGACCTTTACACGATCGAGATCATGAAACAACAGCTTGCCCTCGCGTTTGCGCCACTCGCCAGCGATCATCACCGAATCGATGTTCGCCAGATTCGCTTGCATGACCACCGTGGCAACCGGGTCGTGGACCGGCCAGAGATTCAACGCGTCGGCTCGGATCAGAACGAGGTCCGCTTGTTTGCCTGGAGTGATCGTGCCGATGCGAGTCTGGAAGCCGAGCATGCGTGCGCCTTCGACCGTGATCCATGAGAGCGCTTCGCGTGCCGGAATGCTGGTAGTTTCCGGAATACCGCCGGTAGCGGCACGATGCGCGGCGTTGTCGAGAGAGCGCTGATGCGCGAGCGCGATCCGTGTAACGGTCAGCATATCTCCGGAAATCACGCTCTCAAGATCGACACCCAGCGATGGCGCAGCGCCCAGTTTGCGCAGCCGGCCCGTGATGGGGTGGCCGTGGCCTTGAGCCATTTCGTCTTCCGGCGCGACCGAGAACGTGACGCCGCGGTCCACGAATCGGGCTAACCTCTCGTCGGAAAGGTCATTTCCATGGACGATATTCACGAAATTCTGGACGAGATTTTCCTGCTCGAGCACATCCCAACCGTTCGGAGTTTTCGGGGGGCTACCGCCTTGGTGCATTGAAGCAATCAGTCCCAATTCGCGGGCCAGCCGAAAATCGTGGAGCGCGACATCCAAGGTCGAAAAATGCGGGCCCAGGATTGCGAGGCCGAGAGTGAGCAGTTGGTCTCGCGAAGAGAACGGGCCGCGAAGAAGGCGCTCGACCTCGCTCCGCGGATGCGGAACCTCGGAATAATGAGGTTCACCGGGCTTGGGATCGGGTTTCGGTGAGCCGTGAAAGAAAGCGGCGCGAATTCCAGATTCGCGAAGGCCTTCGATTGCCGCGTCGGTGTGCGCGGGGGTCGGATTGTTGTGGCACCAGTCGACTAGAGTGGTGGTGCCGCAGTTCATTTGATTCAAAGCGCCTGCGAGCGTGGCGATCCGGATGTCTTCAGGAAGGAACCGTGTCGCCAGGCCCGCGTGAACCCAACGGAAGTATTCGAGCAGCGTCCAATTCGAGGAAATCGCGCGCAGCCCGGTCTGCCAAGTGTGCATATGGGCATTTACCAAGCCCGGGATCACGATGAACGAGCGGCCGTCAATTATTTCCGCGTCGGGCGCGTGAATGCGGGCGCCAACTGAGGCGATCCGCAGGTCTTCGATCAGAATGCTGCCGGGCCGCAGATCTCCCGTTTGGGGATCCATGGTGATGACGGTGGCATCCTGGATCAGGAGTCGGCGCACCAAGTCATCATGCTGATCGCGTCGCAGAAAAGCAACAGCGGGAGAGAACTATGAACGCATATCAATTCTGTGAAATGTGCTTTGCGTGGGGCGCAAGCACTGGCTCGCGGGCGTCGGCAGGTTCAGGAACCGCCTGGCGCTTGCTGCCGACATGGCTCAACTTCACCATAGCATCCATGTACGTATAGAAGACAGGCGTGAGATAGAGCGTCACGAATTGAGCAAAGATCAGGCCGCCGACTACGCAAAGACCAAGCGGACGGCGGGCATCAGCGTCTGCGCCGAAGCCGATGGCGATGGGCAAGGTGCCCATGATTGCGGCGGCGGTGGTCATCATGATTGGACGGAAGCGGATCATCGAGCCCTGGTAGGCGGACTCGGCGGGCGAGGTTTCGCCTTGGCGCTCGAGGTCGAGAGCGAAGTCAACCATCATGATGGCGTTCTTCTTGACGATTCCGATCAGCATGATCAGGCCGACGAAACCGTAGATGTCGAGATCCACGTGAAAGATAGAAAGGGTGAGCAGGCCGCCGAAGGCAGCAGCAGGAAGACCGGACAGAATCGTGATGGGGTGGATGTAGCTTTCGTAGAGAATGCCGAGCACGAGATAGATCACGAGGATGGCCATGATGAGCAGGATGGGGAGACTGGTGAGCGACTGTTGGAAAGCTTGGGCGCTGCCTTGAAAGCTGGTGGTGATGGAGATGGGCAGTATGGAACTGGCGAGTTTTTGCACTTCATTAACGGCTTGGCCGAGGGCGACTCCGGGACCAAGATTGAAAGAGATGGTGACGGAGGGAAGCTGGCCGGTGTGGTTGACGGTGAGCGGCCCCACGTTGGTAGTAAATTTCGAGACGGCGCTGAGCGGAACCAGCTGGCCCGAAGTGGAATGAATGTAAAGGTCGGAGAGCATGTTGGGATCTGCCTGAAAGCGCTGCTGCACGTCGAGAACAACCCAGTATTCATTGTTCGAAGTGTAGATAGGCGAGACCAATCGCTGGCCGTAAGCGCTGTACAGAGCGTCTTCTACCTGCTGTGTGGTAACTCCCAAGGCCGAGGCTTTGTCTCGATCGACAACAACATTAGCCTGAGGATTCTTGATTTGCAGATCGCTGGTGACGCCGACGAGGTCAGGAAGACCCTTCATTTTTTGTTCCAACTCTTGGGCGTAATGGTAAAGCGTGCCCGTCTGGGGACTGGAAAGAGTGAATTGGTAGAGGCTCTTACTTTGCTGTCCGCCGATGCGGATGGCCGGGGGATTCTGAAGGAAAACCTCGATGCCAGGGACTCGTCTGAGCTTCGGCCGAAGCTCCTGCATGATGTCGTCGATCGTCATGTGATGCTCGAAGAGAGGGCGAGCGAAACGGACGATCGAGTCGAGCACGGGCATACGTCCGTAGCTGGCGACGAGGCGATCATAGGTGGGGCTATCAGTCCAAGGACGGTCGGGCTTGTCCCGCAGATGCAAGAACGCGTTGCCGTTATTCAGCCCATTGCCGCTGGTATCGCTGACTGCCGAGTGGAACTGCACGACGTTGGGATCAGCCTGGAAGATGCGATTGATCGCTTGCTGATGAGCTACCATCGCGTCGAAGGAGATGCCCTGATTGGCTTCGGTGGAAACCTGAATTTGGGAGAGATCCTCCTCGGGTAGAAAGCCCTTGGGAATAACCCAGAATTCCCAAATGGTGCCCACCAGAATGGCCGCGCCGACAAGCATGATGAAGAGCCGATGCCGCAGCGACCAGCGCAAGCTAACTCCGTACCAGCGCAACGAGCCTTCGAGAACATCTTCCAGTTTGCGGTAGAACCAGCCGTGCCGTTTCTCGTGCTCGGGGCGAAGATAGCGGCTGCACACCATCGGCGTGAGCGTTAGCGAGACGAAGCCGGAAACGAGCACCGCGGAAATAATTACGACAGAGAATTCGTGGAGAAGGCGGCCAAAAACGCCAGCCATGAAAAAGACGGGGAGAAAGACAGCCGCGAGCGAAAGCGTCATCGAGAGAATGGTGAATCCAACTTCCTGGGAGCCGTCTAGCGAAGCTTGGAGCGGATTCTTGCCCATCTCCATGTGGCGAACGACGTTTTCGAGGACGACGATAGCGTCATCCACGACAAAGCCCACGGATAAGGTAAGGGCGAGCAGGGATAAATTGTCGATGGTGTAGTCCAGCAGATACATCACGGCGAATGTGCCCACGATCGCCATGGGCAGCGCGAGGCTTGGAATGACGGTGGCGGAAGCATTGCGGAGAAATAGGAAGATGACAAGAACGACGAGGACGACGGCAAGGAGAAGCGTGAACTTCACATCGTTGACTGACTGGCGAATGGGAACGGATCGATCATATTCGATCGAGAGATTGATCGACGGCGGCACCAGGGTAAAGAAGTGCGGAATAAGTTTGCGGATGCGATTAACGATATCGATGGTGTTTGTGCCAGGCTGGCGCTGAACGGCCAGCAGGATGCCCGGGATACCATTGATCCAGTTGGCGACGTACCGGTCTTCCACACCATCGTTAACGGAGGCGATTTGATCGAGACGTACGGGGGCGCCGTTGCGATAAGCGACGATGAGGGGACGATACGCAGCAGCGTCATTAAGCTGACCGTTGGACTGGACGTTATAGGCCTTATTAGCACCGAAGAGCGTACCCATGGGCAAATTCACGTTGGCGTTTTGAATGGCTTGCTCAACTTCGTCGATTCCAATCTGACGGCTGACCATGGCATCGGGGTCGAGACCCACGCGCACCGCGTAAGTGGCTTGGCCGTTAACGGTGACTTGAGCGACCCCAGGAATCATGGACATCTGCGTAGCGATGAGATTTTCCGCATATTTATCGACATCGTAGAGCGGCAAAGTCGGCGAAGTGACAGCGAGCAAGAAGATGGCCTGATCGGCGGGGTTGACCTTACGGAAGGTCGGGGGAAAAGGTATATTGGGCGGAAGTTGATTGGCGGCGGCGGAAATCGCGGTCTGGACGTCGACGGCGGCGGAATTGATATCGCGGCTAAGTGAAAACTGAAGGGTAATTTCAGTGTTGCCGAGCGAGCTCGTGGAAGTCATCGAATCCAAGCCCGCGATGGTGGTGAACTGTTTCTCTAGCGGTGTGGCCACCGACGAGGCCATGGTGTCTGGGCTCGCTCCGGGAAGACCGGCGGAGACTTGGATCGTCGGGAAATCGACGTTGGGCAAATCGCTGACAGCCAACTCGCGGTAGGCGAGAATGCCAAAGCCGAGGATGGCCAGCATGACCAAGCTGGTCATCACGCGGCGGTCGATGAAGATCTTGCTAAGATTCATCGGATTCCAGTGCTATCAGAGCGATTTAGTGAAATAGACCTTCGTCCCCGGAACCAGGCTCTCTTGGCCGTCAGTGACGACAGTTTCGCCGACGGACAAACCTTGCAAAATCTGAGCCTCATTTTCGACAGTTTGCCCCACCGTCACTTGCTGGACGTCCACAGTCATGTTCGGCTTCACGACAAAAACGAACTGCCCTTGCTGGCCCGACTGAACCGCTTGCGACGGCACTGCCATCACATTCTCTTGCTCACCTAAGCGCAGAAGGAGGCTCGAGTATTGGCCAGGCCAGAGGCGGTGGGCCGCGTTTTCAAACGTACCCATCAGCTCAATCGTGCCTGTGGTTGCGTCAACCGTATTGTTGACGAAGGTAAGGTAGCCCTTCTCCGGAATCGTGGTATCGGGGGGCGTGGCCTGGATGGCCAGGCGCGATGTTGCCATGGCCCGCTTGATCTGGCCGAGATATTGTTGGGGCACGGAAAAGGTGACGTATAGAGGAGACACTTGATTGATCACCACCAGCACTGGCGCAGCGTTAGCCGCGACCGTGGCGCCCGGGTACACGAGCTGTGCGCCGGTAACACCGCTGATGGGAGCATAAATCGAGCAGTAGGAAAGTTGAATTTTCGCGGTTTGGATGGCCGCTTCATCGGCGGCGACTGTGGCACCTGCTGACGCAGAAGTGGCCTCGGATTGGTCATACTGCTCCTTGGAGACCACGCCTGCCTTGTAAAGCTGGTCGTAGCGTTTCAGTTCGATCTGCCCGAGCTGGGCCTGCGCTTTGTCCTTCGTTAGCGCCGCTTGAGCTTGGGAAAGCGCGGCGAGGAAAGGCGCCTGGTCGAGACTGACCAGCAGGTCGCCCTGGCGAACAAACTGACCCGGCCGGTAATTTACCTCTTTCACGATCCCAGCCGTTTGTGATTCGATCGAGACGGTTTTGAAAGCTTGGCCGGTACCAATGGCATGCAGCTCGATTGGCATCGACTTGCGCTCAACTTGGGCGACGATCACCGGCACAGCGGATGTGTTCTGCGGTCTGCTAATTACTCCGCTCGCAAGCGATCCCTGCGCTGGCCCGGCGCTGTCCCCGCAACCGGTAAGAGTCAGGATCAGCAATAGTGAAATGGATGCGAGAATTTTATAAACTGTTATTCGCTCCAGTATCCGGCTCCTCATGGTCACCGTCGCTTGCAAACGAGCGAGCTGACTAGGTGCTATTCTACCAGCGGCAGAGAGAGTTCAAATCTTTGACGGCTTCGACTGCAGAAGCGTTCCGCGCCGGTCGAGCTCAATTAAATTCCTACTGCCAGGGAAAACTACAGCTCAGCCCCGTTCCGCTCACCGGCTGGATAGTTCGCGCCAGTTCTGGTTTTTATTTCAGGAGGTTCAGTATGTCACTCGGCAAGCCACTGTCATCGGGCTTCGTCCAGCCTTTCTCGAACCATTTCTCCCAGTTCTGCGCCCAGGGGCGTCCATAATAGTCAACGAAATCCGGATCGCCTTTCGTGAGCTGAACCGGCCGTCCGTTGACGTTCTTGATGTTCGACAGGCACTCGATGAAGGTAAATCGCGCAGTGGGATCGCCCGCGACGGCGCGACGAAGGAAGCGGTCACGTACGCGTACGGGCTGAACGAGTGAATCGGGGTCATACCAGATCGCCTCGTGGTCCAGGCCGACGAAGTGGTGCTGCGCGTCATACATGGGCTTGAAGGTTTCCACCGTCTCCATCTTGTTCGAGAATTCGAAGAGCGTGTGCTGCGACCAGCCCTGTACGTTGGCCGTCCAGCCGACGAGGGTGTCGCCATCCCAGAAAGCGATCGTCTCGCCGTACCACTGCGGAACCTTCTGCACGTGCTGCGTCTGGCCGACCAGGAACTCGCGAATGAAATTATCGGCAATGCCCGAAAGGAACTCGACGCGAGTCGGCGTGATGCTCAGTTCGAAGTTCGATGCCTGGGAGGGAGCGGCCCACCAGCGGGTGAATCCCTCGGGTAGGCAGAAAGAGGCATTCCACTGCTTCGAGTTGTCCACGACCTCGTGGTAGATCTCCTGGACATAACGTTTCTGATACTCGGGCGTGAGAAGCGAGAGCAGGGTCGGGACCTGGTTGATACCGCCCCAGTGCCAGCGTTCGCCGCGTCCGAGAAATCCGAATCCGCGACCACGGCGGTCGGGGCCGATGAAGCCGGGCGAATCCGTACCATTGGGATCGCGAACGTAAAAACCGTCCCAATCTGGTGTTGTGGCCTTGGTGTAGATGGTGGGGCCGCCATGAGCCTTGGCCTGGGCGAGGAGAGCCTCATAGTGTTCTTTGGCGGTCTTGTAGGGATACGGGCTGACAATACGGTCACGCGGAAAGTCGATGCGGCAATCACCCCAGGAGGCCGACGTGGGTGGATTGGGGCCGATGCGTCCGCTCTCCCACATGGCGTCGATCATCTGGCGAGGGGTGTTGCAGCGGTAGTAGCGTGGGTCCATCCAGGAGGCTTTGTCCAGATAGAAGTTTTTGGAGGTGAAGAGATCAATCGGAAGCGGAGTAACGCCCGGCTGCGGCGGCTCTGAGACCGGCTTGGGACGGGGTCTCGTGAAGCCCCCAGGTTGAGGTGCCTGTGGATTGCCAAAACGGTTGGGGTCGAGAACGGCGGGCGGCGGCTCTGGCTGGCCTGTCAGGACGGGATTGCCGCCCGGCGGTGGAACGAATGCTCCCGGTGACTGCTGTGCACGTGCGAGGCGGCCTGGACCCGACGAAATACAGACAATGATCGCGGCGACGACGAAGAAGTATCCCAATCGTGCCTTATTCATAACTTTGTTACCTCTCTTTACTTTTTATTTCGTCTGGAGCCCAAAGTACCGGCAGGCACCGACTGCAACTTGTAATTGCACCCTGTGGCAACAGGCGGTGAAACCCATCGTTCTCGGCATATCTAATTTCGCACTTTCTACCACTCCCTTATACAGCAAGAGTTGAGCCTTTTGATCGGTAACCATTTTGCACCCGAGTGTCAATCTCCAAGCTCCAGCGTCTCTCCGTGCCGTGCCATTAGACATCCACGAACATGGGCTAAGACCGCATCTCGGGGCATGAAATTCTCTATCGGTTGATTCGCCGGAAGGGTAAAGTCGAGGATCGCACGTTTCAAATTGAGTTCTCGGATCCCGGCCTGCAGGCGTTTGCTTTCACGTTCGGCTAATTTCGAACCAGGAGGGCGCGATGTTTGAATCTGAAATGAAGGGTGGAAACTCCCGGCAAGTCGGAGGACGAAGGACCTTTCTTCTTGCGTCCGGCGCCGCACTGGTTGGCCTGACATGGTGGTGCTACCGCAGGCCCGACTCGGCCCATGCCAAACCTGTGGCTGGAACTCAACCGAAACAGGTCACCATCATCGAATTCACGGATGCAGGCGAACGTAAGGGAGCCGTTACGGTTCCCACGATTCAGAAATCCGATGCGGAGTGGCGAAAACAATTGTCATCCGATTCTTTCGAGGTAGCTCGCCATGCTGCAACAGAGAGAGCATTTACGGGCGCGCTTTTAAACGTTCACGACCAGGGCGTCTTTCGTTGCATCTGCTGTGACACGGCTCTCTTCAACTCGGCCACGAAATTCGAATCCGGGACCGGCTGGCCTAGTTTCTGGGCTCCGATCGCTGAGGAAAACATCGTCGAGTCCCCGGACGACAGCCTTGGAATGGACCGCACGGCCGTTTCCTGCCGAAGGTGCGACGCTCACCTTGGGCACGTTTTCGATGACGGTCCTCGGCCAACTGGTTTGCGCTACTGCATGAACTCCGTGGCGATGCGATTCGCCAAGGCCTGATGCAAAGAGTTTACCCCTTTTGAGATTTACGTCGTTTGTCGCGGGTGCAGGAGAGGAGTTTCGGACATGGCTGGGACAATTAGGCACGACTAGAGATCTGTTTCCGCTGGTGTTTTCTTCCACAGAAAAGTTTAGGCTCTAGGGAGCATCGCTCGGCCCGATGCTGTCATCCAAGTGTACGTTTCGAATCGCCGGAGACTCACTATGGCTACTGCAGCTGAAGTTCTGACGCCCCTTTCGAATGAAGACCTGAGAAAGATGCATGCCTACTGGCGAGCTTGCAATTATCTGTCAGCGGGAATGCTATATCTTCGCGCAAATCCGCTTCTGCGTGAACCGCTAAAGCCTGACCACATCAAGAATCGGCTGCTGGGCCACTGGGGATCCGATCCCGGCCAGTCCTTCATTTGGATCCATCTGAATCGGATCATCAAGAAATATGACCTGAATGTGCTCTACATCGCTGGTCCCGGTCATGGTGCGCCCGCCACGCTAGCCAACTGCTATCTAGAGGGCCATTACTCTGAGATTTATCCAGACAAGAGCCGCGACGAAGCTGGCATGCTCAAATTCTTCCGGCAATTCTCGTTTCCCGGAGGAATCGGTTCGCACTGCACTCCGGAGACGCCCGGTTCAATTCACGAAGGAGGCGAACTAGGCTACTCCATCTCGCACGCGTACGGGGCAGCGTTCGACAATCCCGACCTCATCGTTGCAGTCGCGGTGGGCGACGGCGAGGCGGAAACTGGTCCGCTTGCGACCTCTTGGCATTCGAATAAGTTTCTGAATCCGATTCGCGATGGAGCCGTCCTGCCGGTGTTTCACCTGAACGGCTACAAGATCGCAAATCCCACCATCTTCGCGCGCATCCCACAAGAAGAACTGGAAGCACTGCTTATCGGTTACGGACATAAACCTTACTTCGTCGAAGGCAATGATCCGCTCACGATGCATCAAAAAATGGCTTCAACTCTGGAGCAATGTATCCTCGAAATCCGTTCGCTTCAGCATCACGCGCGTTCAACGGGCGACACCACTCGTCCGCGCTGGCCCATGCTAGTGCTTCGTTCACCGAAAGGATGGACCGGACCAAAAGAGGTAGACGGCCACAAAGTCGAAGATTTTTGGCGTGCTCACCAGATTCCCGTGCTTGACCCGGTCACGAATAAACACAGCCTCAAAATAGTGGAAGACTGGATGCGTAGCTACAAGCCCGAAGAACTTTTTGACTCAAGTGGGACGCTCATACCGGAGCTGCAGGAACTGGCGCCGTCCGGGAGTCGCCGCATCTCGGCTAACCCGCACGCTAACGGTGGCCTGCTACGCAAAGATCTCGATCTGCCGGACTTTCGTAACTATGCCGTCAAAGTTGGCGCTGCGGGCGCGGTATATGCGCCACCAACGGACGTGCTTGCACACTTTCTTGCCGAAGTAATGCGTCGGAATATGAGCTCCTTCCGCGTCTTCGGTCCGGATGAGACGGCCTCCAACAGGCTTAGCGCAATCTACGCTGCTTCGAAGAAGACCTGGCTCGCCGAATACAAGCCGGAAGACGCCGACGGCGGCGAGCTTAACGTCTCAGGACGCGTTATGGAGATACTCAGCGAGCACACGCTAGAGGGCTGGTTCGAAGGTTACGTGCTCACAGGTCGCCACGGCCTTTTTTCCACTTATGAAGCCTTCGTGCATGTGATCGATTCAATGTTCAACCAGCACGCCAAATGGCTGGAAAAGTCAAAAAAGGAGCTGGACTGGCGTGCCCCGGTGCCCTCTATCAACATCCTCATAACCTCCCTTGTGTGGCGGCAGGATCACAACGGCTTTACTCATCAAGACCCTGGGTTCCTCGATGTGGTAACCAATAAGAGCCCCGATGTAGTCCGCATATATTTGCCGCCAGACGCGAATTGCTTACTGAGCGTGACGGACCATTGCCTGCGTTCACGGGATTACGTCAACGTCATTGTCGCGGACAAGCAGAATCACCTGCAATACCTCGGCATGGAGGATGCCGTAAAGCACTGCACGAAGGGCATCGGCATTTGGGACTGGGCTTCCACGGACGACTCCAAAGAACCCGACGTGGTGATGGCGTGTGCCGGCGATATTGCGACCATGGAGTCAGTGGCGGCCGTCGCGATTCTCAAAGAATACTTCCCTGATCTTAAGATACGCTTCGTCAACGTCGTCGATCTCTTCCGTCTGATGCCTGACACTGAACATCCACACGGACTCTCCGACCGAGATTTCGATTCGCTCTTCACGATCGACAAACCCGTCATTTTCAATTTCCACTCTTATGCTTCGCTCATTCACAAACTCAGCTACCGTCGCAGGAATCATGACAACATCCATGTACGCGGATATAAGGAAAAGGGCAGTATCAACACACCGCTTGAGCTCGCCATCCTCAACCAAGTAGATCGGTTTGATCTGGCCATCGATGTTATCGACCGCGTTCCACGGTTGAGCTCCATCGGCGCACATGCCAAGGAATGGCTAAAGAACCAGATCATCGATAGCATCAATTACGCCCACGCCGAAGGCATCGATAAAGAAGAGATTCGCAACTGGAAATGGCCAGGTTAGGGATGGCGGGAAAGCTACCCCAAAAAGACGATCTAATCTTCGTACTGAACAGCGGCTCGTCTTCGCTGAAGTTTGGCATGTATTATCGGGGAGCAAGCGACGAAGAGGCGCTGCTGACCGGAAGCGCCGATGGCATCGGACGTAGCAACGGTAGGTTGCATGTCCATTCTTCCGCGGGAAAACAGCTCGTACAATGTGAAGGTATCCTGGAGTCGCAAAGCAATGCGCTGGCAACCATCGCCGAGGCGATTTGGAAACATATTGATGCCGCGCCGGTAGCAGTGGGCCATCGCGTTGTGCATGGAGGCCCTAAGCTCCTCACGCACCAGCTCATCACGCCCCAAGTTCTGGATGAACTTCGCTCCGCTACACATTTCGCGCCGCTGCATATCCCGCAAGCTCTGTCTCTTATCGCTTCCGCGCAGTCGCTGTTTCCTTCAGCGACGCAATTCGCCTGTTTTGACGATGTATTTCACCAGACCATGCCGGAAGTCGCATCGCATCTACCGCTGCCGCAGCGCTATTTCGACGCGGGTGTTCGACGCTATGGTTTCCATGGTCTCTCGTACGAATCGCTCGTCTATCGCTTCGGCGCGCAACTTCCCGAACGAGCTATCTTCGCGCATCTCGGCAATGGAGCGAGTCTTTGCGCTCTTCGCAATGGAGTATCGATCGACACTACGATGGGCCTCACGCCTGCCGGTGGAATCCCTATGGGCACACGCTCCGGAGATCTCGATCCTGGGGTCTTCGTCTATCTTCTTCGCACGGAGCAACTCGGCCCAGACAAATTCGAAGACATGATCAATCATCAGAGTGGCCTCTTCGCCCTCTCCTCCGGCGAAAGCGATGTGAAGTCTCTTCAAGATCGCGCCCGCTCCAACGATCCACACGCCAAGCTCGCCCTGGATGTGTTCGCCATTTCCGTACGCAAGGTAATCGGCGCATACGTTGCGCTACTCGGGGGCGTGGACCTTCTCGTGTTTACAGGCGGGATCGGAGAACATAGCGATTATGTTCGTTCCGCGGTTATAAGCGGCCTCGAGTTTCTGGGGCTCACTGCAGACAAGATTAAGATTGTCTCCGCAGAGGAAGAACAACAGATCGCGCGTCACTGCCGGAGATTGATGAGGCAACCGCGGTAGAAGAAGGCTCATTCCCCAGCGGTGCTTTCGTCGTCCTTTTCAGGGCTCCTCGGCGAGCGGTATTCCATGGACACAGCACGATTTGCGTTTTGCGTGCCGGCAATTTTCAACTGGATGGGATGCCCATCTGCGGATGAAATCGTGTTTGGGGAGCCCAGCCTCTCAAATCATTTGATAAACTTGATTTGTTGGCAAACGATATTTCATTTGGTATCAAACTTTGATTGCCAGCTGGTCGTTGCCGACTCGCGGTGCGTCCTACGGAAACATCACGGCAACATTATCGAATTCAACTGCGAATCCCTCGACTAGATCTCCGGCGGGCATTTCAAGCGGGGCGCGGATTTGACGAGCGACGCTCCTTCCTGCCTCGGCTTTTCCGCCGATTCGATCTATAATCCAGCCGACAAGGCTTTCTTGCTCTTGCCCAAACCTGACCCCAGTCCAGAACGTTTTTCACTCGCCGTCATCACCGATGACGCTGACATTTTTCCTGAAATTCGAAAGAATTTGGGCGGAGAATTCCGCACTTCTCTGGCAACCACCAAAGATGAAATCAGAGCCGTCGTCGAGCGAGACGATATTCACGCCATTCTTTTCAGTCTGGAAGCTATCGGCGAAGGATTCGCCGACGGTCTCGAGGTTCTCCAGGAGATTCGCAGAATTCGCGATGATGTAGTGCTGGCTGCCTTCACGCGTGGCAATCAGCGCACGCTTCCGTTGAAAGCTAGCCAAGCCGGAGCAGACGAGTTCTTTCCTTTTCCCATCAATTACGACGAGCTCAAAATCGTGCTGGCTCGCGCAATCGAGAAACGGGCGTTAGAGCTGGAAGGGCGCCGCGTGGTTCAGCAGGTCGAGAGCAAGGCGGCCTTTTTTGGACTAGTGGGCGCCAGTGCAGCCATGCAGAAGGTGTATCAGGCGATCGAGGCTGTGGCCGGGACAGGAGCGTCTGTGGTGATTCGGGGTGAAAGCGGGGTGGGGAAGGAGCTTGTGGCCCAAGCAATTGTCCAGTACAGCGATCGCGCCGCGCAGCCGTTCGTTTGCCTGAATTGTTCCGCTCTGCCGGAGAGCCTGATGGAGTCCGAGCTTTTCGGCTACGAGAAGGGAGCTTTTACCGGGGCGGATACAGCCAAACCGGGTCTGATCGAACTGGCCCACGGAGGCACTCTTTTTCTCGATGAGATCACCACCCTGCACCCGAGCTTACAGAGCAAATTGCTGCGTGTCCTCCAGGAGCGGTCCGTGCAGCGGTTGGGGGGACGTTCGGCTAAGAAGATTGATTTTCGTCTGGTGACCGCGACAAACGACGATCTGGAGGATCGCGTTCGCAAGGGACGCTTTCGCGAAGACCTCTACTTTCGCATCAATGTGGTGCCGATCACCGTCCCACCGTTGCGAAAACGCCGGGGCGATGTGGCGCTGCTGGCTGACCACTTCATGCGGGCTTACTGCGCGTCGGCAAAAAAGCCCCTCAAAAGCCTACAACCCGATGCTTTGGAGGTGCTGGAAGCATACGAATGGCCAGGCAATGTCAGGGAACTCGAGAATCTGATCCAGAGGATGGTGGTGATGGTCGCCAGTCCGGTTGTAACGCTGGAGCATCTCCCCCAGCACCTGCTGCAACACAGCGCCACGGTCCAGGAAGCTATCTTGATACCCGAGGAGGGCGTGGATTTCGATGCGGAGATGGAACACCTCGAAGTAGCGTACCTCAATGCGGCTCTCCGGCGCACCGACGGCAAGAAAAGCGCGGCCGCGGAGCTTCTGCACATCGATCGCCAGCGAATGAAGTATCTGTGCCGCAAACACAAGATCGAATGAGCCGGAGATTGGTGACTATTTAACCGCTAGCTGGTTAAAGTTTAACCAAAGTTGAGTTTCTCACCTCGGAGTCTGCTTGGTTTGAGAATCTTTTTGCAGCAAGTCCTTTATTTCCAGATGGAGATTCACTGCGCGAGGTTGTCTGGAGATTGGCAAGCCTTTTGCAGTAATGAAGGTTGCGGGGCGAGAAAGACAAAAATTTTAGGAGCCGACGAAATGACAATCGAGAAGAAGAGCCTGATCAGCGCGCTCAAGACCACGATGAAGGCAAATGCGGTTAAGGAAGACATCAGCGGCAGTAGCACATCCGAGAAAACGCCTGGCTTCAAGTCCCCCGGCGGCAAGACCCCTGGTGGCAAGACCCCTGGTGGCAAGACGCCCGGCGGCAAGACGCCTGGTGGCAAGACGCCTGGTGGCAAGACGCCTGGCGGCAAGACGCCTGGCGGCAAGACGCCTGGTGGCAAGACCCCTGGGAACAAGAATCTCGCGAGCAAGTGGTAAGCGGCTCCGACTCTCTGGACCGGCTCAGCCTAACTGGAAGGCCTCGATTTGGATCGAGGCCTTCTTGCTTTTTACCAGAGCTTTCGAGCGAGGAAGCGCCACCCTTGCTGCCAGACCAGTCCCACGAGGTTGCGCCGCCTTCCGTAGACACGAGCGTTCCCGATCATTCCCGGCCTCAACCTCCCGTCGGAATTGTCCACTTCCGTCTGGGCTACGTAGAAGTTTGGAGATTGTAGCCCCTTGAAGCTGCTCCCCTGCGCAAGTGCAGGGTCGATATCAGAGGATCTCGGCGCTATCGAGGTAACCCGCGCGTCGACTTTTCCCCAAACGCCGTCAACCTGAATACGGGCGGGGGCACCAACCGCCAGCTTATAGAGGTCGTGCTCCGAAACAAAAATGCGCGCTCGCATTCTGCTCAGGTCCGCCACTTCGACCAAGGTTGTGCCCGCAGGGGCATAGGATCCCATCTGATCCGCAACGCGAGGCGTCAGCACGATGCCCGAAATCGGGGTAACGACCTCCAAATCGGAGGTTTCACCGTTTAGGACATTCGCCTGTCGGGCCAAGTCGTTTCGCTCTTGATCGGCCACGCCAAAATCGCCGTAGTGCAAGGCCGCCGACCGCGCCTTGATGGAAGCGACTTCGTAATCCGCCTCGGTGCGAGCGAACTCCGATTCGAGCGGCACGTTCCGCAGCCCGATGAGCGGCTGGTCGGCTTTGACGCGCATTCCCTCACTTACATAGACCCGCGCCACGGTGCCTGCAACGAAATTCCGCACCACCGCGGTCTGCGCCGGCTCGAGTACAAACCGACCCTGCACTGAGTCGTGCCAGAGTGGCAGTAGGACGACCAGCGCCGCGGTTACGCCGATGGCCCAGCCACGGCGCGAAGCGAACCAAGCGATCACACGATCCTTCTTATCCAAATAAACGAATTTCATAAAGTTCACCAATTTGCGGATCCTGGAACGGAATATGATCGCCGCCGTCGCGAGTTCGGGAATGAACGACCAAGCGGGATCAAAACTGCGGAATACATTGCCGACGAGCCGGGCCAACACAAACAAGACGGTGTAGCTATACAAGCCGGAGGCGAAAGCATACACCGTGTATCCGAGGCGCCGGCGTCGAG
>Ga0070731_10002861_pt1 | contig 16008 bp, 15 predicted proteins | sample Coa_R1_2_FD_66448 | JGI IMG/M metagenome (GOLD analysis project Ga0070731, IMG submission 66448) | Surface soil microbial communities from Centralia Pennsylvania, which are recovering from an underground coalmine fire - Coalmine... | ecosystem: Environmental > Terrestrial > Soil > Unclassified ...
CGGCGAGAACATCCCGAAGTTGCCGAGCGCGGCGATCGCCGGAATGCCGGACGCGAGCGCGCGCTCCATGTCGCGCGCGCGGCCGTTCTCGCGCACGGGCGGGAGCAGCGTCTGGAGGAAGACGTTCCCGCCCTTGCGTCCCACGTTGCCGGTCAGCGAGAGCAGGAGCCGGATCAGGTAGGAGATCAGCGTCGAGTAGGGCGCCTGCTCGACGCCGAGGTCGAAGAAGATCGCCGCCGACTCGGCGCGCGCGAAGCCGACCGCCGTGTCGACGATCGCGGCGGGATCGAGCCCGCAGCGCACCGCCATCTCGGCGACGTCGACGCCGGCGAGCGCCGCGCGCACCGCCTCGAAGTCCCGGGTGTGGTCGCGGATGAACGCCGCATCGACGAGTCCCTCGGCGGAGACGATCGTCGCCGCGAGCCCGAGGAGGAGGTAGGCGTCCGTCCCGGGCCGGACGCGCAGGTGGCGCGTCGCGCCGCGCGTCGTCTCGGTCTCGCGCGGGTCGACGACGACGAGCGTGCGCTCCTTGTCGGCGACGAAGTCCTTGAAGGTCTCGGTGGCGTTGTGGCCGCGGTTCGAGATGCGCGGGTTCGTGCCCAGGACGAGCATGAAGCGCGCGTGCTCCGGATCGACGTGGAAGAACGCCGCCGGCGAGGCGTCGAACATCCACTGGTCCATGAGCGCATGCTGCGTCTTCTCCTGCGCGAACGCGTTGAACCAGCGCCGCGAGCCGAGCGCGCGCAGGAAGCCGAGGCCGAAGGGCGCATCCATGTGGTTGCCCTGGCCGCCGATGCCGACGAGCCCGATCGCGCGCGCGGAATGGCGCTCCCGGATCTCGGCGAGGCGCGCGCCGATCTCCGCGATCGCGACGTCCCACGAGATGCGCTCGAAGCTGCCGTCGGGCCGGCGGCGGAGCGGGTGCTCGACGCGTTCGGCGTGGCGGACGTAGTTCGGGATGCTGACGGCCTTGTTGCATATGTAGCCGGTCGTGATCGGGTTCCGCTCGTCGCCGCGTACGGCGGTGATGCAGCCGTCCGCGACGTCAACGCGCACGCCGCAGTTGTGGCTGCAGAGCACGCACACGGTCGGCAGGTCGGTCGCGTCGCGCGGGATCGGCGTGCGGGAGACGGACGGGTTTACGGCGACGGCGGTCATGCGCGTACCTCCTTCGCGGCGCGGCGCCGCTTCGTGAGCCCGGGCCCCGGGCGCGCGAGCATGTCGCGCGCCCCGACCGGCTCGCCGCACTCGGGGCAGGCGAGGGCGGGCATCGTGGTCTTTCCGCAGCTGCGGTGGACGAGCTCGACCGGCGGCCCGGCGCGGCCCGCCATCCAGCGGTCGCCCCAGCGCGTCATCGAGACGACGATGGGGTAGAGGTCGCGGCCCTTCTCCGTCAGCCGGTACTCGAAGCGCGGCGGCCGGTCCTGGTAGCGCACGCGTTCGAGTATCCCGTGCGCGACGAGCTTGCGGAGCCGGTCGGCGAGGCGGTGGCGGGTCGTGCCGAGGTCGCGCTGGAAGTCCTCGAAGCGACGGACGCCGAGGAACGTGTCGCGCAGGATGAGGAGCGTCCAGCGATCGCCGATGACCGACAACGTGCGCGCGACCGAGCAGCGGAGGTCGCCGATGTCAGACCAGCGCATGGCCGGGTTCCATTTCGGAACCCAGTAGGCCAGGTGACGTGCTCAGTCAAGGCGGTCACGCGCGCCGCAGCCCGCCCTGTCGGTGGTTCGGCACGCTTGCCGAGCGGGCGGCACGCGGCGTTCGACCGCCGCTCCCGGCGCTCGCGCAACGGGCCGCCGGCGCTGGCACGAGCGGTGCACATTCCGGCGAATGGTTTTCCACCGCACGCGCGCGATCATCCCCGCGGCGCTCCTCTGCCTCGCGGTTCTCGCGTCCGCCGGGTGGTCGGCCGGCATGCCCGTGCGGCGGCGGACGGTCTGCACGATCTCGTTCAACGGCTCGGAGGAGGTCGACGTCTTCCGGGCGTCGCTCCCGCCCGACGAGTTCGAGTTCGTCGATCTCGCGCCGGGTGGCGCGCCGCGAGGAACGCCTGCCGTGGGGCCGGCCTCGAGCGCCGACCTGGGCCGGACCTGGCTCGTCGACGCCTGTCGTCCCGACGTGCAGTGTGACGTCGTCATCTATACGGGAGAGTTCGCCGGCCAGTTCTTCGGCACCCGTCCATACTCGCTCGGTCTCCAGGCGATGGAGGAGGCGTCGTGCCAGGCGCGCTGCGATGGGCTCTTTCACCAGGCGCAGGAAGTCTTCCTGCTCGCGTGCAACACGCTCGCAACGAAGGACGAAGACCGGCGGACGCCGGCCGAGTATCTCCAGGTCCTGCTCGACCACGGCTTCGATCGCCCGTCGGCAGAGAGCGTGGTGGAGACGCGGTACGGGCCGCTCGGGCCGAGCTTCCGGGAGACGCTCCGGCGGACGTTCGCCGGCGTCCCGCGCGTCTACGGGTTCACGTCGGTGGCGCCGCGAAGCGAGTACACGGTCCCGATGCTGGCGCGCTACCTGCACGACACGCGTGACTACGCCCGCCATCTCGACGACGCGGACGGACGTTCCGAGCCCAATGGCGAGCTGCTGCGCGCGTTCCACACCACCGCGCTCGCCCAGGCCGTGGGCGTCGCTCCGTCCGACCCGGGCTCGAGCGATCGGGCCGCGATCTGCGCGCTCTACGACGACGGCGCCAGCGTGCTCGACCGGCTGCGCATCGCGCGCGCCGTGATGTCGCGGGACGATTTCCTCACCTTCGTCCCGACGCTCGAGGTCTTCCTCCAGCGGCATCCGCCGGAGAAGCTCGACGCGGCGTCACGGGTGGTCCTCGCCGACATCCGCGGATTCGCTGCCGCGCGCGAGCGGGTTCTCGCGCTCGTGCGCGACCTCGACGTCTCCGCTCTGAAGCTCGAGCTCGCGGACTTCTCCTTCCAGATGGGATGGATGACCGCCGACGACGTGCGGCGCGTCGCCGTCGACGGCGCGCGGCTGCTGCTCGCACGCCCGCTCACGTCCGATGTCACCGACGTCATGTGCGAGATCACGGCGCACGTGGGCCTGGGAGACGGGTTCCGGCTGGAGGACCTCCGGCCCGGCGTGTTCGCGGGCGCGGAGGGCGTGCGGCTCGTCGACTGCCTCCATCCGGCCGACGAGCGCGTGAACGCGCCGTTGATCGCCGCGCTCGACGCGGAAGATCCGTCGCTGCGCGTCTGGGCGGCGTATGCGCTCTCGCGTCGCCTCCCGCTCGATGCGCCGACGCTCACACGGCTCGCGAGCTACCTGGACGATCCGCTGCTCGACGTGCGCGAGCGCGTCCGGTGGTCGTTCCGTGCGCAAGGCGTCCTTCCCGGCACCGTGCTGGCTGCGGTTCGCGCCCGCGATCCCGAGCTCGCGCGCGAGCTCCGTCCGGACACGTCGCACGGGCACTCCGGCGAGCGACTCGCGTTCGCGCGCTGACCGCGCGGCTCCGGCGCGCGCCCTGCTGGCCGCTCGGCAGGGATGCCGGCGGATCGACAGCGATCGGCGTGCCGGGACGAGCTTGGCGATCCGCGCGCTGGCATCGAAGTTGCGTCAGTATCGAGAGCGGAGGCTATGGCAATGGGACGAATGACGACTCTGATCGACGCGGGCCTGCTCGCGACGCTCCTCGCCTCGAACGCCGGCGCGACGACCTTCTCCGCGCGCGAGACGCACTCCGGGCTGGTGGTGGAGCGCGCGGGGACGCCGACCGGACGCCTCGTGGCGAACGGATGGTTCCATCGTCCCGGCGCCCCGACGCACGTGTACCGCGAGGGCGGTACCGTCGTCGGCGCGGTCTGGAACAGCGGTCCCGACGCCGCGGTCGTGCGCAATGGCCCGACGCCGGACGCACCCGTGATCGGTCGCATCGTCCCCAGCTGGTAGGACGACGCGCTCGAGCTCACCATCGAGCCCGCCGGCGGCGCCGCGGTTCGGACGACGGTGTTCCGACGCGAGAGCGGCGGCGGAGCCGACGCCCTCGACCGGGGAACGTCCACCCGCGTGGCGTTGCAGGGGACCTATCGCGCCACGCTGAAGGGCGGTGACGGCAACGACGTCGGGTGGATGAGCGTGGAGGTCGATCCCGATGGCGGGACGCGGTTCGCGGGCGATCTGCCCCCCGCGGTTCCACCTGTCCTCGCAGCGGCGGCAGCGGCGGCGATCGCGGGCGAGGTCGACTTCATCTACGCGAGCGTCGACGACGTCTATCCACTGCATCGGTAGTTCCTGCGCGGAGAGAGGTGATGACAATGCGCATCGTGCGAGGATGGCGAGTGGGTCTCGTGTTCGCGACGGCGCTAGCGATGGGCGGCTGCGCCGCGATGCGCCGGCAGGAGGCGCGCGAGACGGGCGATCTGCTCGTCGCGGCCGGGTTCCGGACGAAGCTCGCGAACACGCCAGAGCGCGCGCAGCAGCTCCGCGCGATGCCCGCGCTGAAGATGGTCTCGCAGTCGAAGGACGGACACCTAGTCTACCGCTATGCCGATCCGTACGGCTGCGATTGTCTCTACGTCGGGGACGAGGACGCCTACCGGGAATATCAGCGTCTCGCCCTCCAGAAGCAGCTCGACGCCGAACGCCTCGCGGCCGCCGAAGCGGAGGAGAGCGCGGCCATCGACTGGGACCTCTGGGGCCCGTGGTGGTGGTGAGCGGGACTAATTCACGGCCGCGCGTGCCCGGGCCAGCTTCGCTCTGACGCTGTCGTCGTCCCGGTAGCGCGGGTCCGCCGCCATGTCGGTGTAGAGCTGGACGAGCGCGCGCCGGCCGAGCGGGCTGTCGGGCTTGCGCTGCAGCACGCCGAGCATCTGACGCTCGGCGCGGTCGTACTGCTTTCGCTGCCGGTAGAGATCGCCGAGCCGTCGCATCGACGCGATCACCGTGTCGGGCGCCATCGCGACGGCGCGCTCGTAGGCCTGGATCGCGTCGTCCTGCTTGCCCGCGGCAAGATAGAACTCGCCCATGTCGTGGTAGGAGACGGCCATGCTCTTCGCGTATGCCGTCGCCATCCAGCCCGGCCACACGAGCGAGAAGAGCGCGCACGGGACGACGAGCGCCGCGGCGCGCCCGGCGATCGCCCAGTCGCCGCGGCGGACCGTCTCCGCGAGCCAGAGGACGCCGGTCGCGGCGAGGACGGCCATGCACGGGAGCATCGTCGTCCGGTAGCGCGCGAAGACCATGAGCGGCAGCATGCTCGCGCAGTAGACCGCGACCATTCCCGCGAGGAGACGCCGGGCGCGGTCGCGTCGCCACGAGACCACGGCGCCGAGCACGGCGAGCGGGAAGAGCTGTCCCATCCAGAGGACGGGGAGGGCGAGGACGGGCGAGCTCTCCGCCTGCGCGCCGAGATTGTGGTTGTCCGAGTTCTCGTACTCGTGGAAGAAGAGCCGGAGGTTGTGCCAGCCGCGCGTGACCGCCGCGCCGGGGTCCGCGAACATCGCCTGCACCGCCTGCCCGCGCCAGTACGCGGAGAGCTCTGCGGCACCGAGCTTCCGTCCGAGGCGACGCTCGGCCTCGTCACGGAAGTCGCCCTGCTCGAACTCCGGATCGAGGCGCACGAAGCTGCAGCCGTACGAGCCGTCGCCGATGGTGCAGGCCTGGCCGACGTAAAGGTTCTGGCCGAAGTTCGCGGTCGTCGGCACGAGCTCCCCGCCCACGAGAACGTTGCGGACGGTCGCCACGCCGACGATCGCCAGCGCGCCCGCGATGAAGGCGAGTGCGCGCATCCGAGCGTCGCTCGTACGCTCCATCGCGAGGGCGATCGCGCCGAGCACCACGAAGAGGAGCAGATTGCCGCGCGTCAGGACGGCGAAGCCGAGGAGCACGCCCGACCAGAGCGCACTCCGTAACGACCCGTCGAAGTACAGGACGAGTGCGCCCGTGAAGAGCACGAGAGAGAGCGTCGTCTTCTCGAGCGTGCCGTCGTAGTACACGGCCGGGATGAAGATCGCGATGAGCAGCGCGGCGAGATTCCCGACCGCCGCCGAGCCGGACACGCGCTGTCCGAGGCGCGCCGCGAGCCCGCACGTCGCAACACCGAGCCCGGCCTGCACGAGGCGGACGAGGAGCAGGCTCCGTCCGAAGATCGCGTACAGCAGCGCGAGGAAGTACGCATAGAGAGGGTCGACCCAGAACGGCCCCGTCCCGCCCGCCCAGTCGCCGTGGACGATCCGTCGCGCCCACTCGTCGTAGTAGCGGTGGTCGAGCTGGAGGTCGTCGACGAACGGCGTCCCGCGCAGCAGTAGGACGTTCGCGACGCGTAGGAGCGCGGCGAGGCCGAGGACCGTCGGCAGGAACCATGTCGCGGTGAGGATCGACTCGAGGCGCGGCGCGACCGGCGCGCGCCGGGTCGCCGTCACCGGCTGCGGGACGGGTGCCGGCGTCGCCGGCGCGGCGGACGCCGCGGCGAGCAGGCGTTTCTGCTTCTGCGTCCGCTTGCGCGACATCCGTCGGCGGCCTGCTTAATACGGGGGTCTCGGCGCGGGCAAGCCGCGACGCTCAAGAAGCGCGCGGGTTCGGCCGAGATCTCCGCATGCGGACCTCCGCGGCCACGCTCCTCCTCGTGCTTTCGCTCGCCGCGCCCGGCTGTACGCGCCCGCACCCGTCGACGACGGCGGCCGCCGCCGACTGGCGGCTCGTCTACCCACCCGAGTCGCCCGACGCCCAGTACCCGAAGGGCGTGCACCTGCGACGGAGCGCGCCGCTCGAGGAGTGGACACCGGGCGAGCGCTACGCGTCCGAGGACGCCTGCGAGATCGCAAGGCTGCAGAAGATCGACGACGCGATCGACGCCGCGCGCGTCACCCGCGGCGACGACGCCAAGTTCGAGCTCCCGGTCCGGCGCGCCGTCAACGCGCGCTGCGTCGCCGCTCGCTAGCCGCGCACGGGTTGCCGGCCGGGGACACCCGGCGCTAGGGTCGCGCGACCAACGCGGGAGCGCCCCATGGCCTGGGACTTCGAGACCGAGCCCGACTTCCAGGAGAAGCTCGACTGGGCGAACGAGTTCGTGCGGCGTGAGGTCGAGCCGCTCGACCTCGCGTTCGCCGACACCGCCGCGCCGTACGACCGCCGGAACCCAGTCTACAAGAAGATCACGGATCCGCTGAAGGCGGAGGTGAAGAAGCGCGGCCTCTGGGCGTGCCACCTCGGCCCCGAGCTCGGCGGGCCCGGCTACGGCCAGGTGAAGCTCGCCCTCCTGAACGAGATCCTCGGCCGCTCGATGTGGGCGCCGAACGTCTTCGGCTGCCAGGCGCCCGACTCCGGTAACGCGGAGATCCTCGCGCACTACGGCACGGACGAGCAGAAGCGGAAGTATCTCCGGCCGCTGCTCGACGGCGACATCGTCTCCTGCTTCTCGATGACCGAGCCGCAGGGTGGCGCCGACCCGCGCGAGTTCCGCTGCCGCGCCGTGAGCGACGGCGACGGGTGGGTGATCACCGGCGAGAAGTACTTCTCCTCGCACGCCGACCTCGCCGAGTTCCTGATCGCGATGGTGATCACGAACCCCGACGTCCCGGTCCACCAGGGCGCGTCGATGTTCCTCGTGCCGCGCGACACGCCCGGCCTCGAGATCGTCCGGCTCGCGGGCCTCGGCCACGAGCCGCTCGGCCACGGTCACCACGCCTACCTCCGCTACGACGGCGTGCGCGTCCCGCGCGAGAACCTCCTCGGCGGCGAAGGGCAGGGGTTCCTGATCGCGCAGACACGCCTCGGCGGCGGGCGCATCCATCACGCGATGCGCACGGTCGCGACCGTGCGCGAGGCGCTGCGGATGATGTGCGAGCGGGCGCTCAGCCGCCGCACCCAGGGCGGGCCGCTCGCCGAGAAGCAGCTCGCGCAGCAGGCGATCGCGGACTCGTTCATCCAGCTCGAGCAGTTCCGGCTCCTCGTCCTCTACGCCGCCTGGCACATCGACGAGGGCCACAAGGACGCGGCGCGTACGTACATCGCCGCCGTGAAGGTGCAGACCGCGGAGGTGCTGCACGACGTCGTCCGGCGTGCAGTCCACCTGCACGGCGCGCTCGGCTGCTCGAACGAGATGCCGCTCGCGCGGATGTGGATGACCGTGCCGGTGATGGGCATCGCCGACGGCCCGACCGAGGTGCACAAGGTGACGGTCGCGAAGCAGGTGCTGAAGCAGCACCGAGCGTACGAGGGCCTCTGGCCGCGCGACTTCCTGCCTGCTCGCGTCGCGGAGGCGCGGGCGCGGTTCGCGGCCGAGATCGATCGTGACGCCGACAACCTCTGAGCTGAGGATCATCTCGGCGCGGGAGCGATCGCTCACGGACATCAACGATCTCATCGTGCGTTCGAAGTCGTACTGGACGTGGCCGGCGGGCTACCTCGAGAAGGCGCTGCCGCTGCACGCGACCGACGCGGTCTACCTGCGGAGCAACGAGTGCTTCGAGGTGCTGGACGCGGGTCGGCACGCGGCCTTCTTTGCCATCGCCGTCCGTGAGGCGCGACTCGTCCTCGACAACCTCTGGGTCAGACCCGACCTGATCCGGAGCGGGGTCGGCAGATGGGCGTGCGAGCACGTGTTTCGATGGGCGCGCGAACACGGCTGGACGAGCTTGTGGGTCGTCCCCGATCCGCCCGCCGCCGGCTTCTACGCGCAGATGGGCTTCTGCGACACGGGTGAGCGGAATCGCCTCTCGCGTGCCCGGCGGTCCGGTCTTCGCGGTCTTCCGTGTCGGGGTCGAGAGGTGACGGTGATGAACCTGCCATTGTCCGGGACGTCCGAGAGCGGCCACCACGTGAGCCGTGGGTTCTGTCCCGACTGCGGCTCTCCCGTGCTGGCGCGGAACGACGCGTACCCGGTCTACTTCATTCCGGCCTCCAGTCTCGACGACCCGAGCTGTCATCGAGCGAGGATGGACGTCTGGACGTCGAGCGCGCAGCCCTGGGATTACATGAACCCGGCGCTCCCGAAGTACCCGAAGGGACTCGAGCAAGAGCGGTGAGCGAACCGGAACGGCGGAACCTCGTCGATCCCGAGCGCCTCGCGCGCTGGATGGACGCCCGCGACCTCCCGGGCCGCGGAGAGCCGGTCGCCGTCCGCTTCATCACCGGCGGCGCCTCGAACGAGCTCTTCGAGATCCGCCGCGGCGACGCGCGCATGGCGCTCCGCCGCCCGCCCGCGAAGGTCCCGGAGGGGCGCAACGAGAGCATGCTGCGCGAGTACCGCGTGCTCGCGGCGCTGCGCGACACGGACGTGCCGCACGCGCACGTGCTCGCCGCGTGCGACGACCCGTCCGTCCTCGGCGCCTGCTTCTACCTGATGGAGTACGTCGACGGCTGGTCGTGCATGTCGACGAACGGCTGGCCCGCGCCGTTCGACATGGACCTCGACGCGCGTCGCGGGCTCGCGTGGGAGCTCGTCGACGCGATCGCGAAGCTCGCGCGCGTCGACTGGCGCACGCGCGGGCTCGAGGGCTTCGGCAAACCGGAGGGATTTCACGAGCGCCAGGTCGACCGCTGGCTCGCGCACCTCGCGCGCTTCCGGTGTCGCGACATCCCGGGGCTCGACGACGCTGCAACCTGGCTCCGCGGCTACCGACCGCATTCGTACCGGCCGGGCATCATTCACGGCGACTACCAGTTCGCGAACGTGATGTACCGCCACGGTGCACCGGCGCGGCTCGTGGCGATCGTCGACTGGGAGATGGCGACCATCGGGGATCCGTTGCTCGACCTCGGCTGGGTGCTGATGGGCTGGCCCGACCCGGGCGAGGACCGCGCGCACGCCGGCTACGTCGACTACACCGGCATGCCAAGCCGCGCGGAGCTCTGCGACCGTTACGCGCGCGGCAGCGGGCTCCCCGTCGAAGAGATCGACTATTACGTGATTCTCGCTCGCTTCAAGATCGCGATCGTGCTCGAGGGCGGCTACGCGCGCTGGCGCGCGGGCGGCGCCGACAACCCGAAGATGGCGGCGTTCGGCGACGTCGTCCTCGACATGGCGCGCAGGGCGGCGGAGCTCGCCGCGACGACGAGGCTCGGCAAATGACGAAAAGCGCTGCGGAGCTGTTCGATCTGACCGGGAAGGTCGCGCTCGTGGCCGGTGGCAGCCGCGGGATGGGGCGCGAGATGGTGCTCGCGTTCGCGCGCGCCGGCGCCGACGTCGTGATCGCGAGCCGGCGGCTCGAGAGCTGCGAGACGGTCGCGCGTGAGGTGGAAACGGAGACGGGACGTCGCGCGCTCGCGCAAGCGTGTCACGTCGGCCGCTGGGCGGATCTCGATCGGCTCGCCGACGCTGCCTACGCGGCCTTCGGCAAGGTCGACGTGCTCGTCAACAACGCCGGCATGTCACCGGTCTACGACCGCGTCGCCGACGTCACGGAGGAGCTCTACGACAAGGTGCTCGCGGTGAACCTGAAAGGGCCATTCCGCCTGACCGCGCTCGTCGGGACGCGCATGGCGGCCGGCGCCGGCGGCTCGATCATCAACGTGAGCAGCGTCGGCGCGATCCGGCCGTACGGCGGCATCGTCCCCTACGCCGCCGCCAAGGCCGGCGTGAACGCGATGACGATCGCGTTCGCGCACGCGTTCGGACCGAAAGTCCGGGTCAACTGCATCATGCCGGGAAGCTTCCTCACCGATCTGACGCGCAGCTGGGACATGAACGAGTTCAACACGAAGCAGGCGCCGCGCTTCGCGCTCCGGCGCGCCGGCCAGGCCTCCGAGATCGTCGGCGCCGCGCTCTACCTCGCGAGCGACGCATCGAGCTACACGACCGGCGCGATCCTCCGAGTCGACGGCGGCGTGCCGTAGTGCGCCTTCGCGCTCCCGCGCCGGCGGAATTCCGCGCGGCGCGCCGCGCCGTATCGTGGTCGCAGGAGGAAAAATCACGATGCGTACACCCGCTCGCATCATGGATCACCCGATCCATCCGATGCTGATCGCGTTCCCGATCGGCCTCTGGGTCTTCTCGCTGGCCGCGGACATCACCTACCGCGTCGGCGGTGACCCGATCTGGCTCACGATGGCGTACTGGACGATGCTCGGCGGCACGATCGGCGCGCTCGTTGCGGCGGTGCCCGGGCTCGTCGACTACCTGTCGCTGGCCGAGCCGAGGGCGGTCCGGCTCGGCACCGTGCACCTGACGCTGAACCTGCTCATCGTCGGTCTGTTCCTCGCGAGCCTGGTGCTGCGGACGCTGGGCAATACGACGGGGCTGCCGTTCGTCCTCTCGATCATCGGAGTCGGGCTGCTGCTCGTGTCCGGCTGGTTCGGCTGGGAGATGATCTATCGTCAGGGGGTCGCGATCTCGCCCGAGATCGAGATTCGCGCGCGCGAGCGTCGCGGCGCCGCGTAGTCAACGCGCTCCGGTCATCACGCGCCTCGTGGCGCGACGGCCCTACCGCCCGATCGCGCGCAGCGCCTTCAGTGCCTCGTCGACGTGCTGCGCCGCCTGGAACTGCGAGTTGAAGACGTGGCGGACGGTCCCGTCGCGGTCGATGACGTACGTCACGCGGCCGGGGAGCAGTCCGAGCGTCGCCGGCACGCCGTACTGCTTGCGGACCGCGCCGCCCGTGTCCGACACCAGGACGAACGGCAGGCGATACTTGGTTGCGAACTTCTCGTGTGACGCGGAGGAGTCCGAGCTGACGCCGATCACCTCCGCGCCGGCGTCCTGGAAGTCCTGGTACTGGTCGCGGAAGGTGCACGACTCCTTCGTGCAGCCGGGCGTGTCGTCCTTCGGGTAGAAGTAGAGGACGACGGGCTTCCCGCGGAAGTCGCTCAGGCGGACCGTCTTCCCGGTGCGGTCGGGAAGTGCGAAGTCGGGCGCGCGGTCGCCGACCGCGATGCCGCTGCTGGAGGAGAAGAGGTCGAGGAGTCCCATGGCGGGCGCCTCTAGCACGCCTCGCTATTCGAGGTCGAACCGGATGCCGCCGATCCAGACGGCGCGCTCCGAGGTGGGGAGCCCGCGCCGCCGGGCGATCGCGAGCGCGCGCTCGCGGTCCGCTGCGACGAGCGCGACCGCCTCGATGCCGTCGTCCTTGCCCGCGACGAAGCGGATGTGGCCGCGATCGAGCGCCAGCTCGAGCCCATCGCTGCCGCGGCGATCGACGCCGAGGACCTCCGCCCAGCGCGCCGCGAGACGCGGCGGGTCCGTCGCGGCGAGCGTCACGCCCGCGATGCCGCGCACCACGTCCGTCCGTGCCTTCGCGCGCCATCCGGGACCGCCCCAGCGCCACGAGTCCGGCGGCCGCGGATGGTCGAGGGACACGATCGCGCCGCCGACGTCGCGCGGGTGGAGGTGGACGGTCGCGATGTCGTCGAGCGTGACCTCCCAGACGATCCGCGTGCCCACCGCGGCGAGCCGGCGGCGGTCGGCGGCGAGGTCGGCGGTCTGCAGGATCACCATGTAGCCGCCGTCGCCGCCGCGCTTGTCGAGGAACCGTCCCGCCGTCGTGCCGTCGCGGACCGGCGAGACGACCTCGAGGAACTGCGTGCCGACCGGCATGACGCCGTTGTGGAGCCCGAACTCGCCGACGCCCGGATCGCGGAACCCGACCTCGAGGCCGAGAACGGCGCAGAGGTTGCCCACGACCGGCTCGAGCGCGCGCGCCACGAGGGCGACCTGCCGGATGTACATCAGCGCCCCTGAAAGCGCGGCTCGCGCTTCTCGAGGAACGCGGCGACGCCCTCGCGGTGATCGGCAGTCTGCCCGCAGCGGAGGTGGCTCACGGCCTCGCGGTCGAGCAGCGTGCGGAAGTCGGCAGTGAGCGCCGCGTTCACGTTCTCCTTCATGTAACGGTAACTGACGAGCGGCCCGTGCGCGATCTTCGTGGCGATCGCGCGCACCTCGTCGGCGAAGCGCGCTTCTGGAATGACGCGGTTCACGAGCCCGAGGCGCAGCGCCTCGTCGGCGGGCAGGATGTCGGCGAGGAAGAAGAGCTCCTTCGCCTTCGCGGGTCCGACCCGGCGCGTGAGTTGCCACGTCGTCCCGTAGTCGCCGCCGAAGCCGACGCGCGCGAACGCGGTCCCGAACCGGGCGCGGTCCGACGCGAAGACGAGGTCGCAGGAGAGCGCGATCCCGAGCCCGGCGCCGACCGCGGCCCCGTTCACCGCCGCGATCGTGACCTTCGGCATCTCGAAGAGGAGACGCGAGAGCTCGTGGCCGCCGCGCTGGCGGTCGACGTGGTCCTCGAAGGTCTGCCGCGCGGCGCCGGCGCCGGCCATCGCGGAGACGTCGCCGCCGGCGCAGAACGCGCGCCCCGCGCCGGTGAGCAGGAGCGCGCCGACGTCCGGGTCGGTCGCGCAGCGGCGGAGGTGCGCGAGCGTCGCGTCGAGCATCGCCTCCGAGAGCGCGTTCAGCTTTTCGGGCCGGTTCAGGGTGAGCGTCGCGACCCGGTCGTCGAGCGCGAACAGCACGTCGTCCGGCATGGCGAACGGGCCTAACACGAACCGGCGCGCGGCGGGAAGCCACCTCCGCTGTGCTTCCGCCGCCGGCGGCGCTATAGCCGGGCCGTGCCCCGGATCACCCGCAGACGCGTGATCGGTGCGGTCGTGGCCGTCCTCCTCGCGCTGCGGATCGCCCTGCCGCACATCGTCCGCTCGCAGATCGAGCAACGGGCGACGGCCGCCGTCCAGGGTCGCGTCACGGTCGGCGACGTCGACCTCTGGCTTCTCCGCGGCGCCGTCGCGGTGAAGAACGTCGCGGTGCGCGCCGACGACGCGGCGCGCGGCGCGCGCCCGCTGGTCGCGTTCCGCCGGCTCTACGTCAACGTCGCGTACTTCCCGTTCCTCCGGCGCACCGCGCGCGTCCAGGACTTCGCGCTCGACGGCCTCACGCTGAACGCCGAGCGGTTGAAGGACGGACGGCTCGTCCTGCCCGCGCCGCGACCGACGCCGGCGGCGGAACCGGCGCCCGCACCGGCGGCGACGGGCAAGCCGTGGAACGTCGTCGTCGATCGCGCGGCGCTGACCCACGGTCGCTTCCGGCTGCGTGACGACGTCGCGGAGCCGCCGGAGAAACGCGAGCTCGGGCTCGATGCGCTCACACTGAGCGACCTCAGTCTGCAATACGGCGAGGGGGCGCGCCCCGCGCACGGGACGATCGTCGCGAAGTTCGGTGACGGGCTCGTTCGGCTGAAGACGCGCGTCGCGCGGCGGCCCGAAGGGTTCGCCCCGCACGCGCGCCTGGAGATCGTGAACGTGCCGCTCGACCGTGCTCAGGTGCACGTGCCGGAGCTCGGCTGGCGGGACTTCGGCGCCCGCCTCGATGCGATGCTTCACCTGCACGCGGAGCCGACAGCCACGCCGACGGTCTCGGGCACGCTCGCGGTGCGCGACCTCCACGTGCAGGTGCCCGACGACCCGGAGCCCGCGCTCGCCTGGCGCCGGCTCGACGTGGCGATACACCGCCTCGAGCCGATCGCGCGCCACGCGCTGGTGGATCGGGTCGCGCTCGACGGCGGCCGCATCGTCGTCACCCCGCGCGCGCCGACGGTCCTCCCGATCCTGCCGCGCCGCAAGGACGCCGCGCCGCCGCCCACCGAGGCAGCGCCGGCCGCGCCGGCGACGCCGTGGACGTGGAAGGTGGGTACGGTCGAGGTGACCGACACGACGGCGCACGTCCTCCTCGAGCCGCCGCCGCTCGCGCTCACGATCGCGCACGCGACCATCCGCGACGCGAGCAGCGAGCCCGGCTCGCGGACGGCGTTCACGGTCGAGCTGCACGAGGGCGACGGCGTGCTCGGCCTGGACGGGACGGCCGCGCTCGACCCGCTCGCGACGACCTTCACCGCGCGCTTCGACCACCTCGCGCTCGAGCGCCTCGCGGCGGCGAGCGGCGCCGTCCCGGTGAAGCTCCCGGGCGGCGTTCTCGGCGGCGAGATCGCCGTCGCCGCCGAGCCCGCGCCGCTCGTCGTGCACGGCAACCTGACGCTCGACGATCTGCGCGCCGTGCCGCCGGACGGCGAGGACTTCTCCGCCGCCTGGAAGGGGCTCGAGCTCGGGATCCGCGAGATCCGCGTCCCCGGCGTGCTGCGCGGTCCGGCGGCGGCCGACGAGCCCCTGCGCGTCGACCTCGAGAAGCTCCGGCTCGTGACGCCCGCAATCGTCCTCACGCGGACGGCGGACGGGATCGTGCTGCCCGTGAAGAGCGCGCCACCGCTGCCGGCGGACGCGCCGCCCCCCACCCCGGGACGTCCGCTGGCGCTCGCCCTCGGCACGCTCGTGCTCGAGAAGGGCGACGTGTCGGTGACGGACCGGACGGTCAAACCGTTCTATCGCGGGGAGGTGAGCGCGATCGGACTCGACGCGCGCGGCCTGCGCTTCCCGGAGGGGACGTTCGAGCAGTTCGCGCTCGACGCGATGCTGCCCGGGAAAGCGCCGCTCGCGATCAAGGGCAAAGAGGCGAAGGGAACGATCGACGTCGACGGCAGCTTCAAGCGTGTCCCGCTCGCGCAGCTGAACCCGTACGTGACGCAGGCGGCCGGTCTCAGCATCGCGCGCGGCGCCGCTTCGCTCGGCTCACGCGTGCACGTCGGGACGGGGAGCTACAACAGCAAGAGCGAGATCACGCTCGACCAGCTGACGCTCGGCGGCGCCCAGGGCGACTCGCTCTTCGCGCAGCACTTCGGCGTCCCGCTCTCGCTCGCGCTCGGGCTGCTGCGCGACGTGCACGGCCGGATCGCGCTCACGGTGCCGGTCACCGGCGACCGCGCTCGCGGCATGCACATCGATGTCGGCGCGATCGCCATGGAGGCGCTGCAGCACGCGATCGTGAACGCGCTCGCGTCGCCGCTGAAGCTGCTCGGCGCGGTGAACCTGTCGGGCGGCAAGGTCGAGGGCTTCGCGCCGGAGCCGGTCCCGTTCCCGCCCGGTCGCGCGGTGCTCGCGAGCGACGCGACGGCGCGCGTCGCGCAGGTCGGGAGCGCCCTCGCGGGGTCGCCGGCGCTGCGCCTCGAGCTGCACGGGAGCGCGGGCCCGGACGACGCGCGCGCGCTCTCGGAGGCCGCGGTCCTCGCCGACCTCGAGAAG
>Ga0070731_10002862_pt1 | contig 16006 bp, 11 predicted proteins | sample Coa_R1_2_FD_66448 | JGI IMG/M metagenome (GOLD analysis project Ga0070731, IMG submission 66448) | Surface soil microbial communities from Centralia Pennsylvania, which are recovering from an underground coalmine fire - Coalmine... | ecosystem: Environmental > Terrestrial > Soil > Unclassified ...
CGCGGTCCGCGAGGCGATGGCCATGGGGCGCGCCGTCATCGGCGCCCGCCGCGGCATGATTCCCGAACTCGTCGACGACGGGAAAACCGGGCTGGTCATCGACGACACCCCCGAGACCATCGCGGCGGCGATCGAACGGCTCGCCGGCGACCGCGCCGCATGCCGCGCCATGGGCGCGGCGGGCCGCGAAAAGGCCCTGCGGCTCTACGACGTCCGCCACCAGGCCGCCGCGGTGCGCGACATCTACCAGCGGGTCCTCGGGTGACCCGTTCCCGGTCGATCGTGCTCGCCACGACCGGATCGCTGGGAGACCTTCACCCCTTTCTCGCGATCGCCCTGGGCCTGAAGTCCCGGGGCCACCGCGTCGCCGTCGCCACGTGCAACTACTACCGCTTCCGGGTCGAGAACCTCGGCCTGGAATTCCGCCCCGTCGCTCCCCATCTGTCGCCCGAGGATCCGCGGGTCCTCGAACTGGTGACGGACGAGCGGAAAGGGAGCGAGAACATTTTCCGTGAGCTGCTGATGCCCTGGATCAAGGACAGTTTCGCCGACACGGGTCGGGCCCTCGAGGGCGCCGACTTCGTATTGAGCCACCCCATCACGCTCGCTGTCCCGCTCGTGGCCGAACAGCGGAACCTTCCCTGGGCGTCGGCGGTGCTCGCGCCCATCTCCTTCTTTTCAAAACATGAACACCTCGAGTTTTCCGGCTACCCCTTCGTCTCCTGGCTCAGCCGCACCTTCCCCTCCCTCCGCCCGCTGCTCCGAAAGGAAGGGCGCCGGCAGAGCCTCGCCTGGGTGAAGCCGGTCGTGGCGCTGCGGGAGGAGGTCGGACTCCGGACCGGATCGCATCCTCTGTTCGACGGCCAGCACTCGCCGGAGCTCGTGCTCGCCCTGTACTCCCGCCTCCTGGGCGCTCCGCAGCCCGACTGGCCGCCGTCGACGACGATCACCGGATTCTGCTTTCATGACCGGAAGGATGGCCGGGAGTCGCTTTCTCCGGACCTGGCGCGCTTCCTGGAGTCCGGACCTCCGCCCCTGGTCTTCACGCTGGGATCCTCGGCGGTCCTCGCGCCGGGAGAGTTCTACGCGGAGAGCCTCGCCGTGGCGCGGTCCCTGGGTCGCCGCGCGGTCCTCCTGGCGGGATCGAACTCCGTGGGCGATCCCGGCCCCGACGTCTGCGTGGCCGACTATGCGCCGTACTCCCTCGTGTTCGCTCGGGCCGAGGCGATCATCTGTTCGGGCGGCGTCGGAACGCTGTCCCAGGTCCTGCGGTCCGGGACCCCCGCGCTTGTCGTTCCGTTCGGCAACGACCAGCCGGACAATGCGTCGCGCTGCCTCCGGCTGGGCGTCACGCGCACCCTTCCCCGAGATCGCTACCAGCGCCGACGGGCCGCGGACGTGCTGCAAGCCCTTCTCGACGATGCGGGCGCGCGGGCGAAGGCACGGGAGTGTGCGACCGTCATCGCTGGCGAGAACGGGGTGCACTCGGCCTGCGACGCGATCGAGCGACACCTTCGCTAATCGTGATCCTGCGGGAGGGGACGGCACTCACCCCGGCCTGGCGAGAACGCAACGAAGAGAAGGAGGGGCGCCGCCGAGGTCGCGGGCAAGGTCTTCCCTCATTGCCGCCGACGGCGGGGACCCCGCGACCGGAACCCCGCTCACGGAGCGCGGGGGGATCGAGATCTAGAACGAGGATACCCAGGTCCTGACGAGGGATGCTCCCGGGCCGGACGGGAAGGACCGGAAGACCGGAGAGTTCACCGATCGCCGGAACCCATGAGCGGCGACCGCCGAACCCCCGGGGGCCCGCGACGGCTCGAGGGGAGCGTCAGGACGGGGACTCCGCGAGGAGGTCGTAGTACATGTTCCGGCGACGCGGCTGGAAGCCGAGATCTTCGATGACGCGGCGGATCGTCTGCTCGGTCATCCGAAAGGTCGCCCCCGCCTGGCTGACGACGTTCTCCTCGAGCATCGTCGAGCCCATGTCGTTGGCTCCGTAGAGCAGCGCCATCTGGCCGACCTTGTCCCCCTGCGTCACCCAGGAGGATTGCATGTTCGGGAAGTTGTCGAGGTACATCCGCGAGATCGCCAGCGTCTTCAGGTACTCGTACCCGCCGGTCTTCGGCGTCCCCGCCATCTCCGTATTGTCGGGCTGCAGGCTCCAGCAGATGAACGCCGTGTAGCCGCCCCCGTTCTTTCGGCCGATCGAGCGGTCCTGCTGCTCCCGCAGCCGCCGCAGATGCTCGACCCGCTCGGCCAAGGTCTCCACGTGGCCGTACATCATCGTGGCGGTCGTCTTCATCCCGACCGCATGAGCTTCCTCCATGACCTCCAGCCACTGGTCGCTCTTGATCTTGAGAGGGCTGATGGCCTCCCGGACTCGGTCGACGAGGATCTCGCCGCCGCCTCCCGGGATGGAGTCCAGCCCCGCCGAGCGCAGCTTCACGAGCACCTCGCGCAGGCTCAGTTTGTTCACGGTCGCGAAGTGCTGGATCTCCGAGGGCGAAAAGCCGTGGACGTGGATGTCGAACGATTTCATGTGCCGGAGCATGTCCTCGTACCAGTCCAGCTTGAGGTACGGATGGTGTCCGCCCTGAAGGAGGATCTGGACGCCGCCGAGGGCCTTGGTTTCCCGGATCTTCTGTCCCATCGCCTCCTTCGTCAGGGTGTACTCCTCGGGATGGCCGGGCGGACGGTAGAAGGCGCAGAACTTGCAGTACGTGATGCAGGTGTTCGTATAGTTGATGTTCCGGTCGACGATGTACGTGGCCACGTTCTGGGGATGCAGGCGGCGGCGGATCGCATGGGCGCCTTCGCCGAGCTCGGGAAGCTTGCCCCTCTCGAAGAGGAGAAGCGCGTCGGCGTCGGTCAGGCGCCCGCCTCCCTTGGCCTTGTCGATGACGTCACGAACAGTCGTCGGCATATTTTCCGAAGAGTTTCAAGCCTGCCCGTTCGGCCGGCCCGAGGTCAAAGGTGATCGCTTTCGTCAGGTACGTCCTGCAATAGGCCGGGGTCAGCTTCAACCGGGTGGCCTCGCGTCGGGCGATTTCCGGGATCTTCTCCGTCCCCCGCTTCTTCGCCGCCCTCAGGGTCGCCGCGATCTCGCGAGCCTTCGAATGGCCGGGCCGGTAGGCCCAGAGCGCATAGACGAACGGTCGGCCCGTGAACGCCTTCCATTCGCTCCCCAAGTCGAGGAACGGGACGCCGACGGGACGAAACGAAGTATCTCCGATGGTCACCGCGGCGTCAACCGCTTTGAAGGACAGGCCCTTCGAGGGGTCCCGCGTGAGGTAGCGCGGACGAAGACCATAGCGCTTTTCGAGCAGGATCCTCGTCAGCGTGTTCGACGTCCGGGAATTCCGATCGAGCGCCACGCGGCGGATCTCGCGGACCGGGACCCGGTGATGGAGGCGGACGCTGTCGGTCTTTCCCGGCGAGGCGATGGCGATCCCGGAAACGTGGGCGAGGCCCCGGCGAAGGACTTCGATCGCCGGCAGCAGGGCGACGTCCAGCGCCCCCGACACGAGCTTGCCGACCAGGTCCGCGGGCGGAAGCAGAAGGACGCCCTCGAGCCCTTCGATGAGAGGCTTGGCGTTCAGGTAGGGGACGCAGCCGATGCGGATCATGGTCCGGCTAGTGCAAGCGGCGGGCCAGCGACCGGCGGCTACTTCTTCGGGGCGGGTGGGTCATTCTGTCCCGGTGGAATCGAAGGATCGACCATCTTGGTCTTTGCGTTCTCGTCTTCCTCTTCGAGGGCGACCCGTCGGGTTTCGCCCTTCGCGTCAACGGTCGGCACGGCGGCCTTGAGCTGGTCCAGCCGCCGGCGGAGCATCTGCACGCGGGCGCCCGTCTCGGCCGCGCGCGGGTGCTCGGGGTGCGCCTCGTGGAACCTGGAGAGCGTATTCAGCGCGCCCTCGTAGTTCTTCTGGGTGAACTGCACCTGGGCGAGTTCGGTGGCGTACTCGTAGTCGTTGCCGTCGAGCGCGACGGCCCGGGTGAAGGCCTCCTCCGCCTGGCTGTACATCCCGATCTCGAAGTACGTAATGCCGAGATTGTAGAAGTAGTGCGAGATCTTGGGCTCAATCTCGGTGGCCATCTTGAACACCATCGCCGCATAGTCCAGCAGGCCCTTCCGGCGGTATAGTTCCCCGACGTTGTTGAACGCCTTGTGGTATTCGGGGGCGATGTCGATGCACTTCCGGTACGCCTCGATGGCGGGATCGAGCTGCCCCTGCTGGGCGTAGGCCATCCCGAGGTAGGCCCAGGCGCGGTAGAGCTTCGGGTCCGCCTCCGCGGCGCGCTTGAAGCAGTCGATGGCCTGGGGGAGCTCCTTGCGCTTGAAATGCTCCGCGCCGGCATTGTAGAGCTTGACGCCCGCCGAGTCGGCGCTCATCCACGGCTCCCCGAGACCTTCCGGAGGGACTCTCCGGAGGACCGGCGGCAGACGAAACGCCGACCGCCCCGGATCCGCGTCGGCTGGAGAGGAGCAGAGAGCTTCATGGGGAGTAATTCCAATTATAGTCCCCTGCTCGCGGGCCCATCAAGCAATTCGCGGGCGCCCCAGGGGCGGCCCGCCGGGGTCCTCAGGCCGAGATGTTCCGCGAGCGGAAGATGCTGAATGCCAAGGGGAGAAAGACGGCGATCGTGACGAGGGGCACCAGGAGGTAGAGGTGCGAGGCGTCGATATCGGGATCCCACCGGGTCGTCGTGCCTTCCCCGAGCTGGGACAGTTTCTCCAGGGCGTAGGGCGCGTAGTACAGGAAGATTTTCTGTTTCGACCGGTCCGTCAGCATCCCGGTGACGAGTTCTCCGGTGATGAACAGGCCGGTGCCGATCGAGACCGCGTAGCCCGACGATTCGGTAAAATTGGAGACGAGGATCCCCAGGAAGCCCGCCGCCAGGAAGGAGAGGAAGCTCATGAAGACCGCTTTCCGCGCGTGCGACAGGATCTCCTCCGTGCTGCGCTGGATGAGGTAGCTGCTGTCGTCCCACACGGGTCCCACGTCTCCCCGCCAGAGTGCGGCGACGGAGCCGACGAAGAAGACGAATCCGAACAGCAACAGCGCCAAGCCGGTGACCGTCAGGCACTTCGCCACGAAGAATTCCAGCCGCGTAATGGGCCGGGTCAGCAGGTTCTTGATCGTCCCCCGGTCGAACTCCCCCGCAAACATCATGCTCGAGAAGACCAGGAGGACGTAGGTGGCCACTTTGAGGCCCGACTTGAATCCGTAGGCGAAGAGCTGGACCGAGTTGAACGACCTCCACACGGTCTCCTTCTGCCCCGACACCAGGGGAACCGCCACCTCGAAGAGCGGGGTCAGAAGGAGGAGGACGATCAGGCTGATGTAGAGAAAGGGCTGGGCGAAAAGCTTGATGAACTCGGCGGCCATCAGACGGGTAATGCGGGTCATCATTGCGAGAGGAAGAACTCCTCGAGCGTCTTTCGGGCGGGGGTGAGCTCGCTCACGGTCACCCCGTTTCCCACCAGGAAGGCGTTCACCTCCGCGAAGCGGGCCGGATCGCAGACGACCCGCAGATGACCGCTCGCCTCCTCCCGCACCTCGCGGATGCCGTCCCGGCCTCTCAGCAGCTCGACCGCCTTCGCCCGGGGGGCGCAGGCGATCTTGAGCCCGTCGACCGTCCGCGCGATGACCGTGTCCAGCCTGTCCTGGACGATCAACTTGCCCTGCTTCAGCATGCCGATCCTGGTGCAGGTCAACTCGACTTCATGGAGCAGGTGGCTGGAGATGACGAAGGTGACGCCATCCTTGCGGTTCAGCTCCTGGATCACCTCGCGGATGTGGTTGATGCCCTCGGGATCCAGACCATTGGTGGGCTCGTCTAAGAAGACCAGGCGGGGCTTCGCCAGCAACGCCATCGCGATGCCGAGGCGCTGGCGCATGCCTTGGGAATAGGCGCCGACGCGGTCGTGCATTCGGGGCCCCAGGCCGACCAGGTGCAGGATCTCGGGAATCCGGGACTGGGGCACGCCGCCGCTGATCAGCCTCAGAATTTCGAGGTTTGTGACCGCGGAGAGGTAGGGATAGTAGGCGGGCAGTTCGACGAGGGCCCCCACCTTCTGCATGATTCCGATGAAGTTCGCACCGACCTCCTCGCCAAACATGAGGATCCGGCCGGAGGTCGGGCGGATGAGACGCAGGATCATCCGCATGGACGTGGTCTTGCCGGACCCGTTGGGTCCCAGGAAGCCGTACAGGTCGCCCTCCTGAACCTCGAGATTCAGGTCCTGGACGGCTTTGAAGGAGCCGAATTGTTTGGTAAGCCCTTCCGTCTGAAGGACGGCGACCATGGGGAGGATTCTAGCAGAGAATCAGCGGGAACGGATGAAATCCTGAGCCTGAGGGTCCCAGTGGAGGTTCAGGGCGCGAACCTGCTCGACCACCTCGCGCCAGGCGGCATCCGACGGATCCTCACAGCAGGTCTTCGGAGCGTAGTCGTCGGGCGGATGATAGACGGGCGCAATCGCCTCAAGGGCTTGGCGGCGGATCCCCCGCTTCAGCTCGACGGTGTCCCGGGGGTGTTGAGCCGTGGCCAGGGCCTGCCACCGGGGCGACGCCGTCAAGGTCTCGACGGCCTCGACGGGGTTGGCGGTTGGCGCGAGCGGAGCGTGACGCAACGCCAACGTGCCGCCCAGCCGGCCCGAGAGCTCCTCGGGCGTCTCTATCCGGCGGTCTCCCAGCGCCACCAGGAAGGGGAGATCCTGTTCCAGGACCATTGGATAGAGGGGCCAGGCGGCGCGACCGGGGTCCACGATGCGGCCGTCGCCCCGCTCGAAGGGTGACGGATCCGCCGAATGAAGCTGCAGCACCGGCAGAATCCGAAAGGCATCGAGGGCCCGCTTGCGCCCTTCCTCGAAGGACAGGCCTCGGGCCAGGTCCCAGTACGCCTTGAGGGCGGCCTTCTCGTCTGGTCCCAGTTCCAGGAGGGCATTGGCGGCCCGGACGAGGAGGACCGGATCGAAGGAGGCGGGGTCCTTCGCCGTGGGAGAGCGATTCAGGGCCCGGAGAGCCTCGAACCATTCCGGCTTGATCTTCGGCCTCAGATCGCAAAAGCCCAGCACCTCGACGGACCGGATGCCCTTCCCCGGATCCTCGGCGTTCCAGACGACATAAAGGTCGAAGTCGTCGTCCAGCGGAAACAAATCGTCGTAGATCGTCGGCTGCTGGCGGTACCGATAGGATCCGCCGCCGGAGTTCCGGGGCCGATGCGCCGGAAGGAGGCGGATCCGGTCCAGGAAGGCCTCCACATCGCCCCTGCTCCGGCAGGCGAAGGCGCCGGAGACCTGACTCCGCCACTGCGCCTGGCGGGCGGCCTCGTCCCCGCCCGGAATGCTCCTGCAGCTGGCGAGGAGGAGAAGGCTTAGACTCGCATGGAGCGTGGCCCTGAGGAGCCTTCGAGAGAAGGGAAGGAGGGCGAGGCTAGGGCTTGGATTCGGGCTGGAGAAGCTTGACGTAGAGGCCGGCATTCTTCTCCCAGACGTAGAGCAGCTGGAAGAGACGCCATTCGCGCCACTTGGAGGCGTGCTGGGTCGCCCAAGATCGAGCGATTTCTTCACGCCGTTCGGGGCAGACCGGCTGGCGGGCCCGCTCACCCTCGTACCAGACTTCCTTCTCGATTTCGAAGCATTGTTCCTGGATGTCCCGCCGAGGGTTGCAGGTGCCGCGCTTGCGAAGGACGGCCCGGACGCAGTAATCGACCAGCTGATCGTTGGAAATTTCACCCCGCATGTAGCGGCGGCGCGCGATCTCGGTGCCCGACCCCCGCCCTTCCGCCATCACCCGCCGGATTTCCTGCAGGTTGTCGCGGATGAAGCGGTCGAGATCGGACTCCAGATCCCGCAACTGCCCCTGCGACCAGAGCTCTTCGAGCGACTTGAGAACCCCACCCATAGCCATTAACTTAGACGCCCATTCCCGTGCAAATGTTCCCACCACATAACGCCTTGATCGTCATATGGTTAGAAAATCTGAATCCTAATCCGCCAAGCCTCACGGCTGCTTTGCGGATCCCCTACTTTTGAAAGATCGGGAGGTACTCGCACGGCATCTGGAGGACGACGCAGGCCATGGCCGTCGCATAGGTGGCGCCGACATCGTCGAGCCAGGAGCCGTCCGGCCTCTGGTTCCGAAGGATCTCGTCTCGGACGGGAGGATAGTAGTTCGCCCAGTGATCGCCCCCGGCCAGGTACATGGCCTGGGACGCATAGTAGTGGCCGTAATAGTAATGCAGCTTGTTGGGCACCAGCGAATGCTTGTAGTCCGGCAGGACCCTCAGTCCTTCGCGGACTTCTCGGGAGTCGTACATGCCCGCGCTGCACATCGCCACGACGCCGCAGGCGGTCAGCGCGAAGGAGACCCGGGTGTCGTTCATCCCGTTGTCGTAGGCCGCCGCCTGGTAACTGAACCCACGCCGGGGCACGGAGCATTTGACGACGTAGCGCATCGCGCGCTGGATGGTGTCAAGGGGCACCGCGATACCGGCATTCCGCGCCGCCCGGAGCGCCTGGACCGTCGACACCGTGACGGAAAGATCGGCGTCGACCGGAATCGGCTGGTAGCGCCAGCCGCCCTCCCGGTTCTGGCTGTTGACGATCAGGTCGACCGCTCGTTTGAGCTTGGGCTTGATATCCGCCTGCCGGGTCATGCCGTAGATTTCGGCCAGGAACAGCGTGGCGAACGCGTGGCTGTACATGCGCGACCCGGCATGGGTGATGTACCCGTCTTCGTCACGCACTTTGGTCAAGAGCCACGAGACACCGTTGGAGACGTTCTTGCCGTACTTCCCGCGGCCCGGGACGTTGCCGCCCGAGACCAGGGCCATGCAGGAGATGGCCGTCACGTCCACCGACTCATTGTCCTCGCCGAAGTATTCCTCGTAGAGCTTGTAGCCCACCCGGTTCGTCCAGGAACCGTTGGGATTCTGCCGGGAGGCGATCCACGCCAGGGCGCGGTCCACCGCATCGCGGGTGCTGGGGGTGAACTCCCCGCGAGGAACGTCCACGGCCCGATCCTGCTCTGCCCGGGAGGGCAGCGCGAGGACCGCGAGGGCGCCCGCCGCGACCAGGATGGCCTTCTTCACCGGTACACTTCCACCCTAGAGTTTACGCTGACGATCAGCCGGTCGTGAGCGACCCCCAGGAACGCGGGCGGGCGTTCGTACACGTACTGGCTGATGATATTCTGCACCACCCGGCCGCTTTTATCAAGAAGCCAGGCCTCGGTGGCGTATTTGACGTCCTTCTGGTTCTCCAGGAACGCGGCGATCACCAGGTGGTTCCGCGTCAGGGACGGGGGCAGCAGGGTCGCCTCCGTCGCGCCCAGCGGAGTCGTCCACAGGACGCTGAAATCGGCCAGCGAGACGCCCCTCACGGTCACCGATTTGTCCGGCTCCCGCGACACGACGACCGCCTGCTCCGCATCCACCATCAGGGACAGGGCGTTGCCCAGATCGGCCGACTCTTTCTGGCGGACGATCTTCCCGGTCCGGAGATTGATGGTCTCCAGAAAGAGCCGTTCATCCTCGGCCCCCGCGGGCCGGCGCGTCCCCAGGAAGACCAGACCGTCCGGACCGACCTTCAGATCGCGCGTGGAGATCCGGTAGCGGACCTGCCTCCAGCGGAGCTTTCCCGACGGCAGGTCGTAGGCCTCGAGGAAGCGTCCCTCGGAATGAAGCACCAGGACGTCGTCCCCGACATAGACCACCTGTGCCGTGGCCCCGTCCGGGAAGGGGGCCTGGCCGACCAGCCGCTTCCCCGTCTCCACTTCGAAGACCTGGATCCGGTTGGGATTGAGCGTCGTAAAGACGACCGACTCCCCGGATCCATGGATGCGCGACGAGGCTACTCCTTCGAAACTCTGGCTCCACGCGACCGCGCCATGGCCGGCCTCCAGGGCGGAAAGCCGGGACTCGCCTTCGTCGGTGATGAAGAGCAGGAGCGGGCCCGCCAGCGCATGGCCCCGCATTCGGGACGGCGAGCGGTACGTCCACTCCGCGACCCCCGTGCGGGGATCCAGCCGGGTCACGGTCTTGTCATCCGCCACGATCAGCGAGTTTTCGAGGAAGGAGGCGAAGCGGACCGGTGCCTCCAAGGGAAGCGTCCAGAGCGCCGTGCCGTCCGTTCCTCCCCGGGCCTTCTCGATGGCCTTCACGGCCGCCGAGGATGGGCTGGCATAGTGCATCAGGATCACATCCTTGAGGCCGGCCGGCGGAGGTCCCAGCGTGGCCAGGGGAACTCCTTCGGGGAAGTCTTTCTCGGTGAAGGTCATCCAGGGGGACAGCGGCGGGGACAGCGTCGAGACCGGCATGCCCCCGGGGGACCGCGCGTAGAGCTCCGTTTTCAGCCGGCGCTCCGCGAATTCCCGAGCCGGAATGGTTCCCCCATTGTCCTCGATCGGGGCCTCCGGAAAGAGCCGGACCATGCGGCGCAGATAGGTTCCGGCGCTCGCGGTATGACCTTTCTTCTCGAGGGCGCGGACGAGGCGGGCGTGGGCCTCCGGCACGCGCGGGGATTCCGAGCACTCGCGGAGGAATTGCCGGAGCGTGGCGATCTGGTCGTCGAGCCTCTCGAGCTGGGCGTGGGCCGAGGCCGCCTCGAAGAGCGCCTCCTCGCCAGCGCGGCTGTTGGGATAGCTCCGGAACACCGTCAGCAGGGCATCCGCCGTCCGCGTCCGGCGCGCCTGGTCCAGGAGCGCCCCCGCGGCCTTCTCGTGCGCCAGATAGGCGTCCCGGCCGACCGCCGCCAGGATGGCGCCGATCGCGTTCCGGGCGAGCTCGAAGATCCGCCCTCCCTCGACCGATTCCTCGCCGTGCTCCAGCAGCAGTCTCTGGTATTCCCCGATGGCTTCCGCGTCTTCGCGGCGGGCCAGGCGGACGCGCGCCAGCTGGACCGAGGCCTCGACGTGGGCCGACAGGTCGGCGGCGCAGGACCGGGCGGCGGCGAAATGCTCCACCGCCTTCGCCGACTGTCCCGCTTCCAGCTCCACGCGGCCGGCTTCCATCGACACCGCGAACAGGCGCTTGCGGGCCGCCCGCTGCAGCGACTCGTCTTCCGGACGGGAAGAGCGGGCCGTGCGGGCCACGGTGCGCTGGAGCAGGGTTGCCGCATGGTCCGCGTCCCCCGACTGCAGGTATCGCAGCGCGCCGCGGTACAAGACCGCGGGATCGTCCGGGTGCTTCTCCAGGGCCTCCAGGATCGTCCGTTCCTGGTCGTGGCGGTCAAAAAACACCTGGAGCGAATCCTGCGCGGCCAGCACCACGGCGCCGTCCACGATCAGGAGGTTACCGCCGTCCTGCACGCCGCCGGGCCACCGGCGGGCCGACGACTCGTCCCAGCTCCCGTCCCAGTTGAGCCGGCGCAGCTTGTCTTGGCCGGGAACGTAGATGCCGTCATCCGCGATCACGCCGCGGCCGCTGCCGCGGAGCTCGTCCGCCATCGGGGGCGAGGTCGGCCTCCCGGTCAGGAGGTCGCAGAGTTCCACGCGCTCCCCCCCCAGCACCAGGGTGCCGTCCCGCACGCCGTACAGGGTTCGCAGGTCCTGGCCCCGGAGGCGATCCCAGCGCAGCTGGCCGGTCTGGGCGTCCAGGGCGTAGAGGGACTGCGAGTCCGTCGGAGTGACCACGACGATGCCCCGGGCTACCACCGGGGGCGAGTTCACCCATTCCAGGCGGTTCTTCTGCACGTAGACGCTCCTCGTGGGCATCACCTGCAGCTGCCGGTAGCGGCGCGTCCAGCGGATGCGCCCGGATTTCTTGTCCAGCGCCGCGATCGCGCCGTGGTTCGTGCAGTAGAAGACGGCGTCGTCGCCCACCGCCACCGGCGATCCGAGCGACTCCCGGGTGGAGTTTCCGAAAAGATTGATCTCGGTTCCGCCCGACGCGACGTAGGTGGACCAGAGGGTCCGGCCGGTCGCCGGATCCAGGCACATCACGTAGTGCTGGAAGGGATCCGTCGACAGCTTCTGCTTGACCGCGCCGACGTACAGGCGGCCGCCCTCGGCCACGGGGGCCGTGGCGAAACTCGCGTTCTCCTCGAGGGTGTCGGACGCCAGTTTCCCGCCGACCTTCCAGAGCAGCTTTCCCGTGTAGGCGTCGAGGGCATACAGGGCTCGCCGCGGAAACGGGAACTTGACGCGGACGTAGCCCAGCTGGTTCTCCTCCCCGCCGACGGCCGCGATGAGATTCGCGTAGACACGGCCGTCGTGGACCATCGGGGCGAAGATGACCCGGTTGTCGAACATGACCTCGCCCGACGGCGTGGGCACGCGGAACTGCCAGAGCTTCTCCGGAGCCTTGGCGTAGAAGTTGTAGGCGGTCAGGACGAGCCCGTTGTGGACGTAGAGGATGCCGTCGGACACCGCCGGGAACAGCGGTCGATACTCGGCCGTCGGGGCCAGCGCCATGCTGCGTCGGACGATGAGCTCCTCTTCGCCGTCCAGCCGGGGCAGGCCGACGACGTCCGACCAGGCGACCTTGGCGAGCTCCACGCCGGTCTCGGCCAGCCGAGTGCCAGCGGGGCCGCCCCCGATCATCTCCCAGGCCGGCAGGGCGAGCGGGGCGGCGTCCTGGGCCCCCTCCCTTACCTGCGAGGCGAGGCCCTTCAGATGCTGCACCAGGCCCACGCGGCGTTCGCCGACCTGGACCTCCGCGGCCGGAAGGTCTCGTTCGACCCGTTTGGTCAGGTCCTCGAGCTCTTTGCGGCGGCCCGCACACGTCCACGCCAGTCCGAGCCGGGCGACGATGACCGCACGGTCCGCCGTCCCTTCCCGGTCGAGAAGGCGGCTCAGAGCGTCTGCCGCGGCCGCGCATTCTCCGGCGTCGAGCTGAAAGTTCGCGATCAGCGCCAGAGCGTCGTCGACGACGGAGCTGAACGGGAATTGGTCGACCAGGCGCTCCAGGGCGTCGACGTCCCGCGCCCGTTTCGCCCCCTGGAAGGCATGCTCGGCGAGCGGATCGGCCCGGCGGCGGTAGGCGGCCTTCCCCTCTTCGGGCCAGGACGCGATCTGCCCCAGGATGTATTCCCGGATCCCGGTGTTGACGGTCTTCGTGGCGTCGGCCGAAAGGACGGTGTTCGGCTTCTTCTCCAGCGCCTCGTCGTAGATGGCGAGCGCCTCGACGTATTTCCCGGCGGCCGCCAGCGCAGCGGCCCGCTTGACGACCTCCCCTTCGTCGGGGAACCAGTTCAGAAGGGCGGTGCTCTTCTGTTGGAAGTCCTCCTCCTGGCTCCCCGCCGACGCGGCGAGGGTCAGGAGGAGCAGGCCGGCAATCCGGGCCGGAGTGGCGGGTGCCCGCTTCAGCATCATCACAGCATGCGGAGGATCTTCCGCAGGATCCATTCGGCGGTGATGATCGCGGAGAAGACGAGGTAGACCAGCGGGGAATCCCACAGGTCGTCTTCCTTCGTCTCGCGAAGCATCACGTCGTTCTTCTGGATTTCCTCGTTCAGGCGGCCGACCTCGTCCACGGGGAAGAACTTGCCGCCGGCCGATTCGGACGCCAGTTCCTTCAGGGTCGCCACGTCGAGAATGGGCTCGTCGTCTTCGCGGTCGGGAATGAAGACGGTGAACTTGGCCGTCGCGCGCGTCGACTCATCCTCGTCGCCGGCCCAGATGCGGTAGAGGCCGGTGTCGTCCGGCCGATACTGTCCTTCATAGTATCCGTCGCGGGTCTTGTCCTTGAGGAGGGGGACCTTGATCCGCTCCAGACCCGCCCGCCCCGCGGGCGGATCGACGAAGACCTCGATCTGGGGATCGGTCTTGGGTTGGAACTTCTCGTCGTAGGCGTTGGCGAAGACCTGCACGGGCTCGCCGCGCGTATAGCGCTCCTTGTCGACGCTCAGCCGGTACCGGCGGGCCCCGAGCAGCTTGCCCTCGCGCGTCCAGTACATCGCCTGCTGCCAGAACGGGTAAAACCACGGATAGTCGCCGGTCACGTAGCGCCACAGCCAGGTCTCGTCGGTGGCGCTCCAAAAGACGCGGCCGCGTCCCGTGTGCTGGGTGACGAAGAGCGGCGGCCGGGACGACTCTCCCGGGATGCCCACGATCTCGACCAGGGGCGACGCTCCCGCCTTCAGCTTCTTGATCCGGGTGAACCAGCGGATGCCGGGGAGGCCCAGCCGCGGATTCGCCCTCGCTTCCCAGTGCTCCTGGTTCTTGTTGACGTCGCCCTTGAACTCCTTGAAGGTGGTGATCGGCGACGAGCGCCCGTCCGGAGTCAGCTGATATCCGAAGGTCTGGGAGTACACCTTCTCGTGCTCGTAGAGGTCGCGATTCTCGTCGGCCACCACCGGCAGAAGGTTCGCCAGGGGCGTGTTGGCCAGGAGCCGCGGATTGTTCATCGCCCCCGAAATGAAGATGATCCCGCCTCCGAATTCGGACACGAAGGTCTCGATGTTCTTGGCCGCGTCGGGACCCAGCTTCTGCGGGTCGATGTCGCCCAGGATGATGACGTCGTATTCGAGCAGCGCCTTGAGATCCTTCGGGAACTCCTTCAGCGGCTCCCGGAACAGCGGCTCTTCGGAGCGCGTGTGCTCCTGGCTGAAGTCCGTGTCCGCCGACGTCAGCAGGCAATGCGCCAGGATCTTCGGGTCGCGGACCAGCGAGTTCTTCAGGTACCGGTACTCGAAGCGCGGGGGATGCTCGACATAGAGCACCTTGATCTTGTCGTCCGCCACCCGGAGCCGGTGGGTCAGGTAGTTGTTGTGCGCGGTGTTCTCCTCGGCGCGCGGGTTGATCCGGATGATGAGGAGATAGTCTCCCGGAACCCGGGGCGTATACGAGAGCGACTTCAGCTCCTTCTCGTTGTTGCCCTTCAGCGCGATTTGCAGGTCCGTCTCCATCTTCGACTCTTCGATGAGCCGGTCGAGCTCCTTGGGATCCTGGCTGGGCTCCTTGTCCTTCTCCTTGAGGGGATAGGCGTAGAGGTTCGCCGTGACCGTCTCGCCTTCGTAGCCGAAGCTTGAAACCTTGAATTTGGCCTCAAACACGTCGTTGGCGAGGACCGCCTCGCGGGCCTCGAGTTCGAGGAGCGCGATGTCCTTCGGGGTATGGGGCACGCCGGCGGCCACCGTATAGATCGGCAGGTAACGCTGCTTGAGCTGGTTGGCGATCTCCTTCGTCGCCATGCCCGCGTTGTTCTTGCCGTCCGTAAAGACCACCACCCCCGCCACGTACTGGCCGCGCAGCGTGTTGAGGGCCGCCTTGATCGCGTCGCCGATCGCGGTCTCCGTTCCGATGCAGGTCTCCTTGCGATAGTCCTCGAGCAGCTTCTCGCGGCTCTCCCGGGCGGTGGCCGTGCTCGAGAACGTGAAGTAGGCGACGTTGAGCTTGGATTCCAGCTCCTCGAGGATCCGGAGCTTCGGGTTCTCGAGGACCTTCTTCACCACGTCGGCCCGCGTCAGCTGGCGGATCTCCGCGTCGGCGGTCACGCCGGTCACCTTCGCCACCGCCTCGCGCTCCTGGTCGGTCTGGAGCTGGTCGATCTTCTGCATCGACCGCGACTCGTCCAGCATGACGAGGATGAACGCCTTGCGCTTCTTGATCGTCTCGACCGTCAGGACGGGTCCCATGAGGAGCAGGAGCGTCAGGAGCAGGAGGGCCGACCGCAGGAAGGTGAGGGTGACCTTGGGACCCGTCCCCACATCCTGCCGCTCGCGCCGATACAGGGCGCCGATGACGACCAGGATGGTCGGGATGATGATCAGGAACAGGACCCAGGCGGGCGGCAGGTGCTGCCAGGTGATCGACCAGTCGGCGTCCTTCGTGAGCGTGACCCGGTCGATGCCCAGGAGCTTGGCCCACAGGTCGCTCTCGCGGGCCGCGTCCTGGGCCTGCGCGACGAACGCAAGGCCGGTCATTGCTTGCCCCTCCCGAAGAGGCAGGCCAGCCCCGACTCCGCCAGCATGAATCCCACGAGAATGTACAGGAGGTACTTCCAGAGCCCGCTGGCCGGGGGCGGGGACATGTCGATCTCCTGCTCGCCGCCCTTC
>Ga0070731_10002863_pt1 | contig 16004 bp, 12 predicted proteins | sample Coa_R1_2_FD_66448 | JGI IMG/M metagenome (GOLD analysis project Ga0070731, IMG submission 66448) | Surface soil microbial communities from Centralia Pennsylvania, which are recovering from an underground coalmine fire - Coalmine... | ecosystem: Environmental > Terrestrial > Soil > Unclassified ...
TCACTTGAACTTGCACGATAACCCCGGCAAGGCCGGCGCGGCAACGTCAAGAGCCCGGGTTGCGCCCAATCGTCTGGCTGTCATGCGCCCGCCGTATGGCGCAGCCGCAGGAAGACGCGCTGGAACAATCGCCGGGTCGCGGCGTTAGCGCCCGACTGGGCAGACTACATCCGGGGGGAGGGTGCATGAACCGGGGAGCGAGATGGCTGGCGGTCGCGGTGGCATTGGCCGGCGTGGCGGCGATCGGCCTGGCGGCGGCGAGCCCTGCCGAAGCCCATCATCCCGGCGGCTTTGGCCGCTTCGGGTTCGGCTATGGCTACGGCTACGGCTACGGGCCGCGGTTCGGGGTCGGCTATCCGGTGTTCTATGCGCCGCCGCCGATCTACCCGCTTTATGTCGCGCCGCGGGTCGCCTACATCCCACCGCCGCCAATCGCCTACCGCTATCGCTATCGGCGCGTCGCGGTGCGCCACATCTATCACCACGTCGTCCATCGCCACTGGTGCAGTTGCAATTGCTGCCGCTAGCGGCGACGGCTATGGCGCCTGCCCGTAGAGGCGCAGATCGGCGACCAGGCCTTCGTCGCGCTCGATCGCGTAGTCCGGCACCTGCAGCGGCCCCTTCTTTTCCTTGACGAGCAGAAGGTTGGGATCGCTCGTCTCGAACACCCGCAAGTGCCGCCCCTCGACCGCGACCTCGGCGAGCTTGGTGGTGATCGCGACCGGGTCGGGGAAGCGCTCGCTGGCGTCGACCAGCTCAACCAGGCCCTCGGGCGTGATCCCGGCCTCCTCCAGCTGCCGCTGATGGGCCGCCGCCGCTGCGGCCTGCTGCTGCGCCGTGGCGGCGCGCGTTTGGGCGGCGGCTGCGGCTTGCTGGCGATATTCGTCGAATTGCGGCTTGAGGCGCTGCACCAGCGTCGCGCTCGGCACGTCGCGGGTGTCGACCCACACCTTGGCCCGGGTCCAGGTGCGCGCCAGGAAGACGCGGAACGGCTCGCTGGCGATCTCCCCCATCCGCTCGTCGCGGATCGTCGCGGCCCAGCGCTTCTGCTCCGGCGTGCCGGAGAGCTCGGGCCATTGCCGCTGGGCGGCCGCCGGGGCGCGCTGCACCGGCGCCGGCGTCGCGGCCTCGGCCCCGTAGCGCTGCTTCAGCGCGGCGAATTGCCGACGGTACTCTTCTTCCCACTCGTCGCTGTCTTCGCTCGGCAGGATGCCGTGCTTGTCGTAGAGAGTGCGAGCGGTCGCCGCGATCGCGGCCTCGCGAAGCGCGTTCAGATCCATCGCCGCTCCCGTCTACTGCCTCCGAGCAGCGCGATATTAGCCGGCCGGCGCGGCGGACGAAAGCAAGGCGGATCAGGCGAGGCGGATCGCGGCGGCTTCCGGCCCCTTGCGGCCCTCGGCGATGTCGACGACGACGCGCTGGCCCTCGTCGAGCCCGGCGAGCCCGGCCCGCTGCAGCGCGGACGCGTGCACGAACACGTCCTTGCCGCCGCCGTCGCGCACGATGAAGCCGAACCCCTTCATCGAGTTGTACCACTTGACCGTGCCGGCCTCCTGGCTGGTGACCTCCAAGGGCGGCCGGTCGCCGCCCGGCGCGCGGAACCCGCCGCCGGAGCGTGGCGGCGGCGCGCCGCCGGTGCTGGTGTCGACGTTCAAGACCTCGGTGACCTGGGGGCCGCGCTGCCCCTGGGCGACCCGCACCTCGAGGGTGTCGCCGGGCTGCACCGCAGCGACCCCGGCGCGCCCCAGCACGGTCGCGTGCAGGAACGCATCGCCGGTGCCGTCGGCCAGCTCGACGAAGCCGAAACCCTTTTCGGTTTTGAACCATTTGACGACGGCATTCACCGGCGGCCCCGAGGGCTGCTCCTCGAAGCGCGGCGTTTGCGGTCTGAACCGCGGCGCCGCACCGAAATCGCGCGGCGGCTCGAATTCCTGGTCGTCAAAACTGCGTCGGCGCCTCTGTTGCTGCCGAAAATTTCTGTCCTTGTCCAAGACGGCTTCCTGATTTCGCACCCGGCCTTTTTGCATCATGCCACAATTTTGCCGTCGGCGTGAACGATGATCGCGCGTCTTTTTTCAGCGATCTGCACGCCCGGTATGCACCCGGCGACAGACTCGCCGAATGCGGTGCACAGGGTGGCGCATAGGGTCTTGTTTTTGCGCCCGCGCCGCGCGACTCTAGCCTTAGTCAGCGATCGCGAGCGATGAGGAGAACAGCGGTGAACGATGTCGTCGGGCATTTCAAATGGGTGGGGACTCGGCCGATTCGTCCGGACGGAGTGCCGAAGGTCACCGGCCGCGCGATGTATGCCGCCGATTACACGATGTCCGGCGCGCTGATCGGCAAGATCCTGCGCTCGCCCCATTCGCACGCCCGCATCCGCTCGATCGACACCTCCAAGGCGGCGGCGCTGCCCGGGGTCAAGGCGGTGCTGACCGCGAAGGATTTTCCCGAGCAGAAATTCGAGTACATCGGCCCCGAGCGGGTCGCGGTCAATTTCTGGCACGTGACGCGCAACGTCATGGCGCGCGAGAAGGCGCTCTATGAGGGCCACGCAGTCGCCGCCGTCGCGGCGATCGACGCCGCCACCGCCGACGAGGCATTGGCGCTGATCGAGGTCGATTACGAGGTGCTGCCGCACGTCATCGACGTCGACGAGGCGATGGCCGATAACGCGCCCCTGGTGTTCGAGGACATGATCACGCGCGGCGTCGAGCCGACCCCGACCAAGCCGTCCAACATCTCCAAAAAGCTCGAATTCGCGATCGGCGACCTCGCCGCCGGCTTTGCCGCGGCCGATGTCGTGATCGAAAAGGAATTCAAGACCGCCGCGGTGCACCAGGGCTACATCGAGCCGCATGCCTGCTGCGTGCGGGTCGACCCCGACGGGCAGACCGAGGTGTGGTCGTCGAGCCAGGGCCATTTCGTCGTGCGCGCGCTGACCGCGAAACTGCTCAACAAGCCGGTCGGCGACGTGCGCTGCGCCCCGGCCGAGATCGGCGGCGGGTTTGGCGGCAAGACTGTCATTTACCTCGAACCGGTGGCCGCGCTGCTGTCGCAGAAATCCGGCCGGCCGGTCAAGATCACGATGACCCGCGACGACGTGTTCAAGGCGACGGGCCCGACCTCGGGCTCCTCGATGTGGGTCAAGATGGGCGCCAAGAAGGACGGCACGATCACCGCCGCCGAGGGCGTCTTCAAGTTCCAGGCCGGCGCCTTTCCGGGTTCGCCGGTGATGAACGCGTGCCTGTGCGCGTTCGCCCCCTATGCGATCGAGAACGCCCACACGGTCGGCTACGACGTCGTGTGCAATCGGCCGAAATCGGCCGCCTACCGCGCGCCGGGCTCGCCGATCTCGGCCTTCGCGGTCGAGAGCGTCGTCGACATGCTGGCGAAAAAGCTCGGCCTGGACCCGTTGGAATTGCGCCGCAAGAACGCCGCGATCCCGGGGACGCCGATGATCTACGGTCCGAAGATGACGCATGGCGGCTACGTCGAGACGCTGGAAGCCTGCCTCAACCATCCCGACTACAAAAAGCCCTTGGGCAAGAACCAGGGGCGCGGCGTCGCTTCCGGCTACTGGTTCAACGGCGGCGGCGAATCGAGCGCCAGCGTGCAGATCAACGCCGACGGCACGATCCTGGTGGCCACCGGCAGCGTCGATGTCGGCGGCTCGCGCGCCTCGATGGCGCTGATGGCGGCCGAGACCTTCGGCGTCGATTATTCCCAGGTGCGCGCGATCGTCGCCGACACCGCCTCGGTCGGCTACACCCATGTGACCGGCGGCAGCCGTGTCACCTTCGCGACCGGCATGGCGGTCGTCGACGCCTCGAAGAAGCTTGTCGACGATTTGCGCGGACGCGCCGCGATGATCTGGGGCGTCGATGTCGAGGGCGTCGTGTGGGAAGACGGCTGCGCCAGGCCGGCCAGCAGCAATGTCGGCGATTTCAAGCCGATGCCCTTGAAGGAGATCGCCGGCAAGGCGGCTCTGACCGGCGGCCCCCTGACCTCGGCCGCCTCGGTCAACGCCGGCGGCCAGGCGCCCGGCTTCTCGACGCAATTCTGCGATGTCGAGGTCGATCCCGAAACCGGCAAGGTCACGATCCTGCGCTTCGTCGCCGCCCAGGATGTCGGCAAGGCGATCCATCCCTCCTATGTCGAGGGCCAGATCCAGGGCGGCGTCGTGCAGGGCATCGGCTGGGCGCTCAACGAGGAATACATCTACGACCAGAAGGGCCGGCTCGATAACGCCGGCTTCCTCGACTACCGCTGCCCGGTCGCGTCCGACCTGCCGATGGTCGAGGCGCTGCTGGTCGAGGTGCCCAACCCGACGCACCCGTTCGGCGCCAAGGGGGTGGGCGAAGTCAACATCTGCCCGCCGATGGCGGCGATCGCCAACGCGATCGACAACGCGATTCACCGCCGCCTCACCGAGCTCCCGATGTCGCCGCCGAAGGTGCGCGCCGCGCTCGACCACGGCCAGGCCGATTAAGGGCAGCAGCGTCATTGCGAGCGGAGCGAAGCAATCCCGAACGGCAGGAGACCACGCCGCATCGAGATAGCTTCGCCGCCGCCGGCGGCTCGCGATGACGTGCAACAGCCACAAGGAGCTGTAATGACAACGGCGCATGTCACGCTGTCGAGCGGGTTCAGCCGGCGCTACACCGGCGGCGTGCGCGAGTTCGACGTCGAGGCGACGACGATGCGCGACGTCTTGAAGGAGCTCGATCGCCGCTATCCCGGGCTGCACGACCACCTGATCCATGAGACCACCGTCGCGATCGACGGCGCGATCCACGACGAGCCGGCCTATTTCCAGAAGATCCGCCAGGGCTGCGACATCTTCTTCATCCCCAAGCTCGAAGGCGGCTGAGGCACGAGGCGGCCACGGCGCGATTGCTTCACGGCGCTCGCAATGACAGCCTCAGCCGGTGAAAGAAATCCGGCTCAACGCCTTTGCGATGAATACGGTCGGCCATCAGTCGCCGGCGCTGTGGGCGCATCCGCGCGACCGCTCGGCGAGCTACACCGACCTTGCGTATTGGACTGGGCTGGCGAGGCTTTTGGAGCGCGGCAGGTTCGACGGCATCTTTCTCGCCGACGTGCTCGGCATCTACGACGTCTATGGCGGCTCGCCCGACGCGGCGTTGCGCCACGCTGTGCAGGTGCCGGTCGGCGATCCCCTAATGCTGGTGCCGGCGATGGCGGCGGCGACCGAGCATCTCGGCTTCGGCGTCACCTGCACCTTGTCGTACGAGCCGCCCTATACGCTGGCGCGGCGCCTCTCGACGCTCGACCACCTGACAAAGGGCCGCGCCGGCTGGAACATCGTCACCGGCTATCTCGACAGCGCCGCGACCGGCATGGGGCTCGCGACGCAGCCGCGCCACGATCAGCGCTACGAGATCGCGGAAGAATACATGCAGCTGATGTACCAGCTGTGGGAAGGCAGCTGGCACGAGGGCGCGGTCAAGCGCGACCGCGCCGGCCGCGTCTTCGCCGATCCGGCGAAGATCCGCCGGGTGCGCCACGAGGGAGAATTCTACCGGCTCGACGCGATCCATCTGTGCGAGCCGTCGCCGCAGCGCACCCCGGTACTGTACCAGGCCGGCGCCTCGCCGCGCGGCCGCGCCTTTGCCGCCGCGCACGCCGAGTGCGTCTTTATCAACGGCCCCTCGCCGCAAGTCGTGGCGCCGCAGGTCTCCGATCTGCGCCGCCGCGCCACGGCGAACGGCCGCGACCCGGCCGACCTCGTGATCTTCACCCTCGCCACCGTGATCACCGGCCGGACCGACGCGGAAGCTCGCGCCAAGCACGCCGAATACCGCCGCTACGCCGACCGCGAGGCGGCGCTCGCGCTGTTTTCGGGCTGGACCGGCGTCGATTTCTCGAAATATGGCCCGGACGAGGAATTGCGCTACATCGAAACCGAGGCGATGCGCTCGGCCCTGGCGTCCTTCACCTCGGACGATCCCCACCGGGTGTGGACGGTGAGGGAACTCGCCGCGCACGTCGCGATCGGCGGCCGCGGCCCGCTCTTCGTCGGCGCGCCGGAGGACATCGCCGATACGCTGATCGACTGGGTCGAGCGAACCGGGGTCGACGGCTTCAACCTCGCCTACGCGGTGACCCCAGAGAGCTTCGAGGATTTCGTCGATCTCGTGGTGCCGGAACTAACGCGGCGCGGCGCCTACAAGCGCGATTACCGGCCGGGCACTTACCGCGAGAAACTGTTCGGCCCCGGCCGCGCCCATCTCGCCCCGCCCCACCCGGCCGCGATATACCGCACGAAATAACCGAACAACAAAAGCATTCCCGGCGAAAGCCGGGACCCACCAATACGCCAGTCGAGCCTTTGAACGGTGGATCCCGGCTTTCGCCGGGAAGCGGTCTTGGGATAACTCCCCCTTATCGGGCTGTTTTATCTTAGCGGCCGAGGACGGCGCGGGCGGTTTGGTTGAAGAGGATCTTGCGTTCCTCGTCGGTAGGTGGGGCGGCGCGGCGCCACTCCTTGCCGAGGTCGACGCCCTTCTGCACCGCCGGGCGCGCCATCACCGCCTTGCGCCAGCGCGCGAGGTTGGGAAATTCGTCGAGCGCCTGGCCTAACGGCTTCGAAATCAGCACCCAGGGCCAGCAGCACATGTCGACGATCGAATAGTCGCCGACGATGTATTCCCGGCCTGCCAGCCGGCGCTCCAACACGCCAAGGCAGCGGTTGTATTCGTCGGCGTAGCGCTGGTGCGAATAGGGGTGCTCGCCTTGCGCGTAATTGACGAAGTGGCTCAATTGCCCGGCCATCGGCCCGAGATTGCCGACCTGCCAGAACAGCCACTCCATGATTTCCTTGCGGGCGCCGCGCCCGGCCGGCATGAATTTTCCGCTGCGCTCGGCGAGGTGCAGCAGAATGGCGCCCGACTCGAAGACGCTCAGCGGCCCCTCGGGATCGTCATGGTCGACGATCGCCGGCATCCGGTTGTTCGGGCTGACCGCGAGAAACTCCGGCGCGAACTGGTCGCCCTTGCCGATATTGACCGGGATGACGCGGTAAGGAAGGCCGCATTCCTCCAGCATGATGCTGATCTTCCAGCCGTTCGGCGTCGGCCAGTAATAGAAATCAATCATCCACTTTGCCTCCGTCATGTCATTGCGAGGAGCGAAGCGACGAAGCAATCTCGCTGCGGCTTAATCCTGCCCGAGATTGCTTCGCTGCGCTCGCAATGACGGCTAGTTCAGTGCACCCGTCGCGCGCAATTCGGCGATCTCGGCCGGCGAATAGCCGAGCTCGGCCAGCACCGCGTCCGTGTGCTCGCCGAGGGACGGCGCGGGTCGACTGATCGTCGCCGGGGTCCCGGAAAAGCGCGCCGCGTTGCGCGCCTGGCGCAGACGCCCGGCCTTCGGGTGCTCGTATTCCTCGATTAACTCCAGCGCCGCGATATGCGGGTGGCGGATCATTTGTCCACGCGTCAGCACCGGTCCGCACGGCACGTCGGCCTTGGTCAGCCGCTCCAGCCATTCGGCCGAGGAGCGGCCGATCAGCGCGTCCTGCGTCATCTGCAGCCGCGCCTCGATGTTCTGGTGGCGCAGAGCCGGCGTCTTGAAGCGCTCGTCCTCCAGCCATTCCGGCGTTTCCAGCGCGCGGGTCAGGCCCTGCCATTGCCGGTCGGTGACGACCGCGGCGGTGATGTAGCCGTCGGCGGTCTCATAGATCAGGTCGATCGCGCTCGCGGCCTCCTGCCGCACCGGCCCACCTTTGTCCCCTGCGCCGACAAAGGTCTGGGCGCTCATGTCGGACGGCCACAAAAAAGCGACCACCGCCTCAAGCATCGACAGCCGGACGTGCTGGCCCTCGCCGGTGCGGGCGCGGGCCAGGAGCGCCGCGGTGATCGCCTGCGAGGCGGTGATCGCGGTCAATTTGTCGGGCAGGATCGTGCGCACGAGGCGCGGCCGCGCCTCGTCCGAGCCGGCCTGCACCGTGGCGAGGCCGGAAAACCCCTGGATCACCGGGTCATACGCCGGCGCCTGGGCATAGGGGCCCTTTTCGCCGAAGCCGCTGGTCGACACGTAGACGATGTCAGGCTTGACGGCGCGGATCGCGTCCTCGCCGACGCCAAGCCGCTCGGCGACGCCGGGCCGATAATTCTGCGTGAAGACATCCGCCGTCGCGGCCAGCCGCTTCAACACGTCGAGCGCCGCCGGCTCTTTCAGGTTCAGCACGATCGAGCGCTTGTTGCGGTTGTTGTTGACGAACGATGCGGTGAAGCCGCCGCGCCGGTTCGCGCCGTGCCGTGTCGAGTCGCCGTCGGGCGGCTCGACCTTGATCACGTCGGCGCCCTGGTCGCCGAGGATCATCGTCGCCAGCGGCCCCGCGACGTTCGAGGTCAGATCGACGATGCGAAACCCATTGAGTGGACCCGGCATGCCAGAAGCCTTTCCGATAGCGCGACGACAGTTGCAGCCGATCGTAGCCTAGCGCGGCGGAGTGTGCGATCTTGCCGGCCATTCCACGCCGCTAAGGGAGGATATCATGGCGAAATACACGCTGGTCAGCTTCAAGACCTGCCCCTGGGTGCAGCGCTCGGCGATCGCGCTGCGCGAAAAGAACGCGACCTTTGAGTTCCGCCACATCGAAAGCGACAACCGGCCTGACTGGTTTCTCGCGATCTCGCCGCACAAGAAGGTGCCGGTGCTGACGATCGACGACAAGGTGACGCTGTTCGAATCGAACGCGATCAACGAGTACCTCGACGAGATGGTCAGCCCGCAATTGCATCCGGCCGACCCGATCCAGCGCGCGATCAACCGCGCCTGGACCGACTATGTGCCGACCTTCGCCTCGGCGGTCACCGGCTGCGCCTACGCCGCGACCGAGGACGCGTACAAGAAGGCGCTGGAAGCCGCCCCGGTGGCCTTCGAGCGGCTCGAAAAGGCGCTCGAAAAGCAGGGCAGCGGCCCGTTTTTCAATGGCGCCAAATATTCGCTGGTCGACTCGGCTTATGCCCCGTTCCTGCAGCGCTATGTCTTCCTCGACCGGATCAAGAAGATCGGGATCATGGAGAAATACCCGCGCCTCAAGGCGTGGACCGACGCGCTGATGGCGCGCCCCTCGACCCACTCCTTCCCCGAAGCCGAATTCGAGGCGATGTACCGCGAGGGCCTGCGCAAGCGCGGCAGCTACCTCTCGCAATTCGTCGAAGCGCCGCGCGCGGCGGCGGAGTGAATCTGGTTTGTCATCCCGGCGGAGGCCGGGACCCACTTCTCCACCTGCGAGATGGTTGATGAATGGGTCCCGGCCTTCGCCGGGATGACGCCTCGTACTATTCCGCCGCCGCCGCTTCGCGCCTCCCGAGGCGCTTCAGGCAGCGGTCGACCCATAATTTGGTCAGCTTTTCCTGCGCGCCGTTTTGGCTGAGGCGGCGGCGCAGGGTTGGGAAATCGACGTGGTCGAGGTCCTGGTCCTGATTGAAGCAGGAAAAGACGACCGTTTCGGTGCCGCTCGCCGGGTCGTAATGGCGCTGCAGGCACTGGGCGCAGATTTCCTTCATCATGCACTGCATCGGCGAGTTGATCGAGGCGATCGCGCGGTGGCCGGGGCGGAAATAGCGCTTCAAGGCCGCGCGGCGCGCTTCGGCGACCGCCGCCATCATGCCGTCGGAGCCGATCGCGATGATGCGGTCGACCGCTGAGAGCGCGATCGCGGCCGGGCCAAGCGCGCCCTCGCCGTAGGAAGCGATCGCCGCGACGATGTTGCCGACGAACGCCTTGTCCTGCGGCCGCCCGGGGGCGAAGCCCGGCGCCTCGTCGCAACACCAGACGACGGCGTCGGCGGCGCGCTCGATGTCGGCGATCTTGTAGCGGTCGGCCAACTCCTTGTAGCCGGCGAAATAGAGGACGCGCGAGCCCGCCGCGCGCAATGCCGCGCCGATCGAAAAGAGGACCGCGTTGCCGAGGCCGCCGCCGACCAAAAGGACGGTCTCGCCGGAAGGGGTTTCGGTCGGCGTGCCGGTCGGCCCCATCAGGATCACCGGCTCGCCCGGCTGCAATAGGGCACAGAGATCGGACGAGCCACCCATTTCGAGGACGATCGTCGAGAGGAGCCCCCGCTCGCGGTCGATCCACGCGCCGGTCAGCGCTAGGCCCTCCATCGCGAGAATCGTGCCGTCGACCCGGGGCGCATAGCTCGCATAATTCTGCAGCCGGTAGAACTGGCCGGGCTGGAAGGCGCGCGCCGCCATCGGCGCGTGCACGACGACTTCGACGATCTTTGGCGTCAGCCGCTCGATCCGCTCGACCCGGGCGCGCAATTCATTATCGAGCCGCGCCTGCAACGCCCTGGGTTCGGGCAATCCAGGCGGCAGCTTCGCCAGCATGCGGCTGATGACGGGATAGCCCTGCTTGGTGCCGCCCATCGCCTTGACGACATTGCCGGCGAAGCTCGGGTGCAGATCGCCCCAGAAGCTGACCGCGCGGCCATCGGGCGCGAGGTTCATCAGCACGTGCACCGCGTCGGGCTTGGCGACCCGCTCGGGGCTTGCCGGCTGGCCCGCTTCGTCGAGGGCGCGGAAATAGCGGCCGTCGAGCGCGGCATGCTCGGGGTCCTCGCGCGCCAGGACGGTATTGGGCTGGGTTCCGGCGGCGACCAGGATCGTGCGCGCCGGCAAGACAACCTCCTCGCCGGCGTGCTGGTCGGCCAGCGGCTGGTGGCCGCCCACTTCGGCCGGCACATGCCGGGTCAAGCGCAGCGCGGCGGCCTGCTCGAAAAGATCGATTTCGACCGCCTCGGGGGTCAGCATCTCGGCGAAGCGGATGCCCTCCTCCAGCGCCTTCGCCACCTCCTCGTGGTTGAGGGTATAGGAAGGCGCGTCGACGAGGCGGCGGCGATACGCGATCGTGACGCCGCCCCAGGAGTCGATCAGCTTCGCGAAGCGCGGCGCCCTGCCCTCGCGCGACGCCGCCTCGCGCTCCTCGCGCAATGCCTTGGCGTGGGCAATGAATTCGTCGGCGACCTCGCGCTCGGCGCCGGTCCACGCCGCGCGCACCGGTCCCTCGCCGCGCTCGGCAACCAGCGTCTCATAGCGTGCGAGGAATTTCTCGACCTGCACCGGGTAATAGGCCAGCGCCTCGGTCGCGGTGTCGATCGCGGTCAGGCCGCCGCCGATCACCACAACCGGCAGCCGCACGGTCAAATTGGCGATGCTGTCCGCCTTGGCGGCCCCGGTCAGCTGCAGCGCCATCAAAAAGTCGGAAGCCTGCCGCACCCCCGGCACCAGGCCGTTCTGCATCGGGATGACGGTCGGGCGGCCGGCACCGGCGCACATCGCGATATGGTCGAAGCCGAGCCCGAAGGCGCCGTCGATCGTCAAGGTGCCGCCGAAACGCACGCCGCCATACATCGCGAACTGCGCCCGGCGCTCCAGGAGGAGCCGGATGATCTTGAGGAAATTCTTGTCCCAGCGCACCGTGATGCCGTATTCGGCAACCCCGCCGAAGCCGGCCATCATGCGCGCGTCGAGCCCTTCGTAGAGGCTCGCGACATCGCGGATCGGCGCGAAGGCGACGCGCTCGCCTCCCCCCGTCACGCCGGAGATTTCGGGCGGCAGCGGCTCGATCTTCAGCCCGTCGATCGCCGCGACGAAATGGCCGTCGTTGATCAAATGGTGCGCCAGGTTGAACCCGGCGGGCCCCAGCCCGACCACCAGCACCTTGTAGCCCGATGCGGGCTTCGGCAGCGGCCGGCGCAAATCGAGCGGGTTCCACCGCGTCAACAGGCTGTAGATCTCGAAGCCCCAGGGCAGCCCCAGCACGTCCTTCAGGGTGCGGGTCTCGACCTGCGGGATGTCGACCGGTTCCTGCCGCTGGTAGATGCAGGCCTTCATGCAATCGTTGCAGATGCGGTGGCCGGTCGCGGCGCACAGCGGGTTGTCGACCGCGACGATCGCCAGCGCGCCCACAGAATTGCCGCGCGATTTCACGAGGTTCATTTCGGAAATCTTCTCGTCGAGCGGGCAGCCGGCCAGCGTCACGCCGAAGGTGCTCTTGCGGAAGCCGCCGTCCTTGTCGTGGATGCCGCTGCGGCAGCTGTCCTTCTGCTGGTTGTGGCACCAGATGCAGTAGTTCGCGTGATCCAGCGCGCCGGCGAGGTCGGTGCCGGGATCGGTCAGGGCGAAGCCGTCGCGCGCTCGCCATTCCTCTTCGGGCAGGCGCAGCATCGTGACGCCATGGCGCTCGATCGTCTCGATCGGCACCAGGTGGTGCATGTCGAGCCGCTGCGGCACGCGAAACAGGAGGCCGCGGCGGTGCCGCTCCTGCCCGGCCGGCGCGAGCGTCGCCCAGGCGGCGTATTCGAGCGCGGCACGCAGCGGCAATTTGTGCGCGGCCTCGTCGTCGAGCCAGCGCGCCACCGCCGCGGCGTAGCGCAGTTCCCAATCGAGGACACCGCGGCGCGTGGCGACATCGAGCGCGGCGCCGCCGATCTGCGCATCGAGTTCCTGCGCCAGTCGGTGGCCGTTGAGATGGGCGGCGTCGGCCGCCTTGATCTCCTTGACGGCGCGGCGCTGGACGAACAAGCGCTTCACCGAGTAAAGCGGCGCCAGCTTGTCGTGCGCCGCCTGCAATGCCCGCACCTCGGCGGCGACGCCAAACAACTCCCCTAAGAAATCCTCGAGATGCGGCGCGAGATCGACCAAGAGATCGCTTTCGGCCTTGCGGTCGAGCGCGGCCCGCCCGGCCATCAGACGCTGATGCAGCGCCGCGTCGACCGCCGCGAGATGCCCGACAAACGCGCGATCGAGCCGCACCAGCCCGTCGCGCTGGTAAAGCTCGGCAAAGCTCAGCCCGTGGCGCAGCGCGAGTTCACTCATGTCCGCTAATTAGGCGACCGAGCCGCCAGAAACCAGCCGGTAAATCGCCGCGACAGATTTCTACGGTCGTCGCGGCGCGGTTCCCTGTCAGGTGTCGCCTCGCTTGGCCCGAAAATAGCATAAGAGAAGTCGTACGAGAGAAGCGCTGGTTTGAGCTGATCGCCGCAATAATCAGCAAGACTAGTTCTTAGGCACCCGCAGGTCATTAATTAGTCAGATTGGGCGATATAGCCCAAGAAGACAGCAGATGCTTGGCAATTGCTGAACGAGAAGGGGGGAGCGCCGTCCGCACAACCCGGTGGGTTGAACGCTTCGCGAGGCAAGCGCCGGTTCACCACCCCAAGGAGAACGCGATGGCCGACACCGTCTTCGATACCCAGATCGAGCACGACCTGCGGAAACGCTACCGCCAGCCGGCCCGCGTCGAGCAATTCGGCATCGAGGCGATCCCAGATGCCAAGAAGACGGTCAAATGGTACGACCTCTTCAGCATCATCCTGAATTTTTTGATCAATCCGGCGACGATCCTGCGCGGCGGCCTCGGCGTCGCGGCCGGCCTCTCGTTCCAGGCCTCGGTTACGGCGGAATGCGCCGGCATCGTCATCGCCTGCTGCTTTTACATCGTGATGGCGACGGTCGGGGTCGATTACGGCATCCCGGGCCAGGTCGCGACCCGCGCGGTCTATGGGCTGCGCGGCTCGAAGCTGATCCCCTCGTTCCTGCGCTCGATCGCGTCGTGCTACTGGTTCGCCTTCCAGACGATGATCGGCGCGACCGCGATCGTCGCGGTGCTGAACAAGCTGACCGGCAACCAGTATTCGCTGATCCTGGTCAGCGTCGCCTTCGGCATCCTGCAGGCGCTGGTCGCCGTGGTCGGCTACGAATCGCTGAAGCACCTGTCGCGCATCGCGCTGCCGCTAAAGATCGCGCTGTTCGCCTATCTGTTCGTGTTCCTCGCCAACCACGCCGACCCAAATTTCGCGCCGAGCGCGGTGTGGAATTTCGCCGGCACCAAGGGGTGGAACTGGGTCGTCTTCGTCGCCTGGCTCAACGCCTCGGCCGCCGGCTGGCTGACGATGATCACCGATTCCGCCGATTTCTGCCGCTATTCGCGCACCCGCACCGACATGTGGGTCGGGACGTTGTCGGCGGCGGCGATCGGCACGGTATTGGGGGGTGCGCTCGGGGCCTATGGCGCCGCCGCGACGCTCGGCAAGGTGGCGAACCCGTTCGTGCTGGTCGCCAACCTCAGCACGAGCTGGCTGACGCTGCTCTTCATCCTCGTCTTCATCGCGCTCGACAATTGGACGATCAACGTCCTCAACCTCTATACCGGCGGCCTCTCGCTCTCGAACATCTTTGAACGGGCTGGGCGGTTCTGGACGACGCTCATTGCCAGCGTCCTCGGCATCGCGCTGTCGGCGGTGCCCGACGTCCTCAACAGCTACCTGCACTACGCGACGCTGCTCGGCAACGTCTTCGCGCCGATCGCCGGCGTCTTGGTGTGCGATTACCTGTTCCTGAAGCGCACCCGGCTCGACGTCCCTGCCCTCTTCACGCTCGACGGGCGCTATCGCTATTGGGGCGGCTTCAACCTCGTTGCGGTGGCGTGGACCGGTCTCGGCTTCCTCTTTTACATGTTCGTCGTGCCGGCGAGCTGGATCCCGACCGTGACGACGATCGCCTTTACCGGCCTCGGCTACACGATCACCGCAATGCTCGTCGCGGCACGCTCGCCGACGATGGCGCAGGGCGCGGCACCGGCCGATGCGGCGGCGCTGCCGGCGGCGGCGGAGTAGAGCGGCGGCGGAGCGTCAGGGGGCGCCGGCGGCGCGGCCGGGGCCCCTCACCGCCACCCACCAATAGACGAAACCGCCGAGCGCCCCGCTTGCACTCAGATGCTGCCAGAGGGTCGCATTGAGAGCCCACATTCGCCGGTCGGTCCATCCCGCGCCGATCACGAGGCCGGTGTTCAGGAGGCCTATCGCGATCCCGCACGCGACAAAATATGGCCAGCTTCTAATCTTGAACATCAGCGAGATGGCGAGAAGCGCAATAAACGGCAACATCGTCGTTATTAGCGAGACGACCAAGGTGAAGACGAAGACCACCAAAAATCCGGCGAAGCCTACGTTGTCGCCCGGACGCGGGCCAAGGATCAGAAACCTGATCAGCCCGCTGGCCCAAAAAATCAGGTTCCCAGCGGCGAGCGCCGCAAAATAGCCGCGTATTGCCGCCCTCGCCACCGTCTTGCCCGGCCTCTCGCTAGTGGTCCCGCTCAAACAGGTGCGTCCGTTTCTTCATTCGTCACCCCCGCGAAAGCGGGGGTCCAGGAGCGGCAGGCACAACGCGCACCGCCCTGGATGACCGCTTTCGCGGGCATGACGGAAGGGAACCAGGTGCTGGAGTCCATCCACCAGATTGCTACGCGCCGCTGACCGCCGCCGCATCGGCGCTCTCGAGCACCGCGTTGAGCAGCACGTTGCAGCCGGCGGTCAGGTCGTCCGCTTTGGCGTCCTCGATCTCGTTGTGGCTGATGCCTCCGACGCAGGGGACGAAGATCATCGCGCTGGGCGCGACGCGGGCCATGTAGACCGCGTCGTGGCCGGCGCCGCTGACGATGTCCTGGTGCGGGTAGCCCTGCGCCGCCGCGGCCTCGCGCACCGCGCCGACCAGCTTCGGGTCGAACGGCGTCGGCGGGAAATACCAGAATTCCTCGACCGCGGCGTCGAGGCTTTGTGAGGCGGCGGCTTCGGCGCAGGCGGCGCGCAATTTCGTGTCCATCTGGGTCAGCACCCCGTCCTCGGGATGCCGGAAATCGACCGTGAAGAACACATGGCCGGGGATCGTGTTGCGCGAATTGGGGCTGACCTGGACAAAGCCGACCGTGGCGCAGGCGTAGGGCGCGTGCGCGTGGCCGATCCGGTTGACCGCGTCGATCATCCGGGCGGCGCCAACGAGAGCGTCGCGGCGGCGCGGCATCGGGGTCGGGCCGGCATGCGCCTCCTGCCCGGTCACGGTGATCTCGTACCAGCGCTGGCCCTGCGCCCCGGTGACGATACCGACCGGCAGTCCGGCGGCTTCGAGGATCGGCCCCTGCTCGATATGCGCCTCGAAATAGGCCGCGACCTTGCGGCCGCCGACCGG
>Ga0070731_10002865_pt1 | contig 15996 bp, 13 predicted proteins | sample Coa_R1_2_FD_66448 | JGI IMG/M metagenome (GOLD analysis project Ga0070731, IMG submission 66448) | Surface soil microbial communities from Centralia Pennsylvania, which are recovering from an underground coalmine fire - Coalmine... | ecosystem: Environmental > Terrestrial > Soil > Unclassified ...
GCGCGCAGCGCAAGGACGCAGGGAGCGCCGATAGTTGCACTATCGGCGCGACCGAGGACGCGGCGATGCGCCTGCACAGCGCGGCCGCGCGGCACAATCGCTCATTCTGGTTCGACCTCTAAGGACGTCACGCCAAGACGATCCGCGCGTCGAGGCCGACGGCGCCCTGCGTGCGCACGAGCAGCGGGTTGACCTCGACCTCGGCGATCTCCGGATGCGCCGCCGCGAAGCGTGAGAGCGCCGCGACCGCGGCGGCCGCTGCAGCAACGTCGAGCGAGGGTCGGCCGCGTGCTCCCTCCAGCAGCGGCGCGCACGCGAGCGAGCGAAGCAGCCGCTCCGCTTCGTCCGCCCCGACAGGCGCGAGCGCGACGGCCTTGGCGCGGAGCAGCTCGGTGTAGATGCCGCCGGCCCCGACGACGACCGCCGGTCCGAACCTCGGGTCGCGCCGGGCGCCGACGAGAAGCTCGAAACCCGCGCCGGTGTCCTCGGCGGCCTCGACGGAGAACGCGCCCGGCACCAGCCGCGCCGCGAGCTCGTCGAAGGCCGACGCCAGCTCGTCCGCACCGGCGATGCCGACGATCACACCGCCGGCCTCCGACTTGTGCAACGAGCCGAGGGCCTTGAGCACGACCGGGAAGCCGAGCTCGACCGCTGCGGCGGCAGCAGCCTCCCGCGTCTCCACGCGTCGCGCCGCGCCGAAGGTCAGGCCGGCTGCCGCGAGCGCGTCGCGGGCGGCGGCGTAGTCGACGCCGCCGAGCGGCGTCTCGCTCCGCGGCAGCGGTCGAAGCGGCTCCCGCACCGTGACCGTGTCCGAGACCAGCGCCGCGAGCCCGGCGACAGCCGACTCGATCGCCCGGTAGACGGGGATCCCGGCCTCGCGGAGCGCGGCGGCGGGCGCGGAGTCCCAGTACATCGTGTGGACGACCAGCGGCTTCTGCGCACTCTCCGCGGCCGCCGCGAGCCTCCCCGCAACCTCGAGCTCCCGCTCGATCAGCCCGCCCTCCAGCACGCCGTAGCCTCCGAAGTACGCCGTGAAGAGAACAGCGTCGACATCCTCCGCCTCGAGCAGGATCCGCGTCGCGCGCGCGAAGCTCTCCATGTCCTGTTCGCCTGCGCCGGCGAGGTCGACCGGGTTCGCGGTGGCCGCGGTCGGCGGGAGCGATGCCCGCAGCAGGGCCTGCGTGTTCTCGGCCAGGAAGGGAAGCTCGAGCGCTCGTTCGGCCAGGAGCTCTGCTGCGACGGCGCCGTAGCCGCCGCCGTCGCCGACGACCGCGACGCGCCGCCCGCGCGGACGATGCGGCGAGAGAAGGGCGTGCACCACGTCGACGAGCTCGCGCGGCGTCTCGACACGATGAACGCCGGCGCTGCGGCAGGCTGCATCGACGACGTCGAGATCGCTGGTGATCGCGCCGGTGTGTGAGCGTGCCGCGCGGGCGGCCGTGTCGGTGCGGCCCACGGTCATCAGCACGACGGGCTTGCCCGCACTGCGCGCCGTCTCGACGAAGGCGCGGCCGTCGTGGAAGTCCTCGCAGTAGACACCGATGACGCGCGTCGGCTCGTGGACGGCGAGCGACCCGATCACGTCCGTGACGTCGACGTCCGCCTGGTTCCCCACGGAGGCGAGCCGCGAATAGCCGAGCCCCAGATCCCGGAGCAGCAGGCCGATCTCGAGGGCGATGTTCCCGCTCTGCGAGACGAACCCGACAGGGCCGGCGGGGAGCGGGTTCGAGGCGAGCTCGAGCTGGGCGCCTGCGTCGAACACACCGAGGCAGTTCGGTCCGACGAGCAGGGCCCCCGCGGCCCGCACGCGCTCGACGATCGCGCGTTCGCGCGCCCGGCCTTCTTCTCCCAGCTCGCCGAGGCCGGCGGCGATGGCGACCAGCGCCCGGGCACCGGCGGCGAGCGATGCGTCGACCGCGTCCTCGAGACCGTGCGCAGGAACACTCAGGACGACGAGCTCGGGCGGCTCCGGAAGCTCCTCGAGAGACTTGTGCACCGGCAGGCCGAACAGCTCACCGCCCCCTCGGTTGACGAGGAAGACGCGACGCCGTTCGATTCCCTTCATCGCGTCGCGGGCGAACCAGTAGCCCCATTTCCCCGTGTCGGACGACGCACCGAGGATCGCCACCGAGCTCGGCTCGAACAGCGACGTCAGGTCTCGCATCAGTCCGGTATGCGAATCGAGCGGCCGGCGCGCTCCGGGCGTGGCAGGGCCGCGTGCGAGTCGCGAAGCCGCCGCACGTGCTCGAGAACGCCGTCACGCGCGGGGCCCGCACGTCCGCTTGCGGCGTCGACGTGGAGAAGCATCTGCTCGGCTGTCGCGACCGGCTCGGGCCCACCGTCGCACACCAGGACGTGGAACACGTGCAGGCGCTTCTCGTCGGAGTCGAGGATCTGGGTCGTGACCTCCACGGCGTCGCCGGCCGCGAGCTCGCGGAGGTGCGAGAGGTGCGTCTCGACGGTGAAGTAGCTGCCGCCGTCGGCGAGATACGCGGCGTCGACTCCGATCCGCCTGAGCAGCGAGTCGGTCGCGTCGCCGAACAATTGCAGGTATCGGCTTTCGTGCACGTGACCGTTGTAGTCGATCCAATCCGCCGGCACCCGCGTGCGGTGGACGAGGGGCCCGCGATCCGGGTCCGAGTGCGACGAGCCCGCGCCCAGCAGCTCTCGCTCCCACTCGGCCAGCGTTCGCCCGGCGCCCACGTCGCTTGCGCGTAGCGCCTGCAACAGCGCGACGAGCGTGTCGTCGCGCATTCGCTCGAGCTCGCGCAAGGTACGGCCCTCGGCCTGCTCGTCGGACTGGGCGGCGATCGTGTCGAGCAGCTCGTCGGTCAGCTCCGGCACGTCGGTGAGCTTCGTCCAAGGCCACTGCAGCGTCGGGCCGAACTGGGCGAGGAAGTGCCGCATGCCGCCGTCGCCGCCCGCGATGCGGTAGGTCAGGAAGGTGCCCATCAAGGCCCAGCGGAGTCCGGGGCCGTACCTGATCGCGTCGTCGACCTCCGACACCGTGGCGACCCCGTCGTTCACGAGCCAGAGCGCCTCCCGCCAGAGCGCCTCGAGCAGCCGGTCGGAGACGAAGGCGTCGATCTCGTACCGGACGACGAGTGGACGCATCCCGATCGCGCGATACGCGTCCGTCGCGCGCTCGATCGTGTCGGCGGACGTTCGCCTTCCGCCGCACACCTCGACGAGCGGCAGCAGGTAGACCGGGTTGAACGGATGTCCGACGACGAGGCGTTCGGGCCGCGAGAGCTGCGCCTGGAGCTCACTCGGCCGGAGCCCGGACGTCGACGAGCAGATGAGTGCGTCGCCCGGGGCGGCCTGCTCGGCGGCCGCGAGCAGCTCCCGCTTGAGGTCGAGGCGCTCCGGAGCCGACTCCTGGACGAGATCGGCGCCGGCGACCGCCTCCTCGACGGAGCCGACGACGGCGAGCGATCCTTCGGCCGGCAGCGGCGCAAGCGTCAGCCGCGCATACGCTCGGCGTGCGTTTGCGAGTACCTCGGCGACTCGTCGGTCCGCGCCGGGATCGGGGTCGTACACGCGCGCGTCGACGCCGTTCAAGACGAATCGAGCCGCCCACCCGGCGCCGATCACGCCGCCGCCGAGCAGCGCCACCGCCTGCGGTTTAGACACGAACCTTCAGGGCGAGCTTCTCGCGTACCTCCGTCGCCGTGAGCACGCGGACGTTCATCGCCCCGAGGATCGAGACGGCGCGCTCGACGAGCTCGGCGTTCGTCGCGAGCCGCCCTTGCGAGAGATAGATGTTGTCCTCGAGCCCGACGCGAACGTTGGCGCCGACGAGCGGTGCGAGCGCGACGAACGGCAGCTGCATGCGCCCGATCGAGAACGTCGAGAAGATCGAACTCGGAGGCAGGCGCGCGACCATCGCGAGCAGCGTGCCGACATCGTCGGGCGCACCGTACGGGATGCCGGTGCAGAGCTGGATCAGCGGGGGGTCGTCGACGAGGCCGTCGCGGACCAGCTCGTGGACCATCACGAGATGACCGGTGTCGAACACCTCGAGCTCGGGCCTCACGCCGAGCTCCTGGATGCGCGCGGCCATCGCCCGCAGCATCGCGGGGGTGTTGACCATGACGTAGTCGCCGCCCGCCGCGAAGTTCATCGTGCCGCAGTCGAGGGTGCAGATCTCGGGCAGCAGGTCGGCCACGTGCGCCAGCCGTTCCTCGGCACCCGCCATGTCGGTCCCGCCCGGGTCGGGCGGCAGCGGCGACGATTCGCCGCCGAGGACGAGGTCGCCGCCCATTCCGGCCGTCAGGTTGAGCACGACGTCGACGTCCGACGAGCGGATGCGGTCGACGACGGCGCGGTAGAGCTCGGGGTCACGCCCGCCGCGCCCGGTCTCCGGGTCGCGGACATGGATGTGGACGACCGCCGCGCCTGCCCGGGCGGCGTCGAGGGCGGAATCGGCGATCTCCTCCGGGGTCACCGGGACGAGCTCGCTGCGCCCTACGGTGTCGCCCGCGCCGGTGACGGCGCAGGTGACGAAGACCTCCCAGTTCACGCAGGCCGCCGTGCGAGATGCGAACAATCCGTGCACATAGCGTGACGGGCTGAGCTTAGGCGGGTCTGCGGCGCGCCGTCAAGCGCTTCTTGACCGGCTTCCGGCCCGCGGTCTAGTGTGCGCAACGCTCGACGGAGGTTCGCAATCTGAACTCGACCACGACCCCGCGCCCGCGCAACCTGGACGACCTGCTCGCCACGGCGCGCGAATTCGCCGAACGTGAGCTGCGTCCGGTCGCGCTCGCCTTCGACGAGTCGGAGGAGTACCCACGCGAGCCGTTGCGGCGGGCGGCCGCCCTGGGCCTGACCTGTTACGACCTTCCCGAGGAGTACGGCGGCGGGGGCGTCACCCGCCTGCGCGACCGGTGCGCCGTGATCGAGGCGCTCGCGTTCGGGGATTCGCCGATCGCCTGGGTGATCGGCCAGGTCGGGTTCTTCGCCGGCCCGATCCTCGCGCTCGGCTCCGAGGAACAGAAGCAGCGCTGGCTCCCTGGCCTGTGCGGCCCGGAGCCGCCTGCCTGCTCGGTCGCGATCACGGAGCCCGAGCACGGCTCCGACTCCGCCGCGATCGAGACGACCGCGCGCCGCGTCGACGGCGGGTACGTGCTCGACGGGCGCAAGAAGTTCATCGGCAACGCGCCGCTCGCCGACTTCTGCGTCGTGTTCGCGACGGTCGAGCCCGGCTCGCGCTCGCGCGGGATCACCGCATTCGTCGTCGAGCGCGACGACGCAGGATTCGTGATCGGCGACCGCCTGCCGAAGATGGGCAGCCGGTGTTTTCCCGCCGGCGAGCTCGCGTTCGTGGACTGCTTCGTCCCGGACGATCGGCGGCTCGGGGACGAGGGAGAGGGGTTCCGCGGTCTGATGCACGTCTTCGACGTCGCGCGGGTGCAGCTCGCGGCGAGCTCTCTCGGCCTCGGACGCGCCGCGCTCGAGCACGCGGTCGACTACGCGCGGACGCGCGAGGCGTTCGGCCGGGCGATCAGCGAGTTCCAGGCCGTCTCGTTCCGCCTCGTCGACGCGAAGCTGAAGCTCGACCAGGCGCGCCTCCTGATGGTGCACGCGGCCGGGCTCGCCGACGACGGGAAGCCGTTCTCGACCGAGGCGGCGATGGCGAAGCTCGCCGCCTCGGAGGGGGCCTGGTTCGCGAGCTGGGCGGCGATGCAGACCCTCGGCGGTGCCGGCTACATCCGCGACTCGCCGGTGCAGAAGTGGCTGCGCGATGCGAAGCTCGACGAGATCTGGGACGGGACGAGCGACATCATGCGCCTGATCGTCGCGCGGGAGATGTTCCGCGGTTGAGAGATCCGCGCTACGACATCCTCTTCGAGCCGGTGCAGATCGGCCCGGTCACCGCCCGCAACCGTTTCTTCCAGGTGCCGCACTGCAACGGGATGGGGCATCGCGACCCGACGGCGCACGCCGTGATGCGCGGCGTCAAGGCCGAAGGCGGCTGGGCGGTGGTGTGCACCGAGGAGGTCGAGTTTCATCCCGATTCCGACGTCAGCGGCTTCATCGAGGGGAGGCTCTGGGACGAGGACGATCTGCCCGCGCACGAAAGGCTCGTCGAGGAGGTGCATGCGCACGGCGCGCTCGCCGGCATCGAGCTCGCGCACAACGGCATGGCGTCCGGGAATCTCTACGGCCGGATTCCGCCGCAGGGCCCGTCGCACCTGCCGGTCAGCGGCTACGAGCCGATCCAGGCACGGCGGATGAGCCTCGCCGACATCGCCGAGCTGAAGCGGCAGCACCGGCGGGCGGTACGCCTTTCGCTTCGAGCCGGCTACGACCTTGTCTACGTCTACGTCGCGCACGGCCTCACGACGCTGCAGCACTTCCTCTCGCCGCACACGAATCATCGCGACGACGAATACGGGGGCAGCCTCGAGAACCGCGCCCGGCTGTTGCGCGAGATCCTCGAGGACACGCGCGAGGAGTGCGACGGGAAGGCGGCCGTCGCGTGCCGGATCGTCGTCGACGAGCTCCTCGGCGAAGAGGGCATCGAACGGTCGATGATCGACGAGCTCTTCGGGTTCGTCGGCGAGCTGCCGGACCTGTGGGACGTGATGGTCGGCTACTGGCCCGACGACTCGCCGACTTCACGCTTCGCGCACGAGGCATGGACGGAGGAGTACTTCCGCGGCATCAAGCAGCTGACGTCGAAGCCGCTCGTCGGTGTCGGCTGGCTCACGTCGCCGGACACGATGGTGCGCCTCGTCCGCGACGACGTGCTCGACCTGATCGGCGCGGCGCGGCCGTCCATCGCCGATCCGTTCCTGCCGCGCAAGATCGAAGAGGGGCGGATCGAGGACATCCGCGAGTGCATCGGCTGCAACGTCTGCGTGACGGGAGACTGGACGACGACGCCGATCCGCTGCACGCAGAACCCCTCGATGGGCGAGGAGTGGCGGCGCGGCTGGCATCCCGAGCGTTTCCGGCCGCGCGGCTCCGATGCCAGGGTGCTCGTGGTCGGCGGCGGGCCGGCCGGTCTCGAGGGTGCGATGGCGCTCGGCAAGCGCGGCTACGACGTCGTCCTGGCGGAAGCGAGCCGCGACCTCGGCGGGCGTGTCGTCCGGGAAGCGCGCCTGCCCGGCCTCGCCCCGTGGATCCGCGTCGTCGACTACCGCGTCGCGCAGCTCGCGCGTCTGCCGAACGTCGAGCAGGCGCTGGAGAGCGAGGTGACGGCGGACGAGATCCTCGGCTACGGCTTCCAGCACGTCGCGGTCGCGACCGGCGCGCGGTGGCGCGCCGACGGTGTGGGGCGCTGGCACACCCGACCGATTCCGATCGACGGCTCGGTCGAGGTGCTGACGCCCGACGACCTGCTCGCGGGAAAGCGGCCGAGCGGCGAAACGGTCCTGCTCTTCGACGACGACCACTACTACCTCGGCGGCGTGCTCGCCGAGCTCCTCGCCGGCGAGGGAAAGGACGTCACGCTCGTCACGCCGGCGACGCGCGTCTCGGAGTGGACCGTGAACACGATGGACCAGACGCGCATCCACAAGCGCCTCGCCGATTCCGGCGTCGCCATCGAGACGGCGAACGTCCTCCTGTCGGTCGAGCCGGGCGGTGCGAGGATCGCCTGCGTGTACACGAAACGCGAACGCATGCTGCCGTGCGACGCGCTCGTCACCGTGACGGCCCGGCTGCCCGTCGATGCGCTCGCGGAGGAGTTGCTTTCGCGGCAGGACGAGTGGGGAGAGGGCGGCGTGCTGTCGGTGCGAGCCGTCGGCGACGCGCTCGCGCCGGGGACGATCGCCACCGCCGTGTGGGACGGCCGCCGATTCGCAGAAGAGCTCGACACGCTCGCCGACGGGCTGCCGTTCAGGCGAGAGGTCGTGCGGCTGGCATCGTGAGCGCCTGGGTTCTCCTCGGGCTCGCGATCGGCGCCGAGATCGCCGGCACCACCGCACTCCGGTCGTCGGACGGCCTTACGCGTGCCTTTCCGGTGGTGATCGTCGTGGTGGCGTACCTCGCCTCGTTCGCGCTCCTCGCCCTCGTGCTCAAGCACCTCGCGCTGGGAACGACGTACGCGATCTGGTCGGGTGTCGGCACCGTTGCGATCGCCGCGATCGGACGGCTCGCGTACAACGACGTGATCTCGGTCACGACGGCGGCCGGGATCGCGCTCGTGGTCGTCGGTGTGGTCGTGATCCATCTGGGCGGGGGCGTGCAGCGATGAGCGTCGCCGAAGGCTCGGGGCGCACACGGACGATCCAGTCCGTCGATCGCGCCGCGGCGCTCCTGAAGACGATCGCCGACAGCAACCAGCCTCCGACGGTGGTCGAGCTTGCGGCGGCGTGCGGGCTGAACCGCACCACCGCCTGGCGGTTGCTCGCGACGCTGGACGCGCACGGCCTGGTCGAGCGCGATCCGGTCAGCCAGCGCTACAGCCTCGGCTACGCGTTTCTCCGCATGGCGGCCGGGGCCGATCTCGACCCGCTCGTGCGGCGCGCGCGGCCCGTGCTCGAGCGGCTCGCCCGCGACACGGGCGAGGCGACGAACCTCGCGGTCGCGAAGAGATTCAGCCTCGTCTACGTCGACCAGGTCGACCCGCCCCAGATCATGGCGCCGAACTGGTTCGGCCGCGCGGTGCCGCTGCACGCGACCTCGACGGGCAAGGCTTACCTGGCGTTCCTTTCGCCGCTCGAGCGGACCACGGTGCTCGCCGATCCGCTCGAGCGGTACACGAAGACCACGATCACGAGCCGCAAGCAGCTCGAGGATGAGCTTGCCGAGGTGAGGCGCGACGGCTACGCCACGTGCGTCGGCGAGCTCGAGGAGTCGCTCTTCGGCGCGTCGTCTCCCGTGCTGTCCGAGCAGGGCCGGCCGGTCGCCATCGTCAGCGTGTGGGGGACCGAGCACCGGCTGCCTCGCGAGAAGCTGCCGGAGATCGGCCGGCGCACGCAGGCTGCAGCAGACGAGGTGCGGAGCTTGCTGCAGTGAGCGATTCGTTCGTCGCCACGCGGCGGGACGGCGACGTCTGCGTGCTGGAGCTGACCCGGGGCGAGAAGCTGAATGCGATCTCCGTCGCCGTCGAGCGCGCGCTGCACGGCGCACTCGCGACCGACGACGTGCGCACGAGCAGGTGCGTGGTCATCACCGGCCGTGGGCGCGCATTCTCCGCCGGCGCGGACATCACCGAGTTCGCCGACCGGGATCCCGAGGCGATCCTTCGCTACTACCGAGAGAGCGGCGGCGTGTACGACGAGATCGCCAACCTGCCGCAGCCGACGATCAGCGCGATCCACGGCTACTGCCTGGGCGGCGGGCTCGAGCTTGCGCTCGCGACGGACCTCCGGATCGCCGACGAGACGGCCGTGCTCGGCTTTCCCGAGGTCGGGCTGGGCATCCTGCCCAGCTCGGGCGGCACGACTCGCGCGGCACGGCTGATCGGCCCTGGGCGCACGAAGCAGCTGATCCTGCTCGCCGGGCGGATCGACGCGCGCGAGGCGCTCGCCGCCGGTCTCGTCTCGGAAGTCGTCGGCGCGGGCACGGCGCTCGAACGGTCGCTCGACGTGGCGCAGGTGATCGCGAAGCTTCCGCCCGTCGCGGTGACGCTCGCGAAGCAGACCGTCGACGCGGTCGCGGACGCGCCGCGAGGAGCGTCGCTGCTGATCGAGCAACTCGCCTACGGTCTCCTCGCGCAGACCGACGCGGCGCGTGGAGCGGCCGACGACTTCACGGGCCGCTAGTGGTCGCTCCGGCAAGTAGCAACGCCCCTGGGCCGGCTGCAAACCGTCGCATGCCGTCGTCCTCGGGTGCGGCGATAGCAGCGGCTATCGCCGCACCCTGCGTCCTGGGCCTGCTCGGTTTTCGCGCGGCCCAAGGGCATCGGACTCGCCGGAGCGACCACTAGTGGAGCACGACAAGCAGATCGAGATCCGCTGGGTCGACCTCGACGTGTACGGGCACGTCAACCACGCGGTGTATCTGACATACCTCGAGGAGGCGCGCGACGAGTGGCTCGGACAGACCCTCGGAGATCCGGCGAGCGTGTGGAGCTACGTCGTCGCCCGCGTCGCCATCGACTACCGGCGCGAGCTCAAGCTCGAGGACGAGTTCGTCGTCGCGCGGTGCGGACTGGCGCGGATCGGCAACTCGAGCGTCACGACCCGGGAAGCGGTGCTGACACGGCAAGGCGAGGTCTCGGCCGAGGCGGAGGCCGTCCTCGTGGCCCGGGACGACGAGACCGGGCGCTCCCGGCCGCTCACCGAAACGGAACGCGCCGCGTTCGAAGCAGCCCTCTAGCGGTTCGTAGGTATTGACACGTTCGCGGCGAACGTGCGTCAATCCGCATTTCTGCGACCGGGAGGCTGAGCGATGAGTGAGGCAATGCGCGACGAGCAGGATCTCGCGCGGTTCGGCTACAAGCAGGAGCTCAAGCGGAGCCTGGGCGTCTTCAGCTCCTTTGCGGTGGCGTTCAGCTACATCTCGCCTTCGACGGGCATCTTTACGCTGTTCTTTCTCGGACTTACGACCATCGGCGGGGTGTTCATCTGGAGCTGGCCGATCGTCGCGATCGGGCAGCTGGTCGTAGCGCTAGGCTTCGCCGAGCTGTCCAGCCACTACCCGGTCGCGGGATCCGTCTTCCAGTGGACGAAGTACCTGTCCGGCAAGACGTACTCCTGGTTCGCGGGGTGGATCTATCTCTTCGCGGGGATCCTCACGGTTACTTCCGTCTGCGTGACGCTTCCGCTCGCGCTCATCCCGGCGTTCCAGAACATGGGCTGGAATCTTGCACTCAGCCACTCGAACGAGCGGATCATCGCGATCATCACCCTCGCCCTCATCACGCTGCTGAACATCTTCGGCGTGCGGCTGGTTGCCATCGTCAACAACACCGGCGTGCTCTTCGAGATCCTCGGGATGGTCGTCTTCGCATTCGTGCTCGCGATCTTCCACCACCACCAGTCGGCGGGCGTGATCTTTCACACCGGTGGGACGAGCCTCACGACAGGGACGTTCCTGATCGCGATGTTCATGTCGCTGTACGTCATCTACGGCTTCGATACGGCGTCGACGCTCGCCGAGGAGACGAAGAGCCCGCGTACCGAGGCGCCGAAGGCCGTGATCGCATCCGTGATCGGCGCGTTCGTCATCGGTGCCGTCTTCCTCTACGCGTGCCTGCTCGCCATCCCGAATCTCGGCACGGCGATCAAGGGAGGCTGGGGACCGGCGAACATCATCGACGCGAACTTCGGGAACGGATTCTCGACGGTGTTCCTGCTGGTCGTGTCCGCCGCGATCTTCGTCTGCTGTCTCGCCATCGAGACGTCGACAATCCGGCTCTGTTTCGGGATGTCCCGCGACGACCGCCTGCCGGCCTCGAAGGTGTTGTCGAAGGTGCACCCGCAGCTGCACACGCCGATCGGCGCCTGCATCGCGATCGCGATTCTCGCCTTCATTCCGATGCTCCAGTTCGCAGGCGCGGCGATCGTCGCGATTGCTGCAACTGGGATGATCTATCTGAGCTACATCATCGGGAACCTGGCCCTCTTGCGGGCTCGGCTGCGCGGCTGGCCGAAGGCGAAGGCGCCGTTCTCGCTGGGTCGCTGGGGCCTGCCGCTCAACCTGCTCGCCCTCGCGTGGGGCGGGGGCATGCTCCTCAACTTCGCGTGGCCGCGCATCCAGTCGAACCCGACGCCGTACCAGGCGGTCGACGCGAACGGCCATCTGCAGCTGAACTTCGGCTGGCACTGGCTCAACAACAGGCCGGTGCTCTGGACGGTCTTCGTGGTCATCGCCCTCGTCGGTGCTGCTTACTTCCTGCTCGTGCAGCGCACGAAGCCGGCGCATCTGCAGGCGCCGGAAGGCGAGGACTTCGCCGACGCTATGCCGGCGACGACGCCGACGTAACGTCCTTCAACAGCTGCGTGAACTGCGGGCCGTCGAGCTCCTCGACGGCCCGCTCGTATTTCTCGAGACCCCACGACCAGAAGTCGAACTCGATTCCGGAGATTCCCTCCTGGATCGACGCCCAGAGCATCCAGCCGTACTTGGCGATGACGCCCCAGAGGCGTGCGCGCGCGATCTTGTCGCGATACGGCGCGCCGTAGTAGTGGCCGACGAGCGCCGCGAGCTGGTCGAGCGAGAGCCGTGACTCACTCCATGAGTTCCCGAGCTCGAACGACGGCTCGTTGTTGCCCGAGTACTCGTAGTCGATCAGGCGGAGCCCGTCGCCGGTGTCGATGAAGTTCTCGGCCAGGAGATCGTTGTTGCACGGCACGCGGCGCTCGGGCCGCACGCGCATCGCGGCTTCCATGTCGCGGATGCGCGGCTCGAGGTCGAGATAACCGGCTGGAAGCCGAAAGCCGCGCTCGCGCACCGTCGCCAGGTAGCGCCGCTGGAGGTCGAACATGTCGAACTCGAGCAGGAACCGCCTTCCCGAATGGAGCCGTCGGCACGCCGCCGCGACGTCTGCGAGCCGGTCGCCCCTGCGCAGGTCATCGGGGTGCAGCCGCGTTCCCTCGATGAACTCCAGTACGAGCGCGGCGTGCTCCGGCAGCGACGCGATGACCCGCGCGCCGATCCCTGTCTCGGCCGCGGCGATCGTGTTGTGAACCTCGTTCTCTCGGTCGATCCCGAGCAGCTCCGTCTCGCGGCCCGCGATTCGCACGACGTACGAGGCGCTGTCGGTGATCACCTTGTAGTTGGTGTTCGTCAGCCCGCCCGAGAGATCGTCGACGCTCAGCGCGCCCCGCAGCTCGGGCACCGACTCGAGGACCGCCTCCAGCGACACGCGCGCGATCTTATGAGCCTGGGATACTCGCCGCCGTGATTCCGGAGAGGGCGAGAGCCGTCGTGATCGGCGGCGGCGTCATGGGTTGCTCGATCCTGTACCACCTGGCGAAGCTCGGGTGGACGGACTCGCTGCTCGTCGAGCAGTACCAGCTGACCCACGGATCGACGTGGCACTCGGCCGGGCTCGTCGGGCAGCTGCGCTCCTCGCTCTCGCTCACGCGGCTGATGCAGTACTCCGTCGGACTGTATGCGGAGCTCGAGGAGCTGACCGGCAACGACCCCGGCTGGCATCAGCTCGGCGGACTGCGGCTCGCGTGCTCGCAGGCGCGGATCGAGGAGATACGGAGGCAGGCGTCCTGGGCGAAGACGTTCGGGCTGCCGATGGAGATCGTCTCCCCGGACGAGGCGCAGGCACTTTTCCCGCCGATGAGCACCGACGGTGTTCTCGCCGCGGCGTTCATCCCGGACGACGGCTACCTCGACCCGAGCCAGCTGACGTTTGCGCTCGCCGACGGAGCTCGAAGGCTCGGGGCGCAGATCGAGATCCGCACGCGCGTCGTCGGCATCGAGACGCGTGACGGACGCGTTGCCGCCGTGGAAACCGATCACGGGCGCGTCGAATGCGAGGTCGTCGTCGACGCAGCGGGAATGTACGCAGCGCAGGTCGCAGCTCTCGTCGGCGTCGACGTGCCGATCGTCCCGTTCGGGCACCAGTACGTCGTCAGCGAGCCGTTCGATCCGCCGCTCGCGGCGCTTCCCACGCTCCGGGACCCCGACCACCTCGTGTACTTCCGCACCGAGGTGGGCGGGCTCGTCATGGGTGGATACGAGCGGACACCCGCGTCATGGGCGCTCGACGGCATCCCGGACGACTTCGAGGCGAAGCTCCTGCCGCCCGAGCCCGAGCGGATGGACGAGGTGTTCTCGAACGGCGCCCACCGCGTGCCGGCCGTCGATCAGGTGGGCGTGAAGGCCTTCTTCAACGGGCCCGAAGCGTTCACGCCGGACGCCGACTTCTTGCTAGGTGAGACCGAGGTAGTCGGGTTCTGGATCGCGGCGGGCGGCTGCGCGCACGGGCTGGCGGGTGCAGGCGGCATCGGCAAGACGATGGGGGAGTGGATCGTCGACGGGCAGCCCGAATGGGACGTGTGGCCGCTCGACGTGCGCCGCTTCGGTCGCCAGTACCGCAGCCAGAGCTACTCGCTCGCGCGCACGTACGAGGCGCTGTCGCAGTACTACGACGTCAAGTACCCGGGACAGGAACGGGAGGCCGGCCGGCCGCTGCGCGTCTCGCCGGTGTATTCGCGCCACCGGGAGCTGGAGGCGGCGTTCGGCGAGAAGGGCGGTTGGGAGCGTGTGAACTGGTACGAGTCGAATGCATCCCGCGGAGACGCTTCGTTGCGGCCGCGCGGATGGGCGGGCGAGAACTGGTCGCCTGCGATCGGCGTGGAGGCTCTGGCAGCGCGCGAGTCGGCCGCGCTGTTCGACCAATCCAGCTTCTCGAAGCTCGAGGTGCTCGGCCCGGGCACGCTCGCGTTCCTGGAGCGGATGTGCGCGAACAGGATCGATCGCCCGGTGGGGACGGTCGTCTATACGCAGCTGCTGAACGAGCGTGGAGGGATCGAGGCCGACCTCTCGGTATTGCGTCGCGCGGAGGATCGGTTCCTGCTCGTCACCGGAACAGCATTCGGGACGCACGACCGGATGTGGTTGCAGAAGCACGCGCCGCGCGACGGCTCGGTCTACATCGACGACGTCACTTCTTCGTACGCATGTCTCTGCCTGTGGGGGCCGCGCGCGCGTGATGTGCTGCAGCCGCTCACGAAGACGCCGCTCGACTTCGCCTACATGCGTTCCCGCGAGCTTGCCGTCGGGGACGTGCCGTGCATCGCGTCGCGCGTGACCTACGTCGGCGAGCTGGGTTGGGAGCTGTACTGCCCGAGCGAGTACGCGACGCAGCTTTGGGACAGCTTGTGTCGCCACGGTGTCACACCCGGCGGCTATCGGGCGATCGACGCGTTGCGGCTCGAGAAGGGTTACCGCGCGTGGGGCAGCGACCTGAGCTCGGAGACGACCCCCGATGAGGCCGGCCTCTCGTTCGCGGTGAAGCGAGACAAGGACTTCATCGGGCGTGCGGCGCTCGACGCAACACGGTCGCAACGTTTGGTTTGCCTCGTGCTCGCCGATCCGCGAGCAGTCGCGCTCGGGTCGGAGCCGGTGCGGTCTGCGGCCGGCGAGATCGTCGGCAGGGTGACGAGCGGCGGGTACGGCTACGCCGTCGGCGCGAGCATCGCGTACGCGTACGTTCCTGTCGCAAACGCCGAGCCGGGGACCCAGTTTGCGGTCGACATCTTCGGCGAGTGGATCGAAGGCGAAGTGCGTGCGGAGCCGTTGTACGACCCGAAGGGCGAGCGCATTAGGGCGTAAGCACGCTGGCGCAGAGCAGTGTCTCGTTTCAGCGCGTGAAGGCGTTCTCGATGAGACGGTGCATTCGCAGTTGTGCCGAGATGGAGACGGGCCTCATCGATGTCGAGATCGAGAGCGACGAGATGAAGAGGTTGCGGAAGGCGGACACGACCGAGGTCGACGTGCCGGCGAACCCGGCGACGCCTGGAGCGGACGGGCCGAGTGTCCGGATCCGTGCACCGTTAGCGAGGATGTGAGTCGCCCCAAACATGGGCTCCGCGAGGGCTGCGCTCACATCGTGTGGGGTCTTGTAGAGGGTGACGTCGACGTCCACGGTTCGTCCATCCCCTCTGTACGTCGTCCAAAATGCACCGCACCGGCCGGGCCAGACGGGTTGCCGCGCTGGTTCGACCTTGACCGGCAGTCGCTCGGTCAATCCGGCCGCCCTCGCAGCGGGGAACACACTCTTCAACTTGCCTAGCTGCGCGCAACCGGCTACGGCTGCACTTCGTCCGGGCGTGACGTTGAGACCGCCGGGGGTGAGCAAGTACCTGGCTGCCCCGCCCGGCAGGGACATCGAGAACCCATACCGCTTCGAGACGAAGGTGGTCTCGCGTGACGCAACCGCCATCCCGATCACGATCGCGCTCGCCACAGTCAACAACCCGAGCGTCATAGCGAGACGCCTCATTGCGCTCCCTCCCGGCTGAGGTGTCCCGGTCATCGGCTCGACCGTAATTCTTCGTGCGCGGGCGAGCTACAGGGCAGGCAGGTCGACAGCTGGGGTGCTACCCCCACTCTGGCGTCTGTGAGAGTCGGCGGGTC
>Ga0070731_10002866_pt1 | contig 15985 bp, 17 predicted proteins | sample Coa_R1_2_FD_66448 | JGI IMG/M metagenome (GOLD analysis project Ga0070731, IMG submission 66448) | Surface soil microbial communities from Centralia Pennsylvania, which are recovering from an underground coalmine fire - Coalmine... | ecosystem: Environmental > Terrestrial > Soil > Unclassified ...
GCTTGCGATGAAGACACCCGCGGTCGTGTCGCCGGAGGAGTGGCGTGCGGCGCACGAGATCCTATTGGTCAAGGAGAAGGAACTGATGCGCGCCCGCGATGCGCTGGCCGCGGAGCGGCGGCGCATGCCCTGGATGCGGGTGGAGAAGGAGTACCGCTTCGAAGGGCCGGACGGTCAGGCGAGCCTGCTCGATCTCTTCGAGGGCCGTCGCCAGCTGATCATCTACCGCTTCTTCTACGCACCGGATGTGACGACGACGGTCGGCGGCACGTATCCGGAGCGCGGCTGCATCGGCTGCTCCTTCCTCGCCGACCAGGTGGCGCACCCTGCGCATCTGAATGCGCGCGGCACGACTCTCGCGTTCGTATCGCGCGCACCGCAAGCCGAGATCCAGAGCCTGAAGAAGCGAATGGGCTGGGGCCTCATTCCCTGGTACTCGCTCACCGACGAGTTCGACGCCGACTTCGGTGTGGGTGAGTGGCACGGCACCAACGCCTTCATCCGCGAGGGAGATCGCATCTTCCGCACCTATCTCGTGCAGGGTCGCGGCGCCGAGACCCTCGGTACCACCTGGAGCTACCTCGACATCACCGCACTCGGCCGCCAGGAGGAGTGGGAGGACTCACCCGAGGGCTATCCACAAACGCCGCCCTACCGGTGGTGGAACTACCACGATGCCTACCCATGATCGACCGCGCGGGTGGGTACGGCCCCGACGAGGCGCTACATTTCGGCTTTGCGCCGACGTAGCTCAGCTGGTAGAGCACTTCACTCGTAATGAAGGGGTCCGCGGTTCGAATCCGCGCGTCGGCTTGGGTCTCGAGCGTGGTTCGACCGGCCCTCCGTTTACCGAGCGGAATACCGGCAACGGAACTGGTTCCCAACTCGAAAGGGGAGCAGCGCGACGAGCTCGGGCCACCTTCGGGTGGCCGCGCTGTTTCTAGCGGCTATTCGCCGCGCGATGCAGGTCGGCGGCATGCAGCTGCGCGTCGAGGCAGGTCGGGCAGATGCCGTGGGACGCGAGCGCGCGTACCTCCCGCGTGATCCGCTGCTGCCCCGAGCCGATCGCGTCGAGATCCAGCCATTCGTCATCGAGCTGGACGCTCTCGCACCAGGCGCAGCGGACGATCATCACAGTGCCGGCCCGTGCATCCCTGAGGAGCTGGGAGAGCGTCGACAGCCGCTTCGCCTCGACGACGACGCCCTCGGACCGCACCCGTGCCTCGAGAGCCCGCCGTACCAGGTCTTCGTAGAGCGGCACGCCCGAGCAGCGTATCCGGGGCGCTGCCGATCGGCGAGCGTGCTGCTAGATGGGGGTGCGAAGCGAGGGAGTGGAACCGTCGACGCGGGCCGGCGCGTACCGCAGGGTGCCGTTCGCAACCTCGCGCTGAAGCGGTTCTTCGGCGAGAACGTCCCGCTCGTGGTCGATGCAGTAGTCGCCGATGGTGAGAGTCACACAGCCGGGCTCGCAGCATTCGCTGATGATCGGCACTGGGAAGCCTCCTTCGGCCGGAGACCGATCAGATTCCGCGTTTCGAGCTTCGCCAAACCTCAGACGCTCAGCGAACGAACGGCGGCCAGGATGTCCCCACACATCCTGGCCGCCTCGCATCGCTGGAGCAGGAAGCTGTAGGCCAGCACTCTCCAAGACGAACGAGGGGGCGATTTTCTTCCCGTCAGTCGGCAGAAAGTGCCGCGGCGACCGTGTCGTGCACCGCCAGGTGCCGGTCGAGGCCGCTGACCTTCAATGCCCGCATCGTCTCGAGCTGCGGCGCCGCGAGTCGGAGAGCGCCTTCCGGCAGCGCCGCGCGCGCCTCGATCAGCACCCCGAGCGCCGTGGAGTCCATGAACTCCACCTGCGAAAGGTCGATCACGACGCGAGACGGCCCGGCGTCGACGGCGCCGCCGATCGCGGTGCGCACCTGGTCGACGTTGTAGAGGTCGATCTCTCCTGCCAGACGGACGATCGTCGCCGAGCCGGCGCTCTCGACGCCGAGCACAGGACGGTCGCGCTGCGGCTCGCCCGATCCTTCGCTCACCTGGCCGCCGATTGAACACCGCTCGTCCGGGCCGCGCAACCGGTTGCCGGGAGGGGCGGGAGTATGATCGACGGATGCTGACGCGTCCCGGACGTGGGAGGGAGGCGGCGACGTTCGTCCTTCTCGTTGTCGTGGCCGAGGTCGCCGGGAGAAGCGTCACGACTCGCGTCGACCGTGCCCTGCACGTCGAGCCGCTGGCGCCGTCGAGTGCGAGCTACTACCCGTTCGTCCTCGTCGCGATCAAGATCCTCGCGGCGCTGGGCGTCGCCGCCCTTCTTGCGCGCGGCATTCGCGCGCACGCGAGCGCCGACGCGGGGAGCCGCCTGCTGGCCCGCGTGGGGCACGCCGGCCGTCGCCGTGCTCCGCGCCTCCAGTTCGGCCTCTCGGCGCGCGCGTGGCTCGTCTCGTTCGCCGGCACGTCGCTGGCGTATCTCGTCTGGGCCGATGTCGACGTCGACGGGACGGCGCACGGACGCTGGCCGCTGCTCGCGCCGTGGCTGCACACGTACGCGCTGCCGGTATTCGCCGCCCTGTCGGTTCTCGTCGCGCTCGCGTGGAGCGTCGCGCGCTGGCTGCGGGCAGTCGAGGAGTTCGGCGTCCGTGCGATCGCGCAGGCACGGCGGATCATCCGCGCTGCGTTGCAACGCAAGCGTCCGCGTCATGCGCGTCCCGTCGACGACGTCGGTCCGCGTCGCCGGTTCGGTCTCGCGTTCGAGTCGCGGCCTCCTCCGTTGACCGCCTGACCCCGCGGACCACGCTCCAGCGTCCGCGGGCGGTCCTGTCGTACCACTCCGCGGAGGAAACGATGAGTTCCACCTACGCTCGTTCGCTACCCGTCGCGCGCACGCACCGCAATCGCCGTGCGCAGGCGATCTCGCTGCTCGGCCCGCTGACGGTCGCCGCCGGGCTCATCTGGGCGATCGTCCAGCCGTACCGGGTCACGCTGCTGCATCCCCATCACCAGGGGTTCTGGTGGCTCGTGGTCGAGCCGCCGCTGCTCGTCGTCCTCGCCGGGCTCGTCTTCGCGCTCGTCGTCGCGCGGCCGTTGCTCGCAGATCTCGAGGAGCTTGAGGCGTAATGCAACCGCACGCTGAGATGGTGCACTGGATGTTCGCCACGGGCCTGCTCGTGCTGGGTCTGTGTCTCCTCGCCGAGGCGATCGTCGGTCAGGAGGTCTGGCGGGCGCGGCGGTGGCGCGCGTACCTGTGGCCGGGGCTCGCGTTCACGATGGGCGTCCTCATGTGGCCGGTGATGACGTTCTTCACCAACTCGGCCATCCACATGTACGCGCACGGCTCCTGGGCCGAGGTGCTGATGCTCGCGGGCGGCGCGGAGCTCGGGCTCGTGCACGGGCGGCTCAAGTCGAGGTGGTGGCGGCTCACGATGCCGCTCGCGTTCGCGGTCACCGGCACCGCCTTCATCGTCCACGAGCAGAATGCGTGGTTCTTCCAGCGCTCCGCGTTCCTGCACCACCTGCTCGGCTGGACGTTCCTGCTCGCCGCGGTCATCCCGCTGGGGCTCGTCTTCCGGCCGCGCTCGGCCGCGCTGCAGGCCTCGTTCGCGCTCGTGTTCGTCGTCGTGGCGACGATGCTCTACTGCGACCGCGATCTCGCGCCCGTCTTCGGCCATCTGTCGCCGCTCGCCGGAGTGCCGCACCGATGAGACGTCTGCTGCTGATCGGGGCTCTCACGGCGCTCGCGCTGCCCGCGCCGGCATTCGCGCACGCGACGCTCCAGTCGACGACGCCGCATTTCGGGCACGAGCTGGTGAACAGCCCGCCGCTGATCCGGCTGCACTTCGACCAGCGCGTGAAGATCCTGCCCGGCGCCATCGAGGTCCTGAACACGCACGGCCGCAACTTCGCCGGGCCTGCGCGCACGTCGGGCACCGATGTGATCGCATCCGTGAAGAAGCTTCCGACAGGCGCCTACACCGTGCGCTGGCGCGCGATCTCCGCGGACTCGCATGTCGTCTCCGGTGTCTGGACGTTCGGCGTCAGGGTGCCTGCGCCGTCGGTGAACGACGCGTACGGCGCCGGCGGTCCGACGGTGGCCGAGCATCTCGTGCGGTGGGTCTGGTTCCTCTCGCTCGCGTTTGCGATCGGCGTGCTCGGTCTGCGGCTGATCTGCCTCCGCGGCGTGCCCGTGCAGCGCGCGCTCGACCGTAGGCTCGCCGTCGCGGCAGGAATCGGCGTCGTGGTGTCGCTGCAGGCGGGGATCGCGGCGTTCTCGCTTCGCGCCGAGGACGCGCTCCAGCTCCCGTTCGGACGCTTCCTCTACGGCGACCTGACCCCGATGGCAGTGACGCGCTTCGGCCGCGCCTTCATCGTGATGACACTCGGGTTCGCGCTCGTCCTCGCGCTGATCTACCTCGCCTGGCTGCTCGACCGCACGGTGTTCCTCGTGCCCGCATTCGTGCTGTCGCTGTTGTTCGTCTCGGGCTTCTCGCTCTCGGGTCACGACGCGGTCGATCCCGGCTCGTCGTGGAAGAGCGAGCTCGCCGACTGGGTTCACATCTCGGCGGCGTCGCTCTGGGTCGGAGGATTGGGGGCGCTCGTCGCACTCGTCTGGTACGGCGCGCCGGATCTCCGGCGCGTCGCGTTCCGCCGGTTCTCGCAGCTGGCGACGGTCAGCATCGCGCTCGTGCTCGCCGCGGGCATCTATCTCAGCATCGTGCGGCTGCCGCACCTGCACGATCTCTGGACGGTCGACTACGGGCAGGTGCTGCTCGTGAAGATCGGGCTCGTGCTCGCCGTGCTGGCGTGGGGCGGCTTCCACAAGTTCGTCGTGGCCCCCGCTCTCGAGCGGTCGAACAGCGCCGGGTTCCTCACGCGAATCGGCCGTAGCCTCGCCGGGGAGAGCCTGCTCGGTGCGGCGGTGCTGCTCGCCGCGGCGATCCTCACCGACTCGCGTCCGCCGGCGCCGCCCGTGAAGGCGCCGCCGGTCGCGGCCGCCCGGAGATAAGCGGCGCTTGGAGCTCGTCGACTACCGCGACCGGTTCCCGATCCTCGCGTCGACGACGTACCTGATCAACCACTCGCTCGGGGCGATGCCTGCGGAGGCGGCCCGCCGGCTCCGGCGGTACGCGGACGAGTGGGCGACGCGCGGCGTGCGCGCATGGGCGGAAGGGTGGTGGGGCACGTCCATCGAGGTCGGGGATCTGATCGGGCGCATCGTCGGCGCACCGCCCGGCTCGGTGGCCATGCACCAGAACGTCACCGTCGCCGAGGCCGTCGTCCTGTCGTGCTTCGACCTGCGGCCGCCTCGCAACAGGATCGTCTTCGAGTCCGGCCTGTTCCCGTCGGTGCGCTACCTGCAGCAGCAGTGGGCGGAGCGCTACGGCGCCGAGGTCGTCGTCTGCGAGGACGCCGACGCCGTGATCGACGCGATCGACGAGCGGACGCTGCTCGTCCCGGTCTCGCACGTGCTCTTCAAGACGAGCGAGATCCAGCCGCTCGAGCGCATCGTCGCGCGGGCGAAGGAGGTGGGCGCGTACGTCTGCCTCGACGCGTACCAGTCTGCCGGCGCGGTCCCGCTCGACGTGACGGGGCTCGGTGTCGAGTTCGCGGTCGGCGGCTCGGTGAAGTGGCTGTGCGGCGGTCCCGGCGCAGGGTGGCTCTACGTCCGCCCCGACGTCGCCGACCGGCTCGAGCCGGCGTTCGCGGGCTGGCAGGCACACGCGCGGCCGTTCGCGTTCGAGCCGGAGATGACGTACGCCGACGGCGCCGCGCGGTTCCTGACGGGGACGCCGAACGTCCCCGGGCTCTACGCCGCCTCGGCCGGGTACGAGATCGTCGCGGAGATCGGCGTCGACCGCATCCGCGAGAACTCGATGCGCCAGACGGCGCTGCTGGTGGAGCTACTCGACACCGCGGGCTTCGACGTCGTGTCGCCGCGCGAGCCCGACCGCCGCGGCGGAGCGCTCGTCTTCAGCATGCCCGACTTCGGCGCCGTCCAGGCCGAGCTCGGCGCACGCGAGATCATCTGCGACCAACGGCCGGACGCCGGCATCCGCTTCGGCCCGCACTTCTTCACGACCGACGACGAGCTTCGCTTCGCCGTCGAGCAGACGGTCGAGATCGTCGAGACAGGCGCGTACCGCGCGCATGCCGGCGCGGTCGCCGCGCACTAGATTCGAAACTCGCGACCTTGGTTCGTCGCAGACGAACCAAGGTCGTAAACCCGGAGCGCGTTCTCGCGCAGGATCATCCAGGCGTCGGCTTCGTCGGTCAGTACGTCCGCGAGCGCGTCGCGCCACCACGTCGCCGCGAGCAGATAGAGCTCCGGCGTGCGCGCCGCATCCGATGCATAGAGCAGCTTCGACACGGGCGCGAGCTCGAGCGCTTCCTCGAGCGCACGCACCGGTTGCGAGACGTGCGGGATCGTCAGCGACAGGTCGAAGAAGACGTTGCCGTACACGTGAGCCAGCCAGCCCGCTTCGCGGACGAACGGGTAGCAGTGCAGGAGCACGAACGAGGTGTCTCGGAACCGTTCGATCAGCGGCTTCAGGTAGCTCGGATCCGCACGCCATAGATGGAGGTCCCAGTCGCCGAAGCCGCAGTGCACTTGGACCGGCAGCGGATCGCCCGTCGCCTCGTTGGCCTCGAGCGCCGCGACGACGTGATCGGACACGCGGTCGAGCCCGCCGCGGTAGGCGGCGATCGTCTTCAGCGCCGCGTAGCCACGGTCGCGCGCCGTCGCCGTCTCGTCGGCGGCGTGCCCGCCGCGCGTCTCGAGCCGTAGCACCGGCAGAGCGCGGCAGCCGGCCAGCTCGCCCAGCTCGCCCCGGCTCGTGCCTTCGCCCTCCGGTGGGTAACCGTCGTCGACGAGGAGGATCTCCGTGTTCGTCGCGCGGAGCAGGCCGGCCGCGTACTCGACGGGGTCGGTTCCCAGCCGGTGCTCGTAGACCGCGCGTTCGTCGGCGTCGATGCCGAAGTGCGCGGCCAGCGCGACGATCGCCCGCCGGTACGTCACGCCCGTTGCGATGTGGGGCCACTGCCGCGGGTCGGGGCTCTCGGAGAAGAGACCTCGGAACTCGTCGATCGTCGCGGGCCCGGCACGCAGGACGCCGTGAGCGTGGTGGTCGACGAGCGGGATCTTCCGGAGGGCCTCTCCGTCCATGAGCCAATCCTCGCAGGCGCTTCGAGTTGCGACGGATGCCTCGTTGTGCGATCCTCGCTCGCGGCTCTCGCAGGCGTCCAATCGAGGAGGGGTCGGTGTCAACAGTGCGTGTTCGTCTGGTCTCCCTGACGGCGGTCGCCGTCGTCGCCGCCGTCGCTGCAGGGCTGCTTGCGGCGAGCGGCGCGAACGGCAGCCGATCGGTCGCCCGCGCCGGTGCGCAGACATTCCGGGTGAACGTCGACGGCGGCTGGACGAAGGCGCACGACGAGGAATTCCTCGGCTACTTCCCGAGTGTCGTACGGGTCCATCCCGGCGACACGATCGTGTTCCAGATGGTCGGAAACGGCGAGCCGCACACGGTGACGCTCGGAACGCTGGCGAACAACGCCGTGGCGGCGTTCGACAAGCTGACGCCGGCTCAGAAGAACTCCAACAGGCCGCCGGCGGCATTCCTGAGGGCCGACGCGCAGGTGCCTCAGCTGCTGCCGCAGGGACCCGGAGATGCGGTGCAGTCGACCGCCAACCCGTGCTTCGTCGCGAGCGGTGCGCCGCCGAAGAAGGGGGCCTGCGCCAAGGTCGCGCAGCCGGCGTTCGACGGCACGCAGAGCTTCTACAACAGCGGCTGGCTCGACTCGAAGCAGAAGTTCACGGTCCACATCTCCAGCTCGACTCGGCCCGGCACGTACAGGTACATGTGCGCGCTGCACCGCGAGGGGATGACTGCGCGGATCGTCGTCGTCCCGGCGAGCACCCCTGTGGCGAGCCCGGCCGCCCAGTTCGCCGCCGGCCAGCGCGTGCTCGCCGCGCTCGAGCGCAAGCTGGCGCCCGCGCTGAAGGCCGAGCGTCAGGGCAAGGCCCCGCTGCCGGTGTCGATCCCGGGCGCGCCCTACGTCATCGCAGGCTCGGGCTCTCCGGCGGTGGGCGAGGGAGGCATCGCCGAGTTCGGCCCGCGGGTGGTGACGATCCCCGTCGGCGGCTCCGTCACGTGGTGGCTGATCGGCGTCCACACGATCACGTTCGGAAGCAACAAGACGGACGACGACATCCGCGCCACGGCTCCCGACGGGACCGTGCACCTGAACCCGAAGGCGGTCGCGCCGGCGGGCGGTCCCGGTGAGCCGCCTCCGCCCCGCGGCGGCCCGAAGTCGGGCATCCACTTCAAGGTCGTCACGTCGTCGTCGTGGAACGGTCGCGGCTTCCACAACTCGGGAGTCTTCGCGAACTCGAACCCGCCGTTGATCGAGGGCTACAAGCTGACGTTCACCCGCGCCGGTACTTACAGATACATCTGCACGATCCACGACGGTATGAAGGGCACGATCGTCGTCCACTGAGCAGGATCAGGACCGCCCATCGTCGGATCGTCCTGTGCGCGCTCCTGGCTCTCGCCGGGAGCGCCGCAGGCTGCGGGTCGAATGCCCACCGGTCGTCGCCGCCGGCAACCGCGACGCAGGCGGGGCCGCAGCTGCGCGGGCTCGTTCCGACTCCGCTCCCGGCGAAGCCCGACTTCACGCTCACCGATACGGCCGGCCGCCCGTTCAACTTCGCAGCGCGAACACGCGGGAAGCTGGCATACCTCTACTTCGGCTACACGCACTGCCCCGATGTGTGCCCCACGACGATCGGCGACCTCGCGGCGGCGTTACGCGAGGTGAGCCCGGCCGTGCGGCGTCGAGTCACCGTCGTGTTCGTGACGGTGGACCCGGCTCGCGACACCGGTCCCGTTTTGCGGGCCTGGCTCGACCACTACGACCACTCGTTCGTCGGGCTGAGAGGGACCGAGCGGGCGATCCTGGCCGCCGGCCGCGCGGCGGGCGTTCCGCTCGTTCCACCGCCGAAGCATCACGGCCGCAGCTACGCGGTCGACCACGGCGCCCTGCTGGTCCCGTACAGCCCGGGTGGCAAGGCGCACGTCGTCTACACCCAGGGATTCCAGGTCGCCGATTACGCGCACGACATGAAGCTGCTCGTCGACGACTGACGGTTCTCAGTACTTCTCGAAGTGCCCCTGCTGCTCGAAGGCAGCGTCTACCGAGGAGTAGGTCGCCCATTCCGAGCGGCGCACCGCCAGGTAGGACTGCGTGAGAACCGGCCCGAGCGCGCCGACGAGGAGCGCGTCGCTCTCGAGCGCGTCGAGCGCCTCGGCCTGGCTCGCCGGCAGCGGCACGATCCCGCGCCGCTCGCGCTCGGCCGGATCGATCGTGGCGGGGTCGACGCCGACCGGATCCGGGGGATCGAGGCCGCGCTCGAGACCGTCGAGACCCGCCGCGATCAGGCCGCCGAGCGCCAGGTACGGATTGCACGTGGCGTCGCACGCCTTGAGCTCGGCGTTGGTCGACGCCTCCTCCGAGCCGCGGAACGGCGACGCCACGCGTACGGCGGCCTCGCGGTTGTCGACGCCCCAGCAGACGAACGCGCCGGCCCAGTACTGCGGCACGATCCGGTGGTACGAGTTGAAGCTCGGCGCCGTGAGACCGCAGAGGCCCGGCAGGTGCTCGAGGACGCCAGCGACGAACGACCTCGCCTCCGCCGAGAGCCCGTCGTGGTCGCCGAAGAAACGGTTGCGCTCTCCGTCCCACAGCGAGAAGTGCACGTGCCCTCCGTTGCCGGCGTTGTCCGGCCACGGCTTCGGTGCCAGTGAGGCGACGAGGCCGTGCTTCGTCGCGACGGCGCGAATCGTCTCGCGGACGAGCAGCTGCTCGTCCGCCGCCTGCGTCGCCGGGGCGTGCGGCGTCGAGATCTCCTGCTGTCCGTGCCCGAGCTCGGCGTAGTACTGCTCGAGCGGGATCGCCTGCGCATCGAGCGCGACTGCGAGATCATCGACGTAATCCTGTGCAGCGGTCGCGCCGATGGTCGAGAAGCACAGCGCCGAGTCGACCGGCACGTATGCGCCGTCGATTCGCGTCGCGAGTGAGAACTCGTTTTCGAACGACGCCCGCAGCACGAGGCCGCGCTCGGCGAGGCGTGCCTCCATGCGCCTGAGGAAGCTGCGCTGGCAGACCGGTGCAGGAGCGCCGTCGAGTCCGATGTGGTCGGTCAGCACCGCGCCCGTGTGCGGCGCGTAGGGGAGAACCCGGAACGTGTCGAGGTCGGGCACGAGGCGCACCTCGCCGACCGGTCCCATGTCCGGCACCGGTTGCAGGTGGTCGAGCGCGTTCATCGCCTGCATCGCGACCGTCAGGCCGATGCCCGCCTCGAGCCGCCCCTTCAGGCCGTGTCGAGCCGACGCCTTCGCGCGCACGGTGCCGTCGTTGCCGCACCAGAGGAAGCGGACGAGGCGGAGACCCGCCTCGTCCGCCTGCTTGCAGACGTCCTTTGCGCTCGTCACGCAGGCGTCATCGTCGCCGTCGGCTGCTGCTGGCGGTGCATGAACTCGCTGATCGCGTAGATCGCCACGGCCGCCAGCACCGAGACGCCGCAGAGAACCGTCAGCCAGATCCGCCAGTGGCCGACGGTGAACAGCGACGTCCACGGCGAGCGGAACACCGTGTAGGCGCCGAACGCCGACGCGAGCATCCCGATCACGCCCGACGCGTACAGGACGTTCGGATGCGCCGCGCGCACCTGGTCGAACTTCTCCGGGAACGCGCGCTTGACGAGGAAGATGTCGGCGAACAGCAACACCATCGAGATGCACCAAATCACCGTCACGGCGGCCTGGAACAACCAGTACGCCTTCTGGTTGTTGTCGCCGCTCACCCACGGATTGAAGATCGCGACGACGAACAGCGAGGACAGGATCGTCTGCGTCACGATCGCGTAGACCGGCACCTTCGTCCGCGCGTTGACGGTGCCGAGCTTCGGCGGCATCCGCTGCTCGAGGCCGGACACGAAGAGCAGCCGCGAGAACGAGTAGTTGTAGACGACGGTGTTCGACACGAAGAACCAGATCAGCACGAGTCCGACCACGACCGCGAACGCGTGCGACCCGCCGAAGCCTTTCTGCACGGCCGCGAGGATGTCGGTCGTCGCGCCGACGCTCTTCGCTGCGGGCAGCGCGAGCATCGTGCCCAGCGTCGCCCACAGGTACGCGACCATGACGACGATCGAGCCCCAGAAGAGGTACTTCTTGATCGACTTCATGTGGACGATCTCGACGCCCATGTTGAGCGGCACCTCGATGCCGAGCAGGGCGAGGATGACGAAGCCGAACCACGTCCACTGGCTTCCGTGGATGCTCCAGTTCGAGCCGGTGCCCCAGCCGCCCGTCGCGGAGTGGCCGTTGCCGATCAGCCAGAGGATGCCGGCGAGGCCGATCACGAAGATCGCAGCGCCGTAGAACACGACCGCCCAGTTCGCGTACGACTGCGTCATGCGGAGGTGGAGCATCGACATCAGCGCCGAGAACCACAGGACGGCGAGGATGACGAGTCCCTGCTCCCACGCCTTCGGCAGGCCGCCCTTGTCGACGAACTGCCAGATGGTGACGACCGCGTCACCGGTCGCGACCATGACGAGGATCCCCGGCCACCACGCGCAAAAGCCGGCGAAGAAGCCCCAGAACGGCCCGAGCGCCTTCTGCGTCCAGACGTAGAGCGACCCCTCCTGCGGGAACATCTGCCCGAGCTGCGAGGTGACGAGTGCGCCGGGGATCAGGAACAACAGGAAGCCGAGGATCCAGTAGGTGTAGGCCGCCTGGTGCGCCTGCTGGATCGCGGACGCGTTGACGATGAAGAGGACGATCGCCACGAAGATGATCGTCATGTCGAACGAGTTCAGGACCCTGGGCAACATGCCCGGGGCCAGCCGTTCGGAGACCATCAGGCCGTCGTTTGCCTGCGACGCCATGTGTGAACCCCCTTCGAGTTCGTGACGGCGGTCACGAATAATGGGTCAGATCCCCGGTTCGCGCAAGATCCGGGCCAGAAGCTCCGCTCGAACCTCGAGTGACGAGAGCACGACGTGCTCGTCGTCCGCGTGCGCACCACCTCCCTCGGCGCCGAGCCCGTCGAGCACCGGCACCCCGAGCGCGCCCACGAGGTTGCCGTCCGAGCCGCCCGAGACGGCGGCCTCGCGGAGGTCGAGGCCCAGCTCGCGTCCGTGCTCGTGTGCACGGGCGGCGAGCTGCGCCGCGCCGGCCGACCGCTCGAGCGGCGGGCGGGTCCAGCTGCCGCGGAGGTCGAGCTCGACGTCCGCGTCGGGCCGCAGCGCCCGCAGCGCCGCGTCGAGGCGGTCTCGCTGCGCAATGCTCGGGACGCGGACGTCCACGAGCGCACTCGCCTCGGCGGCGACGACGTTCTCGCGCGTGCCGCCGGCGATCACCCCGACGTTCAGCGTCACGCCTCGATTCGGATCGTTCAGCTCGTTCAGGCGAACGATGAGCCGTGCCAGCTCGTCGATCGCGCTCACGCCCTCGTGTCGATGCGCTGAATGCGCCGGCGACCCCCGCACGTGTAGCTCGAAGCGGCCGATCCCCTTGCGCGCGGTCTTCAGATCGCCCGACGCCGTCGGCGGCTCGCACACGAAGGCCGCAGCAGCGCCCCGGGCTCCCTCCGCGAGGAGCTGGTGCGCCGTCGGGCTCCCCACCTCTTCGTCCGCGGTCAAGACGACACGCAGCTCGTGCTCCGTGCCGGAGCGGCGGATCGCGTCCAGCATGACGACGAGCCCGCCCTTCATGTCGTAGCTGCCGGGACCGTACGCGTTCCCGTGCATGACCCGCCACGGCAGCCTCGACAGCGTGCCTTTCGGCCAGACGGTGTCGAAGTGGCCCAGCAGGAGCAACGGTCGGTCGCGGCCGGAGAAGCGTGCACGGAGGTGTTCACCGGCGGCCGCCACCTCCGCTCCGAGTGCGGCGAGCTCGAGCGCGAGCCTCTCTCTGATCGCGCCGGTGTCGCCCGTCGGCGACTCCATCTCCACCAGTTCTCGGAGCAGCGCGACCGAGTGCTCGGTCATGACCCGGCGAGCTCGCGTAGCCGTGACGCGTACGCCGGCGCCGTCGGCTCGTCCTCGTGGCGGAAATAGACGTAGGCGGGCGGGCGCAGCGTCGCCGCGAACGTCCGCAGCTGGTCGTCCGTGTACGGCGGCTCGCGCAGGCGCAGGTAGCGGAACGGCTCGGCATCCGGGTCGCCGACGCGAACGACGTCCCCGATCCCCGTCCACGACTCGTGGCGGAAGTCCCATGCGAGCTCGAGCTCGGGCGGAGCCGATCCGGTCACGTACGAGAGAAGCCCCTCGTCGCGCGCCGCCTCGACGACCACGCGCATCGGGCCGAGCCGGTCGCCGAGCGCCGCGACCCGCTCCAGGAACGGCGCCACGCGGTCGAGCCGCACGAGCGGCAGCTTGACCGCGAACCGGAACCCGTCGGGGACGGCTTCCGCCCACCGCCGGAACTGATCCTCGCCCGGCAACCGGTAGCCCGTCGTGTTCAGCTCGACGGTGTCGAACCTCGAGGAGTAATACGCGAGGAACTCCTCCGGCTTCATGCCTTCGGGGTAGAAGCCGGGCCGCCAGGACGGGTACGACCAGCCCGAGGTGCCGATGCGGATCAGAGCGCGGCGAACAGGTCGACGGGCTGACCGTCGGGATCGAGGAGCTGCGCGTACCGCTGGCCCCAGAACGCGTCCCACGGCTCCTTCTTCCCGGCGAAGCCGGCGGTGACCGCGCGCGCGTACGTCTCGTCGACCCCCGCCGGGGAGTCGAACTCGAACGCGAGCGCGACGCGGTGGCCGTGGCCCGGCCGCTCCCACTCGGGGTCGATCTGCTCGATCAGGCTCTCGTGGTCCCACATCAGCCGGGGCCCCTTCGGCAGCGTGATCTCGAAGTGGTCCCCGCCGGCCGGCGGCTCCGGCACGTCGAGTCCGAGTGTCCGGTAGAAGGCCGCCGAACGCGTCACATCCGCGGTGACGATTCCGATCGCGGTCAGGCGCCCGGCCACGGAGGAGAGTCTAGGGTGATGTCCGGGACGGGAGCTAGGGTCCCGCGGCCGTGACGGTGACTGAAGTGATCCCCGAGAACACGATCAAGGTCCTCGACCACGGCTTCGTCCGGCTCGACGCGTCGATGGCGGACGACCTCTCGGTCGTCAACGCCGCGCGCGTGTCCTTCGCCCGCCACAAGGACCAGATGGACGACTCGGACTCGGGCCTCATCCGCTTCCTGATGCGCGAGCGGCACGGCACGCCGTTCGAGCACAACTCGTTCCGCTTCCACGTCCGGGCGCCGATCTTCGTGGCGCGCGAGTGGATGCGCCACCGCACCAACTCGTTCAACGAGTTCAGCCTCCGCTACGCGAAGGCGACCGAGGACTTCTACATCCCGAAGCCGGAAGACGTGCGCACGCAGGTGGGGAAGCCGGGTGCGTATACCTTCGAGCCCGTCGACGCGGAGCTGGCGGAGACGACCCGCGAGGAGTTGAAGGCGCTCTATCAGCAGGCCTACGACACGTACGCCCGGCTGGTCGAAGCCGGTGTGGCCCGCGAGCTCGCCCGGTCGGTGCTGCCCGTCGGGGCCTACACCCAGTTCTACTGGACGGTCAACGCCCGGTCGCTGATGAACTTCGTCTCGCTGCGGGCCGCCGAGACCGCGCAGCGGGAGATCAGGCGCTATGCCGAGGCGGTCGAGGCCTTCTTCGCCGGGCAGATGCCGGTGACCCATGCGGCATTCGTCGCAAACAATCGCACGGCCCCTTAGCAACCTCCTACGGCCGCTTAATCGGCCTCCATCCCCATCCTAACACGCTTGTAACACTTTGCCACTAAGTTCTGTCTACCAGGAGGTGGGCAGAGAACGGAATACCGCGGCCATTCCAGGCGTTTTCAAAGTTGACGGAAGCCGCGCGAACCGCGTGCCCGTCTACCTCGAATAACAAGAAGGAGTTCGTTGACCAATACCGGCATGACCACGGCTGCTGTCCACGAGGCCCTCGAGGCGCTCTTGCACCTGCGCGACGAGCACGGGTCGCTGATCCCTGCCGACGTCGCCGACGCGGTGCTCGCGCACGACCTCGATGACGCCGAGGCGGAGACGCTCCAGGCGGAGCTCGAGGCGCACGAGGCGGCCCCGGACGTCGAGGACGAGCCCGAGCTCGATCTCAGCGTCGGCACCGGCCTGTACACAACCGATTCGTTCCAGATGTTCCTCAACGAGGCGGGGCGCTACCCGCTGCTCACGGCTGCCGAGGAGGTCGAGCTCGCCAAGCGGATCGAGCGCGGCGACATGGCGGCGAAGGAGCGGATGATCAACTGCAACCTCCGTCTCGTCGTCTCGATCGCGAAGCGCTACCAGACGCAGGGCATCACGCTGGGCGACCTCGTCCAGGAGGGTGTCCTCGGTCTGATCCGCGCAACCGAGAAGTTCGACTGGCGGAAGGGGTTCAAGTTCTCGACGTACGCGACCTGGTGGATTCGCCAGGCGGTGCAGCGGGGTGTCGCCAACAAGGCGCGCACGATTCGCATCCCGGTGCACGTCGTCGAGCGCGAGCAGAAGGTCTCTCGCGCGCGGCGCGAGCTCGTCGCCACGCTCGAGCGCGATCCGACGCCCGAGGAGATCTCGCAGCACTCGAAGCTGCCCCTGACGCACGTCCACGAGGTGCTGGCGGCTGCGCGTGCGGTCGCGTCGACCGACATGCCCGTCGGCGACGACGGCGACGCGTCGTTCGGCGACCTGATCGCCGGCACCGGCCCGTCCACCGAGGAGGAGGCTTCCGCCTCGCTTCGCGACCTGGCCGTCCGCCAGGCAGTCGCGAACCTGCCGGACCGCGAGCGCGATGTGATCGAGCTGCGGTTCGGGCTCGTCGGCGACGGCCCCGCCTCGCTCGAGGCGATCGGGAAGCAGCTCGGCCTGACGCGGGAGCGCGTCCGGCAGCTCGAGAGCGACGCCCTGCGCCGC
>Ga0070731_10002868_pt1 | contig 15977 bp, 13 predicted proteins | sample Coa_R1_2_FD_66448 | JGI IMG/M metagenome (GOLD analysis project Ga0070731, IMG submission 66448) | Surface soil microbial communities from Centralia Pennsylvania, which are recovering from an underground coalmine fire - Coalmine... | ecosystem: Environmental > Terrestrial > Soil > Unclassified ...
TGGTGATGACGGTACTGATTTTCGTTCTCTGCGAAGTGCTGCCAAAAACCGCCGCTTTCAACATGCCGGATCGCATGGCGCTGGCGGTAGCGAAGCCGATCGACCGCACGGTGCAGGCGTTTCTGCCGATCCTCAAAGCGGTCGAATGGCTGGTGCGCCTCATTCTCCGCGCTGTCGGCATGCCGGTGGGAAAACTGCAATCGATCCTGGCGCCCCGCGAAGAATTGCGCGGCGCGGTCGATCTGCTGCATCGCGCCGGCGTTGTGGAAAAGCTCGACCGCGACATGATGGGGGGCGTGCTCGATTTGCGCGAGCTCACGGTTTCCGAAGTGATGGTCCATCGTACCAAGATGGTCATGCTCAACGCCGATGAGCCCCCTCGCGACATCGTCGATGCGGTGCTGGCCGCCGCCGTGACCCGGCTGCCGCTATGGCGCGGCTCACCCGACAACATCATCGGCGTGCTGCACGCCAAGGATCTGTTGCGCGCGTTGCACGCCGCGGGCGGCGACGCTGCCAAGATCGATATTCCGGCCTTGGCGACGCGGCCGTGGTTCGTGCCGGACACCACGCCGCTCTACGAGCAGCTCATGGCATTCCGCCATCGCAAGACGCCGTTCGCGCTGGTCGTTGATGAGTATGGCGAGATGGAAGGCCTGGTGACGCTCGAAGACATCGTCGAAGAAATCGTCGGTGACATCAGCGACGAGCACGACATCGCGGTGCCGGGCGTGCGGGCTCTGCCGGACGGCTCGGTGAATGTCGATGGCGCCGTGCCGGTGCGCGACCTGAATCGGGCGATGGACTGGAACATCCCGGACGACGAGGCGACGACCATCGCCGGCGTCGTCATCCACGAAGCGCGCTCGATTCCTGAGCCAGGACAAAGCTTCACCTTCCACGGCTTCCGCTTTCACGTACTGCGCAAGAGCCGCAACCGCATCACGGCATTGCGCGTTACGCCTCTCACGCGCAAGGTGACGGCTAAGGCAAGCTGACGAGGGAAAGCCAACACCGCTCTCGCGGCCCGGCCAGAGATTCGGAGAAAAGGGAGAGACCATGCCGAACGGCATCTACGAGACCGTGAAGATCGAGCGCGAAGACGGCGCCAACGCCGGCATCACCTGGGTAATCCTCAATCGGCCGGAAAAGCGCAACGCGATGAGTCCGCAGCTGCACTTCGACATGGTCGATGTACTCAACGAACTCGAAAGCGACGCACGTACCAAGGTGCTGGTGCTCACCGGCGCTGGCGAGGCGTGGTGTGCCGGGCAGGACCTAAAGCTCTATTTCCGCGAACTCGACGGCAAGCCGGCGGAGCGCGCCCGCGCTTCCTGGGCCAGCCACTATTGGCGCTGGCAGAAGCTGTTCACTTATCCGAAGCCGACCATCGCGATGGTCAACGGCTTTTGCTACGGCGGCGGCTTTACTCAGCTCATTGCCTGCGATTTCGCCTTCGCGGCGGAGGACGCAAAGTTCGGCCTGTCCGAGGTCAACTGGGGCATTCTACCCGGCGGCTTCGTCAGCAAGGCGCTGACCGACGCGCTTGGCCTGCGCGACGCGGTCTGGCTGGCGATGACCGGTGAAACCTTCGACGGCAAGATGGCGGAGAAAATCCGCCTGATTAACAAGGCGGTGCCGCGTGAGAAGCTGCGGGAAGAGACCGTCGCGCTGGCGCAGCGGCTGATGAAGCTTAATCCAGAAGTGCTCAAAGCAACAAAAATTGCCGTAAAGAACGTCCGTTCTGTTCCACACGAGCAAGCGGCTGACTATCTACAAGCCAAGAGCCAGGAAATGCGCTTCCAGGACAAGGAAGGAGGCCGCGCCAAGGGCATGAGCCAATTCCTCGACGACAAGAGCTATCGTCCGGGGTATGGGCCATATTCGCGGACGGCCTAAAAGCGCGTCATTGCAAGGAGTCCATCGTGGACACGCAAACAAGAACTGCGGCGATGCAGGTCGGGCCATCCGATAAGCCAATCGACACCGGCGTCCGCATCGGTCACGTGCATCTGAAAGTCGCCGATATCGATCGGGCCCTCGCATTCTATTCCGGCGTGCTCGGCTTCGAGCTGATGCAGCAGCGGCCTGGCGCCGCCTTCATTTCCGCCGGCGGCTATCATCACCACATCGGGCTCAATACCTGGGAAAGCCGCGGCGGCTCACCACCGGCGATGGGCACCACCGGCCTCTATCACCTCGCGATCCTGTACCCGACGCGCAAAGCCCTCGCCGGCGCGCTACGCCGGCTCATCGAGGCCAAGATTCCGCTCGAAGGCGCCTCCGATCACGGTGTGAGCGAAGCGCTCTATCTGCGCGATCCCGACGATAATGGCGTTGAGCTTTATCGGGACCGGCCAAAAGAACAATGGCCGCACACCAAAGACGGCAAGCTCGCAATGTACACGCGCCATCTGGATTTGATGAATCTTCTCTCGGAGCTCGATGAAACGCCGCGAGAGGAAACCACCGCTCTGCTTTCCGAACCCGCCCGCGGGAAGTGATCAGGCGACTGCCGGTCACCATCCGACGCCAGAATTCGCGCACCTCAAACATTGACGCGGGAGCGACGCGCCACCATCTGTGCCGCGCATGGGTGTGACCGACCATAGCTGACCGCTCTTTCCTGAGACCGCATCGCGGTTTCAGGCCGGACGCGCTTTTGCGTCCGGGAGCGGAGCTATGTCATGTTCAATCGAAAACCTTATCGGACCAAGGCCCAAAAGGCCGAGGCGCGGCGCACTGCCCGTAAGTGCGCGGATGGCGCGTGGCGCTCAGACGCGCCGTTCTGCCTGCACGGCGAGCCGGGCGAGTGGTACTGGGACGAGTCGCACAAAATTCCGGTGAGAGAGCCCAAACGCTCGCGTCGCCGGAAGGAGGCTGCGGAGTAGCCTTAGCGAGCGACCTCTTCTGAAGAAACCAGGAAGCCCGGACCTCGTGACGAGCCTGGATTGCGCAACCTGCAATCCAGGCTACATCCTCTCTCCCGGCGCCGCGGCGTGAATGGCGAGCGCATGGACGCCGCCGGAAAGCTCGCTCGCGAGTGTGTTGTTGATCATACGATGTCGTTGCAGCCTGCTCTTTCCGCGAAAGGCTTCGGACACGATATAGACTCTATAATGTGTTTCCCCGCCCGGGCGGTGGCCCGCGTGGCCTGCGTGCTGGTGCGACTCGTCCTCGACGTGCAGGCTTTCAGGGGCGAAAGCTTTGCGCAATTTTTCTGTGATGAGATCGCGCGTTTGCATGGTCGCCACGCTTAACGAGTGCGGGGCCGCGGGGTCAATGGCCGCAGGTCGCAATTTCGCCTTCTGTCAAGCATTGCGGAATTGTTCACCGCAACGCGCGAAATTAAATTCTGTCAAGTCTTGCAGGCGTCATCGCCTCACCAGCATAATCGAACACGATGAGTACGAACTCGCCACTCTTTGATCGCATTCGGGTCAAGCCGGACCGAGACCGCAGGCTGCGCGAGGAGCTACCGGCTTGCCAATGGCCAAAGTGCGGCGCGCCGGCCACGCATCGGGCGCCGAAAGGCCGGTTGCGCTCCGGCGAGTATTGGCGGTTCTGCCTCGAGCACGTGCGCGAATACAACAACTCGTACAATTTCTTCGCCGGCATGAGCGAGGATGCCGTCGCCAAATACCAGAAGGATGCGATCACCGGCCATCGCCCGACCTGGAAAATGGGTTCGCTGGGGGGCCAGCGCGGCACCACCGGCAATCGTCGCGCCGACGGCTGGGCGGCCGAGGATCCGTTCGGCCTGTTTGGCGAGGCAGCAGCAGCCGGCGGCACTGGTCATGCGCGGCCGACAGCGGAGGGGCGCAAGATTCTCAATGCACAGCGTCGGGCGCTGGACGTTCTCGGCCTGGAGGCTGACGCCAAGCGGACCGACATCAAGGCCAGGTTCAAGGTGTTGGTGAAACGGCACCACCCCGATGCGAATGGCGGCGATCGCGGGTCCGAAGACCAGTTGCGGGATATCATAGCGGCTTATAATTACCTGAAGTCCGCTGGCTTTTGCTGATCCCCCGAGCCGGCCGCGGTGCGGCCCCGGTGCTCTTCGCGGCACCATTCCTTTCTGCTAGAGGTATCGCGACATCCGACCATCGGCAGCACCGGGAGCGCCGAGTCGCGGCCTGCGACGTTCCGAGGTCACGGAGGAGCAATGACTGTCGCACAAGAAACGCAATCGGGCCTGCCCGACATGAACGTGTCGATCCGCCAGTTGTTTGGCATCGACAGCGACCTGGAAGTGCCGGCCTATTCAGAGCCGGACGAGCACGTGCCTGACATCGACCCGGACTACCGGTTCGACAAGCCGACTACGCTCGCCATTCTGGCAGGCTTTGCCCGCAATCGCCGGGTCATCGTCACCGGCTATCACGGCACCGGCAAATCAACTCACGTCGAGCAGGTCGCGGCGCGACTCAACTGGCCGTGCGTGCGCGTCAATCTCGACAGTCATATCAGCCGCGTCGATCTGATCGGCAAGGACGCCATCGTGATCCGCGAGGGCATGCAGGTCACCGAGTTCCGCGACGGCATTTTGCCGTGGGCGCTCCAGCACAATGTCGCGATCTGTTTCGACGAGTATGACGCGGGCCGCCCCGATGTGATGTTCGTGATCCAGCGGGTTCTGGAATCCTCAGGCCGGCTCACGCTGCTCGACCAGAACAAAGTCATCAAGCCGCACCCATCCTTCCGCCTGTTCGCTACCGCCAACACGGTGGGACTTGGCGACACGTCCGGTCTGTATCACGGCACCCAGCAGATCAATCAGGGACAGATGGATCGCTGGTCCATCGTCACCACGCTCAATTATCTGCCGCACGATAACGAGGTCGACATCGTGCTCGCCAAGGCGAAGCACTACCGTAACACCGAGGGCCGCGACATCGTCGGCAAGATGGTGCGGGTAGCCGACCTCACCCGCAACGCCTTCATGAACGGGGACATCTCCACCGTGATGAGCCCGCGCACGGTCATCACCTGGGCAGAGAACGCAGAAATCTTCGGTGACATCGGCTTCGCCTTCCGGCTCACCTTCGTGAACAAATGCGACGAGTTGGAGCGGCCACTGGTCGCCGAATTCTATCAGCGCTGTTTTGGACAGGAGCTGCCGGAGAGCGCAATGAACGTCGCGTTATCGTAGTTCACCTCTTCCCGTAACTGGGGAGAGGGAGAAAGAGCATGTCCTCCAACATCAAGCCCAAGGCTCCCGTAAAGGACGCGCCGACCGAACCGTTCAAGCGCGCGGTCGGTGTTTGCCTGCGCGCGATCGCCGGCAAGGGCGATTTGGAGGTTTCATTTGCCGCCGAGCGCCCGGGCCTTGCCGGCGGCAAGGCGCGGCTGCCGGAGCCGCCTCGGCGCCTCAACGAGCGCGAGGCCGCAATCGTGCGCGGCCACGCCGATTCAATTGCGCTCAAAATCGCCTGTCACGATCCCGCCGTGCATCGCAAGCTTGCGCCCGGCGGCCAGCAGGCGCGCGCGGTGTTTGAAGCGGTCGAGCAGGCGCGCGTTGAAGCGATCGGCTCACGACGCATGGGTGGCGTGGCAAAAAATCTCGCGGCCATGCTCGACGACCGTTTCCACCGCGGCAAATTCGACGAGGTCACCGACCGAGCCGACGCGCCCATCGAAGAGGCGCTGGCAATGATCGTTCGCGAGCGGCTCACCGGCGAGGTGCCCCCGGCTGCTGCGCGCAAGCTTGTGGAACTTTGGCGGCCGCTGATCGAGGAGCGTGCCGGCAAAAATCTCGATCGGCTCGAACGCGTGCTCAACGACCAGCGCCGCTTCGGCGATGTCGTACACGACCTGCTCGATTGCCTGGACATGGGTGAGGATCGCTCGAGCGAGGCCGACGAAGAGGAAGGTGAAGAAGGCGACGAAGACAATCGCCAGGACGAGCAGGGCCAGGACGGCGACGCTTCCGATTCCGCCGACTCCGAGCGCATGAGCATGGAGGCCGAAGCATCGGCCGAGGAATTGCCGGACAGCTCCTCTGAAGCGGTCGACGCGCCGGCCGCCGACATGTCAGACGACGCCGAGATGGGCGACTCGGAAACCGCAGCCGAGCCGTGGCGGCCGCGCAATCAGCGCAACGAGCCGCGCGGGCCGGACTATCGGCCATTCACCGCGAAGTTCGACGAGACCATCGGCGCCGAGGATTTGTGCGAGCCGGAAGAACTCGACCGCCTGCGCGGCTACCTCGACAAGCAACTTTCCCACCTGCAGGGCGTGGTCGCGCGGCTCGCCAACCGTCTGCAGCGGCTGTTGCTCGCGCAGCAAAACCGCGCCTGGGAATTCGACCTCGAAGAAGGTCTGCTCGATCCGGCACGTCTGTCGCGGGTGATCGTCGATCCGCTGCATCCGCTGTCGTTCAAGCGCGAGAAGGACACGGATTTCCGCGACACTGTGGTAACGCTGCTGCTCGATAATTCCGGCTCCATGCGCGGCCGGCCGATCACGGTGGCCGCCACTTGCGCGGACATTCTGGCGCGCACGCTCGAGCGCTGCGGCGTCAAGGTCGAAATCCTCGGCTTCACTACGCGCGCCTGGAAGGGCGGACAATCGCGTGAGGCCTGGCTTGCGCAGGGCAAGCCGGCCAATCCGGGGCGCCTCAACGATCTGCGCCACATCATCTACAAAGCCGCCGACGCCCCATGGCGGCGCGCGCGCAAAAATCTCGGATTGATGATGCGCGAAGGGTTGCTCAAGGAGAACATCGACGGCGAGGCGCTTGACTGGGCGCACAAGCGGCTTTTGGCGCGAACAGAAACGCGCAAAATCCTGATGATGATTTCCGATGGCGCGCCGGTCGATGATTCGACCCTTTCGGTTAATCCCGGCAATTATCTGGAGCGGCACCTGCGCTGGGTGATCGAGGACATCGAGACCCGCTCGCCCGTCGAGTTGATCGCCATCGGAATTGGCCACGACGTGACGCGTTACTACCGACGCGCCGTGACCATCGTCGATGCCGAAGAGCTCGGCGGCGTCATGACTGAAAAACTCGCCGAGCTGTTCGAAGAGCACCCGAGCGAAGAGCACATTGTTCGCCCGGCCCGGCCCCGCCGCCTGCACGCCTGACCGCTAAACATCTCAGCAGAAACAATGCAGCCGCGCAGCCAAGCCGGCTGCGCGTGTCACAATCCCTTCATAGCTGCAGACGCCATCATAACGGCCGAAATCGGCTGGAACGGCTCTTGCATGATCAGCTCCTATTTGTGGCTCTGGGTCGTCCAGGGCGGTGCAAACTGCAAGAGCGAACTGGGTGAGCAGCACAGGACGGACCCAACGCGAGCCCGCGGCAACGCAGATGCTCTGCGCGCGCACCGACACCGCGCTGAAAATCGTTATCGTCGACGAAAACCCGGTTCGAGCGGCGATCCTTGCGGACGGTTTGCGCGAAGCCGGCTACACCAATGTCGGCCGCATCGAAGAAACGACGAAACTGCTCGCCCGCATCTATGCGCTCGATCCTGACGTCATCCTCATCGATCTGGAGAATCCGAGCCGCGACGTGCTGGCGCAGATGTTTCAGGTCAGCCGCGCCGTGAAACGGCCTGTGGCCATGTTCGTGGACCAGAGCGACACCGCCGCGATCGAAGCAGCCGTCGATGCCGGCGTCTCCGCCTACATCGTCGATGGCCTGAAGAAAGAGCGTATCAAAAGCATCCTCGATCTTTGCATCTCGCGTTTCAATGCTTTCGCACGCCTGCAGGACGAACTTGAGACGACGCGTAACGCACTCAGCGAACGCAAGGTCATCGACCGGGCCAAAGGCATCCTGATGAAGGCCAAGAACATCGGTGAAGAAGAAGCCTACGCGCTGCTGCGCAAGACGGCGATGAACGAAAACAAGAAAATTGCCGAGGTCGCGCAGTCCGTCGTCACCGCCGCGGATCTGCTGAAATGAACGGGGACCGGCTGCGCATCGGCTACATCCCACTCACCGATGCGGCGGCGCTCATTATCGCGGTCGATAAGGGCTTCGCCGCCAGGGAAGGTTTGAACGTCGAACTCGTGCGCGAAGTCTCGTGGTCGAACGTGCGCGACAAGCTCAATATCGGCCTGTTCGACGCAGCTCATCTGCTGGCGCCTCTCGCCATCGCCTCGAGCCTCGGCATCGGGCACGTCAAGGTTTCGCTCCGTGCGCCGTTCATGCTTGGACTCAACGGCAATGCCATCACCGTATCGCGCGGCCTCTATGACGTACTTACGCTTGCCGCGGAGGGCGATCTCGGCGATCCCACGGTTTCGGCGAAAGCCCTTGCGCGTGTTGTTGCCGAGCGGCGGCGGCGAGGCGCCGAACCTCTCGCGTTCGGCATGACGTTTCCATTCTCAATGCACAACTACCAACTCCGCTTCTGGATGGCGGCCGGCGGTATCCATCCGGACGAGGACGTTCGGCTCGTCGTCCTGCCGCCGCCCTATATGGTCGAAAGTTTGGGCAACCGTCAGGTCGATGGCTTCTGTGTCGGAGCGCCATGGAATTCGGTTGCCGTCGACCTTGGGATCGGACGCATCCTCCATTTCGGTTCAGATATTTTTGCCCGCGCACCGGAAAAGGTTCTCGCCGTGCACGCCGCGTGGCCCACGGACAGGGCAGAGATTCTGCAGCGGTTGTTGCGCGCGCTGGATACCGCCGTCCACTTCATCGCAGACCTGGCGAACATCGACGAGGTCGCAGCCCTCGTCGCTGCTCCACATCGTCTCGACGTCCCGCCGGAAATGATTCGTGGCACCTTGGAAGGGCAGTTGCGCCTCGCACGCGGAGGCGCGCCGCGCAACGCTTCCAACTATATTCTGATCGGACGTGATGGCGCCGCCCGCCCGGACCCGATCCATGCTGCATGGCTCTATGCGCAAATGGTGCGGTGGGATCAGGCGCCGCTGTCGCCCGAATTGTTGGCGAGCGCCGAGGCTTGCTTCCGGCCCGACCTCTATGACACCGCGTTGAGAGAGTTGCCACGAGCGCTGTGCGCGCCCGCGGACGGCATCGGTGCTTTTGTTGGTCCGAAGTTCGACGCCGACAACATTGCCGGATATCTCGGGGCTTTCAGATGCCCACCGCAAAACTCCTGAATTTGTAGCTGCTGCAATGCACAAATTTTCCGCATGATGCGGCCTTGATAAGCACGCGGATGCGCCAAACACGCTTCACGGCGCCGGTTAACAACCTGAGAAACCTTATACTTTTGATGGCTCGTGCCGTTGGCACGAAGCTTGAATTGTAGTGCAACGCAGCGCTCCACGTGTGGCGCCGCGAACTCCAATGATGGGCCCGACAGCAGCGCCGCTGTCGCGGTGGAGCGCTCGGTCACCGCTCCTACCGCGAACGGCCGCTTACGCTTTTTTGATCCGCGGAGGGAAGACCGACTGACGCGCGACGCCGGACAGAGCACCGAAAGGGCAACACGATGAGCACCAGGATTAAGAGGAAGCAAAACCTGAACCGGCGAACGTTTCTGAAAGCGAGCGCCGCGACCGCCGCGCTGTTTGGTTCGCTGAAAACGCAATTTCCATTTGGCGCCGGCGTCGCCGAAGCAGCGGGCCCCGAAATCACCAAGGCGACACTGGGCTTCATCGCATTGACCGACGCCGCCCCGCTCTTTGTTGCCAAGGAAAAGGGAATGTTCGCCAAATATGGAATGCCGGACGTCGAGGTGGTGAAGCAGGCGTCCTGGGGCGCGACCCGCGACAACCTCGTGCTCGGGTCCGAAGGCAATGGCATCGACGGCGCGCACATTCTCACGCCGATGCCGTACCTGATCAGCGCCGGCAAGGTAACGCCCAACAACACACCGACGCCGATGTACATCTTGGCGAGGCTTAATCTCAACGGCCAATGCATTTCGGTGGCGAAGGAATATGCCGATCTAAAGATCGGAGTCGATTCCACGCCGCTGAAAGAAGCTTTTGCAAAAAAGAAAGCCGCCGGAAAACAGGCAAAGGTTGCCATGACTTTTCCGGGCGGCACCCACGATCTGTGGATCCGCTATTGGCTCGCCGCCGGCGGCATCGACCCTGACAAAGACGTGGAAACGATCGTTGTTCCACCGGCCCAAATGGTCGCGAACATGAAGACCGGCACGATGGACGCGTTCTGTGTCTGCGAGCCGTGGAATGAACAGCTCATCCATCAGGGCATCGGTTACACCGCGCTGACCACCGGAGAAATGTGGTCGAAGCATCCGGAAAAATCCTTCGCGCTGCGGGCCGCGTACGTCGACAAGAATCCGAAGGCCGCAATGGCGCTGCTGATGGGGGCGATGGAAGCGCAGCAATGGTGCGAAAAGATGGAAAACCGCGCCGAAGTGGCCGCCATATGCGCCGAGAAGCAATGGATCAATTGCCCGGTCGAGGACATCACCGACCGCATGGAAGGCAAGTTCGACTATGGCATTCCCGGCAAGGTCGTCGACCACAGTCCTTACATCATGCGCTATTGGGCCGACCAAGCCTCGTATCCATTCCAGAGTCACGATCTCTGGTTCATCACCGAAGACATGCGCTGGGGCAAATACGAGGCCAGCTTCGACGCCAAAACGATCATCAGCAAGGTGAACCGCGAAGACCTGTGGCGCGAAGCCGCCAAGTCGCTCTCAGTAGCCGCGTCGGATATTCCCGCAACCAAATCCCGTGGTCAGGAAAAGTTCTTCGACGGCAAGATCTTCGATCCTGACAACACGATAGCCTATCTGAAGAGCTTGTCGATCAAACGCATGGACGCATGACCAACGCGCGCTTTCTGGAAACTGCGAACTTATCTGAAAGGAAACTTTTCGAATGAGCACGCGAACTTCAAGCTGGATATCCGACTGGCGTCCAGAAGATCCCGACTTCTGGAATTCCACGGGCAAATTCATTGCCCGACGCAATCTGATCTGGTCGATCGTCGCCGAGCATCTTGGTTTTTCGATCTGGCTGATTTGGAGCATCGTCGCCACCAAACTTCCCCAGGCCGGCTTTCACTACACGACAGACCAGCTATTTCAGCTCGTGGCGTTGCCCGGCCTGATCGGCTCGCTGATGCGATTTCCCTACACCTTTGCGGTCACGACCTTCGGTGGACGGAACTGGACAATCGTCAGCGCGACATTGCTGTTCATTCCCACAATTGCGCTAGCGTATTTCGTAAGCCGGCCCGACACTCCGTTCGAGACAATGCTGTGGGTGGCCGCAACCGCAGGCCTCGGCGGCGGAAATTTCGCCTCAAGCATGGCCAATATTTCGTTCTTCTATCCAGACCGCATGAAGGGCTGGGCACTCGGCCTGAATGCCGCGGGCGGAAATATCGGCGTCAGCACCGTGCAGTTATTGGCGCCGATTCTGATGGGGTTCGGCATTTTTAGCCTCTACCAGGCGACCCCGACGGCCGCGGGCGTCTATCTTCAGAACGCCGGACTGATGTGGATGTTGCCGCTCGTCATCGCCGTGTACGGCGCCGTGCGCTTCATGAACAACCTCACCTCAGCGCGTTCAACCTTCAAAGACCAACTTGCCATCGTCGGGCGCAAGCACACCTGGATCATGTCTTACATCTACATCGGAACGTTCGGTTCCTTTATCGGCTATTCGGCCGCGTTTCCGCTGTTGATCAAGACGCAATTTCCAGCGGTAACGATTGGTATTGCCTTCCTGGGACCACTGGTTGGCTCGGTCGCGCGTCCCCTCGGTGGGCTGCTTGCCGACAAGATCGGCGGCGCGATCGTGACGTTCTGGAATTTCATCGCCATGGGGGCGGCTACGATCGGCGTTTTGTACTTCGTGGAGATAAAAGACTTTACCGGCTTTCTGGCAATGTTTCTGATTTTGTTCGTGACGACTGGTGTCGGCAACGGCTCGACGTTTCGAATGATTCCGTCGATCTTCCGCGAGGAAAAGCTCAGGGAGTCTTTGGGCCTTAGCGAGTCCGACCGCGCGCTCGCCTTGAAAACAGCGGGTCTCGAGAGCGCCGCCGCGCTGGGGTTCATCAGTGCTATCGGCGCGTGCGGAGGCTTCCTGATCCCGACCGGTTTCGGCAAGTCGATCGCCATCACCGGCGGCCCGCAATTGGCCTTGGTAATATTCTTCGCGTTCTACGTCAGCTGCATTGCGCTCACGTGGCGTTACTACCTGCGCAAGGCTCCGCTTGCGTCGGGTGCGCCGAGCCTCGCCCAAGCGCGGGTATGAGGCGGCATGAATAGCGACCGCCGGCGCGCGGGCTCAACAAATCAGTAGGCCAGGGAGTCAAGGAGTAACGTCATGACGCCGGACCAAGTAAAAGCGATCCAGGAGAGTTTCGCCAAGGTGGCCCCGATCTCCGAACAGGCCGCCGTCCTTTTCTACGGGCGGCTATTCGAGATCGCACCGGCGGTGAAACCACTGTTTCGCGGCGACATGAAGGAGCAAGGCCGCAAGTTGATGGCGACTCTCAGCGTCGTCGTCAGCGGGCTCGGCAGCCTGGAATCGATCTTGCCGGCCGCCAGCGCCCTCGCGAAGCGTCACGTGCAATATGGCGTAAAGTCCGCCGACTACGAACCGGTAGGCGAGGCGCTGTTGTGGACTCTCGAACGCGGCCTTGGCGAACAATGGACGCCGCAGCTCGCAGCGGCCTGGGGCACCGCCTACTCGCTGCTGTCCGAATTCATGATCCAAGAGGCTTACGGCCGCAGCGCCGCCGCCGAGTGAGGGCAAGAATGAGCGAGCCGCTGGTCGTTATCGGCAACGGGATGGCCGCGGCGCGGCTGTGCGAAGAACTCGCCCAGCACGCGCTCGGCCGTTACGCCATCGCAGTGATCGGCGAAGAGCCGCAGCTTGCCTACAACCGCATCCTGCTGTCGTCGGTGCTTGCGGGCGAAGTTCCGGCGAGCGAGACATTGCTCAAACCGGCAAGCTGGTGGCGCGATCGCGGAGTCACGCTCCGCTACGGCGCCGCCGCGACTGCCGTCGATCTTGCGGCGCGCAACGTGACACTCGCCGACGGCAAGGCACTTTCGTTTGCCAAGCTTGTATTCGCCACCGGCTCCCGCGCGATTCGCTTGCCCATCGCGGGCGCGGAGTTGCCCGGCGTACGAACATTTCGCGACCTCGCCGATGTGGCGTCAATCTCCAAGGCGGCGTGCCGCAGCACGCGGGTCGTCGTGGTCGGCGGCGGGCTCCTGGGCATCGAAGCCGCCTATGGGCTCGCCAAGGCTGGCGCCAAAGTCACTCTCGTCCATCTGATGGATCGCCTGATGGAACGGCAGCTCGACGCGCGAGCGGCGGCGATGCTCAAGCGCGCGCTGGAGGCCAAGGGCATCGAAGTCTTGCTCGAAGCCGCAACGACTCGCTTCGTCGGCGACGACCTCGTCGAGGCGGTCGAGTTCAAGGACGGCCGCAGAATCGCGACCGACATGGCGGTGGTCGCAGTCGGCATTAAACCGAACGCCGAGGTCGCGGCGGCTTCCGGTCTTGCTGTAAACCGCGGCATCATCATCGACGATAATCTGCTGACCAACGAGCCCGATGTGTTCGCGATCGGCGAATGCGCCGAACATCGGGGCGTGTGTTACGGACTGGTCGAGCCCGCCAACGAGCAGGCTCGCGTGCTCGCGGCGCGGCTCGCTGGACGCGACGTTCGCTACGCCGGCAGTGTGAACGCGACCAACCTCAAAGTCTCGGGCGTCCATGTGTTCTCCGCCGGCGATTTTCTCGGTACGGCCGGAACGGAATCCATCATCCTCTCCGATCCCGGCCTTGCCACCTACAAAAAGCTGGTGATCGCCGGCGGGCGCATGGTCGGCGCCGTGCTGTACGGCGATACGGCCGATGCTCTCTGGTATCTGGAACTCATTCGCTCTGGCGCCGAGATCGAAGCCGTGCGCGAAGATCTGATTTTCGGCCGCGCGCTGGTCGAACGACAAGCAGCGTAAGGCATTCGCCCCCCGACGTGAATCGAACGTCAGCCTGATATGAACGCGCTGCCCCCACATCCCCCCGCCGTGCGTACGACCTGCCCGTATTGCGGAGTCGGCTGCGGCGTGCTGGCGGCGCCCGACGGGCGCGGCGGCGCAACCATCACGGGCGATCCGGCACATCCGGCAAATTCCGGACTCTTGTGCTCGAAGGGCAGCGCGCTTGCGGAAACGCTGTCGCTCGACCGCCGGCTGCTGCACCCGATGCTTCGGCAGCCGGACGGTTCGCTGGTTCGCGCCGAATGGGATCAGGCGCTGGGGAAGGTCGCTGGCGGATTGCGCACAATCGTCGAGCGCGACGGACCGGGAGCGATCGCGTTCTATCTTTCCGGCCAGCTGCTCACCGAAGACTATTACGTCGCCAACAAGCTGATGAAGGGTTTTTTAGGTTCGGCCAACGTCGACACTAATTCGCGCTTGTGCATGGCCTCGTCGGTTGCGGGTCACCGCCGCGCCTTCGGCGCCGATATCGTGCCTGGCGTCTACCGCGACATCGACGAAGCCGACCTCATCGTGCTCGTCGGCTCGAATACGGCGTGGTGCCACCCGGTGCTCTATCAACGGATGATGAGAGCCAAGCGCGAACGCGGTGCAAAACTGATCGTCATCGACCCGCGGCGGACCGCTACCGCGGCCGACGCCGACCTTTTCCTGCCCATCGCGCCAGGGATGGACACCACACTATTTTGCGGACTCCTCGTACACCTTACCGAGACGCTGGCGCTCGACTACGGCTACATCGATGCGCATACGGCCGGCTTTGTGGAGGCGCTGGCCCGCGCGCGTGAAGTTGCCCGGGATGCCGCCGCGGCCGCACGCGCCACGAAACTCGATCAAACAGACGTCGTCCGCTTTTTCGAGCTTTTTCGGAACACACAGCGCGTCGTCACCTGCTTCTCTCAAGGCGTGAACCAATCAGCGCAAGGAACCGACAAGGTCAACGCTATCATCAACGTCCACCTCGCGACCGGCCGCATCGGCCGCCCGGGCACGGGACCGTTTTCACTCACCGGACAGCCCAACGCCATGGGCGGGCGCGAGGTCGGCGGACTTGCAAATCAGCTGGCCGCCCACATGGGATTCACTCCCACGGAGCAGGATCGCGTGCGCCGCTTTTGGAATGCGCCGCGTATGGCGACGCGCGAGGGGCTCAAAGCGATCGATTTGTTTGAAGCCATCGAGCGCGGAAAGATCAAGGCACTGTGGGTCATGGCGACCAATCCCGCCGTGTCGTTGCCGCGGGCGGGAGCGATGCGCGACGCGCTGAAAAAGCTCGAATTGTTCGTGGTGTCCGAGAACGTGGCCTCTAACGACACCATCGAGTCCGGCGCGCACGTGCTGCTTCCGGCTGCGTCCTGGGGCGAGAAGGACGGGACCGTAACCAATTCCGAGCGGCGTATCTCGCGTCAGCGCGCGTTCCTGCCGCTGCCAGGTGAGGCGCGGCCTGACTGGTGGATCGTCGGCGAGGTCGCGCGGCGTTTAGGCTTTGGCGCTGGCTTCGAGTACAGCGGGCCCGCGGAGGTGTTTCGCGAACACGCCGCGTTGTCCGCGTTCGAGAATGACGGGAGCCGTGATTTCGACATCGGCGCGCTCACATCGCTTTCTGACGCGGCTTACGACGCACTCGACCCGGTGATGTGGCCGGCGCGCACTGGCGAGCCGAGCGGCGAGCAGCGCTTCTTCGCCGCCGGCAAATTTTTTACCGGCGACGGCCGCGCCAGCTTCGTCGCGCCGGAGCGGCCGCGCCCGCGCACATCAACGAACCAAGCCTTTCCGTTGCGGCTCAATACCGGACGCTTACGCGACCAATGGCACACGATGACCCGGACCGGAACAAGTCCGCGTCTATCCGCTCATTCCCCCGAACCGTTCATCGAGATCCATCCGGCCGATGCCAAGGCGAGCAAGCTCACCGACGGCGGCTTTGCAAAGGTCGTGACGCCACATGGCAGCGCCATCCTGAAAGTCGCCATTTCAGCCGGCCAGCAGCGAGGTTCGATCTTTGCACCGATCCACTGGAGCGACGCCACAGCCGCG
>Ga0070731_10002870_pt1 | contig 15968 bp, 14 predicted proteins | sample Coa_R1_2_FD_66448 | JGI IMG/M metagenome (GOLD analysis project Ga0070731, IMG submission 66448) | Surface soil microbial communities from Centralia Pennsylvania, which are recovering from an underground coalmine fire - Coalmine... | ecosystem: Environmental > Terrestrial > Soil > Unclassified ...
AATCCTTTCACATCATTCAATAACCGCTCCTTTGTTTTATTGAAGTAATCGATCGCATATTTTCTCTCTTCAGCACTAAGCGTTTCCGGTTTACGTGTCGTGAAACTGGCAGCAATGATTACGGAGGTGAGCAAAATAATTTTTTTCATGATGAGCTATTTTGATGTTAGGCTTAACCGGTAATTATAACGCCATAAAGATTATTAGTTTTTATGAAGTTGCCAACTGTATTTATCGAGCGGACTGCCTGTATTTAGTGAACGCCATGCTGTGCGGTGTTAATCTCACCCATATTTGCTCGTTTGCCCGTTTACCAATATTTTTGCAACTCATAAAAAATCCAAGGATGAGACAAATTGCTTTCAGAGAGGCGTTGCGTGAAGCGATGGTTGAAGAGATGCGCCGCGATGAGCGTGTTTTTTTGATGGGCGAGGAAGTGGCAGAGTACAATGGCGCATATAAGGTTAGCCAGGGAATGCTGGATGAATTTGGACCAAAGCGCGTCATTGATACACCGATCTCCGAATTGGGGTTTACCGGCGTGGGTGTCGGGGCTGCGCAAAATGGTTTGCGGCCGATCATTGAATTCATGACTTTCAATTTTGCCGTGCTCGCGCTCGACCAGATCTTAAACACGGCTTCCAAAATGCTTGCTATGAGTGGCGGCCAGGTTGGCTGCCCGATCGTTTTCAGGGGACCAAACGGTTCTGCGGGTCAGCTGGGCGCACAGCATTCCACGGCGTTTGAAAATTATTATGCAAATATCCCCGGCATAAAAGTGGTTTCTCCGAGCAACGGTTACGATGCAAAAGGTTTACTGAAACAATCCATCCGTTACGAAGAAGACCCGGTCATTTTTATGGAAGGCGAAACAACCTATGGAGATAAATCCGAAGTCCCGGAAGAAGAATATTATATTGAACTGGGAAAAGCGGATGTAAAGCGACCGGGAAAAGACATCACCATCGTTTCTTACAACAAGATGATGAAGGTTGCCCTTGGCGCGGCTGCTGAACTGGAAAAGGAAAATGTCAGCGCAGAGGTTATTGATCTGCGCACCATCCGTCCCCTGGACTGGCATACCGTTTTGGAAAGCGTTAAAAAAACAAATCGCCTGATCATCGTCGAAGAACAATGGCCTTTTGGTTCTGTTTCGACAGAGCTCACCTACAATATTCAAAAGGAAGGGTTCGATTATCTTGATGCACCCATACGGCGCATCACCTCTGCTGACGCACCTTTACATTACGCGCCAAATCTGGTTGCGCTGGCAATGCCCGATGTCTCGCGCACCGTTAAGCTTGCCAAGGAAGTTATGTATATGAATAAGTAAATGTTTATTGGGTTAAATTGCTCGTTGGCTCATTGGAAGAACTCAGCAACCGGTGATTTCCGGACAGCCAAATTCAAATCTTTATGCCGCGGGATAGCCTCAGCGGGCAGACTGATTCATTTAACAAATTTTTTTCCTGTCAGGTTGTTGCTTTTTTACAGGTTCTGCGTCTAATAATAAAAGCACGGAATATGAAAAATGCTACACAACAAGAAGTATTGCTGATAACCGGAACCACTTTTTCATCTGCACAATTATCCAAAAAAGATGAATCAAAAACCAAAGACCTTACCGATCTTGAACAATTGGAAGAAGCCTGCTGGAATGGATTGTTGCAGGAAATGCTTCCGGAAATCTTTGATAAAAATATAACCGAAGAAAAATCTTACCTGTGGCAGATCAAAGAAGGGAAATCTTTTCTTGAACTCGAATGGGCGGAATCTCCCCGGGAAAAAGACAATTTCTTTTCGATTGATCCCTATGATTTTTTAGAATCGGAAAATTACAATTGAGGTCCTGCACCCTGAAAAATGATGCGGTTCAAATACAGTATTTAAAATGTCAATTCGAGATCCGTTTCTGCATAACCAACGCAGGTAAGCACCAATCCGTTTTGCAGATCATTTGCTGTAAGCACTTCATTGATGCTCATCTTCACTTTCCCCTTTTTACACGTCGCAACGCATGTTGAACAAATACCACCCCGGCAGCTATAAGGTAACGGAATATTATTGTCCAATGCAGCCTGCAAAATATTTTTCGGATAGGCAGCTTCCAGATGAAATGTCTTTTTTGCGAAATGAATGGTGATTTTTTTGGGGGTGGTGTCGCCGATCAATGGCGGCATCGGAATAAAATCGACAGTAAAATTTTCTTTTTTTATTTGTTCATCTGCAAATCCCATCCATTTTAAGGTGAACTGAGCCATGCGCATAAATGAACCCGGCCCGCATACATAGAATAATGGGCTCTTATCTTTATCAAACAGGTCTGCGATTGATTTTTCCAATAAAAAAATATTCAGTTTTTCCGGGTTCTTATTTTTTGCCGGTTGGCTTAAAAAACTAATCAAAGAAAACTGATGATGAATCTTTACCATTTTCTGCAACTGTTTATGGAAAATGATGTCTTCCTGGCGATGATTCTGGCAGATCAATACAACCTGAGTTTTAGGTTCATCATGCAATATCTTTTTCAGTAAGGAAAAAATTGGAACAATACCGCTTCCGGCGGCGATCAGAAAAATTTGCCTGGAGGAGTTTTTATTAGTGGAAATGGTGAATCTGCCCGCAGGTGGCAACGCAAGCAGTTTACTGCTTATTTGCAGTTTGTCGGTAAAAAACCGGGAAATTTCTCCGTTCGGAATTCTTTTTACCGTAATAGAATAAAAATGATCAATCAGTGGTGTCGATGAAAAAGAGTATGAACGCCTGAATTCTTCCTGGTGATGGTGAAAAATAAAGGTGAGGAACTGTCCCGCTTCATATATTATTTTTTTATTGCCGGCGGGTTCAAAAAAAACCGAAACGGTATCATGTGTTTCCCTGATTATATTTGTGACTGTTAATTCAATATTATCCATACTCAACAATGAATCAAGCCGCAAGATACAGGAAACAATAAAATGACTCTGGTTGCCGGACGGTGATCACCAACCTTTCCCGACAATCAAAAAAATATATCGCTCATCAGCAAAATCAATATATTTATCGGCTCATTATTTAACCAATAACTGTTTTATGAAACTCTTGCCGGCATTTTTAGGGATGGTATTTGCGCTTGCTTTTTTTTCATGCAATCAACCTTCGTCAGCAAAACCCGATAAGGATTTTCTTGCAGATGATATCGACACATCAGTCAGTCCGGCACAGGACTTTTTTAATTACGCCAATGGCGGATGGATAAAAAGAACCTCCATACCCCCGGATGAAAGCGCCTGGGGCGTTGCCAATTTGGTGCAGGAAGATATTTATGAAAGGCTGAAAAAAGTAAACCAAAAAGCGATTGAAGATAATGCGGCACACGGAACCATTTCACAAAAGGTCAGTGATTTTTGGCAAAGTGGAATGGATACGGCGACCATAGAAAAGCAAGGACTCTCTCCCCTAAAAGAAAATTTTGCATTGATCGACAAAATAAATTCCACGCCCGATATCATGCATGTCGCTGCAACGTTTCATAAAAAAGGGATCGGATGTTTGTTTGGTGAATACATAGCCCAGGATGACAAGAACAGTGAGCTTATGGCTTATCAATTATTCCAGGGCGGTGTTGGTATGCCAAACCGTGATTATTATTTCAATACAGATTCCAAATCGGTAGCAGTAAGAAATGCGTATCAGAAATATCTCTACAGGACGTTTAAACAATTGGGTAACGACAGCATTGGCGCGACCAGGAACGCACGGTCAGTTTTTCAGGTGGAAACTTCTTTGGCCAAGGCCTCGCGCAAACTGGCCGAGCTGCGCGACCCGTACAAGAATTATAACAAGATGAGCATGGCCTCGCTCCAGGGTCTTTCGCCGGATATAAATTGGACATCATACCTCAGAGACCTTGGCATCAATAAATTGGACAGCGTTATAATCGGACAGCCGGAATTTTTTGCGGCGTTAAATCACGAATTAAAAACTGCCGGGATAAATGATTGGAAAAATTACCTGCGCTTTCATCTCGTATCTTCCTCTGCTGCATTTCTTGATTCAACCACTTTCAACAATTACTTTGAGTATCGCAAAACACTAAGTGGTGCGTCCAGACCCAGGCCAAGATGGAAGAGGGTGCTTGATGCTGAAGAGAATTCAATGGGAGAGGCGCTTGGTCAGTTGTTTGTAAAAGAATATTTCAACGAAAAAGCAAAGCAGCGTTACAGCGACCTGGTTGAAGCCATGCGTGAAGCGTACAAAGAGAGAATTGAGAAATTATCCTGGATGAGTGACAGCACCAAAAAGAAAGCGCTTGACAAATTGGCTAAGATGACAAAAAAAGTTGGTTACCCCGACAAATGGAAAGATTTCAGTGCTATGCAAATCGAAAAAACGTCCTACGTGATCAACAAAGAAATGGCAAACCAGTGGTGGTTCGATCATAATGTAAACAAATTGGGAAAGCCCGTTGACAGAACAGAATGGGACATGACTCCGCAAACATATAATGCCTATTATAATGCCAGCAATAATGAAATTGTTTTACCCGCGGGGCAGTTTGCTGTTCCCGGCAAAAGAGATGAAGAACTTGATGATGCATTTGTCTATGGCTACGCCGCAGCATCAACCATTGGCCACGAAATGACTCATGGGTTTGATGACCAGGGAAGGCAATATGATGCCCAGGGAAATCTGAAAGGCTGGTGGGTGCCGGCTGACTCGGCGCAATTTACGGAACGCGCGAAAAAAATCATCCGCGAGTTCAACGAATTCAACCCCGTTGATACCATGCACATCAATGGAGATGCAACCCAGGGAGAAAATATTGCTGATCTGGGAGGCATTCTGATTGGTGTGGATGCGTTCAAAAAAACAGATGCCTATAAAAAAGGAGATAAGATCGGGGGGCTCGCACCCATGCAGCGCTTTTTTCTGGGATACGCTTATGGATGGCTCTACCAGGAAAGAAAAGAGGTTTTGGCCGCGCAGTTAATGACCGATGTGCATTCGCCGGCAAAAGAAAGAACAAATGGTCCGGTTGTCAATGTGCCGGATTTTTATGAAGCATTCGGCGTGAAGCCCGGAGATAAAATGTATCGGCCGGATAGTTTGCGCGTGAATATCTGGTGAGGGACATGATTCCCTGGCAAAAGACGGTGCAGGAGGAAGTTCAAATCCAGGCAATCAAAAAAAATGGAAGTGGTGACGGCATGTACCATCATATCATTGAGCACAGCATGCTCCGGCCTGCATGGAATAAATATATCCTCACCGGCACCCGTTGACCCACCCATATCAAGATAAAAAATTATTTTTATATGCTCTCCAGTTCATCATTGATTTGACTGATCAAAGAGGCAGATCAGTTTAACCGTAAACTTATTCCAAATCGGGTTTATGAAGAATAGCTCATTTTATCATCTCGTACTGCTTATCCTTTTTTTTTCAGGTGGTTGCAGACAACCTTATATTCCGCCTGCAGTTTCAGGCAATAATGGTTTTTTAGTGGTTGACGGATTCTTAAATATTGGAAATGATTCGACCATCATCACCCTCAGCCGTTCAGAAACGCTGAGCGACACAACTTTTTCGTTTATCCCTGAACTGCAAGCACAACTCAGCATCATCGGATCTTCTTCGGAAACTTATCCACTGCAGGAGAAAGGAAATGGTATTTATTTTTGCCCGCAATTACATCTCAATTTCGCTGAAACCTATCGGCTCAGGATCACAACCCATAACGGCAGGGAATATATTTCCGATACCATTGTTCCAAAACAGACACCCCTTATCGATACCCTGACCTGGATTGCGGACTCCAGCGGACTTTCCATTAACCTGAACACACACGATCCCTCCAACAATACCAGGTACTACCGCTGGGATTTTACGCAAACATGGCAGCGACAGGCCTATTTCAATTCAGAGTTGGAATATGTCAATGGACAATTAATTCCGCGCCCTGCCCAGGACCAGATATATAATTGCTGGAAGACTCAGTCTTCAACAAATATCATAGTGAATACTTCTGAAAAATTAAGTCAGGACATCATTTATCAGCAACCCATCCAATTTATTCCCATGGGATCTGAACAACTCTTTATTTTGTACAGCATCAATGTCAGGCAGTTTGCCATCACGCCGGACGCATATAATTATTGGCAGACATTGCAATCATCAACAGAATTAACGGGATCACTTTTTGATCAGGAACCTTCTCAAATAACCGGCAACATCCATTGCCTCACCAACCCCACAGAACCGGTGCTTGGTTTTATCGGCGCCTCAACAGTCAGTCAAAAAAGAATTTTCATCAACCGGAATGATTTCAGTTACTGGCTTCAATACCCGCCACCATGTTTTCTCACGCTTGTTTCGACGGGTGATCTAAGTGTATTTGCCAATACCTTACTCGTTACCCCGGTAAATCTGGTTCCGGCAGGAATAAATAGTTCTACGCCTGAGTGCGCTGATTGCAGGTACGGTGGGGACGCAACGACTACCGAACCCTCGTTTTGGCCAAATTGATTGACCTGTCAGCTGCTTTTTTTTAAAAAGACAATCTTCTACTAGGTGACAGGCATATTTTGATTTTGTCTGGGGAGCGGGTGCTGATTCTTATCTTCTCGCTGCTACCGGCTTCCGGGAGCCATCCGCCATGCATGGCTAAAAAAGCGTTTGTACACCGTAAGCTATTTTTGCTTCGTGCTCGAGCAGCCATTTTTTTCTCCATATTCCGCCGGCATATCCCACCAGGTCATTTTTAGAACCGATAACGCGGTGGCAGGGCACAACGATTGAAATATTATTTTTTCCATTCGCAGAAGCTGCTGCGCGGATTGCCTTGGTATCACCCAGTCTTCTGGATAATTCAAGATAGCTGATGGTTCTGCCGAATGGAATGCCCAGCAATTCGTTCCACACTTTTTTCTGGAATTCGCTGCCCTGTTGATTCAGGGCAAATTCAAAAGTCCTCCTTTCCCCATTAAAATACTGGATGAGCTGCTCGATGCAATTGATGATTATCGGCGGCAGTTTCTTTTTATTGTCGCCCTGCGGTTTTTCAATGTTGTCAATAAAAAGAATCTCGCTGATAAAATTTTCAGCTCCTGAAATTTTTAATAGTCCTATCGGAGACTGATAATACGTTGCATAAAAATCCGGCTTTATGTTCATCAGGTTATTTTATTTTACTCCGGCATATCCTGCCTGAAGAAATCTGCCCTGGACTGTCCTGTTTTTTGTCTCGCATGACCTGCGGGAAATCATCTTCATCCTATTTTCGCGCCATTCTTTACCGCCTGCTGCGGTTGCAATAAAACTACTTCTTTTTTATCAGTGTACACACCAAGAACAAGGCACTCACTAAAAAAGTTCGCGATCTGTTTGGGTGCAAAATTGATTACGGCTATTACCTGCCGGCCAATAAGTTCTTCCTTTTTATATAAATCAGTTACTTGTGCCGATGATTTTTTTATCCCCGTTTCACCAAAATCAATTGTCAGTTGATAAGATGGTTTTTTAGCTTTCGGAAAATCATTAACTTCAATAATTGTTCCGGCCCTGATGTCGATTTTGTCAAAATCGTCCCACGATATTATCATTGCAAAATTTTTTAAACAAATAAAAATACAAATTACATGAAACGTACAGCAACTGCCGTTTGGAACGGCTCGGGAAAGGAAGGAAACGGAAATTTAACCACACAAAGCACCGCACTGAACAAGACACAATACTCATACAAATCAAGGTTTGAGGAAGGAGTTGGCACCAATCCCGAAGAATTGATAGCAGCCGCTCATTCCGGTTGTTTTGCGATGGCATTGAGTTTTGAATTACAAAAATCAAATGTCGTCGCCGATTCCCTCGAGGTAACTTCAACGGTCACCATTGAAAGCGGGACCATCACGTCGTCTGAACTGGTATTAAAAGGGAGAGTCCCGGGAATCACAGAAGAAAAATTTTTAGAAAGCGCTGAAGCGGCCAAAGCAAATTGTCCGGTAAGCAAAGTATTGAATGCAAAAATAACTTTGCAGGCTTCGCTGGTATAATTTTTCAAATTAATAACGGAAATACACATGTCAAAAAAATCGGCCGCTTTTTCACGCAGAAAATTTCTTCGCAATGCTTCGCTGGCAGGGGGAAGTTTTTTTATCGTCCCGCGCCATGTCTTGGGAAGAGGGTTTATCCCGCCCAGCGATAAACTGAATATCGCCGGTGTGGGTTGCGGGGGAAAAGCGAGAGTCAATCTTCCGCTTGCATATAACAACGGCTCAGATAATATTGTGGCACTTTGTGATGTTGATGATCGAATGGCGATTGATTCAAGAAAGCAATGGCCGGGCGCTCCTTATTATAAGGATTACCGCGACCTGCTGGAAAAAGAGAACAAACATATTGATGCCGTGATCGTGACAACGCCGGATCACATGCACGCGCCGGTCGCTCTTGCTGCCATGCAGATGGGCAAACATGTCTATTGCGAGAAACCATTGACCCATGATATCTATGAAGCAAGAATATTAACGCGCGCGGCGGAAAAATATAAGGTAGTCACCCAGATGGGCAACCAGGGTAGCAGTGGTGACGATACCCGAAAAGTAGAAACCTGGATCCAGTCGGGAATAATCGGCGACGTACACACCGTGCATGTCTGGACGAACAGGCCGGTTTGGCCGCAAGGGATTCCCACGCCCACAGGAACCTTTGATATTCCAAAAGAACTGGATTGGGATCTGTGGTTGGGAACTGCGCCGCAACGTGATTACCATCCGATCTACTTGCCTGCTATATGGAGGGGGTGGGTTGATTTTGGAACCGGCTCCCTGGGTGATATGGGTTGCCATTTTATTGATGTTCCCTACCGCGCCCTGAAATTAAAATACCCGACTTCCGTAGAATGCAGTGTGGGTTCGGTATACACCGGATTTTTTAAAGAAGCAATTTATACCGACAGCTATCCGCCCTCATCGATCACCTACATCCATTTTCCGGAAAGAGAGGGTATGATCCCCACACAATTAATTTGGTATGACGGGGGAATAAAACCAAGAAGACCGGATGAATTATTACCCGACGAAGAAATGGAAGGGGTGGACGGCGGAATAATTTTTGAAGGTACGAAGGGAAAACTGATGGCGGGATTGTTCGGAGGCAAGCCGACATTATTGCCAACAAGCCTGATGGAACATACCAACCTTCCGCCGTCAAAATTTCCATTTGTGGAAGGCGGTCCGCCGGGACATCAGCAGCAATGGGTGAAGGCATGCAAAAAAGGATGGGGGACCTATACCAGTTCATCTTTTGATAAATCTGGACCGCTGGCAGAAACCGTGCTGATGGGTACGCTTGCCGTACGCAGCTATAATTACAGCGAAACGGATGCACAGGGAAAGAAAAAATTCCCAGGTAGAAAAAAACTCCTGTGGGATGGAGAAAATATGAAGGTCACCAATTTTGATCCGGCTAACCAGTTTGTAAAAAGAGAATACCGTGGCGGAAGAAAACTCGACCTGTGAATATAAAGCTTAAAGTTTTCAAAATCTTGCCGGTTTAATGGTGGTTTGTCGCATCACTAAAAAAAGTATATTTAATTTCCGTAAAATAATTCCTCATTAATAATCATTCAAATTGTTTTTATGAAAAAATTGTTGTTGCTGCCTGTTATTTTTTTCTCGTTATGCGCGGTAAAATTGAATGCTCAATCGCTTGCCAACACGACATGGAAGGGTCTTTTCGGGGATCCGATAAATGATACGCTGACACTTCATTTCCAAAAAGATACTTTCTATGTGAGCAACACGCCGGGAGATGTGGTTGTCCGCTCGGTTTTGAAAATTTCTAAAGACACCATGACGATAACCGATTTTGACGGACAATACATGTGTCCCCAGGCTGAAGGCGTTTATACCTACATCATTAGCGGGGATTCCATTGCTTTCACCCTTGTCAGCGATGCGTGTGAAGGGCGAAATGGAATCACTCAAATAAAATGGATCCGTGCGGCTCCGAAAAAATAAATTTTCTACACAACCCCGGTTATATCCGGGGTTTATCTTTTTTGAGCAATGCCTGTGGACGGACAGACCGCGCTCACCATGGAAGTGTCAGTAAGACACAATTATTTTTTTCGGTAAAAGCTTCTTGACGTAAATTACGCTTCCGAATATATTTTTAATTGCCATAGAAAAAAAATTGCTTCATGAAAAAAACAAATCAGTTTAACAAGTCGCGCAGAGATTTCCTTAAAACATCATCACTGGCCACAGCCGGTTTTTTTATTGTTCCCCGTCATGTTTTGGGAAGGGGTTTCGTTGCGCCGAGTGATAAATTAATGATCGCCGCGATCGGTGCCGGCGGGAAAGGAGCCGACGATATTGATCATTTCGACAAAAGCGGGAAGGCGACGATTGCCTATTTGTGTGACGTCGATGACAGGCAGATCGTTGATTCCGTGAAGCGATTCCCAAACGCAAAAAGGTATAAAGACTTTCGCGAACTGCTTTCCAAAGAAGCCAAACACATTGATGCCGTTTCTGTTTCTACTCCCGATCACACGCATGCAGTGGCCGCAATGGCGGCGATGCAATTGGGAAAACATGTATATGTTCAAAAGCCATTAACGCATGATATTTACGAGGCGCGGATGCTCACCGAGGCTGCCCACCGCTACAAGGTGGTTACCCAAATGGGAAACCAGGGTGCTTCCGGCGACGGTGTTCGTCAATTGCAGGATTGGTATAACGCCGGCGTAATCGGCGACGTACATACCATATATTGTTATACCGACAGACCGATTTGGCCGCAGGGTGTGGGGCGACCTACCGCTGCCTCTCCGATTCCCGCCGGATTAGATTATGACCTCTGGCTCGGCACCGCTCCGAAAAAAGATTATTTTGAAGGCGTCCTTCCGTTTAACTGGCGGGGCTGGTGGGATTATGGCACTGGCGCACTCGGCGACATGGCCTGCCATATCATGGCTCCTGCTTTTGCAGTGCTTGGTCTTGGTTATCCCATTTCTGCGGAATGCAGCGTGGCGACAAAATATATCGAGAACTGGCATAAGGCATATTTCCCCGACAGCGGACCGATCGCTTCGCACATCACGCTAACTTTCAAAGGACAGAACGGTAAACCGGATGTTGAATTGCATTGGATGGATGGCGGCTTTCAACCAACAAGACCCAAGGAACTGGGTCCGAATGAGGTAATGGGAGATGGCGGAAACGGCGCTGTTTTTTATGGTACAAAAGGAAACATGATGTGCGGTACTTATGGAATTGACCCGAAATTGCTGCCAACATCAAGAACAAATGAAGTAAAAGTTCCCCAAACGGTTGCGCGTGTTCCCAATGGAGATGAAGGTCATTATGCGGCATGGGTTGAAGCAGCGATCGCCGGATACGGAACGGACAAAGCCAAAAACCTAAGCTCCAATTTTGATATTGCCGGTCCGCTTACCGAAAGCGTGCTGATGGGAAATCTCGCCATCCGCAGCTATGATATTCAGAAGAAAAGCGGCAATGACATCAATTATCCCGGTCGGTTTATTAAATTATTATGGGATGGCCCAAATATGAAAATCACCAATTTTGACGATGCTAATCAGTTTGTGAAAAGAACCTACAGCAACGGATGGAGTCTCGGCGTCTAGAAAACAATTTTCTTATTTATTAATTTCTGAAAAATGAAAAAGAAAGACCAATTCAATAATTCGCGCAGGAAGTTCCTGCGCGACAGTTCGTTAGCAGCAGCAGGTTTTTTTATCGTTCCGCGTCATGTGCTTGGCCGCGGATTTATTGCACCGAGTGATAAATTAAACATTGCCGGCATCGGTGCGGGTGGAAAAGGAGAAAGCGACCTTGCTGAGTTTTCTAAAAGTCCCAATGCCAACATCATTATTTTATGTGATGTTGATGACAGACAGATCACCGCCTCCGTGAAGCGTTTTCCCAACGCAAAGCGGTATAAGGATTTTCGCGAGATGCTTGACAAAGAACACAAGCATATAGATGCGGTGTCTGTTTCCATTCCGGATAACGTGCATGCGGTTGCTGCCATTACGGCCATGCAACTCGGCAAACATGTTTATGTCCAAAAACCACTGACGCACGATATTTATGAAGCGCGCATGCTTACCGAAGCTGCGAAGCGATATAAAGTGGTGACGCAGATGGGTAACCAGGGCGCATCGGGCGACGGCGTTCGGTTGATGCAGGAGTGGTACAATTCCGGAACTATCGGCGATGCACATACGATAAAAGTCTGGACCAACCGGCCTGTTTGGCCGCAAGGAACGGGCTATCCGAAAACAACCGATGAAGTGCCCAAAGAACTGGACTGGGATCTTTGGCTGGGACCGGCGCAGGTTCAGGATTACCACAAAGAATTTGTTCCGTTCAGCTGGCGGGGTTTCTGGAATTTTGGAACGGGTGCCTTGGGAGATATGGGATGTCATTTAATTGACCCGGCTTTTAAAGTGACGGGACTTGGTTATCCTTCCGAAGTAGAATGCAGTACCGTAAGTATTTATGAAAAAATGTGGACACCGGATTATTTCCCCGAAAGTTGTCCGGCAGCATCTTCCATTAAATTAAGATTCCCGGGGAAAAATGGAAAACCTGATGTAAAATTATATTGGATGGATGGAGGTATTGCCCCTGAACGTCCCGATGAATTGGGTCCTGATGAAAGAATGGGCGGAGGTGATGGAGGAGTGCTGATCGAGGGAACAAAAGGTAAAATGATGTGTGGAACCTACGGCGCAAACCCGCAACTGTTACCCCTCTCGAGAACAAAAGAAGTGACCGTGCCGCAAACAATTGCACGCGTCCCCGAAGGACATTATGTGCAATGGATAAATGCATGCCTCGCGGGATATGGGAAAAAAGAAGTAAGTTCTCCTTTTGAATATGCTGGTCCTTTATCAGAAACCATTTTGATGGGGAATCTGGCATTGCGCAGCTGGAATATAAAAGGGCCCAATGGGAAAGGGTTTCCAGGAAGAAAAAAATTATTGTGGGATGCGGCAAATATGAAGATCACAAACTTTGACGATGCCAATCAATTTGTAAAAAGAGAATATCGCAAAGGATACGAAGTGACCTGGAAATAAAGGGCATTTGTTTTCAGTGAAAATGACTTTGTTTGGTGAGTGGCATTCCCTGGCTTTGCAGTGCTCATGTGGTTTATCATTTGTACCTGTTGTTGTTGTGTGCACTGGAGAGAATAAACTTTGCTTAAAGTGAAACCGTCGGCGTTTCACTTTTTTTGTTCGGAAGCCGGATTCATCGGATTGATGGACCAAGCTTGCGGATTTGCGTCTTGTTGATCTCCCTGGAAAAAGGGACGATAAAAAATGGGGATCGGTACCCAGCATATTGCAGCAGATAAAATGTATACCATGCATGTTAAAAAACACGGCTTGCTGATTGTATTGGTTTTTGCTTCATTAAACATATATTCTCAGCCCGCTCTTGTCAACCCCAAATGGGAAAATGGTTTTTGGAAAGCAAAATGGATCGCTCATCCTTCGGCTTCAGGAAATGATTTCGGCGTTTTTCATTTCAGGAAAAATATATCTCTGGACGAAAAGCCGTCGACCTTCGTCATTAATATTTCTGCTGATAACCGCTATCGCTTTTTTGTAAACGGACTTTCTGTCTGTACAGGACCCGCACGCAGTGATCTTGCCAACTGGAATTTTGAAACGGTTGACATCGCTTCCTATCTGACCCCGGGAAATAATATCATTGCCGCAACGGTTTGGAATTTTGCTGAATATCGTCCTTATTCGCAAATAAGTTATCAGACTGCTTTTATCATACAGGGAAATTCAGAAAAGGAATCTATCATAAACACGGATAAATCATGGAAAGTAATCCAGGATTCGGGATACTCGCCATTCCCCATAGACCGCACAAAGATTCAAACTTATATCGTCACCGCTGAAGGCGAAAAAGTTGATGGCAATAAATATGACTGGCATTTTGAACAACTTAATTATGACGACAGCAGATGGTCCCCTGCAAGCCAGTTGTGGTACGCAGCTAAATCAAGAACCTACGGTACGGACGGGAACTGGATGCTGGTTCCCCGAAGCATTCCGCTTGCGGAAGAATCTGCGCAACGTTTTGGATCTGTCAGGAGATCCGATCTGGAAAATAGCAGCCCGGATAATTATTCAGCCTTTTTGGCGGGGAAGTCATCTTTGCGGATTCCTGCAAATAAAAAGGTAAAAATATTGTTGGATCAGTCTCATCTTACTAACGCATATCCGCAAGTCATTTTCAGCAAGGGGAAAAACGCAGAAATAAAATTGGTTTATGCCGAAGCATTGATTGATGACAACAGAAAAAAAGGCAACCGGGATTCTATCGAAGGAAAAAAGATCGAAGGACTTGCCGACGAATACATCGCAGATGGCGGGGATAACAAAATGTACAGTCCTTTATTTTTTCGCACGTTCCGGTACCTGCAACTGGAGATTGAAACGAAAGACGAACCGTTGATAATAAATGATATTCGAAGCATCTTTACCGGTTACCCGTTTACAGAAAATGCTGTTTTTAAAAGCGATCAGCAGGAAATAGATAAACTCTGGCAGGTCGGCTGGCGCACGGCGCGGCTTTGTTCTGTCGATACCTATTTTGATTGCCCTTATTACGAACAATTGCAGTATGTTGGCGACACCAGGATCCAGGCGCAGATTTCTTTATATGTTTCGGGTGATGACCGTTTAATGAAAAAGGCCATCAATGATATCGGTAATTCTTTTATTCCTGACGGGTTAACACAAAGCCGCTACCCTTCACGTGATATGCAACTCATCCCGACTTTTTCATTGTGGTGGGTCTGTATGGTCCATGATTTTTGGATGCACAGAAAGGACGATGCTTTCGTACGATCCCATCTTGATGGAATTGCCCAAGTTCTCGACTGGTATAGACAACACCTTGCCGGAAACGGGATGCTCGGAAGTTTGTCATGGTGGCAATTTGTTGACTGGAGCTGGGATGGCGTTGACAGCATTCGTGTTGGCGGCGTACCTCCGGGAGTAAGTAAAGGCGGTTCCTCAATCGTCACCCTGCAGTTTGCCTATACGCTGCAGCGCGCTTCCCAATTGATGGATGCCTACGGAAAAAAGGAGTTGGCGGAAGCATATGAAAAACTTGCCCGGACCCTCATTGGATCAACCTATAAATTATGCTGGGATAATGAAAAACAAATGTTGTCAGACACGTATGAAAAAAAAGAATTCAGTCAGCACGCCAACATTCTTGGTATTTTAACGGATGCGATCCCTGCAGCAGATCAGCAACCCTTATTATCAAGAATCATTGCAGACAAACAGATCACTCCATGCACCTATTATTTTAAATTTTATTTGTTTGAAGCATTGAAAAAAGTAAAAATGGGAAATGCATTCTTGCCATTGCTTGAACCCTGGTTTGCCATGCTGAACCGGGGGTTAACCACATTCGCTGAGCAACCGGACCCGACAAGATCGGATTGTCACGCATGGAGCGCATCCCCTTTGTACGAATTGCTGTCGCTGGTATGTGGTGTCCGGCCTGCAGCTCCGGGGTTTGAAAAGGTACTGATCGAGCCATATCCCGGGAATTTAAAATGGATCGACGCAAGGGTCCCGCATCCAAAAGGAAATATTCTTGTTCACCTCGAAAATAATCAAGGGAGGATCAGGGGCACCGTTGAACTGCCTGACGGCGTCGGCGGAACCTTTGTATGGAAGGAAAAAAGGATTGAATTAACGGGCGGCAAACAATCCATCCAGCTATAATTTTTTTCCGGTGAGGGCGCTCCCGCAAGTGAAGTTTGCAGGTGGCTATTTTTCCTGTTTAGCTTTCAGGGTTATGACCTCCCCTTAAAAGCGGGATGGTACTGGTGAAGCGTCTCCCGCAAATACTCCCTGTCCATATGGGTGTAAATTTCGGTGGTGGTGATGCTTTCATGCCCGAGCATCTCCTGCA
>Ga0070731_10002871_pt1 | contig 15961 bp, 13 predicted proteins | sample Coa_R1_2_FD_66448 | JGI IMG/M metagenome (GOLD analysis project Ga0070731, IMG submission 66448) | Surface soil microbial communities from Centralia Pennsylvania, which are recovering from an underground coalmine fire - Coalmine... | ecosystem: Environmental > Terrestrial > Soil > Unclassified ...
TCTTCAAGCAACTTCCAATAGGATTTTTGTTCAGGCATATCATTATTTCCACTTACTAGAATAAGATCAGAGTAAAAAGGAGTCAATCTTCTCGGTTGGAAAATATTTTAACTCTTCCTAATATCACCAACAAAGTTCCAGAGATCCCATCATGCCTCATTCCTCTAAATCTTTTTTAGTAAAAGCTCTTCAACATCAACCGCAACGCATCAAATGTTCTTTGAGCGATTGCCTTGCGTTCCGCGCACCGGTATCCATCGTGTTTCTCTATCGCAAACCCATTGATAAGAATCTGCTTATCGATGCATTGCAGCATGTACTATGCGACTTTCCTGTTTTTGCTGGTGTTTTGGTCAAGCGCGATGGCGCATTGTACATCGATTGTAATAATCAAGGCGCACAAGTGACGTTAGCTCATCATAATGGACCGCTTTTTCACTCGTTGAATGATATAGAAAAGTTCGATATGAGAAAGCTCATCGATCAAATTCGTCCCCGTCAGCTTTTGTCTCAAAGAAAGCCAGTTTTCACGATGAAATTGACCTATTACACGGATGGAATGTCCATCGGTTATAGTTGGAGCCATAGCATCGGGGACATGGGCACATTCATGGAATTGCTTAAAACCTTATCCGCTTTTGCTCAAGGAAAAGCCTATGAGCCCGCGGTGATTGCAAGCGATCGAACAGAGTATTTAGAAAACTGGCTGAAAAACAAAAAAATCTCATCAGATAAAAAGAAGATCTGCATCCTGAAGATGTTGGATTTTTGCGACCTACTTCGATTAGCACGAGAGTTCTACTCCCCTAAACGCGGCGTCCTCCTCTATTTTACAGAAAAAGAAGTCAGCGCTTTGAAAGAGGATTTGATTAAAAAAACAGGAAAAACCCTGTCAAGAAATGATGTATTATGCGCTCATTTGTTAGATTGTGTAACACGTTGCCGCAGCGATCAAAGCGGCGAGCAGCATCTATCTTTTGCTGTCAACATGCGCTCGCGTCTCGGACTGCCCTCTCGACTGCTCGGCAATTATGTCGATTTGATATCGATTAAAATAGATAAGCCTCAAGAAATAGAAATCTCAGCATCCTGCATCCATCAAGCGGTGAAAAGTTATTTAGAAGAACATTTTCAGCATGAGGAGACAAAAGAATTCATACAAAAAGTGGGAGGCGTCAAAAAAATTGATCGCATCCTGCCAGAAAAAATGTTACCGCCAACTAAAAACCTCACCATTTCCAATTGGTCGAATTTTGGAGCCTATTCGATTGATTTCGGCATCATAGCCCCTCATCTCATTCTTCCAGTGGGACGTAGTCCTCTTCCCTGGCTCTCCTGCATTATGGAGGGATTCGATAACAAGGGGCTGCTCGTCAGCCTGGTATTACCTACTGCAGTCGCCAAGCGCCTGAAAAGTCTAGAAATGCGCGCTCGCATTCACCACTATCGCACTGAAGGCGAAACCGTCTACGGCTTGTGATTTTAGATCGTTCAAAAAAAATGCATAGTTGTTCATAATTGCTCACATAATTTTTATCAGAGGACCTTTTTATGAGCAGTTCTGCAGCCCTGTCGCATTTAGATCAAGCAAAAGCTCAAGTTTACTCCAGCCTGAATGAGCACGCCCCAAAACAAGAAATCATTTTGCTCAACATAGACGGAATTACTCGACGGATCACAAATGACATCAACTCTCGCTACAACGCGCTTCAATATAGAAAAGTAAGCTTTCCTTCTAAAAGCGAGCTCGAGACGGAATACACTGCGTATTGTTTGGTGTGCGGCAAGATACGGTCCCTGCTCATTGAGACAAACCGATTTGAGGAACTCTTAGGAGCTGGTTTAAAATACTTAAAAGTTAAACATGCAACAACGGTCACTGCGGATAAACTTTCTGCGCTTAACAAAAAAAGTGTGAATTTAAGGAGAATGCTTAGCGCATTTGACGATGAATATAGCTCTATGAAAAATTCCCTGCATTATTTTCAGTTACTTGTGAATAAGGGCAAACCCTTGAGCCTTTGTCAACGCCTGAGCGAAACCGTATGTCCTAAGTCTTTCAATCTTGGTAAACAGGCAAGCAACTTTAAAGACAGGGAAAATAGTTTAAAGGAGAGGATTCAAGCCATTGAAGCGAGCGCCTCAGAGGGACAAGGAATGCCCGAATCCTTATTGGAAAAGGAAAAAGATCATAAACATTCCACTGATGTTGTAAAGACTAGCAATACAGAACTCGTAGATGATCCCGAACAGGAGAAAGATAAAAATATATGATTCTTATCGAAATGCGCGCGCGTAGATCTCGACATTAAAAAGCGTTTCAAAACCCAGATGGCTGTATAACTCATGCGCTTCTGGGTAACCCAAAACGATGAGCCGCTCAAGGCCAAGTTTATTAGCACGATGCATTAAAAACTGCATCAATTCCCTAGAAGCGACTCCCGAATCAGGAAGTGTCGCATCATTAAAAACCTCCCCGACAGATCCATGGACAAAAAGAGAAGCTGTACTCGTGGGCTTTCCATCGGCATAGAAGATATAATTTTCACACTCTAAGCCGTCCAATATTTGGAGATATTCATTTTTGACCAGTTCATCACTCTGATAGACTGTGGAAACAATTGCATATAAGATTTCGCTATCTGCAGGACGAATATCTGCCACACATAAGGGCACAGACTCAACACTCCATGTCATGGCAGGACAGGTCACAAGTAAACTAAAATTGCGCTCCTTTAATATATCGACCAACCCTTCCGCATGATTCTCGGGATGGATCCAAAAACTCATCGGATTGCCCTGCACATTATTTTGAATGAGGGCGTCCACTCTTTCTGAAACATTTCTGCAGGACACATGCAGGACCACATTGAGAAAGGGATTGGGAATAGAAGAAAACCACGCATAAACATCTGAGCTCTTTTCTTGAGCAGGGTGAATCGCTTCGTAAAAATTTTGAAATTCCAGAAAAACAGAACGTTTGTCCACAGCATCACCTGAATAGAATGAAAAGGTAAATAGTAGTCCTAAATAAACTGTTAGTTTGTACAAGGACTCTGTTCCATTTTCCATGAGTTCATACAATTAAAAGCCAATTCTTCGCTAGAAACCACACGCTGCTCAATGACCTCAAATACTGGAAGTCCCTTTTCTCCCATGATCAATTTGGCTTGAACAACAAGCCACTCTTCTTTTTCTTTGCGAATAATATGCAGTAAATATCCTTCTGGAATTTCCGCCGCCCATTCTTGATATTCAGGCCTATTCCAGGTTTGAAACCATGCATTGTCCATCGCATTTGTCTCCATTAAAATATCTGAACCTATCCCTATAATTTTAATCTTCTTGAGATTATACCGAAAGTGTTTGAAAAATGGGAATCTGGCTTTGTTGGCTTTGCAACAAATTTTTTGTCTTCGCTCGCGCCTTGTGCACGCACAATGGTCGCTCGCTCCAAACAAAAAAATTTGCGCAGCCGCCTTGCCAAATTCCCATTTTTCAAACACTTTCGGTATAAGACTCACTCAAAAAATTTTTTCGGTATATTTTAGAACTTTTGATTGGGAAAAATCAAAAACTGATTTAATCTATTTTCTAGTAATGCAATCATAGTGAGAATGAATGATGACTATCATCGAAAAAATAAATCTAGGGATCAAAGAAGCCATTCGCAATCAAGAAAAAATAAGACTCGACACGCTTCGTATGCTGAAGTCAAAGATATTGGCCGTCGATGCGCGAGCCAACCTCTCTGACTCTGAAGTGATTAAACTAATCAAAACTTACTATGGGAACCTCCAAGAAGCCCGAGAACAATCCATTAGCCGTCCCGAGATGGTGGAAAAATTGGACAAAGAACTCGCCATTGTTCAGGAGTTTTTACCTCAATCGCTTTCTCCAGAAGAAACCAAAAAAATCGTGGTTCAGGCAATCGCTGATTCTGGGGCAAAGACAAAAAAAGATCTAGGTTTAGTGATGAAGACCATTATGAAGCTAAATAATGCTGTAGATGGAAAGCTAGCTAAAGAACTGGCTGATCAGCTGCTTTCAGATTAGAGACTGCCTATCTCAGTAATCCAAATCTCAGATTGACAACAATCAAAAGTTAAAAATAACTTCAACTTTAAGAGGGTATTGTATTCCCCTGTGTGCTGATGGATAAACAAACTTCTATAAATCAGACTCGACGTCTTTTTCCGTATTCTTTTCGCAGAACATTGCGGGTCGACATCCTTTCTCTTTTTCTATCTCTTTTTATCATTTCCTTTACCTTTATGATCGCTTTTACTTACTTCAAGGAAAAAAAGGCGATCGAGTCATTTTCTTTAGGGACGATCCAACGTGCGAGCAGTACCGTTCTTGAAAGAATGAAAGAACTCATGGCCGATGCTACGCGGTATCAAACAATTACGGATAGCTTTGTTTGGACGCAAGCGTCAATCACGATAGATAATGAGGATCTCTGCATCTATCTGCTCAGAGTAGTCAAAATACAAAAGAATTTTTCTCGGATTTTCGTCGCATCTACGCATGGGAATTTTTTGAGTGCCAACAATCTGCAGCAATCCAAACAGCGCACCTATATGACGAACTCCTCAAAGCCGCTCCCTGAAAACGCGCGGTTTTCTCTATTATTTGTAGATAATGAACATGATCCTTCGAAGACTACATGGTATTATGTAGATGAGAATTTGAAGACCATTTGCTATGAAGAGCAATCGCAATCCACATTCGATCCCCGCCTGCGTCCCTGGTATATAGAATCGATGCGCACTGGACAGTCTTACTGGTCCGATTTTTTTTTCTATTACACCACTGGGGATTATGGGGCCAATGTGTCTCAGCCTCTTTACAGCAAAGACGGGATGATGATTGGCGCAACGGGAGTAGGTATCTCCGCGCAGCTTCTATCCAATCTGCTCGCAAGGCAAGTGGTTGGAAAAAATGGGCGGATATTTCTTCTGAACCAGAATGGGGGAGAATTATTTAAATCCGAGATTAAGGACACTATTTCTCTTGAAACGCTTTATACAGCTTTTAAAACGTATTCAGCAACAAAACAGGAACAATTCTCCTTTGTCGACCAGGGAATAAAATATCTGGCTCAAGTGAGCGAGCTCCCTTTGAGCCCAAATAAAAAATGGCTGATTGCTGTGATCGTGCCCTTTTCCGATTTTTTTGGAGATTTGGAACATAAAGAAGAATGGATATTAGGCATTTCCATCTGCGTTCTCATTTGCTCAGCGATTTTTGTTTTTATCTTTTCAAAACGCATTTCCGCACCTATTGTCACCTTGTCCAAAGAAATTGATAAGATGAAGCACCTGGATCTATCGAGCAATTTGCGCATTCATTCCAATATCACGGAGATTTTTTTAATGGATGCCTCCATTGCTGCCTTAAGAAATGGCCTTCGCTCTTTTGCGCGTTACGTTCCCCGAACCATTGTCAAACAGCTTCTCGAGAAAGAGGAAGAAATCAAACTAGGAGGAGAAAAGAAAGAAATTACAGTCTTATTCTCTGATATCGCAGGCTTTACAACCATCTCAGAAAGTCATTCCACAGAAGAGGCCATGTCCTTTCTATCGGAGTATTTTGATCCTTTATCAAAGATCATCATTGAAGAGGAAGGCATTATCGATAAATACATCGGGGATAGCATTATGGCTTTTTGGGGAGCTCCCTTAGAAATTCAAGAGCCTGCTGTGCATGCCTGTGTGGCCGCTGTGCGCTGCCAAGCCTTTTTAAAAGAATTCAATGCGCATCGCAAAGAAAGAGGGATTCCTGAACTGTTTACACGCATTGCAATCCATACCGGAAAGGTCATCATAGGCAACATTGGGACATCTGAGCGCATGAACTACACTGCAATAGGAGATGTCGTCAACACGGCTGCGCATCTGCAGCAAGTCAACAAAATCTATCATACGCAAACGATCATCACCGAAGAGACATTTACACAGGTGAGAAATAACGTTCTCGTACGTCCTTTAGATATTTTTGTACCTGCTGGGAAAAAAACAAAAATCAAAATCTACGAATTGATTGCGGTTTTGCACGGAGATCCGAAAATTCGCCCTCAGCCAGAACAGGTGGAACTCTGCGAGCTATTTACTCAAGGATTTGAAACCTTCCATGCCGGTTCCTTTGAGCAAGCGAAATCTATCTTTGAGCGTATGCATCAAAAATTTCCAGCAGATTATCCCACCCAGATTTATATCGCGAGATTGGCTATTCCCATACCTAAGCTTTAATTATGCAAGAGGTCTAATATATCCCGCGGTCCATGTGGCCGCGGGATAGTGTCTAGAGTTATTTGTTTATCTGATAACAGTGTGATTCGAGGTAGTCGCGGTGGAAAGAGTTCCTCCGCCTGATACAGTAGCTGCTGGTGCTACCGAATTAGGTGCATCGTGATCTACATCCACTAGCAATGTGATGGGCGGATAGCTGAAACCGGGCTCCAGCACATTGCTGCGTGTGCAAGTTAGAATGGTGTCAGCATCATTAAAAATCCATCCTGAGCCTTTTAACGATCTGTACGTAAGTCCCCCAGGAAGAGTGATGACAACTGTCACATTGCCCGACGTTGGAAGATTACCCTGATTAGGTACTACAATTTTGTATGCACCCATTTCCCGTCTTATAAAAGGAAACGTATGCGTCATTGTAATATCCAAACGCGGCGAAGGCTGTGCTTGAGAGGCTGTAGAACTCGTTAAGCTCGCTAACAAGTTAGCTCCATTAAAGGTACCCCATCCCGAAGCATTATCATACCCCTTTTTGGCGGCATAATATAAATTGTTACCCACTGTGATATCATGAAAATTGGTTGTATACGCTGTTCCTAACCCTATCGCATAAAGTAGAGGATTTGCAAAGCCTAATACAGGCATTTGGCTGGTAGCCCGCGCTTGATTCACACACGCGGTAAAAGCTGCCCAAAGAGGAGCTGCGCAGCTCGTGCCTCCATACATCGTCCATTGCCCATTATAGTAAATGGAATAGCCTGTATCTTGATCTGCGTTGAGCGCTACATCAGGAACATTGCGATGGGTCTTTGAAAATGTCGTAGAGACATTTTTTTGCCACGAAGGAATAGTCCACACAGTACTGACACCTCCTCCCCCTGCTCCGTTGCCCATTCCATCGTTCCAGACTGTTTCATTTGCATAGGCACCGCTTGCTGCATTCACAGTAAGACGTGTTCCACCTACACCAACAACATAAGGTTGAGAAGCTGGATCATCCACCGCAAGAGAACGCGTGGGATAATCATCATAAGCACCGCTATCTCCCGCAGCGGCATAGATCGTCTGTCCATGTGCAGCCATCTGCATGAAAATGGCATTCTCTGCTTGAAGAAATTGTGCATTGCTGAGATTTTCACCCATTCCCCAAGAAGTACTCACCTGTTTGGCAATATTATCTGTAGCAATCCTGTTGTATACATCCAAAACCCCTTGATCCGAGTTAGGACCCTCATAAACGTAAATCTGACTTTGGGGTGCTAGCGCCAGCGCCAGCTCGATATCCAGCGTGACTTCAGCATCAATACCGCTTGTGGAACCCCCATCGACCAAAACATTTGTCAACTTCGGCGCAGGCAGACTAAAATAGTTAGCATAGGCATTGATATCGCTTGCTAGATATCCTCCCAGCTCAAATAGAGCGATGATCTGGCCAGATCCCTTTGCCGACACACCGTTGAGATTATAAGCGTTTAAGAGATCGTTAGGAGAGAAACCTCCTCCAGGCCCCGAAGGATGTGAGTTGGATGCGGCATTCGAGACCAAAGCATTTTCTTTCATCTGTTTTTGTCGGTTGTACGTACGCCACAGTGCGTGGTTATCCAGACCCACTATACCGTGAATAACGGAGGCAATGGACGCCGGAACTTCGGGATCACTATCGGGAGCATAAAATGTACGGCCATTGGGTTTCTGATAATGATGAAGGTGAAGATTAAAAGAGGATTCGATAGATCCAGACGGACCTGAAACATTCAAAAGAACACGATTTGAATGCGTTCCCGTTACGGTGAGACCTAAGCTTTTTGCATAAGCAACGACATGATCATAGTCTTCCTGAGTCGGAGCAAATTGCTCGGCAAATTCTTCCGGATTAAGATACTTACCGTAATGTTGCGTATCCGTCGGATCGGAGATACGCTGTAAGAGTTTTTCCAGTGCTTCCTTATTTCGCAATGGTAAAACGAAAGTCAGTGAAACGGAAGCATCGGCATCGACGTGTTGTAAGAAAGTGGCATCAGAAACTGCTTTACTAGGAACATGACCTGTAAGTCTTACAGAATCTGATTGTGCAGCGGTTACTTGGACGGTAAGCGCAAACACGAGAGACAGACAACTTTTCAAAAACCATGAGGAAGTGTTCTTCATGATAGGTTCTCCTTTTTTTGCTTTGAATAAAGACACTAGTGTTAACAATGACCACCAATGAACCTAATATTTAAAATTTTATTTTGCAAACTTATTGTGTGTGGCTCAGACACATTGTGTATACTTTTAAACCTATCCCGCCTCTAAACTTATCCATCTTAAAATAAATAATTAAATATTAATTAATTTTATTTTTAACGTTTAAAATAATCAAACAAAGTCATATTCTTATTAAAAGTTTATTTCTTTTTAAATTAACACATTATTATGGCAACAAGAATTATTTCAAACACAATATCTGCACAGAAACTTGTATGCAATCCCGAGACAATTAAAGAGAAATGGGAACAGGTTTCTGTAAAAAAGGATTGGGGCCAAAAAGTGCATGCGTGGATGTCGTTTGAAAGCGCTCCCCAGTATGGAAAAAAACAAAATCATTTCGAATTAATAGGTGTTACGCTCTTAATCCCCTTTTCTTTGTGGTTGGGAGCGTTTTTAATTAAACATCCAAAAGACGCAGACTTGAACAAATTAATTTTGCAAAGAGTAACAGCCGTCTTTCTGACAACCATCACTTTGCCCATCAGTATCCTGGGAGTGTTAATTAAAGGATTAGGCGAACTGCTTCCTCATGTGAAAATGGAATGCGACGATTCCTCTAAATCAAAGACCCATCCGCTCCTTGTGAATGCCTGCTATCAAATGACAGGACAATTTACTAACGCTTGCAAAAAAATTGGCTTTAACCGGTTCTTTCCTCTCGATGGCACACTTCTAGGAGCTGTCAGACACAAGGGATTCATTCCTTGGGATGATGACGTCGACATAGGTGTTGATGAAACAGATATCCCTCTATTGCGTGAGAAATTAAAGCCTCTCTTAGAAGCTCATGGAATTGTTTGGACAGAAAATTTATATGAATCGTTCAAGGTCATCAAACTTTCCTATAGTCCGGACCATTGGAAGCGCATGGTACAAAATTACCAGAAATCCCACCCGAATCAATCCATCCCTCAAGATTTAATCTATGAGTCACCCAATATTATTGATCTTTGTGCCAACGCAATCATGTCAAATAAATCCTGGGCCTCCGCTTCTTCTGCAGCACGCACCATGTTCCCAACAGACTATGTGCCATTCGATGCTATGACAGAAAAAGAACACCCCCAGCAATACATTTGCTTTGGTTCCCTCCTTCTCCCGACGTTTTCTAATGAAACGATTATACGGTATCTGAAAACCTATTATGGCGATGACTGCTTAACACACGGGCTGCAAACACACTCCCACGGGTCGATCAACACCTATTGGGGACGCATTCCTGTTCCCAAGTTCTATCGCACCTATCGATTTAAGATCACAAACTCTGCCATTTAAGGCTTCTACTAAATATTTTTTCCTTCAAGATGAATGGAATGCAAATAACTGCGGAATTTTGGCTGCATCCTTCTCCGCAAAGCTACTGGAACCAAAAATCTGCTGAAAAAATTCACACAACCTTACTGGGCGCGGTATAGATAAAAAAAGTTCATGTAGGTATTTATTTGGTCGCAAGGACCTCGATCAACGGATCGATTTGCTGAGAGGCTTGCATGCGCTGAAAATCTACACACAATTGCTCCGAATAATTTTTCACATGCTTGATGTAAAAACCAGAGGAAACCAATGAATCCCGAATAGACTCTTCACTATGAAAATAACGACTATAAGAAAGACCACCAGAGGTATAAGTTGTCAATCTCGTTTGGGGATCATACAGGGAACATTTATTCTGGGCTTCGATACAATCCACCGATCGGACCACAACAAACATCTTGCCGCCTTTCTTCAGAACGCGATATAGCTCATCCAGAGCCTGCATAAGACTATTCTTTGGAAGATAATGCAGAACAAGACGCGCATACACAAAGTCAAAGTACTCGCTCACATAAGAAAGCGGAGACGCCACATCTTCCACTTTCACGTCAATCTGACTCAAAAGCCCTGCTTCTTTTATCTGCTTTTTTGCGAAGTTTGCACCTTCACGATCAATGGTAGTAGCGGTGATATGCCTTGTGGAAGAAGCAAGTGCCATACGCATCTCTGCTGCCCCACCTGTTGAAATCCCCACGCTATAGATTTTCTGGTCTTGCTCTGCAATGGCTGCCAGACCATTGTTTTCACTGATTGAAGATCGCATGTCCCTATTCATCCTATTGCCTCTACACTTATTATATTACCAGTTCCCGGTTAAATCCAAAGAAGGCCCTCAATGTGGCCGGACTATTTCCTGTGAATCTGGATTCCCCATACAGCGAGCGACTAAAGTGGACGGAGCAAAATTACTGAATGTGTATTTTGATTCGATTAATAATGAAAGGTGATATAAACCGAATCTGTTTAACAGATTCACAAGGTACTAGCATTGACAAAATTTTCCATTTTTGAATCCCCGAGTATTACAGAAGAGTTATTGGCATTCCTGGAGATTTATAGAAAAAGGGTCATCCAGGACAACCAATATGGGATGCTGTCAGTGGGGAATTTTTATCTTTGGCTTCTTCTGCGCAATTTAAAACCGGCAGCTGTCATTGAAAGCGGAGTGTGGAAAGGACAAAGCACTTGGATGATCGAGCAGGCTGTACCGCATGCGCAGATCATTTCCATTGACCCCGAACTCCAAAACAGGGTGTATATCTCTCCTAATGCTTCTTATACTAGTGAAGATTTTCAAAAACTCGATCTCCATACTACGTTGAACAATGAGGTTCGATCCACTGTTTGTTTTTTCGACGATCATCAAAATGCTTTCGAGCGCGTCTTGCAATGCAGAGAAAAGGGAATAAAACATCTCATTTTCGATGATAATTATCCGCCAGGATTTTGTGATAATCGCATAGATCCTCATCTTTCTTTGCGAAAGTGTTTTGAAATGCAGGAGCATTGTGAGAAAGCAGAGGTGCTCAAACAAATCATAAAACAATACTTCATCATGCCTCCCATTATTGAAAAAGTGATTTGGTTTACCGATTGCGTAATCCCCGCTCTATGGCAATCTTTAGAAGATATAGAAATGTCAAAACAGGAAAAAATGAGAATCTTTGAAGAAGATTCTCATAGTTATCGATGGATGACCTATCTAGAACTTGTCTAAAGAATTTATTCCCGCCAATTTTATGCAAATTCTGCTTTGGTGAATTTTTTTTTCAAATAACCAAAAAATATTATGAAAATATTTTTTTCAAGTTTAGACTCCTTAAATGTCATGTGGTCAATTTTTAAAGCAAAGGAGGCCTAATATGAAAAATACTTTCTCAAGATATTTAAGATATCTGGTGGTATTTACACTGATGCTCACCCTCAATATAGGTGTTGCAGCGAATAAACCCTCTACCCAATCTAGTGTACGACTTTCAGGCCATGTTCCCATGAAGGCAGTATCCCAAGCTGCTTTCGTAGAACATCTTGAAGCCGATATGCCTGTTCCGGTTACTTTTGTTTTGCCTTTGCGCAACCAAACAGCGTTGGAGCAGCTTATCCAACAGATCTATAATCCCGCTGATCAGCAACATTATGGGAAGTATTTGACTCCTGCAGAATTCATCGAGCAGTTTGCTCCTACTCAGAAGGATTATGATAAGGTCATTGCTTATGCTAAAAAATTAGGCTTGAATGTTATCGGTACACACCCTAATCGCACACTGCTGAATGTGAGCGGTCCAACAAAGGCTATTGAAGCAGCTTTTAAACTCAATCTCAATAGGTACGAGCAAGCGGACGGTCGAAAATTTTATGCTCCTGATAATGAGCCTGAAGTTTCTGCTGACATCGCTTCTGTCATTAGCGGAATCGTGGGTCTAGATAACTCTGCTGTTTGGCATGCTTACAACCGACGCCAAGAGATAAGTGAAGAAGTGTTACATGTTGCAAACGCGTCCTCCTTTCCTTCTGGCCCAGGAGGCGCTTTAGCCCCTAATGATGTGAAGATAGCTTATAATCTTAACGGACTATCCGTAAACGGTTCAGGTCAAAGTATTGCTCTATTTGAGCTTGCCGCATATCAAACTAGCGATATCACCGCATATACAAACTATTTTGGCCTACCCTCCCCTAGTTTGACAAATGTGTTAGTAGATGGTGGTTCAGGTAGCGGAATCGATGCAGAGGTCACTCTTGACATAGAGCTTGCACTTGCGTTGGCTCCCTATAGCAAGATTTACGTGTATGAAGGCCCTAATTCAGGTCAAGGTGTTCTTGATACATATAATCGAATTGCTACAGACAACTTATGCAAACAAGTGAGTACTTCCTGGGGATTGGGCGAAGATCAGACAAGTTCGCAATCTCTTCAAGCAGAGAACGCAATTTTTCAGCAGATGGCAGCTCAAGGACAGACTATTTATGCTGCAGCTGGCGATAACGGCGCCTATGATGATTACCCCAGTATGAATCTTGTAGTGGATGATCCAGCCTCTCAACCTTACATGGTTGGAGTGGGCGGGACTTCTCTTACAGTGAATGCATCAACTGGCGCTTATGCGAGTGAAACGATCTGGAACCGCGGCCTTGGCAGCGGAGCTGGCGGAGGCGGTGTAAGCGGCGTATGGTCAATCCCTTCCTGGCAAACAAATGTCTCTACCGTATATTCAAAGAACAATCGAAACGTACCAGATATTTCGTTAAATGCGGATCAATATAAGGGCTATTCCATTTTTTACAATGGGCAATGGACGATATATGGCGGTACAAGTTGTGCAGCTCCTCTGTGGGCAGCATTTACTGCTCTTGTTAACCAACAGCGCCAGGCTACTCAAATGGCGACATTAGGGTTTGCAAATCCCGCACTTTACACTATTGGGACTACAGCTGCTTCGCAAACTGTGGATTATCATGATATTACAACCGGCAACAACTTATATTATCAAGCAGGTCCAGGTTATGATAATGCTTCGGGATGGGGTTCTTTTAACGGAGCCAATTTATTTGCAGGCTTAACGAAGTCTTCACAGGACATTCCCACAGTAAGTATTACCTCACCAGCAAATGGGGCAACAGTAAGTGGTACAATTAATATCACAGCGAATGCTTCAGATCCCGTAGAAATGATTACACATGTAGATTTTTATGTAGATTCTACAGTGATAGTATCAGATACTACGGCACCTTATGCTGCTACACTTAATACAACTGCGTTATCAAGTGGCCAACATACACTTAAAGCAATTGCGTATAACACTGCGGGTGCTTCTGCTCAAAGTGTTGTGACCGTAACAGTGAATAATTCCGTAAGCAGCAACATTTATATGAATACGGGCGATGGTGCGCTTACTGACACATGTACGGGTATCGCTTGGCAGGCTGATCAGTATTTTTCAGGTGGCCATATGTATACGGCTACTGCTTTGCCAACTTGCCTTGGAGTTTATCGATCGGAGAGAGCGGGCAACTTTTCCTATAACATACCCGTTTCGAATGGAAATAAATATGTCGTTTTAAAGTTTGCAGAAATCTATTTTAATGCCGTAAATGCACGTGTATTCAATGTGTATATCAACGGACAAATGGTTATCTCCAATCTCGACATATTTAAAGAAGTTGGATTTGCGAAGCCTTTAGACTTCACTTTTCCAGTAACGGTAACGAATAACAGTATTCAATTAGGATTTAGTTCTGTTATCCAAGATCCTAAAATCAGTGGGATTGAAATACTCTCACGATAGCAGAAGTATTTCGCAATAATACATCCTCCTTTCTGCCCAGTGGCAGAAAGGGGGAAGTCTTTAAATCTTATTATACTTATGCTCGTTTAGGTAAACTTTTTGACCTTCAGGTATGCTTAATTGGGGATTTTGTGAATAAAATACCCGAACGCGACTATTTAGTGCATCCCGAGCAGAGAGTAGGGTCGCTTTACATAGCATGGAGTTTTTGTCAGTATGCGATTCTATTTTAGTTAAATAAACCTCAAACTGTTGGTTGATTTTACCAATTTCGGTACTCAAAGAACAGCCATCAAATCTTAACATTTGTGAACAATATTAGACCTCTTGCGTAATTAAATTTTTTGCTAAGATCTTTGCCTTTTCAAGGAAAGGACATGGATAAATACGAGGAACTTAAACAATTGCCTCCGCAGCAATTCAGAAGATTAACAGGGGTAAAACGAGAGACTTTTTCTGAGATGGTAGCCATTTTAGTGGCGGTCCAAAACGGTAGGTATAGAAAAGCAGGAAGGAAGGGCGAGTTAAGTATAGAGGACAAGCTGTTAATGGCTTTAGAATACTTGAGAGAATATCGCACTTATTTTCATTTGGGTCGCAGCTATGGACTCAGCGAAAGTGCTTGTTACCGAGCTTGTAGATGGGTGGAGGATACGCTGATTAGGAGTGGTAAATTTTCACTTCCTGGGAAAAAGGCCCTTCTTAAAAGCGATGTGGAGTATGAACTAATTCTTGTTGATGCATCAGAGACGCCAATAGAACGTCCAAAAAAAAAGTACGCAAGAAAAAGAGGATAAAAAATCGAAATAATAAGCAAAAGCATTTTTACTCAGGAAAAAAGAAAAGACACACGCTGAAAAGCCAGGTAATCGTCGATAAGCGCTCGAGGAAAGTGATATGTACTGCATTTGGCAATGGCAAAAAGCATGATTTTAGGCTGTTCAAAGAGAGCAAGGTGCGCTGGGCTGAAAAAACCTGTGGAGTAACGGACAGTGGGTATACGGGAATAAAAAAGCTTCAAAAAAACTCCAGGCTCCCAAAAAAATCGAGCAAGAAGAAACCGCTAACAATAGAAGAGAAAAAGCAAAATAGAGCAATCTCTTCAGAGCGAGTTGTGAATGAAAATGTCATTGGAAGTTTGAAGAGATTTAAAATAGTGAGCGATAGGTATAGGAATCGACGAAAACGGTTTGGTTTGCGCTTTAACCTTATCGCCGGAATCCATAATTTTGAGCTCCCAGGTTAATTACGCAAGAGGTCTATTCATGCATTTTTTGCAATTGAGATGATCCTATTGCAGTCATTATCTACTCCTTTTTGAAAATTTATGACACAAAGATGCTATATCCTCATTTCTTTTGCTCAAAGAATATTTTAAGGAATTTTGACTAGAAGCAGTATCTTTGTTCTTTCCCACTGATCCGCTTGCATTTTATTTATAAAAAATCCTTGAAAAATGCATTCTTAAGAATTTCGGGATAGGTTCATAGTATCGCGATGATGTTATCCATTTAATGCGCCACACATAAGGAAGATATATGGCAGAAAGAATGCAGGAGCTACTCCTCCGTAATCTCCAGGAAGTTTTTGGGGAGGGCAACCGTTCGAAGCGACGCTCCGCCATAAAGGAGCTTTACACAGATGACTGTATAGTCTATGTCCCTCCAGGTATCCTCGTTGGCCATGATGCTCTTGATAAATTTGCTGGTGACTTGAGAGCCATACATCCTCACTTCGTCTACGCGCCTCTTGCTTCTCCCCAAGCACTTCACAACGCAGGTCGTTTAAAGTGGGGTTCTGGCCCTCTGGGCGGGATACCCGATTATACGGGAGAGGATGTGATCATCGTTCGAGAGGAAAAGA
>Ga0070731_10002872_pt1 | contig 15946 bp, 13 predicted proteins | sample Coa_R1_2_FD_66448 | JGI IMG/M metagenome (GOLD analysis project Ga0070731, IMG submission 66448) | Surface soil microbial communities from Centralia Pennsylvania, which are recovering from an underground coalmine fire - Coalmine... | ecosystem: Environmental > Terrestrial > Soil > Unclassified ...
GCCTGCCTGCCCTGATTTATGGGGAATGGGCCACCCTGCCATTTACCATGATCTGCGGTTTCGTTGCCGGACAGCTGCGTGACCTCACGCCCGACAAAGAAGACATCTGGTCGTTCTCGCCATTCATCGATCTCAGCATTTACCGCATGATCCGGCGCAATCTGCCGGCGCCCCGCCGCTTCGATTGGCAGGTCATGTTCTTCTTCACGATTATTGCTTTGCGTTTCATGCACAGCGAGATCGCTCATTTCCTGCCGCGCGCGACGTTCAGCCTGGAAAGCCCGAAATTGTGGGTAGAAGGGCTGATCTACGCCACGTCGATTATCGTGATCGGCACCGCGCTGAAGATCTGGAACAGCGTGCGTATTCAAATCAAGCTTGAAGAGCAGGAAAAGCTGCTGCTCAACGCCCGCATGGAGGCGTTGCAGAATCAGATCAATCCGCATTTCTTGTTCAATACTTTAAATTCAGTTTCGTCGCTGGTACGGTTCGATCCCGACACCGCGCGCGACCTGATTATCAAATTGGCCACGATTCTTCGCCGTTTGCTGAACAGCAGCGATGCCTTCGTTCCGCTTCGCGAAGAGCTGGAATTTATTGACAACTATCTCGATATCGAAGTGGTTCGCTTTGGCCGCGACAAGCTGCAGATCGTAAAAGAACTGGATCCGGCTTCCATGGACGTGATGATGCCCAGCATGCTGTTGCAGCCTCTGATTGAAAACAGCATTAAGCACGGGCTGGCTTCGAAAATCGATGAGGGGCGCATCTTCATTCGTAGCCGGCTCACGGATACAAAACTGATCGTGGAAGTTGAGGACAACGGTGTGGGAATGGGAGCAGCTGCCCTCCTGGAGAAGCCCAGCGGGTTGGGAGGCACCGGCATTGGATTGGCCAATGTCGCCGAAAGGCTGAAGGTTCTTTATGGGGATACTGCCCGAATGAGTATTGATAGCCACGAAGGAAAGGGAACTCTCATTCGCCTGCGGCTTCCTTTGCTGCACAGCGAGAGCCCGGTTTCACTTGCCTACGAGGAGCGTTCCAGCACGCGACGATAGAAATTTTCGTATTGCGGGATGATTTTGGAAGAACAGAAGCGCGATTGGGCGCCGGCGCGACTAGCCTTTCCCATCGTACGCAGACGGCTTTCATCGGTAAGCAGCTCGATAGCATAGCGGGCCATAGTGTCCACATCGCCGACATCCGCTAAATAGCCGCTCTTGCCGTGTTCAATTACCTCGGGAACGCCGCCGACCCGTGTAGCGATCGGCACGACTTCGCACGCCATGCCTTCCAGTGCGGCCAATCCAAAAGATTCGAGTTCACTTGGCGAGAGTAGGACATCAGCCAGTGCCAATTTCTCCGCGATTTGATCCTGCTTGCCGAGAAAAAGAACGTCATTGTGGATGCCTTTCTGCACCGCGAGCCATTCCGCCTTGGACCGATCTGGGCCATCCCCGATGAGCAAAAGCTTGGAAGGAACTTTCTTTCTCACACGCTCGAAAATCTCGATGGTATCGGTGACCCGCTTGACCGGTCGAAAGTTCGAGAGATGAACCAGAATCCGTTCGTCGTCGCGCGCATATTCCGCGCGCTGTTCGGCCGAGCCTGCCTTGCGGGAGTAAACATCGCAGTTCACGAAGTTATAGATCACTTCGATGTGGTTGCGAACGTCAAACTCGCGCTTGGTGCGCTCCTGCAGGTACTTTGAAATGGCGGTTACACCGTCGCTCTGCTCGATGGAGAAGCGAGTGACCGGCAAATAGGATCGATCTAAGCCGACCAGCGTGATGTCGGTGCCATGAAGTGTAGTGACAAATGGCAGACGCTGCCCCTTGGCTTTCGCGGCCAACATCTGGCGTGCAAGAAGCGCGCTGACAGAATGCGGAATTGCATAATGCACGTGTAGGAGATCAAGGCCGTAGATCTCAGAAACTTCCGCCATCCGCGTGGCAAGCGCCAAATCGTATGGAGGGTATTCGAACAGCGGATATCGGGAGACATCCACTTCGTGGTAGTGAATATCGGGATTCAGTTCCGTCAACCGGATGGGCTGAGCGTACGAGATGAAGTGGACTTCGTGACCACGATTTGCCAGTTCCAGGCCAAGTTCGGTGGCGACCACTCCACTTCCGCCGTAAGTTGGATAACAGGTGATCCCAATTTTCATGAAAGGATTACACGCCCTATTGGACGCGATGTTTCATTCGATGGCAAGAGGGCAGGCGGGATTCAGATTTGTGCGATGTGTTAAAGAGGCCTGTGCAAGACGGTGCAACTGATTTAGTTCTTAATCTTATTCCACGCCACCAGCACCCTTGGCGGCCATTCCAGCCACGCTGTCGTCCAGCTTGTCCAAGTGAGCCTGGAGCCATTCCTGCACAGCGTTATCCAGGGCCATGAACTCGATGCCCATCCCTACTCCGGGGTCACTGGTCCTCACGATTCCGCTGGTTTGAACTTTCTCGGATTCCACCCAGAATGTGATGTTCACCTTGGTTCCAAGCTGCAGCGGTAGCAGGGTTTCTACATAGCAGCCGCGCCCGCCAATATCGGTGGCGTTGGTCTGAAGGTGCGTCCGATGCGAGTCGTCAAAACTGATTTCGATGGGGAACAGTACTTTATGGCGGTGAAAGCGTCTTTTATTTTTGCCATGTGCGGCCGGACGCTCGCCGGACTTAGCCAAGTCGAGCCAAGGATTCCGTTGGTTTGCCATAATCTGCACACCTGCGTCAACCATTCGTGGTTTGCCGGCATCTTTTACCCAAACCACCTTAAAACGTGCTTTCTTCTCCTCGTGCTGAATGCCAATAACGTCACCGACCTTCAATGTGTGGCGAATACCAGAGAGCAATGCGCCTTCGCTGCTGATGTTTGCGGCATTCGCGTTTTGAAAGAATGGCCGTCCCTCGGCATCCATTCCCCATACCCGCACAATGATCGTGGCTTCTACGCGTTCTTCTGGTCTGTCATCCATATCGTGGAGCCTGGCAGGAATTTATGCCACGGCGTGAAACAATCATACCTGCTGCAGATGCCTCACGCTGGTTACTAACGTAAAGCTGAAGGCATGACGAAAGGCTGTGCACGTCAGGACGGCCGGCGAAGCAGGTCGCGATAGGAGATCAGCTCGATTCCTTGCCGCGCCAGATCCTCACGAACCCCCGGCGATGTCAAGAGCCGTAGCTCCCTTTCGCGCGATTGCCGCAGGCGCGTCGCCACCCGGTCCAGATCGGAGTCGTTATATCCGGGATGAGTAACGAATTCCCATGTTCCCTCGGGAAGATTCTCCACAATTGATTGAAATAGCGCTTCGTCCAGGACACCGGTGGCCGCAACTCCTAAGCAGCCGTCGGGCGTGAGAATCCCTTCAGACTGTACCGACTGCAAAAACTGTCGGGCAAACGGATTGAGCAGCATGAGCTGGCCGTAGCGCTTCCACAGTTTCGGCCGCGTTGCCAGCTCGGAGAATGCGACCCGGCCGAACGGGTTCCGAATGGCTTTGACACCGCAAGCCTTTGCGGCCTTCAAGAGGGGCACCAGGATCCGCGGGAAGATGTGAGTATGTTTGTGCGTATCGATGTGCGAGATGGCAACGCCTGCTGCCTGCACTTTTTGAATTTGCGCGACCGCCTCCGTCTGAATCTCGTCGGGCTTGATCTTGCCGCGAACCGTCCGAAAGGCGAACGCACCGATACTTTTTTCAAACTGCGAATCTGTACCGCCTATGAGAGTTGGCACCCGCCGACTATCTGACAACGGCGTGCCGTCAACCAGCACGATATGGCACCCGACGCCCAGGTTGGGAGTTGCTTTTGCCAGCTGGACGGCATCGTCGAATGCCGTCGCGTTTGCCATCAGCGTTGCAGAGCTCACGATTCCGCCGGAGTGTGCCTCGATAATGGCTCGATTGACGCCGGGAGTGAGCCCGAAATCGTCCGCGTTGACAATCAGACGGCGCACCGCGCTATTGTAGCGAACGTTTCTGCAGGGCACGGTATTAGCGCGTCCTGTGGCAATCTGAGTCGCATTTCGCGGCGCTCGTTGTAAAATCAACTCTCATCTTCGGTATTGAGCTATGGCGCCAGAAGAGACAACGTCGATAACGCGCGAAACTCGGAGCCGTGATTCGCTTGTAGATGACCGCTACGATGCCCAGCGGATCGAGATTAAATGGTTCGAGCGCTGGCAGGGTGATGCGTCTCTTTATGCCGCAGAGAGCAGCTCCGCGAAGCAAAAATACTATGTTCTTGAGATGCTGCCCTATCCTTCCGGCGTATTGCACATGGGGCATGTCCGCAATTACGCGATCGGGGATGCGCTGGCCCGCTACATGTGGATGAACGGATACAACGTCCTTCATCCCATGGGATGGGACTCTTTTGGTCTGCCCGCTGAAAATGCCGCGATCTCTGCAAAAGCGCCTCCGAGGGAGTGGACGCTTCGCAACATTGAAAACATGAAGCGGCAGATGAAGCGCTTGGGGTTTGGCTACGATTGGTCACGAGAAGTGACCACCTGCTTCCCCGAGTACTATCGCTGGAACCAGTGGTTCTTTCTTAAGCTCTACGAAAAAGGATTGGCCTACCGCAAGAAGAGCAAGGTCAACTGGTGTCCGAAATGCGCAACCGTTCTGGCCAATGAGCAAGTGGTAAACGGCTGCTGCTGGCGGCACGAAGACACTCCCGTCGAACAGAGAGAGCTGGAGCAATGGTTCTTGCGCATTACCAACTACTCGGAAGAGTTACTTCGCGACCTCGATAAGCTCGAAGGCTGGCCGGAACGGGTGCGCACCATGCAGCGCAACTGGATCGGCCGCAGCGAGGGCGCGCTCGTCGAGTTCAAAGTTGATTTGCCAAACGCCGCAACTGTCAGCGTTTTTACCACCCGGATTGATACGATCTACGGCGCAACCTCGATTCAGTTGGCGCCGGAACATCCGCTGGTTGCGCAACTCACTGAGCACAACGATTTGCTCCGCGCCGATGTTGAACGTTTGATTGCGGAGCAGCGCAAGGCCAAAGAAGCGGGCGATATCGGCGAGATCGAAAAGCATGGCGTGAATACGCTGCACTTTGCCATCAATCCCTTCAGCCAGGAAAAAATTCCGATTTGGATCGCGAATTACATTCTGATGGACTATGGCACTGGCGCCATCATGAGCGTGCCCGCCCACGATGATCGCGATTACGAGTTTGCCAGGAAATACAAGATCAAAATCCGGTTGGTCATTGTTCCGCGTCCCGATGATCCGGAAGAAACAATGACTGAGCCACCGCTCCCTTTCACCTCGACGAAAGGAACGCTCGTCAATTCGGGTCCGTTTAGTGGTCTGGATTGTGAAGAAGCTATCGAAAAGATGTCGGCCCATGCTGCAGAGCACGGCTTCGGCAAAGCGACCGTCACTTATCGTTTGAAAGATTGGGGTATCTCGCGGCAACGCTATTGGGGCACGCCCATCCCGATGCTCTATTGCGAAAAGGACGGCATCGTTCCGGTCCCTGAAAAAGACTTGCCGGTCATCCTGCCGGAAAATGTGGACATCACTCTGACTGGCGGTTCTCCCCTCAGTCGCGTTCCGGAATTCGTGAATGCCACGTGTCCGAAGTGCGGTGGACCCGCGCGCCGCGAGACCGACACGATGGACACGTTTGTCGATTCCTCCTGGTACTTCTATCGCTATACCGACGCGCGCAATGATCGCGCACCCTTCGATTCCAAAATTGTTGCCTACTGGTTTCCCATTGACCAGTACATCGGTGGAGTCGAACATGCCATCCTTCACCTGATCTATTCACGCTTCTGGACAAAATTCATGCGTGACATGGGACTGGTGAAGAACGACGAGCCAACCGAGCGCCTCTTCACGCAAGGCATGGTAATCAAGGAAGGCGCGAAGATGTCCAAGAGTCTGGGCAACGTAGTTTCGCCCGATGAGATGGTTCAGCGCTTCGGCGCTGACAGTGCGCGGGTGTATAGCTTGTTTGCGGCGCCTCCAGATCGCGACCTCGATTGGCAAGACAAGGGCATTGAAGGCGTTCACCGGTTCTTGGGACGGGTATATCGTTTTGTTTTCCGTCACGCAGGCGATGCTCCCGCGAACGAATCATCCCAAGCAAAGCTTTCTCCTGAGGCTCGCGCAATCCAGCGCAAACTTCATCAGACGATCAAACGGGTTAGCCATGACTTTCAAGGGCGGTGGCATTTCAATACTTCGATCGCCGCCATCATGGAGTTGGTCAATGCTCTATATGCTTTCGAAGACCGCGGCGGGCGGGAATCGCCTGCAGACATCGATCTTTTAGCCCAAATCGAGCGCCAACTCGTTTTGTTGCTCGCCCCCTTCGCACCTTATCTCGCTCACGAACTTTGGGAGATGCTGGGCGAGAAGGGAAGTTTGCTGAAGCATCCCTGGCCGCAATTCGATCCTGAGCTTGCGAAAGAGGAACAAATCGAGATTCCGGTGCAGGTCAACGGCAAACTCAGGAGTGTTGTGGTGGTCCCGGCAGACGCGAGCGAGGACGCGATCCGTGAAGCCGCAATGGCTGACGAAAAGGTGAAATCGGCGACGGCAGGCAAGCAGATTTCCAAGATTATCGTAGTTCCCCGGAAACTTGTCAGCATCGTTGTGCGTTAAATCGATTCTCACCCGCGGCTGTGACCCGCAGCACTGACTCCCCGTTCACACTTATTTTTAATGAAATTGGCGTGCCGGCGGAGGACTCCGTCTGCCAGGAGCTGATCATGAGCACTCTCGTGCTGGACAAAAAAGCCGATTTGGCCGGGCCGGGCATCGGTGATTACAAGGAATTAGAAAAGATTCTTCCCAATGACTACCACTCTTTGTTGAATCCTAGGGAAACCCAGCAGGCCATCTTTCATGTTAAGCGCTATATCGAAGACAACCTTTGCAAGGAATTGAACCTGATGATGGTCGAGGTACCGCTGATTGTCGACGTCGAAAGCGGCGTCAATGACATGCTCGACCGGGATGGATCGCGCACTCCCATTCAATTTCATATCTCAAACGATCACAATCAGCATCCGATGGACGCGCAGGTTGTGCAGGCTGCAACCAAATGGAAACGAGTGGCGCTTGAACAGTTTGGTTGCACTGTGGGTGAAGGGATCTGCACCGACATGCGTGCTGTCCGTAAAGATTATTTTCTCGATCATGACCACTCGGCTTACGTCGATCAGTGGGACTGGGAACGCGTAGTCATCGCCGAGCAGCGTAATCTCGACTTTTTGAAAGCCATCGTTAGCAAGATCTGGAAGGTCCTGGTGGGCGCCGAAAAATTTGCGCAATCCTTGTTCCCGCAACTCAACGATTATCGCTATCCGAATCTCCCCGAAGAACTCACCTTCCTGCATGCCGAAGATATTCTGGAGATGTATCCCAATCTGCCGCGCAAGCAGCGGGAAGCTCAAGTGCTGCAGAAGTACCCGGCGATCTTTATCATTGGCATCGGATGGCCGCTGAAAGACGGTTATCCGCACGAAATGCGCGCTGCCGACTACGACGACTGGATCACAGATACACACGACGAAACCGGCCGCGACACACATGGTCTCAACGGTGACATCCTGGTCTGGAATCCCGTCACCAAGCGGCGGCACGAGCTGACATCGATGGGAATTCGTGTGACGGCGGAGACGCTCAAAAGGCAGCTGCAAATGGCCAAGCAGCTTGATTTCCTCAGCTTGCCGTACCATAAGGCGATTGTGAACAATGAGATTCCGCTTTCGATTGGCGGTGGTATTGGCCAATCCCGCACTCTGATGCTGCTGCTTCGCAAAGCGCACTTAGGCGAAGTCAGCGTGACGGTTTGGCCGCACATCCTGAAGGAAATCTGCGCCAAGAAAAACATCTTCGTATTGGAGTAAGGCCAGACTCAATCCGCGGCGGGTGCCTCACCCTTCGCGATTTTCGAAGGGTGGGAGAGCTGTCATCCTGAGAGAGGAGCTTCGGTTGCGAAGCTCCCCGACGACGGATCTTCGCATTTCCTTGCTAACTCTCCGTGGTAGATTTGAGGTAATGCAAGACATTACTGCCTGGGCTCTGAACGTCGCTGCACTTCGCGGCGCGAGCTACGCTGATGCGCGAATCGCGGATGACCGCCATCGCGCCCTATCCACAAAAAACGGCAAGATCGGCACAGCATCGGATTCGGAATCGCAAGGCATCGGTGTGCGGGTTATCGCCGACGGCGCCTGGGGATTCGCCGCCTCGGATAATCTAAGCCGCTCTGCTGTCGAAGCGACAGCCGCGCGCGCCGTAGAAATTGCCAAAGCCAGCGCTCAAGTGAAGGAGCACGGCGTTGAGCTTGCTCCGGAAAAGGCCTACACCGCCGACTGGTCCACGCCTTTCAAAGTCGACCCATTCAGCACCTCAATCGAACAAAATCTCGAACTGCTGCTGAAAATCGATTCCGAACTTCGCTCGGTCTCCGGCGTGACCCTCGCCGAAACCAACATGAACTTTCGCCGCGAGGAACAGTGGTTCGCTTCGTCTGAAGGCGCAAGCATCCATCAGACGAAATACACAACCGGCGCGGGTTATGCGGCATATGCTTTTGCCGGAAGTGAGATTCAGAAGCGCTCGTACCCCAACTCCTATGGTGGCCAGTGGCAGAACAAAGGATATGAGCTCATCGACGAACTGAAGCTCGTCGAAAATGCGCGCCGCGTGGGAGAGGAAGCGGTTGCCTTGCACAAAGCAGATCAATGTCCCGAAGGCACGTTCGACATCATCCTCGATAGTTCGCAACTGGGCTTGCAGATCCACGAGTCCATCGGTCACCCGATCGAACTGGATCGTGTTCTGGGCATGGAGGCCAATTTCGCCGGAACTTCATTTCTTACTTTAGATAAGCTACGTACTCTACGGTATGGTAGTGACTTAGTGAATGTCGTTGCAGATGCCCGACAACAGCATGGACCAGGCCTAGGGACATTTGCGTTCGATGAAGAGGGCGTGCCGGCGCAATGTACGCCGATCATCACTAACGGTCTGTTCACTGGCTATTTGAGTTCGCGCGAAACTGCCCCGGTGATTGGTCTGAAGGCCTCCGGTGGAATGCTGCGGGCGGAAGGCTGGAACCGTCTGCCAATTATCCGCATGACGAATGTGAGCATCTTGCCGGGCGAAAAGCCGCTGACGCGCGAACAGCTCATCGCGGATACCGACCATGGCATTTACATGGAGACCAATCGCTCCTGGTCGATCGACGACAAACGCTACAACTTTCAGTTCGGCACGGAGATTGGCTGGGAGATCAAAAATGGCAAGCGCACGCGCATGCTGAAGAACCCGTCGTACTCGGGAATTACAACCGAGTTCTGGAATGCGATGGATGCCATCTGCTCGCGTGATGAATGGGTGCTCTGGGGAGTTCCTCATTGTGGCAAAGGCCAGCCGCAGCAAGTGATGGGCACCGGGCACGGAGCGTCGCCAGCGCGGTTTCGGAATGTGAAGGTTGGGAGTGCATATAAAGGAGCGAGCTAGCATTTAGAAGTCAGTCAAGGACATCCGCGAAGACTTCACTGTTGAGAGGCTGTTTTGCCCGCTTTGCGTCCTACTCGTGTTCTTAGCGACCGAATGCGCGGCACAGACCCAGAGCGCAGAAACGGCGGCCAACGTCGTACCAGTCAGGCTATCGCTCCCCGCGTATCCCCGGCTGGCACAGCAAGCAGACATATCCGGCGATGTCGACCTCGTGCTTGCAGTGAGCACGAATGGCCAGGTCGAATCGGTCAATGTCTTGTCTGGCCACGCAATGCTGAGGCAAGCTGCGATTGAGAGCGCAAGACAGTCGACGTTCGAGTGTCGAAACTGCGACCGCGCAAGCTCCTACTCGCTACGGTATCGTTTTCAGATTGATCGGATCGCTCCCGACAGGGCCTGTTCTGCAACATCAGAACCCGACCCACCAGTTGAACTAGACCTAGCCGCACACCAGGTCACGATCTCTGCATGGCAGGTGTGGATTTGCGACCCGGCGGTAGAAGTCAGGAAAGCGCGGTCGGCAAAATGCCTGTATCTCTGGAAGTGTGTCCAGAGGCCGAACAACTGAATCACTTACCACCAGCGCCGAAGTCACGGCGTTCAACCGTCACAGACATTTCTTCCTCACTCCCACACACTCTCTCTCTTGTCATTCCGACCGCAGGGAGGAATCTGCTTTGCCGCGCGCCAAACGATATTACCTGTACATCATGGCCAGCAAGAGCCGCGTGTTGTATGTTGGAGTGACCGGCTTTCTGATGGCTCGCATACTGCAGCACAAATCGGCAGAAACTGCCAGCTTTACCAGGCGCTACAACATCAACCGGCTGGTCTATTACGGAGCCTTTCGCTATGTGAACAACGCCCTGGCACGTGAAACAGAAATCAAGAAGTGGAGACGGGAAAAGAAGGTCGCACTGATCGCCGCCACAAATCCAACCTGGGAAGATTTGGCCGCTGATTGGGGGAAGCACTTGGTACCGGAAAAAGCAGATTCCTCCCTTCGGTCGGAATGATAAAAAATAATAGATCGGGAGGGAGGGCGAAAGACCTCTAGGCGGAATCGTGCCCCAACGGTCGAGCTAGAGTGTGGTAGAAAAGAGTGAATGCCAACTGCGGAATGCTCACTAAAGACCAAGCCGCCGACCTCTTCGCCCGCATTCGCAAGCACTCGTCCGCCGACGAACTGGAAGTCATCTTCTACGCCACGCGCAACGCGCTAACCCGTTTCGCCAATAACGTCATTCACCAGAACGTGGCGGAAGACAATATCGCCATCTCGGTGCGCACAGTTTTCGATGGGCGTACGGCACGCGCGACAACGAACAAGCTTGATGATGACAGTCTGAAGCGCGTGGTGCAGGCTTCGGAGAACCTGGCGAAAGTCCAGCAGCCCGATCCCGATCTGTTGCCGATGATGGCAAGCAGCCCTCCGCGCTCAATTCCGAAACGGTATTTTGAGCGAACCGCAGACATGGCGCCGGAGCTGCGCGCCGGGATCGTTCAGCAAATCGTTTCCGCAGCTAAAAAAGAGAAGCTGACCACGGCGGGAATTGTCGCCAACTCCGAATCCACGGAGGGTATCTTCAACTCGCGCGGCTTGTCTCGGTGGCACAAGCAAACCTCTTCCGAAATTTCGATCACCATGCTGGCGGAGAATTCCTCCGGCTGGCAAAAAGCAAATTCTCCGGATGTCGCTAATCTCGACGCCACGACTTTGGCCCAAACGGCCGCACGAAAGGCCGCCGAATCAGCCAAGCCCAAGGAAATTCCGGCAGGGAAGTATACGGTGATCCTCGAACCGGCGGCGGTGCTCGACATGGTGGGATTCATGTTTTACGACTTCGGCGGATTAGCAATCCTCGATCAGCGCTCTTTTTTGACGAATCGAGTGGGGACGAAGCTGTTCGGGGCCAACATCGATATTTCCGATGATGTTGGGCACGCCCTGCAATCTGGTTCGCCATTTGATGGGGAAGGAGCGCCGCGGCAAACAGTGAAACTCGTCGAAGGCGGCGTGGTGAAGCGAGTGGTTTACTCCCGAAATACAGCCGAAAGGATGAAACATTCCGAGCACAAGGACAGAGTCGGCATCGTCGAACCCACCGGCCACGGATTTCCGCTGCCTAATGAAATTGGGGAAGCTCCGATGAACATCGTGTTCGGCGCAGCGGTAGATCCAAAAAGTCTCGATCAGATGATTGGGTCTACGGAACGTGGAATTTTAGTCACCCGTCTCTGGTATATCCGGGAAGTGGATCCCTACGAAAAAATCCTGACGGGGATGACGCGGGATGGCACTTTCTATGTTGAAGACGGCAATATCCGTTATGGAGTTCTCAATTTCCGTTTTAACGAAAGTCTCATTCACATGCTTTCGAATGCTGAAGCCATGAGCACGCCAGTGCGCGCCAGCGGCGAGGAATCATTCGACATGGTTGTGCCCGCGATGAAGATCAAGGATTTCAATTTCACGGAAGTGACAAAGTTCTAGAGAGCACTTGGCAGTTAGCACTTAGCATTGAGTCAGCAAGCGTTCGTGCTCGATCTTCTGGATTAGAGAGGAAAGGCCAATGTCAGTTCGTGGGTTTTCTCCCAGACCAGCTGTCAAAAATCTTTCAGAGCGCTGCCTCTTTATAAAGACCAAACGCTAATGGCAAATTGCTAACCGCTCTGTGAGCATTGAACGCTGCAGGCTGTTCCCCGCAAGTTCATGGCCTTCAAGAAGTTATCCCTACCAGTTCCATGACTTCGGTAACTTTTCTGGCCTGATTTCGAGGTGTAGTCTGCGAGCGTAATGTCGAATTCTGACTCATCTCCTGAGAAAGACAACCTCGGCGCTTTCCCGTGGAAGGAAGACGCGTCGTTAGGTACGGCGGAATCTACGAAATCGAGTGCGAGTGCGAAGAAGGCTTACAACGATATGCAAAGCGCCGTGCGCTTTCCGATCAAGTTGCCGGTCTCGGTGAAGTCAAAATCGGGAGAGAAGCGCGTCGAAACTCAGAACATCTCTGCGAACGGGGTGTTGTTCCAGGTGGTCGATGCAGAAATGCCAGTGGGTTCGATGGTGGATTTCACGATTTCCTTACCGGCGGACATCGTCGGCACGGAAACCGATGTGCGCCTCGATTGCAAGGGCCGGGTCGTGCGCAACTTTGAAGAGTCCGGGCGCCACGGTGTGGGTGTCGTGATCGACGAGTATCGTTTTGACCGTCGTTAAGCAGCGAGAGAATTGATGGCAAGCAGCCCAATCCGAGCCGAAGAGAATCCGCGACCGCCACAGTTGGGGGAAGGCAACGGCCAGTTCATCCGTGTAATCGTGGCGGACACGCAAGCCATCTTCCGTGCCGGGCTGCGCAAGATTTTCGCCGTCGAAGACGACGTGCGCGTGGTTGGACAAGCCGAGACGCTATCGCAGGCCTTTTCCGCAGCCCAGAAATTCTCCGCCGATGTCATGCTCTTTGAAGCCGCTCTCGCGTCCAATCCAGCCGAGGCGGTGTCGGACTTGTTGCGGCAGAATGCGGGATTGCGATTGGTTGTGGTTACGCCCGAACCGCAGGAAGAGGTGACACTGGAGTTATTCCGTCGCGGTGCTCATGGCGTGCTATCGCGCGAGGTCGAGCCTGAGCTTCTGGTGGATTGCCTGCGGGCCGTCTCCAAAGGTCAATGTTGGCTCGACAGCCGAGGAATCCAGTGGGTGCTCGAGGCCTACCGCACGCAAGCAATTCGTCCCGGAAATACTCGCACCAAGGTGCAACTTACGCCCAAGGAGTCTCTGATTGTGTCGTGCGTGACTCAGGGCATGAAGAACAAAGAGATCGCCCAGCGCGTCGGCACCACTGAGCAGGTAGTCAAGAATTACCTGCGGAAGGTGTATGACAAGCTCGGCGTAGCGGACCGCCTGGAATTGGCCCTGTATTGTCTGAACAATCGTGTGGTCGACGGCGCTCCAAAACCTGCCGCGCCAGCTGCGCCAGCCGAGACTTCCAGCATTCCAGAACCTGCTCCCGCGACGACCGAATCACCCGAAGAAGGCTCATAGGTCCACGCAATCGCGCAATCCCGCAACCAGCATTCAGCATTCAGCCAAGAAACTCCCGCGTTTTAACTCTGCGGTGCTATAGTTTCTGCGAGCACTCATTTGGCATTTTTGTGTTCCCGGGTTTTCTCTTATCCAGTGTTCATTGCCAATGCCGTCTGCTGGCAGCTGAATGCCGAGTGCTGACTGCTGAGTGCTGACTGCTCCTTTGCGAGGCGAACTGTGAAAGGCGATCCCAAAGTCATTGCTGTTCTTAACCAGGTTCTTAAAGCCGAGTTGACGGCGATTAACCAGTATTTTCTTCACGCCGAGATGTGCGAGAACTGGGGCTACCAAAAACTGGCGAAACATACCCGCGCCGAGTCCATCGAGGAGATGACGCACGCAGAAAAGCTCATGGAACGCATTCTCCTGCTCGACGGCACGCCCAATATGAGTGACTATTTCAAAATCAATATTGGGGAGAATGTCAAAGCACAAATCCAAAACGATTTGCAGGTCGAATACGACGCGGTCAAACGCCTCAATGCCGGAATCGAAACCTGCGTGAAAGCCGGCGACAATGGGTCGCGTGATTTGCTCGAGGAACTTCTCGTGGACGAAGAGGAGCACATCGACTATCTCGAGGCTCAACTCCACGCCATCAGCGAAATGGGAATCGAAAACTACCTGGCACAGCAATTGGACGAGAAGAAGGAGTAGCGAGTAGCTGGTAGCTGGTAGATGGAGAAATCCTCGCCACTCGCTACTACTCTTGCGGTTTTTTCCCGTTGACCCATAGAATCGAGACGATGCCTAGCTACTAGCCCCGAGCTACTAGCTACTACCTGCCCGGAGAGATGGCCGAGTGGCTGAAGGCGCACGCTTGGAAAGCGTGTTTACTCGAAAGGGTAACGTGGGTTCGAATCCCACTCTCTCCGCCATTACCTTTCGGGCGGTGCGATTCCGAACACTCCCCAGCCTTCGCAACAAACGCGATAGGCTGGGCCACCCGTCCGCCGTAGGCAAGGCGATATCCGGAATAGAAGAGAGCTTATCCACCAATCTCACGCGGCTGCTTTCCTCCTGTTGAGTGCCGGTAGAAGAAGATTCAGCAGCGCTTGGTCAGAGAACGGGTTCTGCCCGGAGATCAGCTCGCGATCCTGCAGGACATAGCTCTGCCATGGAGCGGCCACACTTACATCGCCGCCCGCCGTACGCAAGGCGAAATCCGGGTAGAAGAGAACCTTACCCCCGATCTCAAGCGGTTCGCGCTGCTGCTCTTCCGCGGTAGAAAAGATCGTCATCTTATATCCGGCGTAGATCCAACCTTGCGCCTTCGCCCGCGCTCCCGCGCTATCGCCGTCCGCCAGCAAGGCGACGAATTCCTTCGATTCAGGAAGCGCCGAGAGCAGTGAAATCGGGCCATGGCAGAGGACTGCCGTTGGCTTGGATGTTTGATGAAAATGTCTCATCACGGTGCCGCAGTCGGGATCATCGAGAAGATCCATCATGGGGCCGTGACCACCGGGGACGAAAACCGCGTCATATTGATCCAGGCCCGATGCGATGACATCGGAGATACGCGTTGGATTTTTGAGCCCGGTCAGGCTGTCGCGGAATTTAAAATAGTCCTGGAGCCTAGCCTCGCTGCCACCGAAGAAGTCGGGTACAGCGGAGTGGAGATCCAGTTGGGGTGTGTTGCCTTTGGGGTTGGCGAAGGTGATTTCGTAGCCCTCCTCCATCAAGGCACGAACCGGAACGGTCAGCTCGTTGAGGTAGTAGCCGGCTCCCTTATAAACCTTGCCGTCTTTCAATGGTAGGCCGTAACCGCTCGAGACGAGTACCAGGATTTTTCCATTTGTTGCCATACGGTTCTCCTTTTGAAATCGATTCTGTTTTCCTGAGACCTTAGCTGCGAGTAATCCCCAAAGCGGCCGCACGCCTTTGGGAGCCAACATTGTTAGCATCAAGGGCTTTGTCCGGCTTCTGGCACCACGGCTATGCTCATTTAAGCTATACAACGCCAGTGCGTCTATTGGACGAAGGTATCGGCGATGCTGTCGTATGGAAGGTTGAGAAGGGTTAGCGCTCAGGAGCGAAACTAATCAAAGGTTGGTTGGGATAGCTTCGGCCTTAGCGTTCTAGCTCGCCCAGATTTAGGACTGGAGACCCGGTTCGGCAACAGACCCCGTATCGCTGCCATAGACGAAACCATGGGCTTTGGGCTTGCCTCTCGTCGTGCTGACGATTAGCAGCGGAGATATCGCTGGCGCTAAGCGGCCGAGTGTCGGGCGCTTCGAAAATCCGCTCCAGCGACTCGATTTCGGAAATGATTCGTTCAACGTCCATTGAACTGCCTAGTATACCGAACTGCACAAGCAGTAAACATTCTACGTCACTGCATGATCATCCAACAT
>Ga0070731_10002873_pt1 | contig 15935 bp, 11 predicted proteins | sample Coa_R1_2_FD_66448 | JGI IMG/M metagenome (GOLD analysis project Ga0070731, IMG submission 66448) | Surface soil microbial communities from Centralia Pennsylvania, which are recovering from an underground coalmine fire - Coalmine... | ecosystem: Environmental > Terrestrial > Soil > Unclassified ...
GGGGAACGAGGCTCGAACGCAGGCTTCGGGATTTCGATTTCGATGGTGGGCCTGGGTGGACTTGAACCACCGACCTCGCCCTTATCAGGGGCGCGCTCTAGCCACCTGAGCTACAGGCCCACTCTACAAATACTACAAACTATTATGCTTCAATCAGTTGCGATCATCAAGTTGGGTCCAATTGGGTCCATTAACTCGCGATCGCACCTAATTTTGCAACGACTTCTTTCGATGCTTGGCGCTGAAGTGCGTGTATTTGCTGGTCATTTTCAACGAAGTGTGCCCAACCCACTTCGTTATCAAATCACCGTGCACACCGGCCTCTTGAAACCTGGATACGGCGCCATGCCGCATGGCGTGAGTTGTGCCATAGGGCAGTCCCAGCTTTTCAAGAATCGGTTTTAACACGTACATGTTGACGTTTCCCACGACCAGCGGCTTGCCTCTTCGGCCGATGAATACCGACTCGGTTTGGCGGTCGCCGATGTGTCTCTTCAGCATCGCCATAACATCGGGATGGATATCGATATCTCTGTAGCCCGCGGCAGTCTTCGGAGTCGTTTCTTCGTGGAGGTAAACGCTCCGTCGAATGTGGACAACAGAATTGTCGAAGTCGAGATCTTTGTAGTGCTCCCCGCTAAAACTGGACACCTCATCTAGGTAGAATCAGGGCCTCCAAACAGGAGGCAACATGGGCAGGAAACCACGCGTAGATCGATCCCCGGAAGAGAAGTGGCAGATCGTGCAGGAGGCATCAAGAGCGGGAACGTCTCGGAGACGTGTCGTCGCTATGGGATCGCTCCGAGTCTGTTTTATCGCTGGAAGGATGAAGCGGAACAGGGAGCGAAGGCAGCGCTTGGGGGAGAAGCGCTGCCGCGGCGGAAACTGAGAAGGACCATCGCATTCGGCAGTTGGAACGAACGCTGGGGCGAAAAGCGCTGGAGATCGAAATCCTAAAAAACGTCGTGGGGGAGTGAGCTGTGGTGCGGTTCACTCCCAGGCACGAGAGATGGTAACGCAGGGCTACACGGCCACACTGGTGGCGGCGACGTTGGCCATCAGCCGGTCGAGTCTCTATTACCGGAAGCGGCCAAGAGGCAGCCGGGCGGACCGCACCTACGACGAACAGATCGTGATGGCGTGCGGAGAGAAACTGGCGTACGGCTATCGGCGAGTGACGTGGTGGCTGCAGCGGAAGAAAGGGCTGCCGGTGAATCGCAAGCGGGTGTTGCGGGTGATGCGAGAACGTGGGCTGCTGGTGCGTTCGCGTCGTCTGCGCGCACGACGGAAGAAAGAGTGGGGCCGTGTAGAAGCAGCCGAGCCGAATCAGATCTGGCAGTCGGACATGACGAAAGTGTGGGCCGGTGCCAACGTGGGCTGGGCCTACCTGGTGGATGTGATCGACTGCTGCACGCGGGAGATCGTGGGATGGAATCTCTCGCATCGTTGTCGAACCGAAGACGCTTCCACCACTGGGATGACGTCCTTGCGCTGCCGGCACCGAGCCCTAGCCTAGCGATGACCAATGCATTCTGGCATTTCGCACGCGGTTCCGCATTTGCAGCGAAGGGCCAAATAGTCAACGCAGGGACAGAACGGCAGATGGTTGCTAAAGCACTCAAGGAAACACCTGCAGATGCGGAGTTCAGCTTCTATTTTAACAAGGCGCAACGGCTTCCTTGATCTCGCGCCCAATATCCTGGACGCTCGGATTGCAGCGGCGAAAGGCGATTTCGCGCAGGCGATCAGCTTTTGGGAGAAGGCCGTAGAAGTCCAAGATAAGCTGTACTACGGCGAGCCGCCGGAATGGTTTTATCCTGTTCGCGAGTCGTTAGGGGGCGCATTATTGCTGAGCGGCCAACCGGAGCGAGCGGAAGCTGTATTTCGGGCTGATTTGGAAAAAAATCCCCGAAATCCCCGCTCGCTGTTTGGTCTTCTGAATGCCTTGGAAGCCCAAAAGAAGCACGATGCCGCTGAGGAGGTTCGAAGAGAATTTGACGCAGCATGGAAAGGTGCGGATATGACACTCACGCCTAACGATCTGTAGTTCCGCTCTGGTGGCTCCCGAGTAACGGGCAAACCGGAAGTTGAAGTTGCAGGTGAGCGAAATACTAATATTTTCGGCTCGTCGGAAGACCGTCCAATAGGTCATTTCGATTCGCGGTGTTCCAGTCGGAGTTTACCTGGCGTTTTCCGCTCGCTGACCGGATAGCGGAAAGCTGTGGTTTTGCGCTCACACCTCGCACAAATCGGTGCGCACAATTCATCATATCGGAGGGCACTGGCATCCCAACCGTGAGAAGCGCACGGCTTCCCATCCCTCCCTGACTATGAGTGGCACAAGGGCCAAGGCAGCTACGGGATCGGCCCACGATCTGTACCAGATGGCGTTAATGGTCAAACCCGCGAGGCCGATCCAAGCCATATAACCGCAGAGGGCAGATTCGGCAGCATCGGCCTTCAAGGCGGAACTTGATGAGACGACTGCCAACTTTCGCTTCTGGCTCGCCAGCCAAGGCATCATAACGGCAGCGGCTAACAGGATTCCGATTCCGACTAGACTACGTTGTGCCTCGCGGTATCCGATAAAATTCAAGATCGAAGTCAGCACGACGAAGCCTGCTAATGCGAAAAGCAAGCCTCCTGCAATTCGGGCTGCCCGCGCCTCACCTAACGTGAAGCGAAAGCGCCAGAACACAACGGCTGCGGAAAGCAGCTCAATCAAGCTGTCTCCGCCGAAAGCCAACAGCGCGGGGCTGTGCGAAGTCCAAGCCGTCCCGAGAGAGACGATGGCCTCCGCGCTCATCCAGATGAGTGTGATGACCTGGAGTTGAAGGACTTTCCGCGAGACGTCAGGCAACGGAGATGTTGTCGCTGCGGTCATAAGAGCATCGCAAACTATTCTATTCCATCATTGCGGCGGAGGCGGAACTAGCGTTCCTCGCCGTAATGCTCGCTCTTTCATGAGCGCGAAGAAGACGGGGACGAGAATTAACACGTGAATTGTGGATGTAATCATACCGCCAACGATGGGAGCCGCTATGGGCTTCATCACATCCGAACCGATGCCGCTTTCCCAGAGAAGAGGCATGAGGCTGGCGAGAACCGCAGTGACGGTCATCAGTTTTGGACGCAATCTCTGTACGGCTCCCTCGATGGCCGCAGCCTCAATGTCTTCATGCTTGAGGGGGATGCCGGAAGCGAGACGCTTGTCGAGTGATTCATGGAGATAAACGACCATGACAACCCCAGTTTCAACAGCGATGCCGAAGAGTGCGATGTAGCCCACCCAAACGGCCACACTGAAGTTGTAGCCAAGCCAATACTGGAGAATCAGTCCTCCGGTCATGGCATAGACTGTAGGAAAGATGAGGACGGCAGCTTCCGTTGCGGAATGAAAGACCGTATAGAGGAGTAGGAAAATTACAAAGAACACGATGGGGACGATAATCTTTAGGCGCGATTTTGCCCGCAGCTCGAACTCATATTCCCCGGACCATTTGTAGGTATAGCCGGGTGGCAATTTGAGCTTCTCACGCAAGAGGCGGTCTGCTTTCGCGACGAATCCACCATAATCTTTGGTAGCTAGGTCCAGATACACATATCCGGTCAAAAGGCCGTCTTCATCCCGAATCATGGCAGGGCCGCGACTGAAATAGACTTTGGCGACTTCGGAGATGGGAATCTGCGCACCTGTAGGGGTCGCAATGACCACGCGTTTGAGTTCCTCGAGGTTGTCCCGAAAATCCCGGCTGTAGCGGACATTAACGGGATAGCGTTGCCGTCCCTCCACGTTTTCCGCGATGTTTTCGCCTCCAATGCCGGAGCTTACCGCTCGATGGACATCTCCTACCGTCAGCCCATAGCGAGCTGCTTCCAGTCGGTTCACTTCCACATTGATGTAGAAGCCCTCGGCGACACGTTCTGCAAATACGGACCGGAGTTCCGGGATGTTTCCCAATATTTGCTGTAGTTGCACACCCGCTTGCTGAATCACCTCCACGTTCGGGCCTTGTATCTTGAGTCCCACTGGGGTCTTGATACCAGTCAACTCCATGTCGAGGCGGTTTTGAACGGGCATTGTCCAGGTATTTGTCAGGCCAGGAAACTGGAGCTTTTCGTCCATCTCACGGATTAGTTTTTCGTAGGTCATCCCCGGACGCCACTGTTCGCGAGGCTTGAGCATGATTGTGGTGTCATACATATCCAAGGGAGCGTTATCGGTGGGACTGTCGGAGCGGCCCACGACACCAAAAACAGTTTCCACCTCGGGGAAGGACTTGATGATACGGTCCTGCTCCTGGAGAAGCGTCGAAGCCAGGGTGATGGAGATTCCAGGCAGGGCGGTCGGCATGTAGAGAGAGGAACCCTCATACAGCGGAGGCATAAACTGACTGCCAATGCGCCATGCGAGGGGAAAAGTGACCAACAGAAAGATGAGGTTGAGCAGAAGTGTTGTTTTTCGGTAGCGCAAGCAAAAGCGGAGAACGGGCAGATACAACGCTTGTGTCCAGCGTGAGAAGGGGTTTGCTGATTCGGGCCGAAGATGGCCCCTAATAAAAATGACCATTAGAACCGGAACTAACGTGATGGCGAGAATGGATGAAAAAGCCACAGAGAGTGTTTTTGTCCAAGCAAGAGGGCGGAACATCCTTCCTTCCTGCGCTTCAAGAAGAAAAACAGGCAGGAACGAAACGAGGATGACTAGGAGCGAAAAGAAGATCGCCGGACCTACCTGCTTCGCACCACCAATGAGAATGGTTTTCCTGTCTTTGTCTGAAACTTCAGTGCCCGATAGGGCGGGAGACGCAATACGTTCCGACAAGTGGCGGTAGCCGTTTTCAACCATGACGATGGACGCGTCAATAAGAACACCAATGGCGAGTGCCAGACCGCCGAGCGACATGATGTTTGAGCTGACACGGAGGAAATACATGGGGATGAAAGAGGCGACAAGAGCAATCGGCAGGGCCAGAATGGGAACAAGCGCGGAGCGGAAATGGAATAGAAAGGCGATGGTTACAAAGCTGACGATTGCTACTTCGAGAAGAAGATCACGTTGTAGAGTTTTGATGGAGTCATGGATAAGCCCAGAGCGGTCATAACCGGAGACGATCTCGACACCAGCAGGAAGTGCGGGTTTGATTTCAGCGAGTCTTTTCTTTACACCATTAATCACCGTGAGTGCATTCATTCCGTCACGCATGACGATGATGCCACCGACAACTTCGCCCTCACCGTTCCATTCGGCAACTCCTTCCCGAATGTCGGGGCCAAAAGCGACTGTCCCGAGATCACTCACAAGGACCGGGGTACCGTTCTTCGTCGCAACTGGAACGCTTTCTAGATCCTGGAGCGACCGCAGGTAACCCAAACCGCGAATCATGTACCGAGCGCCCGCCATTTCGAGAACCCGACCACCAACCTCATTTGTCGAATCACGGACGCGGTCAATCACCATGGAAAGCGGAATGTTGTAGGCCCGGAGTTTGTTGGGGTCCAGATTCACTTGATATTGCCGAACGAACCCGCCCATTGAGGCTACTTCTGCCACGCCAGGAACGGTTTCGAGTTGAAAGCGGAGATACCAATCCTGGAGGCTTCGCAGTTCAGCCAAGCTGTGACGATGGGAGTGGTCGATAACAGCGTATTCGTAGACCCAGCCTGCACCAGTAGCGTCTGGTCCGATCATGGGAGAGACGTTTTTCGGCAAAACTCCCTGCAGTTGCTGGATGTATTCGAGTACGCGAGAACGCGCCCAATACAGGTCTGTTCCGTCTTCGAAAACGACGAAGATGTAGGAGTCACCAAACATGGTTTGCGCTCGGACGGCCTTGACGTGAGGAGCGGCTAGAAGAGTTGAAACGATGGGGTAGGTAACCTGGTCTTCGATGATGTTGGGAGGTTGCCCTTCCCACGGGACGTGAACAATCACTTGCACGTCGGAAATGTCTGGCAGTGCGTCAAGAGGAATGTTTCTGAGCGACCAGATTCCTGCGAGGAGCAGTAGGACAGTTCCGGTGAAAACAAGGAAGCGGTTGTTCGCGCACCAATCAATGACGCGGGAGATCATGGCTACATGCCTCCTTGCGCTTGGAGGCTGAGCTGTTTCGTTGCTAAGGAAGTCCCGTTCTTAAGCGCTGTGACGGTGATCTTCCATGTCCCACCGCTTTCGAGGGTCACCTGGCCCTCATAAACGCCGTTTCCCTTTTCAGCGAGAGGCGTGACGACATTCATCGCGGCCATGCCCATTTCTGGCATACCGGCCATATAGCTGCGAACGCTGACCTCAGCGCCCGTAACGGGCGAGCCATCGGCGGCGAACAGTTTGACTCGATAGAGATTTGTGCCTTTGTGCGGGGTTTGCGGTTCCATTGCGAAATCGATTTGAACTGTGTTTTGGGTGCTTGAACTGTTCTTAGGTTCTGTTGTGGTTCCCCCTGGAGGAGGAGAAGCATACGACCCAATCGCGGCTTGAAGTTGGCTCTCAGAATCGACCAAGAAGTTCGCGGAAGTAACGATCCGTTCTCCCGCTTTCAGTCCCTTGAGAACGATATATTCATCGTTTGCTTGAGGGCCGAGTTGTACCTCACGCGGTTCGAGGTAACCGCTGCCGCGATCCACGAAAACAATCTGCCGCGTTCCTGATTGCAGCACTCCGCTGACAGGAATCGCCAATTGTTTTCCCAGATTCACTTCGAGGCTCACGTTCACGAACATCCCAGGTGTAAGCGTCAGATGCGGATTGGAAAAGACCAAACGGGCACGTGCGGTACGCGTGGTCAGGTCCACGTCCGGATAAATGAAATCGACTTTCCCACGGAATGTACGGCCCGGGTAGGAATCCACGGTGAGAGACGCGGGTAAACCCACCTTGACGCGGCCCAAGTCATTCTGGAAAACCTGGGCCAAAACCCAAACGGTGGAGAGATCAGCAATGGTGTAGAGCCGTGTGTCCAACTGGACCATCAAGTTGGGAAGAGCATTGCGCTCGGTGATATAGCCGGAGACAGGAGAGTCGATTTCCAAGGTCTCACCGACCTCGCCGGTGGCCTCCAGACGGGCAATCTCTTGTTGAGGAATGTCCCATTGCATTAGGCGTTCGCGAGAGGATTCGAGCAACGACGTTACGCCGGAGGCGACGCCGGGAACCGTGCTGTTCGAGAGGCGCTGTGCATCTTGTTTGGCAAGAAGGTATTCGCGTTCGGCGGTGATAAGTTCCGGGCTATGGAGAGTAAACAACGGCTGGCCCTTGCGTACGTATTGATAGGTGGCATCCGCAAACACCTTCTCGATGTGGCCGGAGATGCGCGTCTGAACGTAAGAAATGCGGCGTTCGTCAATTGCGACCGTTCCTGTCGTGCGGATGGTGTCTTTGAGATCCTTCCGCTCGACGACTCCGAACTTCACGCCAATGGATTGCAGACGTTCGGGTGAGAGTTGGATGGGAGAGAGCGGTGTCTCCGCAGTCGGCGGGGGCACAGCAGAAACACTCATCTCTTGCTGAGGACCAGGACCGGAAGCGGCTGTGCTGGCAGTTTTTGTGCCAACGGGACGATTCGAGCGCCACCAGATACCAGCCAGCACTCCGACCAGAACCAGGTTCGCGACAAGCACGAGGATGAATGCAGTTCGATAGTTCTTCATAGAATGGTTCCTTTGCGCGATTGTTCAGCGCAGGGTTACTCCGGTCACTGCTTCCATCTGTGCCAAGGCGGTTTCGTGTTCCGAGATCGTCTGCCAATATTCTTCGTCCAGCTTCAGAACATCGAGGAAAGACGCTAGCAACGCTTGGAAGTCCTGGCGGTTGGATTCGTACGCGGCCATGCCCGCCTGTAGCTCGGCGCGCGCTTGAGGTATTAGCCCCTCGCGATAAATCTTTAGTAGCTCGCCTGATTTTTCCGCAGTGAGAAATTGCTGGCGAAGCTGGAAGGCGGTCTGCTGCGACTGCATTTCATATTCACTCTTTATGCGGTCCCGGTCGGACTCCGCCTGGGCCAGCTCAGGCCGTTGGCGACGGCTTCGGTAGATCGGAATGCGCATGCCCACAGTGAATTGGTAGTAGGCACGGAATTGCGAAGGGTCTGTGCGCTGCCACATCCCTTGCACATTGAAGTCGGGATAAAAATCCTTCTTTGCGAGGTCGATCTGCAACTCCTGGCGCTCCACCATCCTTTGCATACCGGCAACGTCGGGATTGCTGGCTTTCGCTTCGGCCAGCAGCTTATCGAAGCTGTAGGCAGAGGTGCTTTCGGAGAGTTCGACTGTTTCAATGTCCTGCGAGGTTTGTGAGCGGTTCAGGAGATTCTTCAACTCTGCTTGGACTTTCCCCTGTTCGAGTTGATTCATGTTGATTTCGCGCAGGAGCTTCGTACGTTCAAGTTGTGCCTGGAGAACATCCTGCTGATTTCCAAGGCCGTTCCGATAACGGGACTCCGCTGCTTGTTCGACTTGTTGTAAGAGTTGTGTGTCCTCGTCGAGAATCTTTTGACGTTTGGCCAGATAGCCGAGTTGGAAGTAGTTCATCTTCACAGCAGCCAGCACCGCACGTCGGAGAGATTCGTATTTTTGTTGGGACGCGTCCACGTCCTTTTGGGCGATCTCTCCGCGAAGCCGCAGCTTGCCGGGATAGGGTAAGTCCTGCGAAAAGCCCACCCCGATGTACGCGAAGTCGCTGTTCGTGTACCCCGCGAAAGGCCGGGGGCTCCCCACATTCGTTTGCTGCAGAACCACTTGGGGATCGGGCAGCGTTGAGACCTGCGTCGGAACCTGCTTCGCCGATTGCCAGCCGTGCCTCGCGGCCTGTACCTGAGGATTGTTCTTTTCCGCCTCAGTCAAAAGGTCTGCGAGTTTTGTAGCTTCCCCCACTGGAGCGTTTTGAGCGCGTACACCTGGTGCTGGAAATACAAGAAAAGAGGCTCCCAAAATCCAAACCGAACTGAACTTCATAAACTGTCCTTTCACGGCATCGAGCCAATTGCGAAGCCGACCTCGACGCATGTAATCAAAGCCACGGAAACAAAGCGCACGCAGACACCCGTGGGAAGGGTTAGTTGTGATTAGGACAGATTCAGATCAGGAAGGTACAGAGAAGGGATTGAAAGGAAGGCGGTGAAGAGTTTTCGACTAACAGCTGTGTGCTGTACGGTCTGGCACTCGGGAGCACAAGCTCGTTCCGCGGGATATCGCTTGAAACAGTCGGCCCAACCGCGACACCTTTGAACTGTAATTCCGGGAGGGGAGCTTGGGAATTGACACAGCAGGATTTATCTGAACCTCTTGACAATTGAATTCTTGCATTGCGGGCATACATCTGATCGCATGGCGACTGGGCAGTCGGCTCCGAACACTCAGCTGTTTTTGAAGAGAGCAAGGCGCAAGCTGAAAGCGGCACCAAGCCAGAGCTAAAGACGCTCAACGCAAGACCGAGGATTAGTACCCTTCGCATTGGCTTCCAGTCTAGCAGGTAGACGCCCTGCATGGTCACTATGCATGTTCGCGTGTCCACCTGCGGAGTGATGTGACCTTCGTCACGCCGCGACGAATCACCCATCACAACACGCGAGGAGACTTTAAATAACTCTGGATCTAGCGAGCTGTTGTCAATCGCCGGCAGGCAATGGCCTTCCCGTTCGGCCCCTCTTACTGAAGCTTATCCGTTTTTAGAAGCGCTTGAATGACGGTCCTCTCCCATAACGGCGGATTGTCTGCTGGGCAATTGAAATCGGCATCGCTGAAGGAATCGTCATTGTGACGGAGCAGCGCAACGATAGGGACTCCGGGCAAGGCTTCGCGGAAATGTGCGATGAGACCTTCGCGTTCCAACCAAGGTGCACCATGCCCGATCACGACGACTCCAATAACAGGGTCAAAAACCCCCAGACTTCGCGCATCGAAGGAGCCGAGGGCGGAGATTACCCGGTACCCATTGCGTTCTAAAACGGCTGCTCTCTCTGCCAGCAGACTAGGCGAGAACTCGACTTGCAAGACAGTCTCCATCGTCAACCTGGTTCTTCAGGGTGGTCATCGCCGAACTCTCCGGTTGAGCCTATGCCTTAACCCCTGCTTTGCGAAGGATAGTCATCATCGGACACCAGTTCGTAAATGCGGACTGGAAAAGATTCAGCCCGACGAACGCGGTAAAGAGAAACCAGTAGGGGCTTACCCAGTATCCTAGCGCGAGGGAACCTAGGACAAAGGCTCCCGCTATCATCCTTAAGTAGCGATCAACATTCATGATGTTTTCTCCTTTTCAATCTGCTGTAGGTACGAGTTCCTCGTCAACGGGGGGCAAAGTTTTTGAGCCGCCACGTTCACTCAGGTAATAGAGAACGGGAACAGTCATTCGAGAAAGAACCGTCGAGGCGACCTCTCCCGCCATAAGCGAAATAGCTAGACCCTGGAAGATCGGATCGAACAGAATCACGCTCGCACCTACAACCACAGCCGCCGCAGTTAACAGCATAGGACGGAAGCGCACTGCTCCAGCGTCAACCACTGCTTGTTCCAGCGACATTCCGTGCGAGCGGCGCAATTCGATGAAATCGACAAGGATGATGGAATTTCGAACAATGATTCCCGCACCGGCGATAAAACCGATCATCGAAGTGGCAGTGAAAAACGCTCCCATTAGTGCATGCGCCGGCAAGATGCCGACGAGTGTCAGCGGAATCGGGGCCATGATCACGAGGGGCGTCTTGAATGATTTGAACCAGCCGACCACTAGCACATAAATCAGCACCAGAACGGCAGCGAAGGCCAGACCGAGGTCGCGAAATACCTCGACAGTGATGTGCCACTCACCGTCCCATTTCATGGCGTAATGGCTTGTGTTTTCCGGAAGAATGGTGCCCGAATAGAGCTTTACATGGCTGCCGCCTGACAGTTGCAGCTTGTTGATTGACTCGTTCATCTGAACGATCGCGTACACAGGACTTTCCACGATTCCGGCAACGTCTCCGGTAACATAAACGACGGGCCGCAAGTTCTTGCGATAAACGCTTTGATCAATCGCGGTCTCCCGTATGTTGGTGACCTCGCGAAGGGAAACCTGTGCGCCCGAGGGTCCAGGTAACTTCAGGTTTTCAAGATCCTCGATGCCGGACCGATCTGGTCGAGACAAGCGCACTTCGATAGGAACATCTTCCCGCGATGTAGGATCGTGCAGTAGTCCTGTTGAGGCTCCGCTCAGACCTATCTGGACCGTTCGCGTAACTTCAGCCGCTGAGATTCCCTGCAGCGCAGCCTTGTCTAGGTCTACCTTCATGTCGTACTTGTTCTGCGGATCTTCGACGTACCAATCAATGTCCACTACGCCGGGAGTCTCCTGGAATATCTTTTTTATTTTTGCAGCGAGTTCAGTCTGACCCTTGTAGTCTGGCCCATACACCTCTGCCACGAGAGTTTGCAGCACGGGCGGTCCCGGTGGAACCTCGGCCACTTTGATTCGCGCACCGAACGGAATAGCAATCTTGTCCAGTTCCGGCCTCAATCTCCGGGCAATTTCGTGACTCTGCGCTTTGCGGTCATGTCGAGATAGAAGGTTGACCTGGATATCAGCTTGGTTCGGCTGACGGCGTAAGAAGTAATGTCGCACGAGCCCGTTAAAGTTGTAGGGTCCCGAAGTCCCTGCGTAAATTTGGTAATTGATGACCTCCGCTTGCTGGCCCAGGTAGCTCCCCAAAGCTTGCGCTACACGTGTCGTCTGCTCTAGGGGAGTTCCGTCGGGCATGTCGATAATCACCTGAAATTCACTCTTGTTGTCGAAGGGGAGCATCTTGACCTGCACCCACTTGAGCGGAACGAACGCTACCGCCGCCAATAGCAGCACGACCACACCGGCGAGGAAGAACCACCTACGTCCTGAATTCTGAATCAACGGATTCATCAGGCGGCGATAGAACCGCGTCGTCCAATTTTCGGTCTCGTGCCCGGACTCGGGACGATCGGCGTAATGATGCAGCAGGCGCAAAGCCGCCCAAGGTGAAACCACGAATGCGACGATCAACGAGAACATCATCGCTGCGGAAGCGCCCACTGGAATCGGGCGCATGTACGGTCCCATCAGGCCGCGCACAAAAGCCATCGGGAGAATGGCCGCAATCACAGCGAAGGTGGCCAGGATCGTCGGGTTACCAACTTCGTCCACGGCTTCGATTGCAACGTTCGCAAGCGGGCGGCCATGATTTTCGGGCAGCCTGAAATGGCGAACGATGTTCTCGACTACCACGATAGCGTCATCCACCAAAATGCCGATGGAAAAGATCAGTGCGAAAAGCGTGACCCGGTTCAACGTGTACCCGAACAAGTAGAAAATAGCGAGAGTCAGTGCGAGGGTTACGGGAATAGCCAGCAATACAACGCCTGATTCGCGCCAACCCAATGCCAGTGCTATCAGTAGCGTGACGGAAAGCGTTGCAAGGAAGAGATGCTTGAGGAGTTCGTCCGATTTGTCCTTTGCCGTTTCCCCATAGTTGCGCGTAACGGTGACGTTCAAATCGTTTGGCAGCGTGTTGCCTCGAAGAGAGTCAACCTTTTGCAGAGCGTGCTCAGAAATAAGTGTGGCGTTCGCGCCCTTGCGCTTGGCCAGGGTAATCGTTAGGGCTGGGTACTCGGCATTCGCTGTGCTTCCAATAGCTCCTTTGGCGCTGGCGAACAGGACATAACTGTCCGGTTCCGCTGGACCGTCTAGGATCTTTTCGGCCACATCCCGTAGATAAACGGGCCGCCCTGCATGAACTCCCACGACGACTTGTTGTAGTTCTTCCGGGCGCGTAAAGAAGTTGCCCGCTTCGACTTGAAACTCCTCGTTGCCGCGCGCAAAGCTCCCCGCCTGACTGCGTGTATTCGCGGCTCCGAGTTGCATGACAACGGAACTCGGAGTCAGTCCGTATGCTGCTAGGCGTTGCGTATCCAGGACAACGCGCAATTTGCGTGGCTGCCCGCCGATGATAGTTGTCTCGGAAACGTCATCCAGTTGCTTGAGTGAATGCTCCAGTTCTCCCGCGATACGCCGCAGTTGGTACGCGTCGTAGTTTTTGCCCCAGAGCGTTAGAGCGAGAATCGGCACATCATCTATTGAACGCGCCTTGATGATCGGCTGCGAGACTCCTTGGGGGATGCGGTCGAAGTTCGAATAAAGCTTGTTATAGGTCTTTACGATCGCATCTTCTTCTTTCGTGCCTACATAAAAGCGCACGATCACCATGCTCAGGCCGGGGTGGCTGATCGAGTAGATGTACTCGACTCCCGGTATTTCACGGAGCAGCTTTTCCATGGGTACAGTGGCGCGTTGCGTTACTTCTTCTGCCGACGCCCCTGGCATCTGCACGAAAACGTCCAGCATTGGGACGATAATCTGCGGTTCTTCCTCCCGCGGCGTTTGCAGGATGCTAAATATGCCCAGAAGAAGAGCACCCACAATGATCAGAGGTGTCAGCTTCGATTGAATGAAAAGGTGCGCAATGTGGCCCGCCAGCCGCAGGACATGAGTGGAGTTGCCCGGTTTGGGAGACGTATCGCTCATGGCCGTATTGCGATTCGTTTGCCGCTCAAGTCGCGGTCTCCCGCTACAGCAACTAGCTTTTCTCCGTCTTGTAGCCCGGAGAGAACTTCAATCTGCTCTCCTGCCATCTTGCCAATCGTGATGTAGCGCAATCCGGCGATTTGGTTCGCGTCGAGCACGTAAACTCCCTGGAGTTGGCCGCGCTCTACCAATGACGTGCGTGGAATCAACAACGCCGTTCGCTCGCCGCGTGAGAAGCGTGCCCTCCCGAAGAGCCCAGAGCGGAGACGCGCATCATCGGGCAATCCAACTTTCACGAGGAAGCTACGGCTGGTCGGTTCGGCGGCCGGAACGATTTGCACGATCTTGCCGGAAAGCGAGACATTTCCGAGCGCGTCAATCGTTACTGGACTGGCTTGCCCTAAACGGACTTGGCGAAGTTCGCTTTCATCCACTGTCACTTCCAGCCGGTAGCTCCGCGTATCTTCAATGGTGAAGATGGGCATGCCAGGCGAAGCCAACGTGCCAGCATCGGCCTTTTTTTCTGTCACTACGCCGGAAAACGGCGCGTGTATGCGCGTAAATCCGAGCGAAGTCCGAGCCTGTGTTAGACCTGCATTTGCTTGTGCCTGCCCGGCTCGCGCCATATCGCGCCGTGCTTCGGCTGACCGGTAACGAGCTTTGATCTCGTCGAATTCCTGTGGACTGACCGATTTCTTTTCATACAGTTGTTGGTAGCGCCTCAGTGTTGCTTCGGCGAGAGCAAAATCCGAATCGGCGCCCGAGACTTCTTTTTCCGCTGCATTCAAGGCAGCAGTGGCTTGATCCGTTCCGGAGCGAGATTGCGCGTCATCGAGAATCGCAAGCACCTGACCGCTTTGCACGCGGTCGCCTTCATGAGCACGGATCTCCAAGATGTTGCCCATCACCTGGCTGGAAACTTGGCTCGTTTGGGTGGCGCGCACCGTTCCCACAGCTTCCAGCCAGTCAGGCACCGTCGTCTTTTGCACGGCAATCACCGAAACGTTGCTCAAGGTTTCTAGTGGAGTGGTCGCTGCACGGCGTTCGTTCGCGCAACCCGCTAACACTCCGCCCAGAGCCATAATTAGTAGGTAGGAGATTTTGATTGTGTGAGTCTTGTGACTCATGGCGTCACCACGGGAGACTGAGGATTTAAAGTTCCACTGGCCAGTTCGAGGTTCGCGTAGCCGGTGTGATAGCGATAGACGGCTTCCCAATATTCGGCTTGCGTGCGCCGGACGGCTTCTTCCGCCGCAAGTAGATCGGTAATCGTCGATAGTCCGGAGTCGTAGCGGTTCTGATTGATCCGCAAACTTTCTTGAGACGCGGCAATCGTTACGCGAGCGACTTCCACCTGCTGACGAGCGGAGTCCAGCTCATAGAAGGCGCGACGGACTTCGAGCCGTGTCGCATCGGTGGCCATTTCCTTCGCAGCCGCAACTTTTTCCTGCATTGCTCGTTCTCGGGAAAGCCGGGCTTTCTTGGCTCCGCCGTCGAAAAGATCGACTTTGACCTCGATTTCCGCTAGCCAGTTATTCCCCCCGCCTCCTGCAAGAAACGTCGGGTTGTCGGCCTCCCACGCCGCAAACGCATTGACCTTTGGACCGAAGGATGATTTCGCAATGGAGACGCTTGCTTGCTGTGCCGCCTCCTCTGAGCGGATGCGTTTTAGATCCGGCCGGAGCTCCACTGCTTTTTTCTCTGCTTCTTCCAGAGTCATTGCAGGGAGATTTTTTTCTTCGAGCGCCTCGCCTGGTTCGAACTCATTCTCCGTGGCGATCCCAATCGAGGTGCCCAATTGTGCTCGCGCCAGCGCCAGGTTATTTTGGGCGCGAATGAATTCCTGTTTGCGGATCGCAAGTCGTACCTGGGCGCTCAGTAAATCGGATTCCACGACCACACCGCTTTCGAAGCGGTCCTTGCTTCTGTTCTGGATTGCCTGCGCGGTCTTCATGCTTGCCTCGGCGATTTCCAGTTGTTTCTTCGCGAGCAACACACCGTAGTAGGAGTCCACAACGCGGAAGAGAATTTCCTGGTCGGTGCGTTCCAGTTGGTGGCCGATGGCGTCCTTGATGCGCTCCGCTCGATTGACCGACCGCCAGCTTGCAAAGGAATCAAAAAGATTCCAGGTTCCGCCAAAACGTGTCGCGAAGTTGCCGAAGGGAGTTGGCGTATTCAGAACGTTCAGCCCGAAGTCAGCCGTCGTGAACCGCTGCTGCCGCAGTTTGCTGCCGAACACGTACACGGGGTCGTTGCCACGCGTGGCGGTTTCGGAAAACGTGACGTGCGGGACGAGGAAGGAACGGGCCTCCCGAACGTCAGCCGAAGCGGCTTTTGTATCGGCGAGTGCGGCTTTGCGCTCCGGGTTTTTCTCGAGAGCGATGGTGACGGCCTGTTGGAGGGTGATAGG
>Ga0070731_10002874_pt1 | contig 15935 bp, 13 predicted proteins | sample Coa_R1_2_FD_66448 | JGI IMG/M metagenome (GOLD analysis project Ga0070731, IMG submission 66448) | Surface soil microbial communities from Centralia Pennsylvania, which are recovering from an underground coalmine fire - Coalmine... | ecosystem: Environmental > Terrestrial > Soil > Unclassified ...
CCGGCCGGGCATGCTACTTTCCAAATCCGCGCAGGACGTAAATAGTGTGGTGTATATCGCGACGGCAGGAAACCAGGACTGGCAACCCTACCACGGCTGGGTTCTGGGCTACGATTCTCAAACGCTGGCCCTGAAATATGTCTACTGCACCACGCCGAACGGCAAAGAAGGCGGCATATGGCAAATGGGTGGCGGGCTCGCGGCCGATTCGAGCGGCAACATTTTCTTATCGACCGGAAACGGAACCGCGGACGCGACAACCGATTTTGGGGTATCGGTGCTGAAGCTCACGCCGAATAATGGCTCTCTGGCGCTGGCCGATTTCTACACTCCAAGCAATAACGCAGCTCTCAGTCAGTATGACTGGGACGTTACCTCAGGTGGCGTTTTGTTGTTGCCCGATCAGCCGGGAAATTATCCGCACCTGATGGTAGCCGGTGGCAAGGAAGGGACCATCTATGTAGTCAACCGTGACAACCTCGGTGGCTACCAGCAAGGCAGCGACAACATCGTGCAATACATTGTCGGCGCGATCCGGGGTTCCATTGCGAACATGAAGCAGACGTTTGGCATCTACAACACCCCCAGCTACTTCCAGGGTAACGTATACATCTTTGGAGAGTATGACTATCCCAAGATGTTTACCTTGAACAACGGGTTGCTGCCCACCAAAGCAACATCCCAAGGCAAAGTCCAGCTGCGCTCACCCAATCCCATTTTCTCTGCGAACGGGAGCCTCAACGGCATTCTGTGGATGCTGCAGTTTACGGCCACTCCTACGCTGTTCGCCTACAACCCCAGCGACCTTACCAAGGAGTACTACGACACAAACCAGAATGCGGCGCGCGACCAAGTCTCGGCGACTCCGATCGTACGAGTGAATCCCACGGTTGCGAACGGGCGGGTGTATGTGCCGGCCAACGGCAGCGTTGTGGTGTATGGGCTCCTGCAGTAACTGGGATGGGAAATGGTGGCCCCGGGCAGAGTCGAACTGCCGACCTTCGGTTTAGGAAACCGCTGCTCTATCCATCTGAGCTACGGGGCCAATTGCTTTCAACTCAATGATTTTACAACGCTACTGCGTTTTCAGATCAGCCGTGACCGCTGAATCAAAAGCACAGGTTCAGCGCGAATAACTTGTTGGGCAACCTTTGTACGCACTGAAACCTCACTCAGTGATTTAACGTCGAGGCTTTCTTTGGGCTCCCGCCACAGGTGCCCTTAGGGTGTACGCCATCGCTCCGTAAAACAAGCTGCCAGAGGAGATCGGGGTAACCGAGAACAGCTCATAACCTTGGCTGCTTAAGGTCGAAAGAGTCTGTTCGATTGGTGTGTTCTCAGGACCGGTACAGAAATCAAAGCCATTTGCCGTGGAGCATTGAGTGGCCACGATACTTTGGAACTGATACTGGGTGGCATCCGGAGCGACACTCGTGCGCATATTTCCGTTCGTGTCGAGTGGGAGATTCCCAACATCCACGGTCCCGGTAACGGGCAGAGACGAGTTCGTCAGGGCCACACTGCCAGACACCGGGAGCGAAGCGTTCGTGACATTCACATTACCCGAAATAGTTGTTGTCCCTTGAGCTAAGGTCGGCACGGGCGTTTTAGAGGTGTTGACAACCTTAACCTGCGTCTGGGCGGCGGCTTGCATGCTACAGAAGAGAATCATGCAAGAAATAGGTGAAAGAGTCGAAGTGATGGACTTGAGTGACATCATCGGAATGCCTCCTTGTATTCAGATTGCGGGCGGTTCAGTGCTGACGGGAGAAGAACTTTGACGACGGGAGAAGTGTCAACCTAATAAAGCCGCGCTGTCAATCACATGAATGCGCCGTTGTTCCAGCGCAGGAGATCCTTCGCTCAGCCTGAAAGGCGGCTACTCTCAGGATGACATTGCAGTAGTGATTAAGTGGATCAGGGCTTTGGAGCTAGAGCATCGAGGGCGAGATTTAGTTCCAGGACGTTGACTCGCGCCTCGCCGAGGAGGCCCAGGTCGCGCTGATCGGTGTGCTTCTGGACCAGGTCGCGAACTGTGGATTCGGGCAGGGTGCGCTCGCGAGCGATGCGCGGGACTTGAAAGTCTGCGGCGGCTGGAGAGATTTCTGGGTCCAGGCCCGAGGCGGAAGTTGTGATGAGATCCACGGGGACAAGCTGGGTGGGGTTCTCGTCGTGCAGGCTCTTTGCGTCGGCTTGAATGCGGTCGATGAGTTTCTGGTTGGTGGGAGCGAGGTTGGTGCCGCCGGAGTTGGCGGCATCGTATCCGTTGCCGGCGGCGGAGGGGCGCGAATGGAAATACTTTGCCGAGGTAAAAGGCTGGCCGATGATGCGCGAGCCGATGGCGTCTCCGTTGCGGTAGCGGATCTGGCCGTTCGCTTTGTCTTTGAAGAGAACCTGCGCCAGAGCCGTGATCAGCAGCGGATAGATCACGCCCAGCAGAATCGTGGTGGCGATGGTCATGAGGAACGCAGTGGTGAGATGTTTTTTCATAGAAATAAAGATCCTCAGGCCAAGCGGGCTGCCGTGATGAGCATGTCGATGAGCTTGATGCCGACAAAAGGTGCGATGAGGCCGCCCACGCCGTAGATGAAGAGATTGCGGCGCAGCAGGGCTTCGGCGTTCATGGCGCGGTATTTCACGCCGCGGAGGGCCAGCGGAATCAGCGCGATGATGATCAGCGCATTAAAGATGACGGCCGAGAGCACCGCCGACTGTGGCGTCTTCAGGTGCATGATGTTGAGCGCGTTCAGAACCGGGAAGGTGACGGCAAACATTGCGGGGATGATGGCGAAATATTTGGCGACGTCGTTGGCGATGGAGAATGTTGTCAGCGCGCCGCGCGTCATCAGCAACTGCTTGCCGATTTCGACGACCTCGATGAGCTTGGTGGGATTGGAATCGAGATCCACCATGTTTCCAGCTTCCTTGGCGGCTTGCGTGCCCGTGTTCATGGCAACGCCTACGTCGGCCTGTGCCAGGGCGGGTGCGTCATTGGTGCCGTCGCCGGTCATGGCGACGAGTTTGCCACCGGCCTGCTCGGTGCGAATGAGTTTTAGCTTGTCCTCCGGCGTGGCTTGCGCGAGAAAATCGTCGACGCCAGCTTCGCGTGCGATGGCGGCAGCGGTGAGGGGATTGTCGCCGGTGATCATCACGGTGCGGATACCCATGGCGCGTAGTTGCGCAAAGCGGTCGCGAATGCCTCCTTTGACCACGTCTTTGAGGTGGATCACACCCATGGCGCGACGGTTCTCCGAGACGACGAGAGGCGTGCCGCCGGAAGATGCGATACGCTCGACTGCGGCGCGGACTTCCTGAGGCATAGCCGAATTGTTCTGTTCGAGATAATTCGAAATGGATTCGGCAGCGCCTTTGCGGATCTGCCGCCCATCGAGATTTACGCCGGACATGCGTGTCTGCGCCGTGAATGGGATGAATTCTGCTTCGTGGCTGGCGAACTCGCGGCCGCGCAGTTTGTATTTGTCCTTGGCCAGTACGACGATGGAGCGACCTTCCGGAGTTTCGTCGGCGAGCGAAGAGAGTTGGGCTGCGTCGGCCATTTCTGCTTCAGTGACACCCGGAGCCGGTATGAACTCGGTGGCCTGGCGGTTCCCGAAAGTGATCGTGCCAGTCTTGTCGAGCAGCAGCGTGTTCACGTCTCCGGCGGCTTCGACCGCGCGGCCGGACATCGCTAGAACATTGTGCTGCACCAGGCGGTCCATGCCGGCGATGCCAATGGCCGAGAGCAGTCCTCCGATGGTTGTGGGAATCAGGCAGACCAGTAGCGAGACGAGCACGAACACGGTCTGCGGCGATCCGGAATAGATGGCGAAGGGCTGCAGAGTGACCACGGCCAGCAGGAAGATGATGGTTAGCCCTGCTAGCAGAATATTCAGAGCGATTTCGTTCGGAGTCTTCTGACGGGATGCGCCTTCGACGAGCGCGATCATGCGATCGAGAAAAGTCTCGCCCGGGTTGGATGTGATTTTCACCTTGATGTGATCGCTCAAGACGCGTGTGCCGCCGGTGACTGCCGAGCGGTCCCCACCGGCTTCGCGAATGACTGGGGCGGATTCGCCGGTGATGGCGGACTCGTCGACCGATGCCACGCCCTCGACGATCTCTCCGTCACCGGGGATGAGTTCTCCGGCTGAGACTGACACGAAATCGCCGACACGGAGCTTCGCGCTGGGAATTTCCTCGACCTTGCCGTCGCTTGTCATACGTTTTGCGATGGTTTCCGAGCGGGCTTTGCGTAGCGTTTCAGCCTGAGCTTTGCCGCGGCCCTCGGCCATGGCTTCCGCGAAGTTGGCGAAGAGCACGGTGAACCAGAGCCACAACGTGATTTGCAGATTAAAGCGGAACGCCTCATGCGGACGGAGAATCAGAAGTACCGTCGTAATGACGCTGCCGATTTCGACCACAAACATGACGGGGTTTCCCATCATGTTTCGAGGATCCAGCTTGAGCAGCGAACTCCAGGTGGCGCTACGAACCAGATTCACATCCCACACGGACTTGCGATTGCTTGCCATAGTTTCCTAAAAGCGTCCTAGAAAGTTTTCCCAACGTGCATGAGTAAGTGCTCAAGAATCGGGCCCAGGCTGAGCGCTGGGAAAAATGTAAGTGCTCCGAGAATCAGGATGACACTGATCAGCAAGAGCGTGAACAACGGCGTCGTCACGGGAAATGTGCCGAGCGACGGTGGCACGTATTTTTTCTGCGCGAGATTTCCGGCTATGGCCAGCATCGGAATGATCATGAAAAAACGTCCGACCAGCGTGGTGATGCCTGTGGCCGTGTCATACCAGAGCGTGTTGACTGTGAGTCCTCCGAAGGCTGAGCCGTTGTTTCCGGCAGACGAGGTGAATGCGTAGAGAATCTGGCTGAGGCCGTGAGGGCCGGGGTTCGAGATACCCGCCGTACCAAAACCTTTCACCATGGAGATTCCGGCGAGGGTGAGTATGATTAGCGGGAAGACGAGAGAGACAAGCATGGCCATCTTGACGTCGTAGGCTTCGATTTTTTTGCCGAGGTATTCCGGAGTGCGGCCGACCATGAGGCCTGCAATAAATACGGCGAGGACAACGTAGATCAGGATTCCGTACATTCCCGAGCCGACACCGCCGAAGATAACTTCGCTGAGCATGATGTTGACGAGTGGGACCATGCCGCCGAGCGGTGTGAAGGAATCGTGCCAGCCGTTGATAGCGCCGCAACTGGCGTCGGTCGTCACAGTCGCGAACAAGGCTGAGTTGGCGATGCCGAAGCGCGTTTCTTTGCCCTCCATATTGCCTCCCGGTTGCAAAGCAGTGGCATGCTGCGCGATCGTAGAGGGATAGAGTGGATTGCCCTGCGCCTCGGCCCAGTAGGCGACAGTGACACCGGCGAGAAATAATATAGCCATCGCGGACCAGACCGCCCATCCGTGTGCCGGAGAACCGGTCATGCGGCCAAGTGTGTACGTCAGTCCGGCGCCGATGGCGAATATGCAGAACATCTGAAACAGATTTGTGATCGGAGTCGGGTTCTCAAACGGGTGAGCGCTGTTGGCGTTGAAGAATCCACCACCGTTCGTACCCCATTCTTTGATAATCTCCTGCGAAGCCACCGGTCCTTGCGCGATCGTCTGCGTGGACACCGTGTCCATGACGGGCTTGCCACTGGCGTCGACAACCGGCTTGCCATCGGTACCCACGTGCTGCACTTGCTGTGGCTCGACCAGTTTCACCGTGTCATAGGGCTTCAGGTTCTGCACCACTCCTTGCGAAACCAGGAACAGCGATCCGACGATGCAGAATGGCAGTAGCACCCACAAGCAGCAGCGGACGAAGTCGACCCAGAAATTTCCTAGAGTATTCATTTGGCGGCGAGCGATACCGCGAATGAAGGCGATTGCCAGCACGATGCCTGTCGCAGCCGAAGCGAAGTTGTGAAACGCTAGGCCCGCCATTTGTGTGAAGTAGCTCATGGTGGTCTCGCCGGAGTAGGCCTGCCAGTTGGTGTTGGTAGTGAACGAGGCAGCCGTGTTGAATGCAAGGTGTTCGGGCATGACCGCGCTAAAGTGCTGCGGGTTGAACGGCAGCGTGCCTTGAATTCTTTGGATCAGGTAGAGGACGAGCATCGACACCGCGCTAAACACCAGCATGGTCGTGGCGTACTCGGTCCAGCGCATTTCATGCGATTCATCGACACCAGTAACGCGGTAGAGCAGGCGCTCGACGGGCCGCAGCACGGGATCCAGAAATGTGCGCTCGCGGGCGAACACGCGTGTCATGAAGACACCGAGCGGCTTGGTCACGGCGAAGATCAAGGCCAGAAATACAACGATCTGCAGCCATCCGTTCAAAGTCATTTCAGAATTTCTCCGGCCGCAACAGCGCGTAAAACAGATACACGGTAACTAAGGCGCTGATGATGAGCATGATGAGAGACTGCGTGTCCATGATCCTCCTGCTTACTTCATGCGATCGCAGAAACGTACGTATGCGATTGATGCCGCGAAGAATGCGATCGTGACTGCGATCCAAAAAACGTCCTGCATGAGCTATCTCCTCGGGCCGATTGATGAACCCGGTCGTTTAAATTAATGGCTTTTCGCTCGCCGCTCCGTACGGCAGTTTTTCCTTTCGACTCAGCATTCATTTCTATGAGTTGGCCACGCCGACGTGACGGATTGAACTTCGCAAAGTAGACTCGCACAGGCCCTGAAGGCAGATCAGTCCATTCATTCACCAAAGCCTTCAGAACGCAAAGTAGAAACACCACAGCGCCAATACACAGTATCGCCAGCGCAATGCCCATAGCTATGCCTTATCGCGCAGTCTTCTTGTTGCATTAGAAGTCTCAGCGCGTAAGATCAGGATCAAGAATTCATAAAGAATTCGTAATGACAGTCATTCATTGCGAAGCTTCAACGAACCGGCCGACCTAGTAGCGGCCTAGCAGCCCCAGTCCGCCTCGCCGGGAGGGGCATAGTACTTGCGGCTCCGAGTACGTTCTGCGGGGGCAGTGGCCAATTCGAGAAGCGCCAGACGGGCCGCGGCCACCATCAATTTACGCTCGCTCTGGGGCGTGCGATCCCAGGAAGAAGATTCGTTCTTGATTCCGTGATCGCGGCCGTCATGTGCCAGAGCTTCCCGATAGTCGTGGAATAATTGTGCCAGCTTTTCCGCGGAGACATCTTGAATCGTCGACATAGATTCCTAGCCTTTCTGTTCAGGGCAGGAATTTGCTTTCCCACCTGCCTTCAATCGATTAGATGGGGAGAGGCGTAAGGATTGAATAAGCGCTTCGTAGAATGTTCGTAAGAGGAGTAGCGCACTCCCGCTGGCTGTCACATTGGGCATGGAAGGCAACATGCGAGAGCAACATCCGGCCGCCCGCTCCAAGCGAAATCAACAATGTGTTGCAGCGGATAAGGTTGGATTACTCCCCGGGTTCGAAGCGATAGCCGACCCAGGGTTCGGTGACGATGTAACGCGGCGAAGACGCATCCGGTTCCAGCTTCTTGCGCAACTGGCCAACGAACACGCGGAGATATTCCACTTGCTCGGTACTATGTCCACCCCAAATTGCAGCTAGCAGAGTGCGATGGTTCACGACCTTGCCGGGACGGCGGGCCAGAAATACAAGCAGATCGAATTCTTTTGGGGTGAGGCGCACTTCATTGCGGCGCACCGTAACTTTGTGGGCGTCGGTATCGATGCGAAAGTCGCCGATCTCAATCACGGGCTCGACTGGTTCGCTCTCCGCAGGGACACGGCGGAGATTGGCTCTGACCCTGGCCAGCAGCTCGTTCATGCCGAAGGGCTTGGTGACGTAGTCGTCGGCTCCGGCGTCAAGCGCTTCTACCTTTTGTTGCTCTTTGTCTCGCACCGAGAGCACTACGATTGGAATCTGCGAAACTCCGCGAACCCTACGGCAAAGCTCAATGCCATCGACTGAGGGCATCGAAAGGTCAGTAATGATCAGGTTGGGGGACCAGTCTTTCATGATCTCAAGAGCCATTTCGCCGCTGTTGGCAACGCGAATATCATAGCCCTGAGCCGAGAGGCTGGTGCGCAGCACGCGTGTGATCTGCGGTTCGTCGTCGACGATGAGAATATGAGGACGATCAGCCACTAGCGGGCCTCCTGGGTCACGATGTGAACATCGACAGAAGGCGAGTCGCGCAGGAAGCGCTGAATAGCCGATAGATATAAATATCGCTGCCAGCCCGTGCGGGCAGAGCGGCCGAATATCACTTGCGTGATGTGATGCTCGCGCACCAGTTGGGCGACGCCATCTGCGATGTTCCGACCGGAACCGCGCACTACGCGAGCGCCTAGATTTTCGGCGAAGCGAATATTTTCCGCCAGCGTTTTCTGATCTTCAGGACGCGTATCACGGCCAACATCGACGTAGAAGACATAGAATTCTCCACCCATGGCCTGCGCCATGCGCGAGCCGCGCGCGATGATATATTGCGCAGATGGATTGGAACTGACGCAGACGCCGATGCGCTCGCGAACGGTGTGCGCAGGTTGCGTCGCATCTTTGTCCAGGAAAGCGTCAAGACTGCGGTCGACGACTCCGGTGACCTGACGTAACGCCAACTCACGCAAGGCGATCAGATTGCCGGGCCGGAAGAAATGCGAGAGAGCGCGCTGGGCGCGATCTATGGGATAAATATCTCCGCGTTCCATGCGCTTCTGGAGGGCCTGCGGCGTTAGATCGGCAAGCACGATTTCATCGACCCGCTGCATCACCCAGTCCGGAACCGTTTCGCGCACCTGCACGCCCGTGATCTGCTGTACGGTAGGGCCTATGCTTTCGACGTGCTGCACGTTCATGGTAGAGAGCACATCGATTTTGGCATCGAGCAGTTCCATAACGTCTTCGTAGCGCTTGGCATGCTTGCTGCCCTCGATGTTGGTGTGCGCCAACTCGTCGATCACAACCACAGCCGGTTTGCGAGCCAGGATGGCGTCGACATCCATCTCTTCAAACATCGTTCCCTTGTACTCGAGCTCACGTGGTGGAATGCGATCAAGCTTGGCGGCCAGCTCGGCGGTGGCCTTGCGGCCGTGGCTCTCGACCACGCCGACGACCATGTCCTCGCCGCGACTGGCGCGGCGGATGGCCTCGCTTAGCATACTGTAGGTCTTGCCCACGCCGGGTGCGTAGCCCAGAAATAGCTTGAAGATTCCCCGCGGCTTTTCCGGCGAACATTCATTGAGCCACTCCTCCGGCGTTTTGGACGTCGTCTTGGTCATCGTAACGCTCATCTTATTGCCATCGGCAGCTATTGTCTTTCGCAGCGTTGAAATTGTCACGTCCATCGTACAATGCGGGAGTGAAAGCCGGAATACAGACGCAGGCAGTGCGCTTCACGTTCGTGGTTGCGGCAATCGCTGTGATCACAGCGGTCGACTTCAGGCTGCACGTCAACCATACGACGGTCGCTCTGATGTTCCTGGTGAGCGTACTGCTCACTTCAGCCTACTGGGGCCTGCGCTACGCAGTGGTGATGGCCGTCGGCGCGACTGCGGCCTTTAATTTTTTCTTCCTGCCGCCGGTAGGAACCTTCACGATCGCCGACCCGCAGAATTGGGTGGCATTGTTCGCGTTTCTCGTAACGGCGCTGGTGGCGAGCAATCTTGCCGAACGGGCGCGCCGCGAGGCAGATGGCGCGAAGCAGCGGCGGCGTGAAGTCGAGCGCCTGTTCGGTTTGAGCCAGCGACTGCTGGCCTCGGAGAATGTTCTCGAACTCCTGAACGCGTTGCCAAAATATGTGCAAGAGACGTTTTCTGTGGGCAGTGTCGTGGTTATGGCGGCGGACCATCCTACGGTCTATCGCTCGTCGCTCGACGCAACGTTCGAGGAGAGTGTGCTGCGGTCGACTTTGTTGCGCGGAGAGCCGATCACGCAGGCCGGTGTTTCGTACGTGCCTCTACGGCTCGGCATGCGTACTGTCGGAGCACTCGGCGTAACCGGTGACGAGCTTTCGCGCGAAACTCTCGACGCTCTGGGCAGTCTGGCCGGTCTGGCGATTGAGCGCGCCCGCGCTCTGGAGGCGCTCAGCAAGAATCGCGCCGAGCAGGAGCATGAACGTCTACGGACTGCGTTGTTAGACTCCGTGACCCATGAGTTTCGCACACCGCTGACTTCTATCAAGGCCAGCGTGACGACGATGTTGTCAGTCGCCACTCTCGACGAACGGGGACGGCGCGAATTGCTGACTGTCATCGACGAAGAAACCGACAGGTTGAACCGTCTCGTAGGCGAAGCCGCAGAGATGGCACAACTCGATTCCGGGATGTTCAAGCTGGACTTGCAGCCACATGCGATTGAGGACGCGATTGGCCCGGCGCTGGAAGACGCTAAAGCGTCGCTGGAGAATCATCCGGTAGAGGTTGTGATAGCGTGCGATGCGGCTGCGGCTAAGGTGCGCATGGATGTGCAACGGATTCGCGAAGTGCTGATGCATCTGCTGGAAAATGCCGGAAAGTATTCCGAGGCCGATACGCCCATCAAAGTGACAAGCGAGATAAGTGGCGACCTGCTTGTGACCAGCATTGCCGACCGGGGGCCGGGTATTGATTCTTTCGAGCAGTCGCTGATTTTTGAAAAGTTCTATCGCGGCCAGAACCAGCGGTATACGGCTCCGGGTACGGGCATGGGGCTGGCGATCGCCAAGGTTATTGTGGAGGCGCACGGGGGAACGATTGGAGTCGTCAGTCAACTGGGGAGTGGATCGGTGTTTTCGTTCAGTCTGCCGGTGGAAAGAAGTGTGCGTCCGTGACACGAGAAGTCCCTCGTCTCGCATGAGAAGCGAGACATTGGGCACTCCGGCGGCGCATGAAGCACAATTTGCCGGCGAGTTCTTGGACCTAGGCTACAATTCAGGAGCATTTCGTGAGCCTTCCACTACAAACCCTATGACTGCTGAGATCGCAAGCGGCAATTCGTACGAACTCGACGACAAGAAGATTTTCTATAACCGCTTTCTCCTGATTGTGGCGGGCCTCGGGGGCCTGCTTTATGGCGTGGACGTCGGCATCATCGCGGGCGCATTGCCGTATTTGGAGGCAACGTCTGGCCTCAACGCCGGTCAGCTTTCCATCGTGGTCGCGGCCGTGCTGCTGGGTAGCGTTATCTCTACGCTATTCGCAGGCTTGCTCGCGGATTGGATGGGCCGCAGATCGCTGATGACGTTGAGCGGCGTCATGTTTGTCATCAGCATTCCGATGATTGCGCTGGCACATGGATACAGTCCTCTGGTCTTCGGCCGACTGTTGCAGGGCGTGAGTGCGGGACTGATTGGCGTGGTCGTTCCGCTATATCTCGCGGAATGTCTGACGGCATCGAGCCGCGGCAAGGGTACCGGCATCTTCCAGTGGTTGCTGACACTCGGTATTGTGACTGCGGCGCTGGTAGGCGTGTACTTCAGCTTTCGCGTAGACCAGGTAGCTAAGCTTGGCGATGCGGCGCGACTGCTTGCCTTTAAGGACACGGCGTGGCGTGGCATTTTCTGGGTCTCGTTACCGCCGGGAGTTCTCTTTGTGATCGGCAGCTTCATGGTGGCGGAATCGCCGCGCTGGCTTCTGCGAAAAAGAAAAAGGGACGCTGCCTACGCCGCTCTTCTGCGTTCGCGCACGACCACGCAAGCGGATCTCGAACTCAAGGAAATGTTGGAAATCACTTCTTCGGAACAAGGGAAAGATTCCAGCGGAGCAAAGACCCACGAATCGCTGCTACGGCGCAAGTATGTGATCCCGTTCGTGCTTGCCTGCATCATCCTGGCATGCAATCAAGCCACTGGCATCAACTCAATCATCGCGTATAACACGAACATCCTCTTACAGAGTGGCCTGTCGGATGTCGCGGCGCATTGGGGTTACGTCGTATTCACCATCATCAACTTCGCCGTTACTTTCGGCGGTGTCGTATTAGTTGACCGTAAAGGCCGAAAGTTCCTGCTTGGAGTTGGCACAGCGGGCATTATCGTGTCGCTCATCTGTACGGGCATTCTCTTTCTTGGAACCGAGCGGCAACATGTGGACAGCAAGAGTGCGGTCCAGGCAATGGTTTCCCCAGACCAGAAACTCACCTTGCTTTACGACAAGCCGCTGGCCGAAAAACTCTTGAGCACGTCCGGCGGCAGCACGGGCACAGACTCTAATCGTCCGACATCGATGGTCGTGATTTATTCCTACGGAGACTTCAGAGCGGCGAGTCAGGTCGTGCGGTCGGATGATCCCGCCGCAAAACCGATTGAGATCAACCGCGAGAGCTGTGTCCCCGCCAACAAAGTAGTGGCGTTTTTCTCCAATCCTTTTGGCAACCTCGACGCTTCGCGAACGGCCCCACTTGTCATTGAAAATGCGCTCATCACTCCAGTTCCTGAGCCGCGCAATGGCTGGATGGTCGCCATCACGCTGTTTATTTTTATGGCGTTTTATGCCGTCGGGCCAGGCGTGTGCGTTTGGCTGGCGCTTTCAGAGTTGATGCCGACGCGCATTCGATCCAACGGCATGAGCATTGCACTGGTCCTCAATCAGGCCGTGTCGACGACGATTGCGGCGGTTTTTCTTCCGACGGTCGGCAAGTATGGATATTCCACGATGTTCTTTGGATTTGCCGCCTGCACGGTGATTTACTTTGTCACGGCGACGTGGTTCTTGCCGGAAACTAAGGGTAAGACTCTGGAAGAGATTGAGGCGCACTTTGAAGGGGCGGGGGCGAAGTCTTAGAGGTGCAACCTCGGGCCGTTTATGCGCCTCCGCGAAAAATCCCCACGTCTCGCAAAAGACGCGAGACATGGGGCACCCGGCGTGAATATTGTTGCCGCTTTGCCCCTTACTCGAAAATAATTTACTCTCGTGCTCAGTCCTTATGACGCCTGTTAAGAATAAGAAGAACGCCTCAAACCAGAAGCATTCCCATGCCATGCGGCGGGAAATCTATGAGCAGCCCGCTGCCATTGCCAACACGGTCGCCAAGCACTTGAAAGATGACATCATCTTTCCCGGCGAACTCGACACGATCGAAAGCGCGCTAAGGACGTTCGAAAAGCTGATTATCGCCGCCAGCGGATCGAGCCGACATGCTGGACTGGCGGGCGAAATCATGATCGAAGATCTTTCCGGCGTGGCCGTGGACGTTGAGTATGCCAGCGAATATTGCTATCGATCGACGCATACTACAGTCGACCCGATTGTGATGGTGATTACGCAGTCCGGCGAAACGGCGGACACGATTGCAGCGCAACGTGAAGCTCTGACTCGCGGCGTAAGGACCATCGCGATCTCGAACGTGCCCGATACGACGATTGTGCGGGAAGCGGGAGCGGCATTGATATCAGGAGCGGGACCGGAATTGTCGGTCCCTGCCACGAAAAGTTTTACGACGCAGCTGACGATTCTCTACCTGATGGCGCTGTTTCTCGCGCGCAAGCGCGGACGCATGACCTCGGAGGTGACGCGATCGTACTTGCAGCGGCTGATGAGCCTTCCCGATGCGATCGAAGGTGAACTTGCTACGTGGGACAGGTTGGCCGAGGAATTTGGCGGCGTGCACTTCAAGGCGGAAAAGTTTCTCTATCTCGGCCGCGGCGTGCATTACGCAATCGCACGTGAGGGCGCTCTAAAGCTCAAGGAAATTTCTTATGCGCACGCGGAAGGATATCCGGCGGGCGAACTCAAGCACGGACCCAATGCCTTGGTGGATGAGAAATTACCTGTCGTCGTGCTGGCAACCTGCGACCACGGCGACCCTGATTCGGTGTTGCGTTACCGGCGGACACTCGACGTTATGAAGGAAGTGAGATCTCGCCGCGGGCCTTTGGTTGCGGTAGCTACGGAAGGCGACAGGGACGCGGGGAAGATAGCGGACCATGTGTTCTATGTACCGGCAGCACCAGAATTGCTGCTGCCGATTCTGGAAGTGATCCCGCTGCAGCTGTTCGCTTATCACGTCGCAGTGAACAAGGGATATGACGTGGACCATCCGCGAAACCTGGTGAAGGCGGTGGTCACGGAATAAGCAGGAAGCGATGGAATCCTTATTTGCATTTCGCGGGCAGTAGCGCTCGTCTCGGCGTTTAAGGCTTCGTCGGGCTCATGGGATCACCATCGCGGCAGATAAGGCCGAGGCAAATCATGACTCCGATGCCCGCAGTCCCCGCGGCAATGGCCGCCGGTGAGTTCAGGATTGCGGTGCTTCTCGGCTGAGGAATTGCCGCTCCACACTTTTCCTCTCGCGACTTGCGTTCGCCTTCGTGAACCGTAGCCCGGTTGGATTGCGCGGATTGTTTGGCCTGCTCGAGGTTTTTCGTGCGGGCATTGATGTAAACATCGCTCTTGAGCGCCGATACCGAGACCTTCCCGTCCACATCGACTACATCGTAATGAGTCCAAACCGTGTCATTGACCGGAGTGATGGTCAGGCACCCCACACGCACTCTGAATCCGTGGGAGGTATTCACAGACAGGCTGCCGTGATCGAGGACCAGTTCGCTGCCTTCAAACTGCACCATGGTATCGACGTTGATGTCGGCGGTGGATCCACTGACTTCGATGCGAGCAGCGGCATTCTTTTGCGTCTCAACCAAGTCATTGGGGAACAGCGCAATCGAGGCAGGGGCGGGATTTTTATCGAGGATCACACCAATGCCATTGCTGCGCAACATGGCACCCTGCGTGTCCTGGGCCAGCAAGGACACGGGCAGAATTGCGATCATCAACAGGCAAACGAAGTCTCTACATCTGAACAAGAATTAGCCCCGGAACTTTCCGCACTACGTACTGATACAAGCTTAGCTTGCAGCTTTAGGGGCGGCTATTGGCTCGGATGGTGCGTCTCGTAGGCGGTTGTTGCCGCGGTCAGGCGCGGGCGAAGTCGATGTATCCCTTCTGCACGTCGGTGCGAATGAGTTTGACGCGAAGCTTATCGCCCACGTCGAGTCCATGATCGCCTTGGGTGAGCATTCCTTCAATTTGGATTTGTAATGCCCGAACAAAAGTTCCCTTCTCGCTTGCGCCGGTGACGATGGCATCGAAGACTTCGCCGATGCGGTGCTGCAGTGCGATAGCAGCGAGCCGCTTGGCCATTTCGCGCTCGACTTTCTTGGCGGCATCTTCTTTCAGCGTGCAGTTGGCGGCAATGGCGGTCAGTTCGCCGTCAGTGTAGGGATTTTTCTGGCCAGCCAGTAGCGCCTTAATCAGGCGCTGGGTTACGACATCGGGGAAGCGGCGGTTGGGTGCGGTGGAGTGCGTGTAATCCTGAACGGCGAGACCGAAGTGCCCCGGAGCGACATCACCAGCGCGTTCAAGGACATATTCTCCCGGACCAATGAGCTTAATCACGGACAACGAGAGATCGGCAAAGTGATCGGGGTCAGCGGCCTTGCGGCGCACGAGGAAATCGTTCAGAGCTTTGGAATCCGGTTCCGCGGGAAGTTTTTCGTTCTTGGTCGCGGCAAGTTGCACGATGCGGTCCCATCTCTTGGGAGTGCGCACGATGCGGCGAATCGACGAAACTTTTTCGAGCAGTCGAGCACCCACGCCGTTGGCGGCAACCATGAACTCTTCGATGAGTTCGGTGGCATGGTTCTTCTGCTGTTTCACGACGTCGATGACCTGATCGTTGAGCAGCAGAGGCTGAAGTTCATCGGTCTGCAGGCTGAGCGCGCCGTGCTGAAAGCGCTGCGTTTTGAGTTTCTGCGCTACTTCATCCTGGAGTTTCAATTGTGCCTGCAAGTCGGCAGACGCTGCGACTTTAGGCGGGGCTGGCGACTTCCCTTCCAGCCACGCGCCGACGGAGTTGTATTGCAGCTGAGCTTTGTTGCGGACGACGGCGCGATAGACGCTGGATGATTTCACAATACCCGTAGAGTCGACTACGAATTCGACGACGACGCTAAGGCAGTCCTGATTTTCGAGCAGCGAAGTCTT
>Ga0070731_10002875_pt1 | contig 15927 bp, 13 predicted proteins | sample Coa_R1_2_FD_66448 | JGI IMG/M metagenome (GOLD analysis project Ga0070731, IMG submission 66448) | Surface soil microbial communities from Centralia Pennsylvania, which are recovering from an underground coalmine fire - Coalmine... | ecosystem: Environmental > Terrestrial > Soil > Unclassified ...
GCGAGGTTGGCGGTGAGTGTTCCGAGCGGAACCGTGCGGAACAAGGGATTGAGCGCGAGACCTAGCTCCCACCGGAGCAGTGCCCCAATCGCGGCTCCGCCGCCAACGGCAAAGACTGAGAGAAAACCCAAGCAGCCTCCATGTGTCGTCGGTGTCGACACACGTCGGCCCTAGTCGGGCGCAAGGGAAGCGGTTAGCTGCCTACGCCCCGACGAGTGGACCGGCGGGCGTCGTAGGCATCATCAGCCTTGCGGCAGTTAAAGGAGGAATGCCATCTCCCTGACGTTATTATCGCTCCACCCAGAATTACCGACAACCGGACACTCAAATGTCGCTAACCGATACCCATGCGTGGTTTGCCTGGGCTGGGCAGTGCTTGACTGTGCTGTTTCTCGTTTGGTCCGGGGGGTTGAAACGTTAGCGTGGGAAGGTCTTGGGGGCACGCGCAGCGTTCAGGTCGTTGCGTTCGTCCCGAGCGGCATCGCCCCATTTCAGTAACACGGGGCCCTATGAATACATTACCCGTCAGGTGTCGGGCAAAACCGGTCATCGGTTGACCGGACCCAGGGGATAGCGGTAGTCTACTAAGCTGGCGGGGTAGATGCGGAGAGACGAGATGGATGAGGAGAAGCTGATGGCGATCATCAACCGGGCCATCGACAAGTTCCACGGCGACTCCTCTCAGTTGGAAAGTGCAATTGGCGCGGCGATAGTTGGTCAGCACGTGGGCTGGAAGGTGCTGATGCTGATCCATAGCCGCTCCACGCTCAAGAACTACAGCCAGATCCTCGGAGTGTCAGACATTCGCAAGCTGATGCCGCCGACGGGGCCACTCTCCCATCGCTCGCTTGCGTGGCGCGTCGTCGAAGGTACGAAGAACTTTTGGAAGGTCGTGCGCGGTGAAATCGGTGGTGTGAAAACCACACGATTGGAGCGCTGAACGGCTTTGAAACAGTGGCACTTGACAGTCTACTGCGCGGACTCCTATAGTCCGATGCATGAATAAGGCCGCACCCGCTCCCTCGGATTCCGCAGTAGCACCGACCCTTCTCCTCGCGGGGCACGACACGCTTCAGTGCGCGTATTACCTCCGTAAAGGGGCGAATTCGCCGTTCGATTTCGCGGCACTCCTAGCGGAACGTGAGGCGTTACGAAGCTCAGGTAGCCGCGACCCTGGGGTCATTTCGGTGGGCGGGGCCGAGTTTCTGCTTCATCGCTATGGCAGCATTTCCGGTTATCCCCTGGTACTGACCGGCCCCGATTACAAGATCGAGTGCGGCGAGTTCAACCGTCCATCGTTCTATGTGACCTACCGGAGTGAGGCGCTTTGGCGACGATCAGCGGCGGAACTGCAGGCGCAGTTTCTCGATTGGGCCGAGCGCGCGGAGCTCGTCCAGTATCGCCCGGAGGTCGTATCGCGCGTGGACTGGGCGTTCGACTATCACCTACCGGCGGTGGATTTTGACGAGAATCACGTCGTCTCTCTTTCAGCAAAGGACTCCAAGCATCGAGAGAATCGTTGCACTCAAACCCTCATGTTTGGGCGTGACGAGATCGCCGTGCGTATTTACGACAAGGTCGCGGAAATTCATCAAAAAAGCCATAAGACTTGGCTTTTTGGCCTGTGGGAAGGACTTTGCCAGGACGTGTGGCGCATCGAATGGCAAGTGCGAGGTGCGCTACTTAAGCAGTTTGGCATCCGTACGCTGCAAGACCTGCTGGACCGTCAGGGAGACGTCTTGCGGTACCTGGCGACAGATCACACCACCCTTAGGATTCCCAGCGGTGACACGAATCGGTCGCGCTGGGCGTTGCATCCGTTGTGGCAAGACCTGCAGCGGCAGATTCAAGACTTTCGTTTCGTTGGCGCTCGACGCACCGACGACTTGTCGTCGTCCCTGGACGAGCGGCTTACCCGCTGCATGCTCAGCGTCTACGGCTATTTGAAGCGAATTGCCGCGATCCGGGCAATGCAACAGGGGCGCGCAGATGTCATCGGTCTGCCCTTCCTACTACCCGATCTTCGAGACCTGCTGCGGCAGATACACGACCCATTGGCATGGGACTGCGATGTACGTAAGCGCATCGACCAAATGCGCCTCGGCCCATGGTGATACTCGAGGCCATCCGTGAGGCGTTAAACGCGCGTAAGCGGCGCCTGCTGCTGTTCGCGGAGGCGGCGCTGCCAGCGGGGCAATATCAGGCGTTTCGTAAGCTGGTCCTGGATGAATTGGGTACCGGCGGCTTGGAGCAAGACCTGGTGCGAATCGTCTCCAGGGCAACGCAAGGCACGGGCAGGAAGATACATGCAGGAAAGGAGGTGCCTCATGGGTGAACAGCGATTCCGATTACCAGGTAGAGCTTCGTTTCGTACCTGAGTTCGACGGCTGCAAGATAACGGCGGGCGAACTCGCGCTGCTGGAAGCCTGCATTCCCGAACTTGCCGCAGCCATGCTGGATGAAATCACCGAAGGCTAGGAGTAATGCGATGGCCGTAGCACTGTACGCGCGCGTCTCAACGACCAAGCAGGCGGAGAAAGACCTGTCGATTCCTGACCAGCTGCGTCAGATGCGCGAATGGTGCAAGAGGCGCGGCTTTGCCATCGAAGCCGAATACGTCGAGCCCGGGGCGTCGGCCACGGATGACCGGCGGCCCAAGTTCCAGCAGATGATTGCGGAGGCGACACTGGATCCGTCGCCGTTCGAAGCCATCATCGTGCACAGCCGATCGCGGTTCTTCCGCGATCTACTGGACTGTCTTCGGTACGAGCAAACGCTCAAGCGGGCAGGCGTGCGTCTGGTCTCCATTACGCAGGAGACGAGTGATGATCCAGCGGGCGAGATGGCGAGCAAGATCTTTAGCCTGTTCGATGAGTACCAGAGCAAGGAAAACGGCAAGCACACGCTGCGCGCGATGCAGGAGAACGCGAGGCAAGGTTTCTTTAACGGCTCCCGGCCACCGTTTGGTTACCGCGTCATTGAGACCGAGGCGCTAGGGAACAAAGGCCGCAGGAAGAAGCGGCTCGCTATCGACGAAGCGGAAGCCGCAATCGTTCGGAAAATCTTCGACCTTTACCTTTGCGGCGTTGATGGTGCGGAGATGGGCACGAAGTGCGTGGCAGCGCACTTGAACAGCAAAGGAATAAAGGAACGCGGCCACCGATGGACGCGCGGGCGCGTGCATGCGGTGCTGTCGAGCGATACCTATGCCGGCACATACCGCTTTAACCGGGTGCAAGCGCGAAACCGCCGCCGCAAGCCAGAAGCGGAATGGGTAACCGTCGCGGTGGAAGCGATTGTCGACGAAGGCACGTTCGCACGTGCGGCGGCGCGCAGGCGCAGCCGCGCACCGACGCAGGTGCCGCCGCGCATTGTAGGCTCCCCTACCCTGCTGACCGGTTTTCTGAAGTGCGGATGCTGCGGAGCCGGTATGACGCTAGCCACGGGCAAAGGCGGTCGCTACCGGTACTACAAGTGCAATACGCGCATCGGGCAGGGGCGCACGCTATGCACGGCGCGCAGCGTCCCAATGGAGAGCTTAGACGCCACGGTTCTGCACTCTCTCGCCGACCGCGTCTTCACAGCGTCGCGCGTGCGCGCAATGATCGCCGACTTGCGGGCGAAGCTCAAAAGCGGACGTAGCAACGAAGCACAGCAGCTGCGAATTCTGCAGGACGAACTGGACAAGATTGCAGCGGCGCAGGAGCGGCTATACGAGGCGGTGGAAAGCGGCTGGCTACCCCAGGATGCGAGCCTGCAGGAGCGCGTGCGTCGCCATCAAACGCGACGGCAAGACATTCTTCTCGAGATGGGGGAACTGCGGCGTCGGCAGGAGCTGCCACTAAAGAGCATTGAACCGCGGCAAGTCGATGCATTCGCGCGCGTCCTGCGCGAGAAGCTGCTCGGCAACAAACTCTTCGCCAAGCAATACCTCCGGCTGCTTGTGAGCGAGATACGAGTGGAGCGCGACCAGTTGACCGTGACGGGCAGCAATGCGGCGCTGGCCCGGGCAGTTGCGGCCACTCCAGGTACCATCAATCACGTGCCCACTTTTGTACCGAAATGGCTCCCCGACCAGGGCTCGAACCTGGGACCTGCGGATTAACAGTCCGTCGCTCTACCAACTGAGCTATCGGGGAACAGGCGGCGCGCCGTCGTTGTTGTCTTTCTTTCAGCGAATGGAAATTCTAACACGCTGAAAGCATGATTCCGCATGCGACAGACCACCAATCAATGCACCGGCGGCCTCGCCGGACGCACGCTCGCTTTCGGCTTGCGGGCCCGTGTTTCCGTTGCGCGCGCGAGCGGTTCCGCGCGAAAGTGTGGCGCCGCGCGGCGCAAATAATGGAACATCGACCACAGCGTGAGGATCGCGGCAATCCATAGCGCGACCGTGCCGAGCAACGCAGTCGAGATTCCGGGGATCACGTTCTCCCAAAGCAACAACGCGATCAGCGCCGTCATCTGCGCGACGGTCTTCACCTTGCCCACGAACGCGACCGCGGTCTTGCGCGACCGACCGAGCTGTGCCATCCACTCGCGCAGCGCCGAAATCGCGATCTCGCGGCCGATGATGATGATTGCGAGATAAGCCTCGGCGCGGCCGAGCTCGACCAGCAGGATCAGGGCGGCGGCAACCATCAGCTTGTCGGCGACGGGATCGAGGAACGCGCCGAATGCGCTCGTTGCGCCGAGCCTTCGCGCCAGATAGCCGTCCAGCCAATCGGTGATCGCAGCGAGCGCGAAGATGCTCATGCCGACCCAGTTGGCCATCGTCGGCGACAGCCATTGCTGCGGAATGTAGTAGATGCCGACGAAAAGCGGGATCAGCGCGATTCGCAGCCACGTCAGCGTCGTTGGAATGCGCGTCATGTCGGAAGGTACCGCGAGATTCCATTCTACGCCCGGGCGCGCGCTACGAACGCCCGCGAAGGACGAACGTTGAAGTTCAGTGCAACTCGGCGTAGATGCGCTCCGCGAGCGCATGTGAAATGCCGGGCACGCGCGCGAGATCCTCGACGCTCGCCGACTGCATCCCCTTCATTCCACCGAAGTGCGCGAGCAGCGCTTGCCGCCGTTTCGCGCCGATGCCGCTGATCTCCTGGAGCGTCGACGTATTACGCGCCTTGGCGCGCCGCGCGCGATGCCCTTGAATGGCGAAGCGGTGCGCCTCGTCGCGGATCTGTTGCAGAAGATGAAGACCTGGGTGGTCGGGCGGCAGTTTCAGCACTTCGTCGCGTCCCGGGAAGACGATGTCTTCCAGTCCCGGCTTGCGTTCGGGCCCCTTCGCGATTCCTACGAGGCACGACTGGTGCAGCCCCTGCTCCGCCAACACTTCGGCGGCGACGTTCACCTGTCCGCGTCCACCGTCGATCACGAGCAAATCCGGCGCTGGATATTCGCCCGTGACGATCCGCGCGCAGCGCCGCGTCAACGCCTCGCGCATCGCGGCGTAGTCGTCGCCAGCCTGCGCGGGCGTTACGTTGAACCGGCGATACTCGGACGTCTGCATCGCGAGCCGATCGAAGATCACGCACGAGGCAACCGTCGCTTCGCCCATCGTGTGCGATACGTCGAAGCATTCGATCCGCTGCACCGAGGGCGGCAAATGCAACGCTTCCTGCAGCGCCGCGAGACGATCCTCCTGCGTCGCCTTCTGCGCGAGCCGCTGGCGAATCGCGAGGGTCGCATTCTGCGTCGCCATCGTCACCCATACGCGGCGCTCGCCCCCGGGATGAGCGACGATCTCGACGTGTCGCCCCGATTGCTCGGTCAGTACGGTTGCGAGAGCATCGACCTCGCCCGCTTGCGGCGCAATGATCGTTCGCGGCACCGGGCGGTCGACGTAATGCTGGGTCAGAAATGCGGTGACGACATCCGCAATGTCGCCGGATTCCGCATGACGCGGAAAGAACGTCCGATCACCGATGTGCCGTCCTCCGCGAATCATCACGACGTTCACCGCGAACACGTTCTGCTCATTCACGGCGACGACGACGTCGATGTCGGTCGCGGTTGCGCTCTCCACAAACTGCCTCGACTGAAGCTGCTGGATGCGTGCGATCTTGTCGCGGATACGCGCCGCACGCTCGAATTGGAGTGCGGTCGACGCCTCGTCCATCTGGCGCTTGAGTCGCGCGAGCACTTCATCGGTCTTGCCCTGCAGGAACAGGAGCGCCGCGTGCACGTCCTGCTCGTAATCCCCCTCGCTGACGAGCCCAACGCACGGCGCCGTGCACCGCTCGATCTGGTGCAGCATGCACGGCCGCGAACGGTTCGCGAACACGGTGTTCTCGCAGGTCCGAAGCTGAAACACCTTCTGCAGTACCGCAATGCCCTCGCGCACCGCTGCGGCGCTTGGAAACGGACCGAAATAGCGATGCCTGCGATCGAGCGTGCCGCGATGGAAACGTAGCTGCGGATACGGATCGCCCGACAGGCAGATGTAGGGATAGCTCTTGTCGTCGCGATAAAGAATGTTGTAACGCGGCTCGAGCGCTTTGATCAGGTTATTCTCGAGCAGCAGCGCCTCGCCTTCCGAGCGAACCGCGGTCGTCTCGACCCGCGCGACCTGCCCGATCATCGCGGCGATCCGCGGCTCGTGACCGCTCTTCTGGAAATAGCTCGCGACGCGCTTCTTCAGGTCGCGCGCCTTGCCGACGTAGAGCGCGCCGCCACCTGCATCGAACATCCGATATACGCCCGGAAGATGCGGCAATGACCCGATCAGCTCGCGGGCGTCGAACTGCGTCGACTTCGCCTCGGCGTCGACCACGCGGCGATTGAGGCGTGAAACCTTGGTCATGGACGCACTCGGCCGAGATGCACGTCGATGGCGTCGAAGACGTCGCAGAACATCCGCTGCGTCAGCCGGCCGGTATTGGTGTTGTAGCGGCTGCAATGGTAGCTGTCGAAGAGTGCGCGCCCCTCATTGAGCAAATGACGTGCGCCGTGGGCAAACGTGAAGTGGTTGCGACGCAATCCGAGCGCGAACAGCGCGGCCTCGTGCGCGATGCGGCCGAGCGCGAGCACGGCGCCGCCGGGCGGAAGCATCGCGAGATCGGCGGCCAGGTAGTCGTTGCAGTTGCGCACTTCCCCGGGCAGCGGCTTGTTCTCGGGCGGCAGGCACTTGACCGCGTTGGTGATCCTGCAATCGACGAGCGTCAGCGGATCGTCGGCCGTTCGCGACAGCGGCGACGACGCATATCCGTTTGCGTGCAGCGTCTCGTAGAGCAGGATGCCCGCGTAATCGCCGGTGAACGGCCGACCGGTCGCGTTCGCCCCGTGCATCCCGGGCGCAAGCCCGACGATGACGAGACGCGCGTTCGCATCGCCGAAGGGCGGCACCGGCAAGCAGCGATACGCCGGATACCGCGCGCGAACTTCATCGAGGAAGCTCGCGAGGCGAACGCAACGCCGACATGCAGCATCGTACGTCAGGCGACACTTGGCGGTTGATAGTTGACGGTCGGTCATCCGGGTTGCTTGTAGTTGGGCGCGGCCAAATCTCCATCGCTTCGATGGGCACGCCGCGTGCATGCCACACTGACAACTGCCAACTGTCAACTGACTCCTGAATGCTCGAACTCCGCAAGCGCCTGCCGCCGCGCCCGTCGAACAAGCCTCCGCTCCTCTTCGTCCACGGCGGCTATTGCGATGCATGGTTCTGGGAGCCGTATTTTCTCCCGTGGTTTGCAATGCAAGACTTTCCGGCTTACGCATTGAGCCTGCGCGGACATGGCGAAAGCACGGGACGCGACGCGCTCTTCGCCACGAGCCTCGACGATTACGAGGCGGACGTCGAGCACGTCGCGGCAACGCTGGATTCGCCGCCCATATTCATCGGTCATTCGATGGGTGCGGCGATCGTCGAGCGCATCGTCGCAAAGCGGCCGGTCAAAGGCGCAGCGCTTCTCGCACCGTTGCCGCCAAGCGGCCTGCTTTCGATCGCGACGCGACTCGCCGCCTCGCATCCCGACTACCTCGTGCACATGAGCAACGGCAATCCGTCGCGCCTTTCGAAGGAGGTGCTGGCGGCACTGCGGCCGTTCTACTTCAGCGACGAGGTGGAGCCGGCACTGCTCGCGGAAGCGGCTCGCCACTTTTGCGCCGAATCGCCGCGCGCGCTCTTCGACCTCTCATTGCGCCTTCACTGGGCGCTCCCCGCGAGCGACCATCGGCCGATTTGTGTGATCGGCGCAGAAGGCGATCGCATCTGCACAACGCATGATGTGAGGGCGACCGCCCGCCATCACAACGTCGAGGCGACGATTCTGCCGGGCCTCGCGCACATGCTCATGCTCGAGCCGGGTTGGAAGGCGGTCGCGCAGGCGCTCGCCGGCTGGCTCGACGCACTCGACTAAGCGCGCATCACCTCACCCGAGCGGCGGGCGCCAATAGCCGGTCGTCTCCGCCATCGTGATCCCAGTGGGTGGTCGCGACGCCGAACGTCTTCGTGACTTCGCAGCCGCGATCGATCCAACGCCGACCGTCGCCGTGATTGAAGCTCGTGACCTCGAGTCGAACCGGCTTGCCGAAACGGCTGACGTGCGAGTTCTCATGATCGATCTCACTTGAGCCAGGTCGCGAGCGTCTTGTCGTACTCGCCGGTCGCCTTCGCGAGGTGCAGCCACTGATCGACCCAGTCCTTGAACACCACATCGCCGCGCGGCAGCAGGTATGCCATCTCGCCGTACTGCAAGGGCTTCTCGGGGTTCACCGCACAAAGTCCCGGATGAAGCTTCTGCTGCACGATCGTTTCGACCGATTCCGAAATCATCACGTCGGCGTTGCCTTTCAAAATCTCATCGAAGATCTTCGTGTTGTCGTCGAAGATGACGATCTTCGCCTGCTTGAAATTGGCGCGCGCGAACCGCTCGTTGCTTCCGCCCGGATTTTCGATGACGGTGACGCCCGGCTTGTCGATGTCGGCAATCGTCTGGAACTTTCGCACGTTCTCGCACTTGGTGATCGGCGCCTTGCCATTGACCATGTAGGGCTCGGTGAAGAACGCGCGCTTCTGGCGATCGAGCGTGACCGAGATGCCGCCGACCGCGATGTCGCATTGCTCGACGAACGTGTCCATCAGCTTGGCCCATGGCGCGTTCACGAATTGCACTTTCGTGCCAAGCGATTTCGCGATCGACTCGACGAGATCGACGTCGAGGCCTTCGTAGGTTCCGTCCGGTTTTGCCAGACTGAACGGCTTGTAATCGCCCGGCGTGCAGACGCGAAGCGTCCCGCTCTTCTGAATCGCGTCGAGGCGCGAATCCTCGGCGTGCGCGGCCGGCGCGACGCACGCGAGGATCAAAAGCGCGGCAAGTCGTTGGATCATGGCGACAACTCCTTGAAGCGATAAGGCCCGTTCCCATTATCCCTGTTGCTGTAGTATTCGTCGTCCTCGACTGCGCGGCTGCCACGATTTGCCATGCCGCGCGAGGGTCGCGGCGAAAGCGAACGCATGCCGAACGCGTTCTGGAACGTCTTCGACGAGCGCGTACCGGTCCTGATCGGCGAATATTCGTTTGGTCCGGGCACGGCGAACGCGCTGGCGGTCGGCAGCGCCGAGGGGTTGCTGGTCGTCAGCGCGCCCTGCGGCGACGATCAGCGCATGTACGGCGAGCTCGCTCTCTACGGGACGGTGCGCGCGCTCGTCGCGTCGAATGCGTTCCATCACCTTGGCCTTGCGCAATGGAAGCGGCGTTTTCCCGATGCGCAGGTCTTTGCGCCGCGGCAGGCCGTACGCCGCGTCGAGAAACGATCCGCTATCACGGGCATAAGACCGCTCGCCGATGCAGCGTCGATCGCGGGCTCGCGCATCGACCTCGTCGACATGCCTTACTACAAGACGGGCGAGGTGCTGGTGCGCATCGACACCGGACGCGGTGTCGCCTGGTACGTCACCGACGTCATCATGAACCTGCCCGAGTTGCCGCGAAATCCGTTCTTCAGGTTCATGTTACGGTCAAGCGGCAGCGGTCCCGGCCTTCGCTTCAACAACATCGCGCCGTTGTTCATGATCGAGGACAGGAGGGCGCTTCGCCGCTGGATCGCACAGGAATTTCGTCGAACGCAGCCACGTTGGTTGATCGCCACGCACGGCGACGTCGTCGACTTCGTCGCCAACCCGGGCGCGGGGGATACGCTTTTCGCGAAGGTGCAATGACTCAGCTTAGCGCGGGCGCTTGCGCACGAACTCGACGAACTTCTCCGCTGGCAGGGGCTTGCTGACCCAATAGCCCTGGAAGCAGTGGCAGCCGCGCACGTCGAGGAATTCGAGCTGTGCGCGCGTGCCCACACCCTCGGCGACGACCTTCAGTCCCAAACCGCGCGCAAGGCCGATGATCGCCTCGGTGATCGCGGCGTCGCCCTGGTCGGTTTCGAGATCGGCGATGAACGAGATGTCGATCTTCAGCGTGTCGATCGGGAAGTGCTTCAAGTGGGTCAATGACGAATAGCCGGTGCCGAAGTCGTCGATCGCCACGGTGAAGCCTTCGCCACGCAACTGGTGCAGCACCTTGCGAATCGCATCGAGATCGTGCATCAGGCTCGTCTCGGTGACCTCGAGCTCGAGCCACGCGGGCTCGCAGCCTTCCTTGCGCACGATCTCGGTGATGCGCTGCGCGAGATCGTCGCGGTAGAACTGCTTCGCCGACAAGTTGACCGAGATCGTCAGCGGCATGCCGTTGCGCCGCCACTCGACGCATTGGGCCGCAGCGGTCTTCAGCACCCAGTCGCCGAGCGCGTGGATCAAGCCCGATTCCTCGGCGAGCGGAATGAACACCTGCGGCGGCACGATGCCGTGATCGGGATCGGTCCAGCGCAACAGCGCCTCGGCGCCCACGATCGCACGATCGGTGATGCGCACGACGGGCTGGTAGTAGAGCTTCAGCGCATTCTCTTTCAGCGCGACGCGAAGCGCGGTTTCGAGCGTGTGCTGGCGGAGCCTCCGCTCGGCGAGATCGGCGTCGAGGAACTGGTACGTGTTGCGGCCAAGCTCTTTCGATCGGTACATCGCGACGTCCGCATGCTTCATCAGCTCCTCGGGATCGTCCGAATCGTCGGGGAACACCGAGATGCCGATCGACGATGTCACGTAGATGTCGTGGTCCTCGATGCGGAACGGCTGCGAGATCGCTTCGAGGAGCTTCTGCGCGATGCGCCCCAGCACCTGCGGCTCGTCGAAATCCTCGACGATCACCATGAATTCGTCGCCGCCGAGACGCGCGAGCAGGTCGCTTTCGCGCAGCGCGTCGGCGAGCGCGCGCGTCACGTGTTTCAGAAGCTCGTCGCCGATCCGGTGGCCCAGCGTGTCGTTGACGTTCTTGAAGCGATCGAGGTCGATGAACAGCACGCCGACGCGACGGCCGCTGCGCCGCGCCTGCGTGATCGCGTGCGTCAGCCGCTCGTGCAGCATGAGCCTGTTCGGAAGGCCCGTCAGCGCATCGCGCGTCGCCATGTACTGCAGGCGCTCTTCCGCCTGGATGCGCGAGCTCACGTCCTGCACGAACGAGAGCAGCGACACGACCTTGCCGTCGTCGCCGACGAGCGCCGAGTGGTACCACTCGCACCAGATCGTGTTGCCGTCCTTGCGGTAGTTGCGCGTCACCGACGTCTCGCGTGGCTCGTGGCCGGAGAGCAGTCGCTCGATCAGCCCGCTCATGGTCCGGCCGTCGCCTTCATGCAGAAGCGGATTCTCGGTGAGCGTCTTGCCGAGCATGCTCTTTTCGTCCCAGCCGAAGATCTCTTCCGCCTGCGGGGACCAGCGCACGAGCTTCAGATCACTGTCCCATTCGAGCGCGGCTAGCGGTGTATTGCGCATGTGCGACGAGAGCATCCAGTTCGCGTGGCGCAGCGCGTCCTCGTTCTTCTTCTGGTCGTGGATGTCGGTGTGCACCGCGTAGATGCCTATCACGTTGCCGTCGGCGTCGCGATGCGGCGCGTAGTGGATCGCCTCCCATTGCGTCTCGCCGGAAGGTTGCGGCAGGCGCAGCTCGGTCGACACCACTTCGCCGGCAAGCACGCGATCGAGCAGCGGCTTCAATTCCGCGAAACGCTGCGGGCCGGAGACGTCGACGATCGCCTTTCCCGTCATGTCGTCGCGTCGCGTGCCGAGCCAGCGCTCGTTGTGGCCGTTGAGGAAGCGATAGCGATAGTCGCGATCGATGTACGACACGCGCGCCGGCACGTTGTCCATGATGAGCCGCAACTCGCCCTCCGATGCGCGCAACGCCTCCTGCGCCTGCTTGAGGCCGTGGATATCGTTCATAAGCACGAACGCGCCGTGCACTTCGCCAGCTGGGGCCCGGTCCGGCACGACGCGAATCGTCATCCAGCGCCTTGCGCCGTTCGCGCCCGGCACCAGACGATCGAACGCCGCCGATTCGCCCTCGAGCGCGCGCGTCACCATCGCCTGTGCGCTTTGGTAGATCGCCTGCCCGACGACGTCGCGAAGACGCAGGTAGCCGACCTGTTCGACCGTCAATCCGAAGTACTGCAGGAACGTGCGATTGACGTAGTGGCAGCGCTCCTCGCGGTCGATGTACGCCACGGGCGCGGGCACGCCGTCCATGATCGCGCGTAGCTGCGATTCGCGCGCGGCCAACGTGTCCTGCGCGATCTTCAAATCGGTAATGTCGTGGCCGACGACATATTCGCCACGGACGCTGCCGTCGAGATTCAGATCCGGCACGCAGCGCGCGCGAATCCAGCGCGAACGGCCCACGACGTCGAGCACCACGCGCTCGTAGGTGATCGCCTCGCCTTTCGCTGAACGATCGCGGTCGGGCGTCAACGCCTGCGAGCCTTCGACGCCGAGCACTTCCTCGGGTTTCTTGCCAAGCACCTCGTCACGCGTGAGACCGTAAAGATCGAGGAACGCCTCGTTGACGAATACGTAGCGGCGCTCGGCGTCGAGATAGACGACGGGCTCCGGAATGTTGTCGGTAAAGAGCCGAAGCTGTTTCTCGCGCGCGGCGAGCGCCTGCTCGGTTTGCTTCAAATCGTGGATGTCGTACTCGGTGCAGTAGAGGCCGCGTACCTTGCCCGTCGAGTCGAGATCGGGCGCCATGCGGCCGTGCATCCAGCGGCGCTGGCCGTTCGCGTTCTGGCCGATGCGCTCGTACTCGACGTGCTCGCCGGCCTGCGCGCGCCGCAGCACCGGGCGCAAAAAAGCGGCCACTTCGGAGGCCATCACCTCGAATGGTGTCTTGCCGTAAATCTCGTCCTGCGGCTTGCACACCCAGTTCGCGAACGCCTGATTGACGAACGTGTAGTGCAGGCTCTTGTCGAGATAAGCGATCGGACCGGGGATGTTGTCGGCGAACAGGCGCAACTGCTGTTGCTGAGACTTCAAGGCATCGCGGACGCGCACGTCGTCTTCGATGTCGTTCCACACGACGAACGCGCCGCCGACCCGCCCGCCCATCTCGCGATCGGGGAACAGCATCACGCGCACCCAGCGCAGCTCGCCGGTTGCGCGCCGCTCGCGGCGCTCGTACGAGACCGTTGCGCCCGCGAACGCGCGCTCGATATAGCCCTGCATCTCGGTCAACGCGTCCGACGCGAGAAAATCGGAAAGCGTGTGGCCGATCAGATCGTCGGCCGGGACGCCGATCCAGTCGGCGAACGGCTTGTTCGCGAAACGCAGCCGAAGCTGGCGATCGAAGTGCAGGATCGGCAAGCCGACGCTGTCGGTGACAAGCCGCAGCCGATGCTCACGCTGCCCCGCCTCGAGCTCGAGGCGTTTCAGTTGATCGACGTCGCTATATGTGGCCAGGAAGCCGCGGATATGCCCCTGCTGATTGCGATCGGGGTAGTAGTCGACGCGGATCCACATCGGCTGGCGCCCGGGCAATGCGAGCTGCCATTCGTAGCCGGTGCGCTCGCCGCCGAGCGCCGCTTCGATGTAGGCGCGATAGAGCTGGTAGCTCTCGCGCCCGATGACCTCGATGATTTCGCGGTTCAGGACCTCGTCGGTGCGCTTGCCGAACCAGTCGAGCAGCGCCTTGTTGACGAAGCGGTAGCGCTGGTTGCGATCGATGTACGCGAGCGGCGTGCCGAGCGCGTTGAGCTTGCGCTGCGAGAGCGCGAGAAGCGCGCTGCCGCGATCGATGGCGTCGCCGACCGTCTGCGGCATCGGGGCGAGGTCGAGGCGACTAATCGAGCGTGTCAGGGCCATGCGCGCTGTCTTGTGAAAATCTTGTTGCGGGCCATCCACGCGACGTCCCGCAGGTGCTCCCAAACGGCCGGCGCAACGCGCCCTTCCGCGCTCGCCGGACCGCTGAGGCTGAAAAGCAAGGATCGGGCCGGACGGGTAACTCGCGGCCCGTCGATCCGCGGCCGCCCGGCCTCCTCCGCGCGGTTACAATCCGCGTCACCAAAAAACGCCCGACGGCAGAGCCGCCGAGAAAAGGGCGATTGGCGCCCCTCGTTCCGCGCCTCGAAGAAGACGCCTTCCGAACAACGATCGATGCCGATACGCTCAATCGCGCGCCACCTTGCGGCGCTTTGCCTGTCGCTCGGCTTGTTGCTCATCGCCAGCGCGTGCGCCGCGCAAAGCGCGCTCCCCGAACCGCCTTCGATCGGCTCGCTCCCCGTCGATTTCATCCTGTTCGCGCTGACGCTCGCGGGCGTCGCGGTCTTTCATCATCACACGCTGAAGGTCGCGTTGATCGGGCTCGCGGTGATCACGCTTTTCAAGGTGCTGTTCTCACCGTTCGCCGAAGGCGCGGGACTGTCAGGCCTCGTTGCGCATTTCGCGCACGAATGGGTGCTGCTCACGAACCTGCTCGGATTGCTGCTCGGCTTCGCGCTTTTGTCGAAGCACTTCGAGGCGAGCCAGGTGCCGGCGTGGCTGCCGCGCCTTTTGCCCGACGATTGGAAGGGCGCGTTCGTGCTGCTCGTGATGATCTTCGTGCTGTCGTCGTTCCTCGACAACATCGCGGCAGCGCTGATCGGCGGGACGATCGCCGGCGTCGTGTTCCGCGGCAAGGTGCACATCGGTTATCTCGCAGCCATCGTGGCCGCATCGAATGCCGGCGGATCGGGGAGCGTGGTCGGCGATACGACGACGACGATGATGTGGATCGACGGCGTATCGCCGCTCGCGGTGCTCGAAGCGTACATCGCGGCGTCGGTCGCGATGGTCCTGTTCGGCATCCCGGCGTCGCTGCAGCAGCAACGCTATTCGCCGATCAAGCGCGACGCGGCGGCGAACGTGCGCATCGACGGCGCGCGCGTGTTCATCGTCGCCGCGATCCTGATCACCGCGATTGTCGTCAACGTCGTCGTCAACGTGAAATTCAACGGGTGGTCGGATCGCTTTCCGTTCATCGGCGCGGCCGTCTGGGTCACGCTGCTCGCGTGCGTACCGTTGCGACGCCCGCATTGGGAGGAGCTGCCCGGCGCGTTCGAGGGTTCGATCTTTCTCGTGTCGCTCGTGTTCGCCGCGTCGATGATGCCGGTGCACAAGCTGCCGGACGCGTCGTGGCGCGTGGCGCTCACGCTGGGCTTCGTCTCGGCGGTGTTCGACAACATTCCACTCACGGCGCTCGCGCTCGCGCAAGGCGGCTACGACTGGGGCTACATCGCGTTCGCCGTCGGTTTCGGCGGATCGATGATCTGGTTCGGATCGTCGGCAGGCGTTGCGCTGACGAACCAGTTCCCCGATGCGAAATCGGTGTTCGCCTGGCTGCGCGGCGGCTGGCACGTGACGATCGCGTACGTGGTTGGATTCGCGTTCATGCTGTCGCTGCACGGATGGACGCCCGATGCGCCGCATCGCGCGCCGCCGAACGCGCCGGTCGCGCACATGAGCGCCGCAGGGCAGCCCCAAGGCGCGGATTGCGCCCCCTTCGGGGGCACCGAGCGAAGCGACCGTTGGGGTCCATTCACAACGTAGGAGCGCACCGACGGATCGATCGGACG
>Ga0070731_10002876_pt1 | contig 15925 bp, 10 predicted proteins | sample Coa_R1_2_FD_66448 | JGI IMG/M metagenome (GOLD analysis project Ga0070731, IMG submission 66448) | Surface soil microbial communities from Centralia Pennsylvania, which are recovering from an underground coalmine fire - Coalmine... | ecosystem: Environmental > Terrestrial > Soil > Unclassified ...
GAAATGCGCATCATCATGGCGCATCCGTCGTGGCCCTGGCATGACGATCAATTGGCAGTGCTGCGCCACAAGGGGAATACCTACATGGACCTCTCCGGCTGGGCGCCCAAATATTTCCCTGCCTCAACAGTGCACAACATAAATACGCTCGTGCAGGACAAGGCTTTCTTCGGCACTGATTTCCCTATGATGACTCCGGAACGCTGGCTGAGTGAGTTTGCCGAACTTCCACTGAAGGATTCAGTGCGACCCAAGATTTTGCTGCTCAATGCCGCGAAGTTTTTGGGAATAGAAGTCCCCGCCGCGCAGCCCGCCAGCTAACATCGCATCGTATGCGTGATTCTGGACGTTACTTAGGCGCGTTCGGCGCTGAGCACGCGAGGAATTCCTGCAAGATCGTTGGTCACGCTTATATTCACCCAGTGGCGTTGCGCCACCAGAATGGCGCGAACGGGCTGTGCCGAGTCGTATCCGAGTTCGAGCACCAAGACCCCGCCAGATCGAAGCAATTCACCCGCCTGTTGGACCAGGCGCTCGTACATTTCGATGCCTGATCGGCCACCGAAAAGGGCGGTGTGAGGTTCGTGGTCGCGAACCTCGCGCGCGAGAGTCGCCGCATCATCTTGCGCCACATAAGGCGGATTGCTGACGATCAAATCAAATGAGCCGGGTGGAGCGGACAGGGGCTTAAGCAGGTCGCCCTCGAGGAAATGCACGCGACTCGAAACGCCGTGCCGAGCAGCGTTGCGGCGAGCCACGCCGAGGGCCGGAGCGGAGATATCCGTCGCAAAGATTTCTACGTGAGGCAGTTCGTGCGCGAGGATCACAGCCAGGCAGCCTGAGCCGGTTCCGACGTCGGCGATTCGCAGCGCCGGACTTGGTTCGCCGGTACGCATATTGATTTTGATTCCGCGCGCGCCGAGGCGTTCAAGCGCCACCTCGATTACGTGCTCCGTCTCCGGTCGCGGAATCAGCACATCCGGATTCACCTCAAACTCCAACCCCCAGAATTCCTGCTTGCCGGTGAGGTATTGTGTGGGCTCGCCTGCCGCTCGCCTCGCAATCAACGCAAAGTATTCTCGCGCCAGCGAGGTCTCGAGTTCCGCTTCGGGATGCGTATAGAGCCAAGTTCGATCGCGGCCGAGGGTGTGCATCAGGAGCAACTCCGCAGCCAATGTCAAAGAAGGAATGTTCGCTGCGCGCAGTAGCGCCATGCCTTCTTTCAGCGCGGTTCGCACATCCGTGCCAACGGAATGCGGCGCACCATGCGGATCGATCGCCATTATCCTCGAGCGCCACCCAAGCGCTCGCTTTTCGCCTTTTCCTGCTCCAACCGGTTGCCAAGCTCCTCGCGATCCACGAACCAGCATTGGTTCCCGCGGTTTGCTTCGTAGACGAAACCTCTGAGGGACTTGCTCTCCGCCACACGGCGAGAGATGTCGCCAAGAATCGCCACGCGCATTCGGTACATTGCGAACCTGTGGATCACCTCACCCGCTATGCGCGTTTCCAAGCGAAAGAAATCGTCACCCAGGCGCTCGATGGGAATCACGATGAAATTCGCGCCGCGCCCGAGGGCCTCGCTCATCAGGTCGACGGCATCACGATCGCTGCGCAGTCGGGGTCCCTCCGCTGCGCATTCCAATATACGGACGCCGTGCAGCTCGTAGGTTTGACTTGGCACAGCCTTGGCAACCCCCTCGGCAGAATTTTGCAACGGCGAGGCGAAGATAATGGCCGGTTACGCTGCGTCTGCGTCGAGTTCTTGTTTCAGACGCTCGGATTCGAAATGAGTCACCAGCGCATCGACGAGCGGCCCGAGCTTGCCGTCCATCGCTTCGGTCAGCTGATGAACGGTGAAATTGATCCGGTGATCGGTGATTCGATTCTGAGGAAAATTGTAGGTGCGGATTTTTTCGGAACGATCGCCCGTCTTGATCTGCCCGCGACGTTCGGCCGCCAGGGCCTGATGCTGCTTTTCCTGCTCCATTTCGTACAATCGGGTGCGCAGCACGCGCATCGCCTTGGCGCGATTCTTGATCTGCGATTTTTCGTCTTGCTGCGAAACTACCAGACCGCTCGGAATGTGCGTGATGCGCACGGCCGAGTACGTCGTGTTCACGGATTGGCCGCCTGGACCGGAAGAGCAGAACGTGTCGATGCGGAGATCTTTCGGTTCGATCTTGATATCGATGTCGTCAGCTTCGGGAAGCACCGCCACCGTTGCAGCGGAAGTGTGAATGCGGCCTTGTTGCTCCGTTGCAGGCACGCGCTGAACGCGATGCACCCCGCTTTCGTACTTCAGACGCGAGTACACTTTGTTTCCCTGAATGGCGGCCACCACTTCTTTCATTCCGCCGACCGGAGACGCGGAGCTTTCGAGGATCTCCACACGCCAGCGCTGCGATTCCGCGTAGCGCGAATACATGCGAAAGAGCTCGGCGGCAAAAAGCGAGGCTTCGTCTCCGCCGGTTCCGGCGCGAATTTCGAGGATCACGTTTTTTTCGTCGTTCGGATCTTTGGGGACGAGCAGCAGTTTTACTTCGCGCTCCACGGTTTCGCGGCGAGAGTCAAGCTCGTGCTGCTCGTCGTGGGCCATCTGTTTCATCTCGGCGTCGTCCGATTCGGCGAATAACTGCTTGGCGCCTTCGATCCCTTTTTCGATTTCCTTCCATTCGCGATATTTCGCGACGATTTCGCCGAGCTCCGAATGGGTTTTGGCAAGCTTCTGGTAGCGCGCCGAATCGGCATGCACTTCAGGTGAGGAGAGTTCGCGCGTCATCTCGTTGTAGCGCGCTTCAATTTGCTCAAGTTTTTCGAAAAGCGTCAATTTCGCCATGGAATAGCTCGATTCGGGCCTGCGACTGCCAGTTATAGATGCAAAAATTGCCAGAGGGATGCAAGGGCCGCTCAAGCTTGGCCCGAAAGGGGAGGAGCTAATGGAATAGAGAGTTCATGCCAATACCAACTTAAGCATAAGGCGAAGCAGGCTTCGAGTCAAATTCGACCGGAGAATCGCTCCAACAGATCGGGACGATTACGCAGGGTTTTTTCCAGCGCCTTTTCGGCCCGCCAGCGCCGAATTTCCTCATGGTTACCGCTCATCAGTACCTCGGGAACTGCCCAGCCGCGAAAGGATTGGGGCCGCGTATAATGGGGGAAATCCAAAATACCGCGTTCGGTGATTCGCACCGCGCTCGCGCCGCAGAGACCACCGAGCTTTCCAAGCCCTCGCGACCCACGATCTTCCTGCACGAGGTCAATTTCCCGGGTAGATTCGCTAAACGATTCGTTGACGCTCGAATCCTCGTTTCCGAGTGCGCCGGGAATAAGCCGCGTCACGGCGTCCAGAATCATCGCGGCGGGCAGTTCGCCGCCCGACAGGACAAAATCGCCAATCGAGATTTCGTCGGTGGCCAGGTGCTCGGCCACGCGCTCGTCAACGCCCTCATAGCGCCCGCAAACCAGCAGGATACGATCGAGCTTCGCCAATGCCCGGGCCGCTTCCTGCCGGAAAGCTTTGCCCGCCGCGGAAAGCAACACAATTGCGGTTCCGGGCGGCGCGAAGCCGCCCTCATTTCCGCCGGCGTTGGCGTCGGTGCCGACCAAAGAGCCGACTGCCTCGAATATGGGTTCGGGCTTCATTACCATGCCCTCGCCGCCGCCGAAAGGCCGGTCGTCCACGGTGCGATGGCGATCGTGCGTGAAATCGCGCAAGTCGTGCACATGCGTATCAATCAAACCGGCTTCGCGCGCGCGCCGCACAATTCCATGATCGAGCGGCCCTCGAAAGAAATCGGGGAAAATCGTGACGATGTCAAATCGCATGGCTGCCTATCCTACCTTGGGAACAGGTGCGTTGCTTCACACGAGCCCTTGGCAACTCCCTTACTTTATAAAGGCGGGCAGACTGACGACTCGGCATCGCGGCTCGGCGGGGATCCGGCTGATCGGGCGTAGTACGAGGATACAAACAGAATCTTTACACCGCAGGCCTAAATCGCGCAAGTGGTTGTTGGTGTAAAGAAAAGTCGTCCACGGTGACCGGGGCCGGAACGGCCTAAACGGCCATTTTCTGATGCATCGCGCTGCAGGCGTTGCCGCCCGGCCGCGAGCAGTCTATGATGGCTATTCAGCCAGTGCGGAGCGCGATGAATCGGAACAAGAACTCCCGAGTTTGACCGCGGGTAGAGCGAATCCAAGCAACCACAGGGGGACCGGAAACTAGCATGGCCAATCAACCCAGCGAACCGGCGCGTCCCGCGGCGGCGGCCCAACGCCCACCTGAAAAACCGCCCATCCCTGGCGTTAAGCACCTGATCGCCGTAGCCAGCGGGAAAGGCGGTGTTGGCAAAACCACCGTTGCGGTGAACCTCGCTGTGGCGCTCAAGAATCTAGGCGCGGCGGTCGGTTTGCTCGATGCTGACGTTTATGGCCCCAACGTCCCTATCATGCTTGGCTCCAGCGAGCAGCCTAAGATGCTGGACGAGAAGACCATCATTCCGGTGCAGGCTTACGGCGTGAAGATGATCTCGATGGGGCTGTTGAATCCCGGGGACAAGCCGCTCATTTGGCGCGGTCCGATGCTCCATAGCGTGATGCAGCAATTCCTGCGCAGCGTGCGCTGGGGCCAGCTCGATTACCTGATCGCGGATTTGCCGCCCGGCACGGGCGACGTGCAATTGAGCCTAATCCAAAGCGTGGCCGTGAGCGGAGCCGTTATCGTCACCACGCCATCGGCGGTCGCGCTCGCGGACGTGCGCAAGGCCATCGAAATGTTCCGGCAGGTCAACGTCGAAATTCTTGGCGTGGTCGAAAACATGAGCTACTTCTCCTGCCCGCACTGCCAGGGCAAAATTGACGTGTTCGGCCACGGCGAAGGCGAGCGTATGGCCAAGACGTTCGAGGTCCCATTTCTCGGTGAAATTGAAATCGATCCTCAGATTCGCGTCGGCGGCGACACTGGAAAACCGGCCGCCTCTCTTGGCGAAGATGCGCCCGGGGCTAAGAGCATTTACGCCGTAGCCCGCAATGTAGCTGCCCGCGCCGCCGCTGCCGCAGATGCCGCATCAGCGCCAACCGTTCAGATCCTCTAGGCGCTCGCCGGAGGCGAAATCGCCCGTGGCGGCACAAGGGATAAAATCCAAGCGGCATGCGTAACTTCGATGTACACTCCCCGTCAGCCCGAGACTGACAGCTCTGGCCTCCTTGGGGTGGAAGTCCCGAATGAGAGTCCCAACCTGTACTAAATGCCTTCGAGCCTGTCTCGCGTTGTTGTGTGGTAGTGCCCTGGCTGGCATCTCCGCGCTGCCGATCGATCGGGTTCTGGCGCAATCCTCGCAAAACTCCGAGAAGGCTGGCTCACCGGCCCCCACACTCGCGCCAACCGACCAAGCCCAGTCACCCGCCAATAGCGTACCCGAAATGAGCGCTCATGACGCTCCGGTGCCCTTACGCGTGCGGGTCAACCTCGTTCCCGTCCGAGTGGTCGTGCGGGATCAACGAGGCCATGCGGTCGCCAGCCTGCACAAAGAGGACTTTCAGCTCTTCCAAGACGGCAAGCCTCAGGAAATTTCGAATTTCGCGGTTCAAACGCCAGACTCTCTGTCCCGACACGTTGTCCAGCCGCAGACCGTATCCGATGGAAGTTCCAGCGCGCCAAAAGCCGCAGCTTTCTTGCCACCCTCCCGCTTCGTGGCATTCTTATTCGACGATCCACACCTCAATATGGAAGACGTGATGCAAGCCCGCCTCGCCGCCAGCCGGTATCTGGACGGTTCACTCACTGCCACGGATCGGGTCGCAATATTCACCGTTTCCGGCCAGAATCAGGTGGACTTCACGGACGACCGCGTCAAGCTCCACAAAGCGCTTCTGCAACTGCTGCCGCGAGACATTACAGGCTCGTCCCACTCCGATCCGCTCGACTGTACGCCGATGGACTACTATGAAGCCGACTTGATTCAAAACCAAAATGATGCGCAAGCTCTCGCTGTGGCGACACAAGATACTTTGCAATGCGATGCGCAGAACGATCCGAGTTTGGCTTCGGCGCTCGCCAATGGCCAGGTACCCCCCAGTGCAATATCCCGCGCGCAAGGTCAGGTGGCAGCGGAGGCAATTCGCATTGAAGAGCAAGGCACCCAGCAATCGCTTTCCGTCTTTCGCCGCATTGAGGAAATCACTGCCCGAATGGCCGCGCTCCCGGGACAGCGCAGCATCGTCCTGATTTCTCCCGGATTCCTCTACCCCACTCTACAAAGCAATTTTTCGCAGGTCGTGGACAATGCAATCCGCAGCAGCGTCTTCATCAACGCGCTGGACGCGCGCGGTCTTTACACTCCCCAGCTGGGCCCGGATATCAGCGAGCACTACAGTGATCCCAATCCCGTCGCTGCAGGTGTGCGCACGAGCTGGAGCGTTGCCGGCCAGGAGCGCCAAGTGGACGCACTCGTCTCTCTCGCCTCGGATACCGGTGGATACTCATTCAAAAATAACAACGATCTAGGGGAAGGTCTGCGGCAGGTGGCGTCGGCGCCCGAGGCTTATTACTATCTCGCCTTTGTCCCTGACAATTTCAAGTTCGACGGCCACTACCACTCGCTGAAGGTGGCCCTTCGCACGAAGGAAAAGTTTACGATTCAGACCCGCCGCGGCTATTACGCGCCCCTTCACGGAGAAACCCCCGTGGATGTCGCCAAGCGGGATATCGAAGACGCCGTTTTTTCCCAGGAAGAGCAGCACGGCTTGCCCGTCGCGTTGCAAACGCAGTTCTTCAAGACCGATGCCACGGATGCCAAACTCGCCGTGCTCGCCCATGTGGATTTGGCGCACATGCATTTCGAGAAAACCGGCGGCCGCAACGAGAATAATCTCACCGTGGTCGCCGTGCTTTTCGACCGCAACGGCAACTTCGTCACCGGCACGGAGCGAACTCTCGAAATGAAGCTGCGCGATGAAACCCTGGAAAAGTTGAGCCACACGGGAGTAACCGTGCGCACCAACTTTGATGTGAAGCCTGGCGACTACGTGGTTCGCCTGGTGGTGCGCGATTCCCAGGCCGCGCTGCTTTCCGCTGAAAATGGCATAGTTGAAATTCCTTACTAGGAGGCCGCCATGAGCCTGAGCCGCGGACGAAGTCTACGAATTCTCGCAGCTGCGCCGTTGCTGCTGGCCCCTATGTGGGTGGCTTCGCCTACAATCGCCCGGGCGCAACAATCCACGCCGCCTTCTACCGACGCGCAGTCCGCCACCGACACAGACAACGTTTTGCGCGCGCAGTCGCGCGTCGTGCGCGTGGATGTGATCGTTACCGACAAAAAAGGCAAGTATGTCCACGACCTCACCGCTAAGGATTTCCACGTTTTCGACAATGACAAGGAACAAACCATCGTCAATTTCTCCTTTGGCTCGGAAAATTCTTCCGCTTCGTCGGACCGCCATTACATGATTCTGTTTTTCGACGATGCCACTATGGGTATCTCGGACCAGCCGCGCGCCCGCCAGGCCGCACTGAAATTTATCGACGCCAATGTTGGCCCGGACCGCGTAATGGCCGTCGTTGATTTCACGGGCGCGTTGCGCATCGTTCAGAACTTCACCGCCGACGCTGATCGCCTGAAGAAAGCCGCCGGCACTTTTAAGCTTTCGGCGCTGGCGTCGGATGATTCGATCGGCGGGACGGGAGGGGATGCGAGTCTCGCTTCTCCGGCCCTTTTTCAAACGGAAGACGACTTCGGCGTGCATACCTTCCTGCTGGCTATCCGCAGCCTGGCCCGAAATCTCGCCGCCGTTCCGGGACGCAAAAGTCTGGTGCTCTTCACTGAGGGTTTTCCGCTCACACCGGAGGCCCAAGCTGAGCTGACTGCCGCGATATCCGCCTGCAATCAGGCCAACGTCGCCATTTACCCCCTGGACGTTCGCGGATTGATTGCGCCCAATAGCCAAAATCTCTCTCCGTGGAATCCGGCTGCCAGCGCAAATCCGTTCGCCGCCGAGCCAAGCGCACAACCTCGTCTCGTTCTCGCGTCTTATCCCGCGCCATCGCCATCTGCTGCTCCCGCGCCCGCGCAGCGCGGTGGTGGAGGCGGCGGGGGACGTGGCGCTCCAGTCTCCGGCGCTCCCGGCGGTGGCGGCACTCGAGGCGCTCCCCCAGCCGCCCCACCGAGCGGCGGAGCTCCTCGCGGCACGCCGGGGGGCTATCCCGGCACGTACGGCCCCACGCCCTACGGCGGCGTCACTACGCCTCAAATGATTATTCCCACGATGCCTGAAACGGGCTCAACGAACCAAGGCGTCCTCTACGCTCTCGCCACCGGAACAGGAGGCTTCCCGATCTACAACACCAACGACCTTCTGGGTGGTCTCGCCAAGATTGCAGACGAACAAAACGAATACTATTTACTCGGCTATTCTCCGTCGGATGATCTGGATGGTTCGTGCCACACCCTGCGCGTGAAGCTCGATCGCCATGGGATGAGCGTCCGCTCCCGCACCGGATACTGCAACGCAAAAGCGAAGGACTTCCTCAAAGGAAAACCAATCGCCAAAACGCTCGAAGCCGATGCCACGAGCGCAGCGGCCAGCCCAGCCGGAGGCTCTCTCGAAGCGCCATTCGTTTACACATCGCCCAACCGGGCCCGTGTGGATGTCGCCATGGAAATACCCTCCTCCGCAGTTACCTTTTCCAAGGAAAGGGGCAAGTACCACGCTGTGGTCGACGTTTTGGGCATCGCTTCGCGTCCCGATGGGTCCGTGGGTGCCCGTTTCAGTGACGAAGTTGTCCTGGATTTAGAAAAAGATGAATGGAAGCATTTCACCGGAAGCCCCATGCGTTACGACAATCAATTCGAGATCGCCTCCGGAAAATATCGCCTCACCGTTGTCCTTTCCGCGGGGGGCCAGAGTTTCGGTAAGTACGAAGCGCCGCTTGCCATCGATCCGTACGACGGCAAAACTTTCACCCTCAGCGCCATCGCCCTCAGCGATCAAGTTCAGCCCGCCGCAGGCCTGGGTGGCGCGCTTGAGGCTGACCTGCTTTCCGATCGTATGCCGCTGCTCATTAAGAACATGGAAGTGGTTCCGTCCGCCAGCAACCATTTCAAGCGCACCGATTCTGTCGCCCTCTACGCCCAGCTCTATGATCCCAGCCTCGCCAGCGCCACTCCACCGTCCGTGCGTGTCTCGTATGTCATCATCGATAGGAAAACCGGGAAACCCATCGCAGGCGGCAAGGATATCGACCCTTCTGTATTCATGGAGAAAGGAAGCCCGGTCCTTCCGGTCGGGCTCAAAGTTCCAGTGGATCAACTCCAGCCAGGCCCGTACCGGATAGAAATACAAGCGTATGATGGGTCCGGTATCCGCACCGCCGTCCGGCAAGTGGATTTCGACGCGGAATAGAAGCCTCGCCCTTCATTGTTTGATACGATGTGTCGCTGGAATATTTCGATTCCCAGCCGATTCGCGCAACATCCGGCAAGCAAATTTCTTGATGCGAGGTTCTCCATCGGTGGCCAAATCGCGTTCGTCCAGTACCCGGCGCGCAAAGTCCGTCGCCCCAAAAGTCACCCGGCAATCCGGCAAAAAACTGAAAGTCGCTCTGGTCGGCTTCGGCACTGTGGGCCGCTCTGTCGCCAAGATCTTGTGCAAAGACAAAAATAGCCCGCTCCTCCTCACTCACATTTTCAATCGCAACATCGAAAGGAAAAAAACTGCGGGACTTCCTGCTCACATTCGGTGGACCGCAAATATCGAAGACATCTTTTCCTCAGACGCCGATGTGGTTGTCGAACTTATCGGAGGCCTCGAACCAGCGGGGGACTGGGTGCGGCGCGCACTGCGCTCTGGAAAGTCCGTGGTCACCGCGAACAAGCTGCTCATTTCGGAATCCGGTTCGGAGTTGCTCGATCTCGCCCGAAAAATGGGCAAGCGCCTCGAATTCGGCGCCTCCGTCGCCGGAGGCATTCCCGCAATCGTCGGTATCCAGGAAGGGCTAGCCGGCGATCGCCTCCACAGAATAGCGGGCATCCTCAACGGGACCTGCAACTTCATTCTCACCAAAATGGAATCCACCGGGGCCACCTTTGTCGCGGCGCTGAAAGAGGCGCAATCGCTTGGCTACGCCGAGGCTGACTCCAGCGCGGATATTGATGGAAGCGACGCTCGCGCCAAGCTCGTGATTCTCATCCAGGCCGGCTTGCGCCTGCGTGTTCGCAGCGAGCAAATTCCTTGTCGCTCGATTGCGTCCATTGAAGCCGCCGACTTCATGTACGCCAGCGAACTCAAAAGCGCGATCCGCCAAATTTCGATCGCGCAAAAAGATGCTTCGCGCGGCGTGCGCTTGGCCGCGGCCGTTCAGCCTGCGCTGATTCCCGCTGCCTCGCTGATCGCGCACGCTCAGGGTAGCCAGAATCTACTCACCGTAACCGGCGAATTCGGCGGCCGGACGATTTTTTCGGGAAATGGAGCCGGCGGCGATCCCACGGCTGTCGCTGTGATTTCCGACTTGCACTCGATTGCACGCGGCGCGAGTGCAACTCCCGAGACCTTGCCCGGCGCCCCGGAAGTGCCCGACTCAGTCTCTGGTGACTTTACCGTTCCTCACTATTTGCGCTTTGTGGTGCGGGACAATCCCGGCATCGTGGCCGCCCTCGCCGCTATCCTCGCGAAATATCAGATCAGCATCGACGCATTGCTGCAAAAACCGGGCTTCCTGCACTCCGCCCTGCCTTTCGTGATGACCCTTGAGGCCTGCGACAGCGCCGTCCTCAATCGCGCCCTGGCGGAAATCGCCCGCCTCGATTTCCACGTTGAGCCGCCTCTGTGCCTTCCGATTTTCGTGGACTGAAGTTCGATGACGCAGCCGCAAATTGACGCGAACGCCTTCCATCAATTCGAGCACGCTGGCTGGCAGCAGGCCTCGCACGATTATCATCGCTATTTCGGCAACCTGACCTCGCAGACCATCGGCCCGCTTCTCGACGCGGTCTCAGCCGAACCCAAAACCAATCTCCTCGATATCGCCAGCGGACCGGGATACGTTTCCGCCGAGGCCCAGCGCCGCGGATGGACACCGTTAGGTGTTGATTTTTCCGAAGCCATGGTCGCGATGGCGCGGAGACTTCATCCCACAATTGATTTTCAAGTTGGCGATGCGGAAGGGCTCACGTTTAGTGATGCGCAATTTGGGGCAGCCGTGATGAATTTCGGCATCCTGCATCTCGCGCAACCGGACTCAGCCATTCGCGAGGCTTATCGCATCTTGCGTCCCGACGGTTTTTTCGGCTTCACGGTGTGGGCCAAGCCCGAAGAGGCTGTAGGATTCGCTCTCGCCCTGGACGCGATTCGCGAATTTGGCGATCCGAGCGTCCAGCTTCCCGCGGGGCCGCCGTTTTTTCGTTTCAGCGAACCCGCGGAATCCAAGCGTGTCCTCGAAAGCGCAGGATTCGAGCACGTCGCCATCACGCAACTACCGCTGGTATGGAAATTAGATTCTCAGGCGGACGTATTCGAGGCCTTCTATCGAGGCTCAGCGCGGACAGGTGGCCTGCTGCGCGCGCAACCTCCCGCAATGCTTAGAAAAGTGCGCGAAGCTGTCGAAAAGCGCGCAGCTATCTACGTTCGCGCCGGTGGCCGCCTCAAAATCCCGATGCCAGCGCTGGTAGTCTGTGCCCAAAAGCTCCGGTAGCCACGACGTTCACGCGCGCAACCGCTATTGTGCGCTGGCGGCCGGTTCACTGGGCTGAACGTTTTCTGTGGAGAAGCGGGAATGCTGGAGGCGATACCCATCCCGCGTTCGAATGTGGTATTTCGTGTGCCCGTTCCTGAGTTTCACCGTGATGGTGCGCCAGCCGCGGTTGGGATTCGGCTCGGGGTAGTAGCTCAAAGAATAGAGATGAGCCAAGTCGTCGCGGATCGAGGCAAATGCGTTTTGCTCATCCTTCCAGTTATTGGCAAAATAAACTTTTCCGCCGGTGGCTGCGGTCATACGCTGAAATACCGCATTGGAGATCGGTTCAAGGTGTGCCGTCTGCGTGCTTACCATATAGATCGTCGTTCCAGTAGATTGCGCCAGCTCGGCAACTTCTTCGGGCGGGACCATGCTGGCATTGTCGGGGCCGTTTGAGAAAACGACGATCACCTTTCTTCCGGTAAGGTGCGCCGCGTCCTTCACGGTCAACAACAGGCAGTTGTAAAGTGCTGCGTCGTCTCCGGCCACCGTTGTACGCACGCCGCGCAAAACCTCCGCGCGGTCCGAGGTAAGCAGCGCGGCTCGGGAGAGGTCTCGGCTATAGGAATAGAGGGCAATTCGGTCCGCCTTTTCCAGGGAGCGAACGAAATCGGCGATGGCATCCTGCGCGAACACAAAACCGCGATACATGTAGTTGCTTGTGTCGAAAAGTACGAAAACGTTTGCGCCTCCCACGAGAGAAGTCAGCTCGCTTCCCGACACGTCACTACCGGACGCGCGTGCGCTGGATTCCTTTGATTGCCCTGGGGAATCCGACGGCTTGACGCTTGCCGATCCGGCGCCCAGCAGTACGCGCACCGATTCGTCTCCTTCTCCAAAAGTGGCGATCTTCTCTGGAATCTTGTCTTCGGTAATGATGAAGTCTTCCGGACGCAAGCCGGTTATGTAGTTCCCTTTGTGGTCGGTCACCGCGACATTCAATTGCACCAGATCGACGGTCACGTTGATGGGCGGCGGAGCGCTCTCCTGAGCTAGCGCCCAAGCTGCGGAGAATAGCGGGAGTGCCACGAAGCCGAGAAACACAAACAGTCTTTTGAGCATATAGTCCTCAATGTCAAAGGCCGTAGCGCTTTCCTCCGGCCGGATAGGTCAGTATCCAGCTTTCGCCTGCCTACCTCAGCACACTGCCTAGGGTTGAGCCGGCCCGCTATTCAATCGGAGCGAGGCATACCTGCCCTGCCGAAACTCTTCTCCCGTCTCTCGCATCGCGCGGAGGATTGCTGGCCAGTCATTCAGATCGGTGGCAAAGATTTTCGCCACCATGTGGACGGTAAGCTCAGGAACCAGGCGGTTTAGCGTCTCGGGCTGATAACCCATCTCGTCGGCCAAGCGCGCCCAATATAGATTCGTGGAATCCCACGTTTCGGCAAACAGCCGGCTCGAGTACCCCGCAAACATCGGAAACAGCCTCAGGTTCAGCAATTCGCGAGAATACGTCCGCGCAAGTGTTGGATGCGGCACGCCGAAATCTTGTGACAATCTGTCCCAGTTGACTTCCGCCGCGTCCTGGCGAGCTAAATTCTCCAATTCTCGCCCCGCCGGTCCCCAGGAGCTGGTTTCCCCGGGAAATTCTTTCCGAAATTCCGCCGTCAAATAGAATGTGTCAGCCGGAGTGACCTCAAGAGACACCTTAGCCAGCTGCCCTTCGCGTAGCGTAGCGTTCAGTTGCGCCAGTCTCTCAGGAGCGATTCTCCTGGAAAGGAGGCTCGTCACATTGCCGCGCAACTCCTCGTTTTTCTCAGAGGCTGCCAGGAGTTCCTCTCCGGCGCGCTGATAGAGCGCGACGGCGTGAAGTTCATTCCGGCTCACGCCCCACCAGCGTGGCAAAACGGCGCCTGTCAAAACGGACGGCACTAAATCTGACCAGATCAGTGCCTGCACGTTTTCAGGCGAAATGAAATCTTCCTCCATTTTCGCCAACACATAGGGCAGGTTTGCGAGCGATCCCACTAGATGAGCGCCACCTCCCGCCGGAGATCCAGCCCCGAATAACCGCGCAGTCTGCCAGAGGGATCCTTCCATGCCCAGGATTGTCTCTCCCGAGAAATCGTGGGATCGAATTACGAGAGAGTTGTTGTGAAGAGCCTGAGCCTCGGGCGGCTGGTAATAGCCATAGCTGAAACCTACCAAGGTGTCCCTAAGGAAAGGAGCAAGTTCCCCCCGCGCGGTTTCCAACTGTGCTTTGGAAGCAGATGTCTTCAAAATCTTTGCAACATCGGTGCGCATTTCCAGTTCGGTATGCCGGTCGTTGTAAGTTCCCGCCGTAAACTCGGTTCTCTCGCCGCGAGTGAAGATCGGCTGAGGCATTTGGAATTCTGTGAGTTGTTCTGCGAGCGGAGCTAGCCTATCGCCCGTCGTACTTCCTGGCGCTCCTTCTGCCATCATGCTCAACCCGTCGCCCAGTTCCAGTAGTGTATCGAGCGAGACCAGACGTTGATCGTCCAGTACTGCGCGAATCCTGTCAGCCAATTCTCTGTGGATTCGCTGGCCCTCGGGGCTGGTCTGACGAGGACCCGCCAACAAATCAACGATTTCGTCCTGTGAGATCTTTGACTCGCCCGTAGCAGTGCGGAGCACTTCTCCCAGCGACGCGTGTCCCGCATCAAAAAGCTGCGTAGCCGAGGTAACATGGGCGAAAGGCCTCATCATTCGCTGCCAGGACTCGTCTTGCTTGTCTTCTGTAATCTCGCCCTGGCGCGAGAGGATTTGCCAGAGGCTCACATTCGCCTGGAAGATTCCCATCGCGTTCCCGCGCAGCGTGCGGTCAGGAATCTTCCCAACCGCTGAGGCTGTTCTTAAAAACAGTGCGATCGATTCATCGCTCAGCTGGGGAAATTCGGAAAAGATCAAATACTGGTCCTTAAATTCGGAGAACTTGCTGGCCATCAGCTCAACTGTTTGAGGGCTCAGCCGTTGCCCCGCCGCTCGTCTGTTATCCAGCTCACTCAGCATCAGAAAAACTTCGGTCGGCCCTCCTTCGCCGCGCACCCGAGAGAAGGTAAACAAGGCTTCCAGGAGCCCTTCAGGATCGCTCCAGCTCTTGGCTCGCACGTCCCAGTTACGGGCAACTTCGGCAGCTGCCTTTTGACCAAGGACGTTTTTCCACGCCTGCAAGCCCCCAGGTATGTGCGGATCGCCATTGGGTTCCCACTGAAGGCGGGTCATCAATACCAAAAGGTCCGGGTCCGGGCGAAAGACGGACGCCATGGCGCTGGGCGCAGCCTTTTTCCCCCGAAGCGCTTCGTAGCAGCGCCGCAGCCGAGGACGTTCAACAAAGTGTGCTTGCTCTTCCGCAGGAATGCGCAAGAGTGAATCGAAGTAAGCTGCTAACCAGCCGTCGTCCTTCGCAAGTAGTTGGGGGATAAATTCCCCCGGTGATTCCGGGCTTGACCCGACCAACTCTTTCCATGCCGGTTCGGCACCCGAGCCTCCGGGAACCACCACGCGTCCTTCGCGAACGAGAAGGAAGCCTCCATAAAAGTCCAGAGAGCCAGCCAAAGGCTCCAGTCTTTTCAGACCTGGCGATCGCTGCAGGGCAGTTCGAGTTTCAGGGTCCACATGGGCCCAGGCGTAGTAAAGATGAGCCAGAACAGGATCGTGCAAAAGCGCATCGAGCAAGTCTCGGTCACCGTCGCCATTGCCAGACTTATCGCTCGAGGCAATCCAATCCTGCTCCGTCAACAATATAGGGACTTGGGAGCTGGGGAACGGGTAGGCGAAGGCAGTTCCCCCCGATACTGCTCTCTCGAGCTCGGACAGAGGGAACCCGGAGTCTGTCGTGAGAAATGCCCTTTGCGCGTCTTCCGTCTCGAGAAAAGTGCTGTTTCTTCCGCAGTCCGTTCGTGTCTTGTAGCCGAGAACTTGCAGTAGCGGCTTCGCCTCATCACAATTGGAAACACGAATTACTCCGTCGGGCTTGGCCAAATCCGCCAGCTCTCTTGCCTGCTGGACGTACCGTCTCAGCAGCAGCAAGAATTCAGTCGGCTGCCCCCTTCGACCCGGACCCGCGTAGCCAGTCAAAAAGACATTGCGAGAAAGCAGCGGCATCACTTCTTCAGGCGAGACCTTCTGGCTGATCGCCGCCATTCGCAAAAACGAACGCAGGGGTCCCGGGATGGTAGCCGTTGCTTCGTGGGGTTCGACGCCGCTTTTTTCCAACGCCGAGGAACGAGG